>WNFV01009085.1_pt1 | contig 25967 bp, 28 predicted proteins | sample 5400101 | NCBI WGS metagenome assembly WNFV01 (sample SAMN13153361, study PRJNA577476) | soil metagenome | isolation source: 115 cm soil or saprolite under grassland replicate 1 | place: USA:California | collected 2016-06-15
GCACAATACGTCTGGGGAAAAATGTTGGACCGAAATAGAATCATTCCCAAAGTGAGTCCGAACAAGACCGGGGAAGGTTTTCTCGGCGGCATGGTGACGACCACATTGCTTTCGGTACTGCTCGCAGAATGGCTTACGCCGATGACTTGGATGGTTGCGATAGCGGCCGGCTTGTTGATCAGCAACGCCGGATTCATCGGCGACGTGACGATCTCGGCTTTGAAACGTGACATCGGCCTCAAGGACAGCGGCAGCATGCTGCCGGGGCATGGTGGCATCCTCGATCGCATTGACAGCCTGACCTACACCGCGCCTTTGTTCTTTCACTTTGCTTATTATCTTTACTACTGACATGAATCCGTTGCTGCGCTTTCTGTTCTACGCGGTTTTGATCCGCTTGATTGTCCTGATTGTGCTGGGGCTCAACGTGCGCCATCGAGAGCGACTTCCTAAAGCCGGACCTGCGATCATCGTCGCCAACCACAACAGTCATCTCGACACGATGGTATTGATGAGCCTGTTTCCGCTCGGACTCCTGCCGCAGCTTCATCCCGTCGCGGCGGTGGATTACTTTCTGACTTCGCGGCTATTTTCATGGTTCACTCTGAAAGTAGTGGGTATTTTGCCGATCAAACGAACCGTTTCCCGCGGTGACGATAATCCGCTGGCTCCGTGCAACCAAGCTCTCGCCGATGGCCAAGTGCTCATTGTTTTTCCTGAGGGCAGCCGGGGCGAGCCGGAGCAGATGCAGAGCTTTAAAGGCGGCATCGCGCGGTTGGCCGAGGGCAACCCGACGGTTCCGGTAATTCCGGTATTTCTACACGGGCTAGCCAAGGCATTACCCAAAGGAGAGACGGTGTTGGTGCCGTTTTTTTGTGATGTCTTTGTCGGTGAACCATTGCCCTGGACGGGCGATCGGCGAAGTTACATGCGACAGCTCGACGAACGGATGAAGCAGTTGGCGGCCGAAGGAAACTTTCCGAGCTGGGAGTGAACAAAAGAAGAGATCTGGAGTGATGGTGTACTGGAGTGTTCGCGTGATGGACTGATGGCAAATTCAACATTTGATCCCGCCAATTATCCGGTGGCATTGCCGCACGAACCGATCGAGCAGATACTGCCGGACATCTTTCTGGTTCACGGGAGCGCGCGGGTCGCGCCGGCCATGCGCATGAACCGTAACATGATCATCGCGCGCGACGGCGACGATTTGACGGTGATCGGCCCCGTGCGCCTGTCGAAAATGGAAGAAGCGAAGCTGGAAAATCTTGGAAGTGTTAAACACGTCATTCGAATTGGCTACTATCACGGCATCGACGATCGGTATTATGTCGACCGCTATGTCGCGGAGTTCTGGTGCCAGGCGGGGTCGGATCATTACTCCGAGCCGACGCCGACGAAAGCGTTGGATGAAGCGAGCACGTTGCCGCTTGCCGGTGCCGAGCTTTTCTTGTTCACGCAGACGCGCTTTCCCGAAGCGGCGATCCTGATAAAAGCGCACGGCGGTCTGCTGATTACCTGCGACAGCCTGCAACACTGGACGGACTGGAGTTATTGTACGTTGCTTGCCAAAACAGTCATGCGAATCTTTGGTTTTTCTCTGAGAACTTTGATCGGCACGTTTTGGCTCAAATCCATGACACCGAAAGATAGATCGTTGAAACCGGATTTTGAACGCTTGCTGAAATTGAGTTTTAATCATTTGATCGGCGCGCACGGCCGGATATGTCGGGATCGTGCCCACGAAGAAGTCGAAGCAGAACTGCGGCGCGTCTTCGGCTAAGTGGCGCACGTCATTGATTCGGAGGTATGGAGAATGGTTGTTGAATCGTCTTTTGACTCTCATAAAGGTGGCGCTTTCGCCGAGCGATTGTTAGCGACCCTCAACCAGGGCGCGCTGTGTTTGATGATTTCCATCGGTCACCGGATCGGCTTGTTCGACACCATGCGCGATTTAGCGCCCGCGACGTCTGCTGGTATTGCGGCGAAGGCTAAACTCAATGAACGTTACGTGCGCGAATGGCTCGGCGCCATGGTCACCGGTCGAATTATTGATGTCGATCCATCGACAGGTCAATTTTCCTTGCCCGGGGAGCATGCAGCTTTTCTTACTCGCGGTGCTGGGGCTGACAACATCGGCGTGTTCGCGCAGTACATTCCACTTCTAGCGATGGTTGAAGATGAGATCATCGAATGTTTCAAAAACGGCGGTGGCGTCCCATATGCAAAGTTCCCGCGTTTTCATGAAGTCATGGCCGAGGATAGCGGGCAGTCGGTACTTTCTTCGCTCGAATCGCACATCGTGCCGCTGGTGCGCGGGTTGGCGGAAAGTTTCACAGCCGGCATCCAAATGCTCGATGTCGGCTGCGGGAGTGGACGGATCATGAACCGACTTGCGGGGCTTTATCCGAAAAGCCGCTTTACGGGGATAGATTTGTCGAGCCAAGCGATTTTATCAGCATGGCAGGAGGCTTCTGCGAAGAAGTTGCGGAACGTCGAATTCATCGTCGCCGACTTGAGCAATTTCGCCGAAACCGCCGAAATAGATGCCTACGATTTGGTCACGACCTTTGATGCTATCCACGACCAAGCCAAACCTTTGGATGTCCTTAAGGGCATTCATCGCACTCTGCGCCGCGACGGCGTTTATCTCATGCAGGACATCAAGGGATCGAGCGAGATTCATAAAAATTTGGATCATCCCCTTGGACCACTTCTCTACACAGCTTCATGCATGCACTGCATGACGGTGTCGTTGGCGCAGGGTGGAGAAGGGCTGGGAGCGATGTCCAATACTCCATCACCCCATTCTTCCGCGCTACGCATCAATCGTCTGTCCGCCGTCGACGACCAGTGCGTGTCCCGTTACGAACGACGCTTCGTCGGAAACTAAGAACAACACGCCGTAGGCGATCTCTTCGGGCCGTCCCATGCGCAGCAGCGCCTTGTTGGTCCCGCCCATGGTTTTTCGTTGCTCTTCCGTCATGCCTTCGCCTAGAGTCGCCCGCGGCGGAAAGCCTCTGAAGCGCGGCGTTTCGATGGCGCCGGGGCAGACGCAGTTGATTCTGATTCCGAGTGGGCCGTAGTCGAGCGCCATCTCGCGGGTTAAATTGATGATCGCCGCTTTTGTCGCGCAGTAACCGGGATATTCCGGAGAGGCTAGCAGCCCGAAGGTCGAAGCCGTGGTGACGATGTTGCCGCTTTTTTTCTTGATGAAATGCGGCAGCACCGCGCGCGCACCGCGAAACATCGCATTCAAATTAGTATTCAAGACGAAGTTCCATTCCTCGTCTGTGTGCTCGTGCAGCTTCTTCCGAATACCGGCACCGGCATTGTTGTAAAGAATATCGACGTCGCCGAAGCTATCAAGCGCCGTTTTGATCATGCGGTCGCAGTCTTCCTGCTTGATGACGTCGATGGTGGCGAAGACCGCTTCTCCGCCTTCTTTATCCTTAATGAGGTGGTCGATGCGGGGTGAGATCGTTTCTTGAATGTCGCAGCAAACGACCTTGGCGCCTTCGCGCGCGAATAGACGCGCGGTGGCGCGACCTATGCCGCTATTGGCTCCGGTGATAATCGCAACTCTGCCTTTGAGACGACCGAGTCCAGGTCGTAGTAGCTCGTGCTCGTCTTTCAAGACTATGTCTGCCATGGGTATTGCCCCCCTTGATTTCGTGATTCTGCAGTGGGATTGAAAAGTCTTCACTTATACTAGTAGGGGTGGAAATCCAACCTTGGTATGAGAGGTCGAGGATGGAAGATAGAGGATAGAGGATCGAGTAAGAGGCTGCGGCGGAATAGGCGGGACAATCACGATGGCCGAAATAAGGAGCTTCCGAGACTTGGGCGTTTATAAGTTGGCTCGCGAACAGGCAAGAAATATCTTCGCGCTCTCCAAAAGCTTTCCGCCGGAAGAAAGGTTCTCTTTAACGGATCAGATACGCCGCTCGTCGCGTGCCGTCAACGCAATGATCGCCGAAGCATGGGCTCGACGAAGATATCCAGCGGCGTTTATCAACAAGATCGACGAGGCGTTAGGTGAGGCAATGGAGACGCAAGCGTGGCTCGATCACGCATTTGATTGTGGCTATTTGGACCGAAATCAATATCGTTCTCTGGACGATTCTTGGCAAAAGGTCGGTGCAATGCTCAATCGTATGATCCCAGCGCTCGGATGACTTCTGTCGCTCAGCCAGTCGGCAGTAAGCGCTTCCCGGATTTATCCGTCCTCGATCTTCCATCCTCTATCCTCGGTTTAGCTTTACTCCGCACTTTCGATCCTCCATCCTCCATGTTCGATCCTCGGCCATAAAGCGTTCACTTTCGGTAAAGCTGCTTAATAAATCCTGATTTTTCCAGCTCGGCGACGAGACTGAGGTCGACATAGGTTTTCGGATCCGCACTCGCGGCCTTGGGATTTGCGCGGGCCATGTCATCAAGCATGGTTTTGACCCCGTCCGGGGTTGGATAGGGAACTTCCGGAAAGGCATTCGAGTAGTCCTTGTATGCTCTTTCGAGACCTTCCGGATCAGCCACTCCTAGATTCTTTTTGATAAGCGATTTTGCGTATTCCTTCTCGGTTTTGATGATGTGGATCGCTTCAACCATTGCGCGGGTGAGTTTTTGCATCAACGGGCGCTTGGTCTTGATGATTGCTTCGCGGCTCAGGATGCCATTCCACCAGAATGGAATCTTGAGATCGCTGATGTTGTAAAGATTTCGGAAGCCGAGTTTTTCCGCCTGGGTCAAGAAGGGTTCCGGGATGATTGTGAACTGAGTTATGCCTTTTGAGAGCGCCGCGAATCTTTCCGCGGTGCCGCCTGTGGGAATGATCTTTACATCCTTTTCCGGGTCGACGCCAAGTTTTCTTAGCGCTAGCCGTAATCCTAGGTCAGACGTGCTGCCTAAACGATTGACCCCGGCCGTTTTGCCCTTGAGCTGCTCGACCGCGCTAACATTCGACAATGAAACGATGTGGTCGACGAATGTCGGAACCACGCCGACAATCATCACCGTATCGGCGCCGGCGAGGCGCGAGCTGGTAAGTGTCGTCACTGAAATACTGGCGGCGTCGATTTCGTTCGCCAGCAGGGCCTGGAGCACAGTCGGGCTGGCGCTGATGGCGATGATTTCCGGCTGGACTCCCTGTTTTTGCATGAGCTTGCGATCTTCGATGACCCAGATAGGGCTGTTGGTCGGGCTAAAGCCGGCCCAGGCGAGCCGGAGTTTTTCTTGAGCGCTCGCAGTCGAATGCGCCGCGAAAAGGGTTATGAAGCTTAGAATCGCAAGTGTCAAACGATCCGACATGGCTGGTTCCTCCTCGGCAATTCTTAGACGCGCAGGCTGACATAATGCGCGAAAAAATGGTCACGTCAAGACGCCCTTAGGCGCAATTCATGTCCCACGCGGGGATAGTTGAAATTCCCTCGGCTTCAACGAACAATCTCGGCTCGAAACCGAGCGGGTTCCAGCATCGTCGACTATAAGTCGACATTGTAGTCCGTCATTCCGGCGGAAGCCGGAATCCAGTCCTTTTCGCGCCTGGTACAAGCGGGACGAACCTGGATGCGCCGGCATGACGAGGTTCCACTTTCGCGTGGGTAATAAATATGATCCCTCATCCGTTGCTCGTTCCCCCGTCTGCTTCGCCCGTCGGCAGAATTGGTACTAGGGAAAACGCGCCGCGCTGCGTTGACTCGACATACCGTTTGATATACTAGAGGCACGTCGCCGCAATGAGACTGCGTCATTAATGTCATTCTGAGCCGAAAGGCGAAGAATCTCGTCTTCGTAACTGACTGAAAATGCGAGATGCTTCGCTTCGCTCAGCATGACACTTGAGGGATTTTTCGCATTGCGACTGAATTTGGGGGAGAGCTGATATGGCAAAAAGGGGGATTCTCGTAACTGGCGGCTCCGGCTTGGTTGGCGCTTACGCGGTTGCGATGTTGCTCGAGCGCGGTGAAAGGCCGGTAGTATTCGACGTCGCGCTCAACGAACGACTGCTCAACGCCGTCGGTGTCGATGCCACAAAGGTGACGCTGATTCGTGGCGACATGATGGATCTGCCGGCGATTATTTCAGCCATTCGTGACAACGAGTGCGATCGGATCATCCACCTAGCGGCTTTCCTGGGCGAAGAAGTCCAACGGCGCCCATACAGCGGCGTGCGCTTGAACTTTATGGGCACAGTCAACGTCTTCGAAGCGTCCCGCCTGGAGAAGGTGTCGCGCGTGGTGTTTCCGAGTTCCGGAACCGTTTACTTGGGATCACTTGGCGAAGGGCTGTCCAAAGTCGATGAAAGCATTCCCATGAATCCACCGTCGGTCTATGCGGCGACGAAGGCCAGCTGCGAGTTCATGGGGCGCGCGTACGCGAAGCGTTATGGATTCGAGTTTATTTGTCTCCGGTATACCGGCGGGCTGTACGGGCCTTCGCCGGCCGCGCTCAAAGCGACGAGGGAAATTGCCATTCAACAGATGATTCGCGCGGCCGTGAAGGGTGAGCCGGCCAAGATTAACTGGCCCTACGGTCCCGCGGAAATTCTCTACGGTAAGGACGCCGCCAAGGGGACCGTTTTGGCGGTGCTCAAGGACAAATTCAAAGACACGCTTTTCCACATCGGCAACGGCACGATGGTTAGTGGCGATGATATTGCCGACGCGATCCGCAAAAAGTTCCCCGGATCGGACATAGGATTGATCAAAGGAAACAACTCCATGCCGTACCCTGAATCCCGCGCTGCCAGCGATTTTTCCCGCGCCAAGGAGCAACTCGGCTACGAACCGGACTATACGATCGAAAAGGCAGTGGAAGACTACGGCGCGACGCTCAAGAGGCTAGAGAACCTATAGGCCAATCGCAGCGCCGGAAAAAACTGAAGTTCGCCACTACCATTCACGTCTAAGGAATAGGATGCGCGAGGGGTCATCAGCAGCGTTCAAGATGGGCGTTTATACTAAAGATAGTAGAGGAGAGGCTATGCGGCACAGGCACCACGGGTTCTTAGTTTTCTTACTTTTACTCGGCTACACCGCGACGGGTCTGGCAGCCCAATCCGGAACCTTCGATGAAAAGGCGGTGGCGAACTTTTATCGCAACAAGACCTTGCGAATTATTGTCGGCTTCACGGCAGGCGGCGGCTACGACCAGTATTCACGGCTCATTGGACGCCATCTTTCTAAGTATATTCCAGGGAATCCCAACGTCATTGTCGATAACATGGCTGGGGCGGGAAGCATTATCGCGGCCAACCACGTCTACAATGCGGCGCCGAAGGATGGAACCGTGGTCGGAAACATCTCGGGGCCGATTATCCTGGAGCAATTGTTCGCCAATCCCGCCATTCAGTTCGATATGGCAAAGTTTCGTTATCTCGCCGTGCCGGTCAGTGAAACTTATGTTTTTGTCGTTACCCGCAAACCGGGCGTGAGCAAATTTGAAGAGATTCTGGGTCCCAATGGGAAACAAATTACCGTCGGCGGTATTCCCGGTTCGACGGTGGAGCACGCGCCGGTTATAGCTCGCGACGTTATGGGAGCCAATTTGAAGGTGGTCTTGGGTTACAAGGGCACCGCGGATGTTAGGATGGCCATCGAATCGGGTGAAGTCGACGGGCTATTCAATTCGTACACGTCATTGAAAATAACTTCCTTCGAAAAGATGAAAAGCGGCGAATGGCTGGTGTTGGCGCAGCTCTCGGAAAAACCGATCAAGGACTTGATCGTGCCGAACGTGCCGACCATTCCGCAGATCACAAAGAGCAACGAGCACCGCCAGTTGCTGAAATTCGGCACCAGCACGCCCAACGATTTCGGCAAGGTGTATGTCGTGCCGCCCGGAACGCCACCCGATCGCGCCATGGCGCTCGAAAAAGCCTTTGAAAAAGTGTTCGCCGATAAGGAATTGCAGGTGGACGCTAACAAAGGCAAGCTGGAAATCGATCCCATATTCGGCGAGGAGATCCACAAACTAGTTGTCGAGTTTTTGGGCATGAGCCCGGATCTCAAAAACAAATTGCAGGCGGCGTTGAAGGGCGGGAAGAAATAGTCGTTGGTAAATTTACTTTGGAGGGAAACGCGATGAAGTCTAAATCTAGGACCATTGTCCTGATTGTTCTGATTCTTAGTTTGGGGATGCCTTTGGCCGCCTCGGCGCAGACCGAATCCCTCGACGAACTTTACAAGAAAGCAGTGAAGGAAGAGGGCGTTCTCAATTGCTATTGCTCCCTAGCGCAGATCAACGCGGAAAAAATTTACCCGGTCTTCGAGAAGCGCTTTCCCGGCATCAAGATCAATCATGTCGACGCGACTTCGGATAAACTCGCCGCTCGCGCGATAACCGAAGCGCGCGGCGGGAGAGTGATTGCCGATGTCGTCGAATTCGGTTTGGAAGATATCAACAAGATCCGCGAGCAGGGACTGCTTCTGGATCGAGCCGTCCCCGAGTCCGTGGACTACCCAAGCGACCTTAAAGGCTCCTATTGGGTCGCCAACAATCTCATTTTCTTTGTCGGCGCCTGGAACACGGACAAAGTTAAAAAGGAAGAAGAGCCGAAATTTCTCGATGACTTCGGCGATCCGCGTTGGAAGGGACGGCTGATCGGTGAGCCGCGGGACTATGAGATTCTGATAGGATTGACGCACAAGCATAAGAGCCTGGAAAAAGCGCGGGCTATTCTAGCGAGAATCGCCGCGAACGATGTCGAATTTCACAAAGGCCATTCGGAGCTGGCGGAGTTTCTCGTCGCCGGGCAAGCCGCCGCCTGCTTCACGTGTTACTCGCATCATTACCCCGCCCGCATCAGGAAGGGCGCGCCGCTCAATTACATGCTATCGGAGGGCGTTGCCGGGATCATCGCGATATCGGTTCTCAAGAGCGCGCCACATCCCAACACTGCTTGGCTGTTTGCCCGCTGGGCTTCGTCCGCGGAAGGGCAGGCGGTTTACGCCAAGGGGGGAAGAACTCCGGCTCATCCCAAAGTAGAACCGATGGAAAAAATTCGCCCTGCGAATATTTATGCGGTCGGCGTCGAGGACTTGAAGCAGTACGGTAAGTTCGAAAAGATTTGGAAGGAAGTATTCAAACTGAGATAGTCGGTTTTTAGCGATCACGTTTACACGGGTAATTTTCATTTATCGGAGGAAACATGTTGCGAAAACGGAAGGCATTCTTGACGATTTTGACTTTGATCGTGGGCGGCATGATTGCCTCGACTTCGGCGCCCGCTAGCGGTCAATCGCTGGACGAACTTCACAAGCTGGCTTTGAAAGAAGGCGGGACGCTCAATTTCTACGGCACTCTGGCGCAGATCAACGCCGAGAAAATACTGCCGGTATTCGAAAAACGCTTTCCGGGAATTAAAGTGAATCATGTCGACGCCACCGCGGACAAGCTTGCGGCCCGCGCCATTACCGAGGCAAGAGGCGGGAGGGTGCTCGCCGACGTGTTTCAAATGGCCTTGGAGAACGTTTTGCAATTGGTGGACCAAAAGCTGGTGGTCGATCGGCTCCCGCCTGAAGCAGCGGCTTATCCGGCTAATCTCAAGGGTCCGAATTGGTTGGCGGCGGACTTGGTGATCATTATCGGCGCTTGGAATACGAACCTGGTAAAGAAAGAAGATGAACCCAAACAGTTCGATGACTTCGCCGATCCCAAATGGAAGGGAAAATTGATTGCCGAGGGGCGGGATGTCGAATTATTGATCGGTTTGGCCAAGCATAAGTATAAAAACGACGAGAAAGCCTTCGACTTTCTCCGAAAGATCGCGGCCAATAATGTTGAATTCCACAAGGGCCACTCGGAGCTGGCAGAGTTTCTCGTTGCTGGGCAGGCTGCCGCATGTCTCACCTGTTACGCACACCACTATCCGCCACGGATCAAAAAGGGCGCTCCGCTCGGATATATGCGGACCGAAGGGATCGCCACGATCACCGCCGACGCGTTGGCCAAGGACGCACCACATCCCAACTCAGCGTGGCTCTTCTACCGATGGTCCGCCAGCGAGGAAGGGCAGAAAGCTTACGCGGCGGGAGGACGCTTGCCGCCGCATCCCAAGGTGGAGCCGGTGGAAAAAATTCGCCCGGCGACGCTTTATCCCATCGGCACCGATGAAATAAAGGAATGGCGCAAGTACGAAAAGAGCTGGAAGGAAATCTTCAAGCTCCGTTAAGTGTGCGGCAGTCACGGCGTATTGACTCGGCGGTTTAAGTTGATATCAACTTTACACGCTGTTGGTGAGAATAGTCGGAGGTTTTTTTGATCAGAAGATTCGCCCGGACTGTATTACCGCCGCGGACCTCAAGGAATTTCCTAAGTACGAAAAAGCGTTGGAACGAAATCTTCAAGTTCCGATAGCAATCCGGGATTTTGTAATGCGCTTGACTCAAGCATGATGCTGTATGGCTACCGCCGCAATCCCTAGACCCGCGAGCGCGTCTCTCCCATCGTTCCGTGATCCGGCGTTGCTGATTCCGGTCGTCGGCGCCGGCGTGCTCATTTATCTTGCCGTTTTGCCACTCCTCATGCTTTTGATCGGCAGCTTTCAAGCGGAGGTAGCGCCGCGCGAGTTTGTTTACACGCTGAAGAACTACCGGGCGGCGTATGCCAGTGAGTACACCTACTCGACTTTCATGAACTCGCTGATTTTCGCTTCCGGCTCAGCCGGCCTCAGCTTTATTATTGGCACGTTGCTCGCCTGGCTTACCGAGCGCACGAACACGCCGCTGCGCGGGCTTTTCGTTCCTCTGGCCGTCGTCCCGTTGATTTTACCGGGTGTCTTGGAATCCATCGCGTGGATATTTTTGCTCAGCCCGAAATTCGGTTACCTCAATGTTTGGCTGATGAATCTCTTCGGCCTAAAATCGCCGCCCTTTAATGTGTTCTCACTTCCCGGGATGATTTGGGTTCATTCCGTAGGCCAGGTTCCTTTGGCATTTCTCATGATGGTGGCGGCCTTCAAATCCATGGACCCGTCTTTGGAAGAATCGGCGATGATGTCAGGAGCCCGCACCTGGCAAACGTTTAAGCGCATCACTCTACGTTTGCTGATGCCGACGGCGGGATCGGTGCTATTGATCCTTTTTGTCCGTACCCTCGAGTCATTTGAAACACCGGCGTTGATCGGAATCCCGGCGCGGATTTACGTCTACACCAGCGAGATTTTTCTGGCATTCAACGAGTATCCGCCGGACTACGGCCGCGGTGGTGCGTTGGCGGTCGGGTTGCTCTTGTTGAGCGCCATAGGCGTATGGCTCTACACGCGGGCGACGAAGGAAGGGAAGAAGTTTCAAACTGTAACCGGAAAAGCGTTCAGGCCGCGGCAGTTTGACCTGGGGCCGTGGCGTTGGCTCGGTCTTGGCTTCCTGACGACGTACTTTCTATTCGTCGTGCTGTTGCCCTTCTTGGTGCTGTTTTGGGCGTCGTTCCTGCCGTTTTTTGCGGCGCCAAGCTTGGATGCGTTAAGCAAGCTGAGTCTCGATAATTATCGTTATTTGTCCGGTTTCAGGCCATTTTGGGAGGCCATGAAGAACAGCATTCTGCTGGCGACGTTGACGGCGACCGTCGCGATGGTTCTGACTTCATTGGTCGCTTGGATCGTCTATAAGAGTCGCCTGCGTGGGGCATGGCTGCTCGACTTTCTCGCCTTCGTGCCGATCACGATTCCGGGCATCGTGATGGGAATGTCGCTCATCTTGCTGTACGTCGCTTTTCCACTGCCGATTTACGGGACGATCTGGTTGCTGCTGATCGCCTACGTGACCCGGTTCATTCCCTATGGTATGCGCTCGGCTTCGGGATCGATTTTGCAAATTCACAGCGAGCTGGAAGAGGCTGCGGCGGCCTCCGGCGCTTCATGGTGGGAAACATTCAGGCGCGTCACGTTGCCGCTTTTGCGACCGGGATTTGCCGCGGGCTGGATCTATATCTGCATCGTGTCGTTTCGGGAATTTTCCACTTCGGTTTTGCTCGCGACCGGCGAAAGCCGGGTGTTGTCGATTCTGCTCTTTACCATGTTTGAACAGGGTCAGGTGACGGTCGTCGCGGCGATCGGTGTGCTGATGATCGCTACCTTGCTGGCGATCGTAGCGCTGTTTTACAAAGTTAGCGGCCGAGTGGGAATCCAGACGTAGAGGGAAGTAGGGAGTTGGAGTGTGGGAGTGTTGGGATTGAAGGCTTCTACTGTTCCACTATTCAGGCAATGGTTTGGTCTGGTTTTGAAGGGTTAAAAGGAACTCTTTGTGATCGAGGTCAAGTCGTTAGTTAAGATCTTCGCCGATGGGGACAATGCCGGGGTAACCGCGGTCAACCAGGTTTCGTTTACCGTCGAGGACGGACGCTTTTATACCCTTTTGGGCCCCTCAGGTTGTGGCAAGACGACGACGCTTCGTTGCATTGCCGGATTGGAAAAAGCCAACGAAGGAGAGATCCTGGTCGCCGGCATAAAAGTTTTTTCGGCGGCGGACCACACCTTCGTGCCGGCCTATCGCCGTCCTATCGGCATGGTTTTTCAAAGCTACGCCATCTGGCCCCATCTGACGGTTTTCGAAAATGTCGCCTTTCCACTACGAGTCGGCAAACAGCGCTTCAGCGGTGCTGACATCAAGAAAAAAGTCACTGCAGCGCTCGAGCAAGTAGAATTAACCGGCTACGGCGAACGGATGGCAACGCAACTTTCCGGTGGCCAGCAGCAGCGCCTGGCGCTTGCCCGGGCACTGGTGCGCGAGCCGCAAGTGCTGCTCTTGGATGAACCCTTGAGCAATCTAGACGCCAAACTGCGCGAACGCATGCGCTTCGAGCTGCGCGAACTGCAGCGGCGCCTGAGAATCACCACGCTCTATGTGACCCACGATCAGATAGAAGCGTTGTCGATGTCCAACGTGATCGCCGTGATGAATGCGGGGGTGATCGTCCAAGAGGGCGGTCCGCGTGAAGTGTACATGCAGCCAAAGAGCAAGTTCGTGGCGAACTTTATCGGCTCGACAAATCAGCTCGCCGGGCGCGTCACCAGGGTCGATAACGACGGCATCGGCTCTGTCCAAACCGATGACGGAGAAATCTCGTGTCAGCTCCTCGAGGGACTGACGGTCGGCAGCAACGCGGTCGTCGTGATCCGGCCCGAGAGCATCAATCTTCACACGCAGAGGCCGTCGAGCACCGGCAATCTGATCGAAGGAAAGATCGGCGCCGCGATGTTTTTGGGCGAATATGTCGACTGTACGGTGGAACTCGGAACGAATGTCCTGCAAACACACCAGCGCCATACCCTGGTAGTGCGCCGGGGCGAGTCGGTCTGGATTGAGCTACCGCCGGGAGACTGCATGGCGCTGCCGACGGAAAGATAACCAAACGGCGCGACGTGCCACTCTATATCTAGCTCTAACCGTTTATGTTGATTCGTTCATCAACATCGAGTTTAATATCCGCGGGTTAATTTCCCGCAGCTTGCTGCGTAATGGCGATTCCTAGTCCTATCAAAGTCCGTCATTCCCGCATGCCTTTAGCGGGAATCCAGGCGAAGAACTGACTGGACCCCCGATAAAAACATTCGGGGGTGACAACCTTTAGTTCATTGCACGCCGAGATCGTAACTGTGTCGTGGTCAGATCGGAGAGGTCAGAGAAGGATGGACAAGCGGCTGAGTTTTGTATTATTTTCGCTGTTCTTTAGCGCTTTGTGGTGTAGCGCGGAAGTCGATGCTCAGGAGCGGGTCAAGATTGCGTACAGTTCGGCTGATGCTTCGAACGCCGTATGGTTCCTCGCGCTCGATGCCGGTTTGTATCGAAAGCATGGGCTGGACGTCGAGTTGGTTTTTATTCAAAGCTCGACCACGAGCGTTTCAAGCGTGGTTGCGGGCGACATTCAAGTGGCGAACACCTCGGGCGGTGCGGTGGCAAGCGCCGTTGTCGGCGGCGCCAATCTAATCATGACCGCCTGCTATATCAACACGCTACCCTACGAATTGATTGTCCAAGAGTCGGTGAAGTCGGTAGAGGATCTCAAAGGCAAGAGTGTCGGCATCAGCCGTGTGGGAAGCGCTTCGGATGTCGCGGCGCGAGTGCTCATCAAGGGACTCGGGTTGGAGCCGGTGAAGGACGTGCCGATCATTCAGGTGGGCGGCCCGTCGGAGCGAGCGGCGGCATTTCGTACCGGGAGAATCGTCGGGTTTCCTTCACCGCCGGGAACGATTCACTTGGCCAAGGGTATGCCACACCGCATCATGATCAGTACGGCGGACTTTCAGAAACGTTTCGATTTCCCCTACATTTGCTCGACCACGACGAAACCGTATTTGGCAACGAAACGGGACACGGTGAGAAGACTGACGATGGCATTGATCGAAGCGACGCATTTTCTAAAAACCCGCAAAGAAGAAACGAAGAAGTACATAGCCAAGTACACCCATCAGAACGATCCTCAATATTTAGAAGCATCCTACATGGCGAACGTAAAACTGCATGACCGTGTGCCGTTGGTGACGCGGGAGGGAACCGAAGTGCAAATCAAAGAGGCGCTGGCACGCAAGCCGGGCGCGACTCTCAAAGTCGAAGACATCGTCGACGACAGCATCGTGAGGGAGCTCGAAAAGAGCGGGTTCATCGACAAAGTCTACAAGTAATTACCGGATCAAGTTACTAAACTATGATAGTCGGCGTCGTTCTATCTGCAGGTGAATCGAGCCGCATGGGTCGGCCAAAAGCGCTGCTGCCGATCGAGGGCCAAACCTTCCTCGAAAGAATCGTCGCCGCGCTGAAAAAGACCCAAGTAGGAAAGATCATCGTCGTTCTCGGTCATGACGCGGAGAACATGACACGGGAAATCAAACATCTGCCCGTCGAAGTTCTGATCAATTCCGATTACCAGCTGGGACAGTTGTCGTCGCTGCAAACGGCCGTGCGCCACTTGCAATCGGACGAGCATTGCGACGGCATGCTCGTTCATCTCGTCGACCACCCCTACATTGACGGCAAATTGGTGGATCTGATGATCCAGCGATTCTACGAGCGAGGAAAGCTGATCATAGTTCCGCGTTACCAGGGCAAGCGCGGCCATCCGGTGATTTTTTCCCGCAGCCTATTTAGGGAATTGCTCGATGCGCCGATGGAGCAAGGAGCTAAGGCCGTCGTGAATGCGCACGCGAAGGAGACCCTGGAAATAGTCGCCGACGATGAAGGCGTGACGATCGACATCGACACTCCGGATGAGTACCGCCACCATGTCAAAGCACAATGACTGCCCGGAATCTTCAACCTTGAACTTTGAACCTTGAACTTTGAACGACTGCAAGGAGATTGAATGTCCAGATTGAACCTGACCCTCACCTGCGGCGATTACGATTTTCTGCGCCCGCTGATCAACCGCGAAATCCAGCCGCAGGGGATCGATCTGAACGTGCTGACGATGCCTTCGCCCGAGCGCCATGGACGAATGCTGCGCCATGAAGAGTTCGACGTGTGCGAGTTGTCGTTGGTAGGTTATCTTGTGGCGCGGGACAGGGGATGCAACTACAACGCTATTCCGGTATTTCCGCACCGCCGTTTTCGCCATCAGTATATGGTGAAAAGAACCGGTTGCGGCATCGAAAAACCGTCCGATCTCAACGGCAAGCGCGTCGGGCTGGACACGCTGCAGAATTCCGCCGGCCTGTGGATGCGCGGCATCTTGCAAGATCATTATGGCGTCGATCTAAAAACCATCGACTGGTGCTGTCAGGAAGAGGAGGACATCCCGTTCGAGCCGGCCAAATGGATGAAGGTTCGAGTGGTGCCGCAAGGCAAGAACGTCGATCAGATGCTTTTGGATGGTGAATTGGAAGCTGCGCTTTATCCGGAAACGCTGCCGTCGATCCGCAGCGGCAACCCGAAAGTGGCGTTGCTCTTTCCTGATCCCAAGAAGGCCGAGATCGACTACTACAAGAGCGGAGGCTTCTTCCCAATCATGCACACGGTTGTCGTAAAGAATGAAATTCTGGAAAAGCATCCGTGGGTGGGTATGGGTTTAGTGCAGGCTTTCCAGAAAGCGAAAGAAATCTGTTACGCGCGCAACAGCGACCCGCGCAGCTTCGCGCTCGTCTGGGTGCAAGACCTCATCCGCGAACAGCGAGAAATTTTCGGCCCCGATCCTTGGCCTTATAATCTAGAAGATAATCGCAAAGCTCTAGAGGCGGTTATTCGCTACGAGCATGAGCAGGGGATGATCAAAAAGAAGCCCAACCCTGAAGACCTGTTCTTCCCACCAAGTTTGCAGAAAATTCAACACTACGTTTAGCGCCTTCGCCGCTTGGCACGGGTCGCCCCCGTTGTGCGAGTTTGGTTTAAATGCCTGTCAAGATGGAGCACCGACTTCTCTGATCCCTGCTTTTCTTCGCTGCTCGCCTTTGGCGATTTCCAAGCCGTTGCCCCCAGTCTTTGGGGAGACCATGCGACGGTGCCACAACGCGTATATCTTTCCGGACTGTCAAGCCTGACAGAATTTCCCAATTTCGCAGAATAGGAGTGCACCGGGCGCTTAGTTAGCGGCGTTTTTTTTGTTTTGTCGCTCTGTTGAGTTTCAGTACAAGGAACTTCGGTGTCGTGGGCGCGTGGTGAGGCTCATGAGGAATTCTAGAGAAGTAAGTCGTTCAAGATGGTCAAACCGTTCCGAAACAATTTGAACTATGGAACGTTTTGAACGGCTTGAACAGTCACGTGTTCCGTTGAACCTGAACTCTTGAATCGTCTTTTTCTTTTATCGTCTTGAACGATTGAACTGCTTGAACCACCTGAACGGGGTTTCAGTGGTAGGAGGAGACAACATGGAAGCTGCCAAAATATACCGACTGAAACCCAATCGCATCTCTGTAAATCAGCCAATACCAACGGCCAGCGTAACCACAACGGCGCCGAAACCTAAGTTGCTCGACCAAGTCCACCAAGCGATCCGCACGCGCCACTACAGCCCCAAGACAGAAGAAGCATATATTGGATGGATCAAACGGTTCATCTTTTTCCACAACAAGCGTCATCCTGCAGAAATGGCGGAACCGGAGATAGCTCGGTTTCTTTCCAACTTGGCAACCAAATCAAGGGTGAGCGGCTCCACGCAGAACCAAGCCCTGAACGCGCTGCTGTTTCTTTATCACCATGTGTTAGGCAAAGAGATCGGCTATGTGAATGGCGTGGTGCGCGCGAAGAAAGCTCCTCGGTTGCCAGTCGTGTTGACCCGTGGAGAAATTCAAGCCCTTCTAAGTTATCTTAACGGTTCCGAAAAAATAATGGCGACGTTGCTTTACGGCGCAGGCCTTCGGCTCATGGAATGTTGCCGGCTCAGAGTGAAAGATCCAGATCGTCGTACGCGCTGGAAAGGGAGATAAGGATCGTTACACGATGCTTCCCGCGGCAGTCAAAGAGTTGCTCATCAAGCACCTCGACGATGGCAAACGACAACACCAGTATGATGTCGAGAAGAACTTAGGGCGAGTTGTGTTGCCCAACGCGCTGGATCGGAAATATCCCAATGCTGGTCAAGAGTGGGGATGGCAATGGGTTTTTCCCGCGACGAGATACTACGTCGACCGCTTCACCGGACGACAATACAGGCATCATCTCCACGAATCAGTGCTACAAAAAGCCGTGCGCGAGGCCGTTCGCGACGCGGGGATAGCAAAACCGGCGACGTGTCATTCATTACGCCATTCTTTCGCCACGCATCTGCTGGAAGATGGATACGATATCCGGACCGTACAGGAGTTGCTGGGGCACCGCGATGTCAGCACGACGATGATCTACACGCATGTTTTGAATCGCGGTGGCCGAGGCGTTCAAAGTCCAGCGGACTGGCTACTCAAGATTTAAAAACGCGATGTCGCTTCGGGGATAGGCTGCGGGCCAATAGTGGAATAGGCCGCCATGCCGGCAGCAATTGCCAGAAAACGTGGCTTGACTTTCGAGTCACAAGTGAGCGATACGGTTCAACAAGTCATCTTGCAAGTCGTGTAGAGCTGTTTGGGATAGGCGGCCACCAACAAGCGCGGCCTAAACGGCTCACTTAATAGTTATGCGACAACGATATGAATTGGTACGCGATCCGCACAGTTTATTGCTGGGGCCAGAAGTCGGACGGGAAGAACGTTTTTGAAGAGCGAGTCGTTGCGTTCAGCGGCACGTCATACGAAGAAGCGTTGAATAAGGCCAAGCAAGAAGCGGTGGCTTACTCAAGCGAGAGGTGGGATATACGATATGAGATCCACCCTGACCAAAGTGGCTATGAATTGGATGAAGCCAATTGGGTCGATGGTCTCGAAGTTTGGTCCGAGATGTTTGAATCAGACGAGTCACTACAGCAGTTTTATGAGAATCGGTATCGAAAGTATGACTACCACCCCGAATAAGTCGCATAACCCGCCGCTTGAGCCGATAATCGAGTTGGTATTTCACCGCGACATTCTTGACGACGGCTCAGCGGCATCCGTTAGGCTCATCGGTCCAACACGAGCGGAGAATCCGTGGCCTCAGAAGACATGGCGCAAAAGGGACCGCATGCATCACCAGCTGCAGGGCTGAGTCAACTCCTTCGGGGCTCTCTGGTGACGCAGTTGATTCATGTAGCAGCCACGCTTGGCGTCGCAGATTTTCTGCGTGGTGGCCCGAAGAGTTGCCACGAACTCGCCGCGTCGCTGAGAGTCGATCCGGAGGCCTTATATAGGGTGCTACGCGCCCTCGCGAGCCTCGGCATATTCGAGGAGACCGATCCCCGCCGGTTCGCGCTGACGGCGATGGCCCAGCCACTGCGGAGCGATGTGCCCGGCTCGCTACGGGGGTCGGCCATGTTGTATGGGGAGCGGTGGTGGTGGCAGGCGTGCGGGGAACCGCTGCACAGTGTCAGGACAGGCCAGCCTGCCTTCGACCATGTACACGGTAAGGCACTCTTCGCCTACCTCGACGACGCTGCCGATGCCGCGGCAACCTTCAATGATCACCAGACCAGCATGACCCAGCAGGACGCCGCCGCGGTCGTCAGCGCGTATGACTTCAGGGAGTACGCGAGAGTAGTAGATGTGGGCGGCGGGCACGGGGCGCTGACAGCCGCCATCCTAAAGGCCTGCCCTTCGACGACCGCCGTCCTTTTCGATCAACCTGCCGTGATTGAAGGCGCGAAGCAGCGTCTGCACGCAGAAGGTGTAACTGCCCGCTGTACGTGTATTGCCGGCGATTTCTTTGAATCCGTGCCGGAAGGTGGCGATGCGTATGTGCTGAAGGACATTGTTCACGACTGGGATGATGACCGTGCCATGGCCATTCTACGCAACTGCCGTCGGGTCCTGGCACACGCCCCGGCGGACAGCACGAGAGTGCTCGTCGTCGAAAAAGTCATTCCGCCGGGCAACGCGCCATTTCCCGGCAAGCTGACTGATATCACCATGATGCTGGTCACTAGGGGCCGTGAACGCACAGCGAAAGAATATGAAGCGCTTTTGACCGGAGCGGGCTTAGCCCTGACGCGAATTGTCCCAACCTCTTCACCTGCAAGCGTGATCGAGGCGGTCCCCGGGTAGGATCGATTATGGTCGCTGGTAAATCCGAGCCTAACAAGCGCATGAAGCCGACGGCGCTCCGCGCCGCGGCTTGTCCGCGGCGTTAGGGCTCCCTGATCGCGACTGCTGCCAACATGCTTTTATCTCGCGTTTTATGAGATAATTCCCCCGTGGCGTTTCAATTCCACTTTGAGTGGGACCCCGCTAAGGCCCGGCAAAATGCAAGAAAACATCACGTCACGTTTGAACGCGGAGCCACAGTGTTCTTAGATCCAAACGCTTTGTCATTGTTCGACGAGCAACATAGTGAAGAGGAGGAAAGGTGGATAACTTTGGGGTTGGATCAGACTGGTGCGTTGTTGGTTATTTCCCATACGTATCATGAAGAAGCGGCAAACAGTGCGCGAGTACGCCTGATATCAGCGCGAAAAGCGACAAAGAACGAAACGAAGCAATATCAGAGGAAATGAATATGAGACGAGAATATGATTTTTCGAAAGCCGCCCGAGGAAAGTTTTATCGCAAAGGCGCCGAACTGCGTCTACCGATTTATCTAGACCCAAAACTCCAAAGCAAACTCGAGCGCATTGCTCGCAGGAAAGGCAAGGATGTCGGCGAGATGGTTAATCAATTGCTGCGAAAAGACATCGAGTTTCTTGAAGAGCTGACGTAAACCGACTTGCAGCCCTAACCAGCGGCTTGAGAAAGACGTACGGCTCCGCTCGCAAAGCTCGAGGACCGTCGCTTCTCAGCCTTGGTCGTTAGCCGTCTTGGAGGCGACAAATGATTGAGAAACTACCTCCCGTTATCGAGAAGGTCGCCACGTACTTGTGGGCCATCTCGTTCATGGCGGGCGTCATCTTTATCTTCCTTGGTTTCTTTGACCTAAAGGACCTGAAGTCGGTCGATTTGCGTGCGGCCGCATCGTGGGGACCAATTGTCACTGGGGGGCTCTTTGTAGCAATTGGGCTGGCTTTGCACCTGCTACGGCCTTCTCGCCCGGCACGAGATCCTAGTAGTCAGCAGTCCGGAGGTTTACTCTATGTGCTTCGCCATCTTGATGCACGCGGCGACTACCGGTTTCCGCATTGCTATGCCTACCAACTCTATGCCTTCAATACAAAATCACCTGACCGCGCCGACTTCGAAGCGAATAGCGCTGGGTGGGCGAAGGCATCAGACTATGCAGTTCGGTGCCTTGCCTTGATGGGCTTTGCTGAACAAGCTGGCCCCGAATACAGAATTACGGTCGAGGGACGCAAGGCGCTGCAATCAGACTCGCTACGCGCAAATTACACAGATGCCTTCTCTCGGCCGCTCGTCAACAAAGACGGCTAACCCTTCCGTTCCAGCCGACCGCCTTCGGCGGCGGCTGAACTCAAACGTTAGACCGACAACAGCCGAAAACCAAGAGAGAGAACGTCATGCATGATAAGCAAGTGGCGGCGCCAGACAACACGGCGGTGCGGGTCGCCTTGTGGCGGGCGCTGCACGTAGAAGTCGATTCGCCGCCGCACGTGCTCGAAGACGAAGTCGGCTTGAAGCTGGCGGCTCCAGACGACGGATGGCGCAGCCGTCCGGACATGAGCCCGTTCACGCGGCCCTTCCGCGCCGCCATCGTGGCCCGCGCCCGCTTCATCGAAGATCTCGTCGCGGAACAAGCTGCCCGTGGCGTCGGGCAGTACGTCATCCTCGGAGCGGGCCTGGACACCTTCGCCCAGCGTCGGCCGGAGCTTGCCTCCCGTCTGCTCGTGTTCGAGATCGATCCGCCCGGCCCTCAGGCGTGGAAGCGCCAGCGCCTCGTCAACCTCGGTCAGGTGGGGGAGGTGTCAGGTCAGGTGGGGGAGGTGTCAGGCTTTCGTTTTGCTTTATTGGAGTTGTCTTGTCGCTACGATGGCGCGATAGCCGAGAGTGGAATTGGCCGGAGCGTTTTACCATGTGATCTGCCAGGGCAATCACCGGCGGGTGATATTGCGCGCCAATCCCTTGAGCCGTTAGCCTACGGTAGTTCTCTTTTTGGAAAGTTGAACTCCTCCTCCGTCGCATTCTCGGTACCATAATGTACCAACTCGTTTACATCGAATCTCGCTTCATCGTGCTCCACGTCGGCAAAGCGGGCTTTGGTTGCCGGGTGCTTGGGGACAAATAGTTGGCAGCAGTCCTGATCGGGAATCGCAGAAATATCGAACGTGCCGATGCGGCGCGCTTGATCGATAATTTCCTGCTTGTCCATACCTACTAATGGCCGCAGGATCGGTAGCCGCGTCGCCTGTTGAACCACCACCATATTGTCGAGAGTCTGTGAAGCCACCTGGCCGAGGCTTTCCCCGGTCACCAGCGCTTTGGCTTTTTCCTTGCGGGCGATCGCTTCGGCGATGCGCAGCATCATGCGGCGATAAAGAATCACGCGCAGCGGTCGCGCGACGGATGCGACGATTTGGCGTTGAATCTCGCCGAACGGCACGAGGTAGAGACGAGAAAGAAATTGATGGCGCGTCAAACTCGTTATGAGCTGCCGTACTTTTTCCTGCGACGTATTGTCCTGATAGGGTGCGCTGTGGAAGTGAACGAAAATTAACCGGCAGCCACGCTGCATCATTCGATAAGCCGCCACAGGTGAGTCGATGCCGCCGGAAATCAAAGCAATCAATCGCCCGCTGGCGCCGACCGGCAAGCCGCCGGCGCCGGCGATTTTATTGAAGCCAAAGAAAGCGTCGCGCGGTAGGATCTCCACCGTCACGGTAAATTCCGCGTTCGTTAGATCCACGCGCGCGCCGGACTTTTCTTTCACCGCAGCGCCAAGCTGGCGGTTGATCTCGGGAGAAGTGAGTGGAAAAGTTTTATCGCCCCGTTGGGTCTCGATACGAAAGGATTCGAACTGCGTGCCATTGAGCGATTCCAGTATTCGTGTCCGGAGAGCATTAATATCTCTGGCGGTTCGCTCGACAAGTGAAAAATTCGCAACGCCAAACACCGTGCGGATGCGCTGAATCGCGATTTCCGCATCGATGTCTTTTTTGAAGGTTAGCAACAAGCGAGCGGATAAACTGCGAACCTCCTTTGGGCCGAGGTCCTTGACTGCGGCGAGCAGATTGCGCTTGAGCAACTCGGTGAAATATTGACGGTTGCCTTTCTTGAGCGCGATTTCGTGGTAACGGATCAGCACGGAATCCATGCCTCACAGATAACAAAAATGCCGCGCTTTTGCATGCCGTTGGGCCTGTGGTAGTATCTCGATAGGATTGTAGATGGGAGTGAGTTGCCATGAGTAACTTCAAGACACTTGCGGATGCGATGCAGTTTTCAGCGGAGAAGATGAAGAAAAATGGCGTGTTCGAAACCGATAGATTTTTTTGCGACACCTACTGTTTCGAGCCGGGACAAGAGCAGAGCCCGCACACGCATGGCGGTCAGGACAAGGTTTATTACGTGCTCGAGGGGCGGGGTGTGTTCACGGTCGGCGAAGAAGAGCGGGAACTCGGTCCGGGCGAAATCGCGCTTGCACCCGCCGGGCAGAATCACGGCGTGTATAACCGCGACCAGCAGCGACTGGTGACACTGGTGTTCGTCACTCCCAAGCCGCAGCATTAGATCCTATGACTGCCGATGAACAAGACGTCGCGAATGCTAATCTGGCCTTTTATCGGGCGTTTGAAAGCCTTGATATCAAGCGCATGGAGTCGCTTTGGGTCAAAGACGGCGAAATTCAGTGCGGCCATCCGGGCTGGCGTATCTTGCGCGGGTGGAAACCGGTTATGGAGAGCTGGCGGCGCATCTTCGAGAATACGCCGTCGATCCACTTCACCTTGACCGATGTCAAGATTGAAATTCATGGTGAGCTGGCCTGGGTGACGCTATACGAAAACCTCAATAGCACCGTCGAAGGCCAGAAGGTCTCGGCGAGCATCCTTACGACCAATATTTTCCAGAAAAGCACGGATGGTTGGCGCATGATTCACCACCACGGTTCCACCGTGGCGCAATCGCCGCCCGACGACGAGACCCCCACGGTTCACTAGCTTTAATGTCTCAGCGGTTTAAGGTTCAAAGTTCAAGGTTCCAAGCTCACAGCTCGAGTTCCGACGTTGAACTTTGAACATCCCACTTTGAACCCTTTCCAGGGGAAAGTTGCCCTCGTTACCGGAGCCGGTAGGGGCATCGGTAGAGCAATCGCCATTTCACTCGCCAAATCCGGTTGCCGGGTAATTTTGGCGGCGCGAACGCGCGAACAACTCGACGTGGTCCGAGAAACAATCCACACAAATGGCGGCGCGGCGGTTGCAATACCGACGGATTTAACACGGGACGACGAAATCGAGCGCCTCGTGGAGAAGAGCTCTAAGGAGTGGGGGAGTGTCGATGCTCTGATCAACAACGCAGGCTGGGGCAAACGCGCTGCGGTGATCCGCGCAAATGTCGAAGACTGGGACCAAACCATGCGTGTCAATTTGCGCGCGCCGATGATCTTGGCGCAAAAACTCCTGCCGGCGATGATCGCCAAGGGTGAAGGAGCGGTGATCAATATCGGTTCGGTTTCCGGCAAGACCGGAGAAGCCAATGGCGCAGCCTACTCCGCGTCAAAGTTCGGCCTGATCGGTTTCACGCAGTCCCTCTACGATGAAGTGCGGGAGCACGGCATCAAAGTTTCAGTGATTTTGCCCGGCTTCGTCGACACGCCGCTGATCCCGCCAAACCGCCAGTTAGACCGGAGCAAAATGATTCAAGCCGACGATGTCGCCCAAGCGGTGCATTATGTTCTAAGTTCGCCCAGCACGAGTTGTCCGGTAGAGATTACAGTGCGGCCGCAAAGATCGCCGTATCGCTGATCAATACGGAGGGGCGACCGGCCGGTCGCCCCTACATCGTATTATGCACAGAGTTGTTGCAAAAATGGCAGCGTGACTTCTTCGAGGCTCTTCACGACTGCGTTTGCTTCGCCGAGCAACTCGGCTGGATGTGAATTCGTTACCGCCAGGCATTTCATGCCGGCCTGGCGCGCGCCGCGGATACCTTCTTTCGAATCTTCTATCACGATGCAATTGGCCGGTTGGATCTGCGGGCTGGCGCCTGCATTGAGCTTCGCCAGGACCCTCAAAAAAATTTCTGGCTCGGGCTTGCCTTGCTTGACGTCTTCGGCACTGACGATTACTTGAAAGTAATTTAACAATCCCGCAGTTGTGAGAATTGTTGCGATCTCGTGGCGCAAAGCGCCGGAAGCGACCGCGAGAGGGACGCTTGGAGCCAGCTCGTATATCAAGGTTTTGACTCCTGGAAAAATGACTACGTGATTCCTTATCGCGTCCTGATAATACAACGCCTTGCGAGCGATCAATTCGGATAGCTTTTGGTCCGTCAAAGAGCGATCGTTGTCGCGAAATCCGGCGATGAATGCGCCGCGATCGTCGAAACCTAGATAACGTGCGTAGTAGGCGTCTTCGGTAAGGATGATTCCTTCCTCGCCGAGGACCCGTTGGAACAGGTTGAAATGGATCGGCTCATCGTCGACGATGATGCCATTGAAATCGAAAATCACCGCGCAAAGCATGCCTTACGATTGCAGAAATATCCTTTTGTTTCAACCGAATATGAGTTAAAGGAGAAACCATGACATCAGACCATCATCGCCTTCATCACGAAGCCCACGCGCATGGACAAATCGAATATCGCTTCTGCCCGCGCTGTGGCGGCGGACTGGAACACCGATTGGTAAAGTCCCACGAACCCAAGCGGCTGGTTTGTCAAGCTTGCTCATTCATATTCTATCAGGATCCCAAAGTCGTGGCGGGTACTGTGTTCATGCTGAACGGGGGTATTGTGTTGCTTAAACGAGGCGTCGAGCCGGCGCTGGGCAAGTGGGTATTCCCCGGTGGCTACGTCGATCGCGGCGAGAGCGTCCCGGATGCAGCCGTGCGCGAGACCAAGGAAGAATCGCAACTGGATGTAAAGCTTGGACCCCTGCTCAACATCTATTCCTATTTCCGCTCTCCGAATGTGATCGTAGTCTACACCGCCGAAGTGATCGGCGGCGAACTCGCTGCCGCCGATGAATCTATTGAAGCGCGCATTTTTACGCCCAATGAAGTGCCGTGGCACGATCTTGCCTTTGACAGCACCAAAGACGCGCTCAACGATTACATTCAACTTTATCTGAAATCATAAGGTCGAAAAGCGAAAAGGGCCCGCGGCCTCGAGCGAGACAGCGGGCCCTTTTGCATTTAGCGTGTGCCCAATTAGGGCAGCTCGACCAGAATCTCGTCGTCTTCAACTTTCACTTCGTATTTTTCCGTCGGGAGATTGGGTACGAGCTCGTTCTCGCCGCTGGTAACGTTGTAGCGCCAGCCATGCCAGGGGCAGATCACCGTGGTGCCGTCCAGTTCGCCCTCGCCCAGCGGGCCGCCCCGATGGCCACAGACGTCGTTGATGGCGTAAAACTTGCCGTCGACATTGAATACCCCGA
>WNFV01004032.1_pt1 | contig 25961 bp, 17 predicted proteins | sample 5400101 | NCBI WGS metagenome assembly WNFV01 (sample SAMN13153361, study PRJNA577476) | soil metagenome | isolation source: 115 cm soil or saprolite under grassland replicate 1 | place: USA:California | collected 2016-06-15
TCTGCACAATGCGCTTGTTCGCTTGCACCCAGTCGGCGTGAAAACAGGAAGCGTCGCCGGTTGTCTTCCAGTAAGCATGTGCGAGCTGCACCGGATAGCAGAGCGAGTCGATCTCCCACTTGCGCTCGCACAACTCCGCCCGATTCGAGGGCCTGTCGTTCTCGCCCCACGGGCAGGCCTTCGCGCCGAAGTCGAAGGAGTTTGCGTAAGGGTCAATTAGGATACAGCGCGTCTGGCGGTTAATGACGCCGGCGATCATATCTTTGAGCTTCCGGTCTCCACGCGCGAGAGGCAGATAGGGTGTGACTTGCGCGGTCGAGTCGCGCAGCCACATCGCGTTTATGTCTCCGGTGATTACGTAGCTGTCCGGTCGGCCCTCGTGCGTGCCGAAGCTGACCGTTGTATCGAGCGTGTTCGGGAAGCAGTTCTCAAATAGCCAGGCGAGTTCCGGGTCCGCAATCGCACTCTTTAGTTCGACGATCTTTGCTTCGACGGCGTCGCTCACGAACTTGCGTTGTCCAACTGCGGGACGCTTACTTACAAATTCATGACTTGCTGAAAGGAGCGCACGGCCGAGACTCCTGTCGGCGCCTAGCGCGACACCCACAGCGGCACAGCTTAAACTCTTAATTACCGTCCGGCGTTTGTACAACTGAGTATCTAACAAGTGTCTTTATGCATAATGAAGGGTGCGCCAGGGTCAGCCTGCGATCAGACTGTCTGGCATTACCGATTTTGCTCTACTTCCTGGCTTGACCACTTTCCAATAGAGGTTGTACCGCTCATGCGCGATGCGGTAATAGGGCATGAGGTTCACGTCATGGGGATGCCCGATCCCCCCTATCCCTCCAATCCCCATCGTATGAAACGTCAGTGCCGATCCTGCTGACGGCTTGATCTGCTTAACAATCTCCTGTTCATCACCCAACAGTCGCGGCACGTCCACTTCGTCATTCAGAACGTCGCCGTAGGTGCGCTCGTTGACGATGATGTCCGCCCCCGGCGTAAGTCCTTTCCGTCCGAGTCTGCCCGCGAGGACGATTGGCCCGTACAAGATCGCGACCACGTCCGAGTGTCCCGGCAACGGTTCCGTCCGAAGCACCATCGGCAGGTGAACTTCAATGATGTCCCCGGTGCGCCACAGACGGTTTACCTCGACATATTTTCCCGGCTGGCGAGATGTGGCCCAGCGGCGTCCGTTGACTGTGATCGTCACGGCCTGACACCAGGAAGGGTGGCGAACGTTCAGCGTCAGATTCACCGGCTTTTGACAAGTCAATTGCAGCCGCGTTGTGTCCTGCTCAGGGAATCGGGTCGTCTGCGTGATTGTCAGTCCCTTCTCTCTCCAAGCCAAAGTGGACGGGATGAACAGATTGACGTAAAGAATGTTGGCCTCATGGAAGTAGATGGAGTCACCATACTTGGCATGATTCTCCATCCCGGTACCGGTGCAGCACCAGAACGAGTCGGTCGGCGTGCAGTAGAGTTTCAGATACCCGGGACGTGTTGGCTGGAAATAGGTCATCATCCCCGAATCCGGGTCTTGCGAAGCGAGGATACTATTGTAGAGGGCGCGTTCATAATAGTCGGCGTAGTCGGCCGTTGGGTTGAGTGCGAAGAGCATTCTTGTCAGCCTCAGCATATTGTGGGTGCAGCACGTCTCCATCGTTTTGGCAGAACCGAGGTGCTGAAAGAAGTCTGCGGGCGGAAAGAAGTGTTCGCGGTCTGCGTTGCCACCGGTGGCGAATGTGCGATTGTCTACGACTGTGCGCCAGAAGAAGCTGGATGCCGTGCGGTAATCTGCTTGCCCAGTTAACTCGTAAAGCCGATTGAACCCGATGACCTTAGGGATTTGTGTGTTGGAGTGCAGGCCATCAAGCGTGTCGCGCGTTTGGGCGAGCGGGTCCAGCAGTGCGCGGTGACAGAAACGCTCTGCGAGAGTCAGGTATCTGGGTTCGTGGGTTAGGGCATAAACATCCGCGAGCACCTCGTTCATTCCCCCATGTTCCGTATCGAGCATCCGCTGGAACTGTTCGTCCGAGAGTTTCTGTGTGTGAGCTATAGCCCAATCTGACAACTTCACGAGTACATCCAGCGCCATCCGGTTGTTGGTATAAAGATAGGCGTCACGCAACCCGGCAAATATCTTGTGCATGGTGTACCAGGGCACACCCACAAAACCCGTAGCGTCCATGATGTCATGTAACGGCGCCTCGCCATCCGGGAAGGCGCAGACTATCCCGCTTTTGCCGGCGTCCTGACAGTCGCGCAATTCCATTACCATATAGTCGCTGCGCCGCTTGAATCCTTGGTCGCCGGTTGACGCAAACATGAGTGAACAGGCCGACAGGTAATGCCCCAGTGTGTGCCCGTGGCAGCGGATATTCACCCATGGTTCTGCTGATTCCCAACCGCCGTAGACTGCGGCCTTCGGCGTCAGCCCGGCGTTGAGCCTGAAGTTATGCAGGAGACGATCCGGCTCAAGTTGCAGCAGGTATCGCCCATCACGTTCTTGCGCCTGCCGGAACGGCCCTTCAAGGAGCCGAACATCAGCTGGATTGAACGCCGCCGCGCGAGGGGTTACAGCCTGACTGGCCCACCCTTCAGTAATCGGCGACTCGGAGATGGCAGAGCGCGAGACGGCTGAGGCGAACGTGGCGGGGAAGGCTGCACCCACGGTGGCGGCCACGACCCCTCCACCAACGGTCTTAAGCATCTGACGCCGCGTCAAACATTTTTCATCGTTGGTCGGCAATTTACCTCTGGCTTCGTTCTTCACGCATCATGTTAGTTCTTAACTGGTTCGATGATTTATCATTACCTTAACTTCATGAATGGTATTGTCAAGTTAAACCAGCACAAACGTAGTGGTTCAGTTTGAACTCTTAGGTCCGAAGGACCGGAAGTTAGTAGTCCCGTCCGTGAGGGCGGGGAGATGTGACCGTTAGTTACCTGAGCACCGAAGGTGCGCCACGGTTTGTGCCGGCCCTTCGGGCCTTTCGGGCTATCAGAACATGGAGTTCCCCGTCCTCACGGACGGGGCTACTAACTTCCGGTCCTTCGGACCTAATGCCTTCAGTTTTTGTCTGTGCCGCTTCGTGTTCTCTCGCTTTGCACAAAAAATAGTTCGACCAGTCCGCACAGCGGACGATTGATAACTTAACTCTCCACCTAATCAGATGTGTTAAAATCCTCAATTATGAAATTAGATCGTCGTGATTTCCTTGTAGCATCGTCTTCGGCATTGGTGTTAACGAAAACCCAATTATCGGCGGCGGAATATGTTCAACCCTCTGAAACCTCAGAGCCTTTTTCGGTCGAAGGAAAAGAGATAGCAGTCTACACCACTGCTGACAACAGTAAACACCGCCTATCTGCCACTGATACCCTGACTTTCAAACATCTGGGCCAACCACTGGAAACTCAGATATGCGTATTTGTCGATCCCGCGAAGAGATTTCAAACGATCCTGGGAGTCGGCGGCGCTCTTACCGATGCCGCCGCTGAGACATTCGCAAAATTGCCCAAAGCTAAACAGCGGGAAATTCTAAATGACGAAGGCGACAAGGAGTTGCAGTCCTTTACCGTCAGTCACGACAAGCAATTTCGGATTCCTTTTATCCAACAAGCGCTGGCCACCGCCGGAGGGAAACTCACCATCTTTGGCAGCCCCTGGAGTCCACCTGCGTTCATGAAGGACAACAACAACATGCTTCACGGTGGCAAATTGAAGCGAGAGTTTTATCAATCCTGGGCCAACTATTACACGAAGTTCATTAAGGCTTATCAGCAGGAAGGAATACCTATCTGGGGCATTACGATTCAAAACGAACCGATGGCCACGCAAACCTGGGAGTCGTGTATTTACTCCGCGGAAGAAGAGAGAGACTTTCTGAAAAACTATCTTGGCCCGACGATGAATAGGGAAGCGCTGGGTGATAAGAAGATAATTGCCTGGGATCACAACCGTGACCTCATCTACCAGAGAGCTAACACTATCTTAACTGACCCCAAAGCCGCTCGCTATGTGTGGGGCATTGGTTTTCACTGGTATGAGCCATGGGCCGGTGGCGAGCCGATGTTCGACAACGTTAAGCTCGTGCATGAATCTTTCCCGGATAAGAACCTGATCTTCACTGAAGGCTGTTCCGATTCCTTCAATGCTCAAAAGCTTAAAGATTGGAAATTAGGCGAACAGTATGGCCGCTCAATGATCAATGACTTCAACAGCGGTGCTGTCGGCTGGACAGACTGGAATATATTGCTTGATGAAACAGGTGGACCAAATCACGTCAAGAATTTCTGCTTCGCCCCAGTTCACGCCGATACGAAAACGGGTCAGCTGATCTATACAAATTCGTACTTCTATATTGGACACTTTTCAAAGTTCGTCCGCCCGGGTGCGAAGAGGATCGCCAGTTCACCCAGCAGAAGCCAACTGCTTTCCACTGCTTTCATCAATCCGAATGGAAAAGTATCAGTGGTGGTGATGAACATGAGCGACAAGCAGATTTCCTATTACCTTTGGCTGGACGGCCAGGCCGCCGAAGTCAGTAGCTTGCCCCATGCAATTCAGACGCTTGTGTTCTGAGTATCTTTTGGAACACGAGTCAACCACGTTGGTATCTGCGTTTTCACCCGGCCTCTGCAATGGGAAGGAGTTTTGTGCAAAGCAATCTTGCGAGCGAGCGGTGGCTCCGACTGAAAAGGTGAGTAAGCGGTCAGTACATTTGCCTCAGTGTCAGCGTCTCATTGACACCGTGGCTTTAACCCGGTGCTGGCGGTTGGTTATTTGACTTGTCGAAGATCTGGTGCTCACTCTGACACCCGGCTGAAGCCTGGGTCGAGTAACCGCTCCGCTCCCTCCTGCCGCGCTCGTTCCCCTATTCGTGTTAGGTCTCTTGCCATCTTTGTTCTACCTCTGCGTGTAGTAGATGTTTGTCCACCCACGATTGAAAACTGTGACGGTCTTCACTCCACCGGCATTACCCGGCTTCTTCGCTATCCCGACCGTCATCCCTAGCCAGACTTCCTTCTGCCGCCCCTTCCTCTTACGGTTGTTTGGCATACTCGGCCTTGTTTCAGTCCTCAGCCAAGAGTCGTCTGGCCGCCTGGCTTGTCCCACTTCATCATGTGCTGCTCGATGCTGTCTGCGACCCCGGAGCGGTAGGCAAGCACTCGTCGCTAACGTCCTTGCCTCTTTTGCCTGCGTCCTTCACAACGGCTTTGGCCCGCCCTTTTCTTTCTCTTAACGAGGCTTACTACCAGATTCAGCGTCTCACGCTTCACCTCGCAGCCTTTGCTCGACTCCATGTTTCTCTAGCCGCCTTAGCCGCAGAGTTTCCGCACTGACTCTTTCGATTGCCAGCCGGGTTCCTAGTTGCTGCATAGCTGCTGTTACTCACTTCGACGAACATACAGGATGGTTGACTGCTCCTTTCCTGGGGGCTACCCTCCCCCTTGAACTGGGACCATTTCCAGGTTTCCTGTGAATGAGAAGCGAACCATGATCGTCTTCGTTTAATTCGTCCGAGCCGCATGTAACTCTCCACGTAAACGGATATGTTAAAGCCAAGAGTGTTCTTTATTCATAATCGGATAAACCTCGCGTTGGTTGTCCTCCTGATTCTGGTTGGTCTGTCGGGCATTCGAGCTGGCGTAGGTACACGCGACGGACTGTTGCCTCCCGCGCAGGCTCGAGCCAGTCAGAACAGTACCGTCTTGTTTGATTGGGACTGGCGGTTTCATCGGGGTGGCGCTCAGGGTGCGGAGCGGCCCGATTTTGATGACTCCAAATGGCGCAATCTTGATCTCCCGCACGACTGGAGCATCGAAGAACTGCCCAGCACTCACTCACCGTTCAACCCAGATGCGATTAGCCAGGTAAGCGGTGGCTTTACGACGGGCGGGACTGGTTGGTATCGCAAAACTTTTACCGTCCCGAATGAACAAAAGGGTAAGCGGATTCTGATTCAGTTAGACGGCGTCTATATGAACACAGAAGCTTGGCTGAACGGTCAGTGGCTGGGGAGTCACCCGTACGGCTATACCAGTTTCTGGTTCGATCTCACCGACAAAGTTAAATTCGGAGCGGCCAATGTACTGGCGGTTAAGGTGAAGAACGAAGGCGAAAACAGTCGCTGGTATTCCGGCTCAGGCATTTACCGCCACGTGTGGTTAAAGACGTTGGAGCTTAGGCACGTCGCACAGTGGGGCACGTACATTACCACCCCCGAGGTGAGCGCGTCGTCCGCCAAAGTGAATGTCAAAACCAAGCTGCTGAATGAAAGCGAGCAGCCCGCGCGGATCACTCTCGTGACGAGGATGATGGACAGTAAAGGTCAAGAGGCGGCAAGAGTCGAGTCTAAACAAACCATCGAACCTAACGCTGCGTATGAGTTTGATCAGAATACAAACATAAAATCTCCCGGGTTGTGGTCGCCCGCATCGCCTGTACTCTACACGGCGGTCTCCGAAGTTTATCGAGATCAACAATCTACCGATCGCGTGGAGACAAAATTCGGCATCCGGACGCTCTCCTTCGACGCGGTTAAGGGCTTCCTGCTTAATGGCAAGCCGGTAAAACTCAAGGGCGGGTGCCTCCACCACGATAACGGCCCACTTGGCGCCCGCGCCTTCGACCGGGCGGAGGAGCGGCGCGTCGAACTGCTGAAGGCCAGCGGCTACAACGCTCTGAGACTCGCCCACAATCCTCCGTCGCCGGCATTCCTTGATGCCTGCGACCGGTTAGGTGTGATGGTGATTGACGAAGCATTCGACATGTGGCGCGAGGCAAAGAATCCGCACGACTACCACCTTTATTTTGACGAGTGGTGGCAAAGAGATATTGAAAGCATGGTCGCTCGCGACCGTAACCATCCTGCCGTCATTATGTGGAGCATCGGCAATGAGATACCCAACAGAGAAAAGCCTGAGGTAGTGAAGCTGGCGAAAGTGATGGGAGATTATGTGCGCAAACTGGAGCCCACCCGACCCGTCACCTCAGCCGTGAACGATCTCCGCGAAGACAAAGACCCTTATTTCGCCACGCTGGACGTTGCCGGATACAACTACGCCGCCGGAGGGGATCACCTGAAAAAAAGTCTGTACGAGTTTGACCACGATCGCCTCCCTAACCGGATCATGTTCGGGTCGGAATCTTACCCGTTGGAGGCGTTCGATAGCTGGATGAATGTGCTTGATCACCCTTACGTGATCGGTGATTTTGTGTGGACTGCTTTTGATTATATCGGCGAGGCGAGTATCGGCTGGCGCGGTTACTGGCAGGAACAGAATTTCTATCCCTGGAATCTGGCGTACTGCGGCGATATTGACTTGTGCGGCTGGAAACGACCGCAGTCTTATTACCGCGATGCGCTTTGGAAAAACGATCAGGTGTCCGTTTTTGTCAGACCACCACACCCTTCCTTTGACATCAATCCCAAAAGGCAGTCATGGTCGAAATGGCACTGGTTCGACGTCGTAGCCAACTGGAACTGGCAGGGGTACGAGAATAAGCCGCTTGAAGTAAATGTGTACTCCTCCTGCGAGGAGGTCGAATTGCTTCTGAACGGTAGATCGCTAGGTAAGAAAGCAACCAATCGTTCGACAGCCTACACAGCCGCCTGGATCGTGCCTTACCAGGCGGGCGTTCTCAAAGCGACTGGTTATAACGCAGGGAAGCCGGTCAGTTCGTCCGAACTTAACTCCGCGGGACACCCGACACACATAAAGTTGACACCCGACCGTTCTCACATCACCGCTGATAGCCAAGATTTGAGCTACGTTACCGTTGAATTAGTTGACGACCACGGCGTGCGTAATCCAGCTGCCGAGAATTTAATAACGTTTGCGGTTGCAGGGCCGGGCCGCATTGTTGGAGTGGGGAATGCCAATCCGCTAAGCACGGAGAGCTATCAGCAGCCGCAGCGAAAGGCCTGGCTGGGAAGATGCCTGTTGATTATAAAATCCGGTAAACAGGCAGGTGCGATAACGGTTACTGCTTCGGCCAAAGGGTTCCTTCCGGCAAAGATTATTATTGACGCGAGCGCACCATAACAGGGATGCGCACCGAAAGCCATCGGGCGAACTTTGTTACCGGGGCAGCTAGAGAAGTCACACTTACGCTGTATGAATTGATTAAATTCGAGGCGTAGTGTGCCAATTGAGAGGCTCTGAGATCAGAGAGTCGCGCCGGAACACCGCGGAAACTCTTCATTGCTATAAGAGATTTGAACCCCAGACCCCTAACGAGTCAATCCGCGAACCAACGCCGCGTAAAACGCGTAATCGCTTTTTACGGCGCAAAATCTAATTGCCGCGGGCTTGAGAAGTCATCCCACGCTGCTTAAAAGGCATAAATCGCGAGCGCACTCCGGCAAAATTCCGGCAAGCACTTATCCCCGCTACTGATTCGCCTGTCCTTAGTTATATAGCTGGAGTTGCTCGCCGAGCTTTTCAAGTTGCTTTCCTGAGTACAAGTACAGACAATCCTGTTGGGTGTTATGTGAGTCCGCTTTGAGCAACATCAAAAATCAATTGCAGATTTTTCTTTATTTTTCTTAGATCATCTTTATGTCGTTAATGCGCAAGACAGCAGCGTTCGTGGGTCTGAGGGCTCTGCGAAATTTAGTCTCCGATTCCATGGCCATAGATATGGGATCGGCTTCAACCATCATTTCTGTGCGTGGGCGGGGCATAGTGATAGATGAGCCATCCCTTGTCGCAGTCGACTCGAATACCGGAGAAGTGATAGCGATTGGGATTGAAGCTCAACAGATGTCTGGCCGCGAGGCGCGTGATGTTACGGTGATCGCTCCATTGCTCGACGGGGTAGTCGCAGACTTTGAGAGAACTGAGGAGATGCTGGCGCATTTTGTGCGGAAAGCGCGCGGCGGCAACTCCTATTTTAGCCGTCGCGCACTGATGAGTGTCTTGTCTGGAATAACGCAAGTGGAGGAGCGGGCGTTGCTCAGCGCGGCTGAGCATGCGCGTATCGGCCGGGTCGTGATGATCGAAGAAGGCCTGGCGGCCGCATTCGGCGCAGGTGTACAAGTAGATGACCCACATGCTTCCGCGGTTGTTGATATCGGTGGTGGAACCACCAATGTGGCCATCGTCGCGAGCGGCGCAATTGTTCATGCACGAGCTGAACGGATCGGAAGCGAGGACATTAACGCGGCTATTGTCGACCATGTTCGTCGTCACCGTGGGTTAATCATCGGTCCGCAGACAGCGGAGCATCTGAAGCTGGAACTCGCTTCAGCGACTCTGCCTGCCGACCTGGCTGAGGAGGTGACGATCAAGGGACTCGATGTTCTGACGAGGAGTCCTGGAGCTATCGAGATCACGGCGGGCGAACTCTATCCCGTAGTTCTGCAGGTTGTTCGCAGGATAGTGGAAGGGGTGACTACCACTCTTACTGAGCTTCCTCCTGAAGTTGGCGGAGACATCTACGAACGGGGAATTATCCTTACCGGTGGTGGTACGCAGTTTGGCGGCATTGAAGATTTTTTTCGGGAGCAAACCAAACTGCCAGTGCGCACCGCTCCGGAACCCAAGTATGCCATTGTGCGTGGTCTTGAGCAGATGTTTGACGAGCCACTCAGGCTACGTCGTGTCATACGCCGGGAGCCTTATCCGGTGCTGGATATGGAGGGCTGATTGGCCAACGACGACAGAGCGCTCGCCATGGTGCGCTCTCGGCACCGAGTAAGTAAGCGGCGCACGGATCTGGCAGATGACTCCGCAATAGCAGGATTCCCATGCCAGTGCTCTATGATGCGGCTTGAAACTTTCGTTGAGGTCGCAAGCTTGCCGCAAAAAGTGGAGTAGGAGGTCAGAACATGACAATGCAAACGGAGCTCGGTGCGGTGGGTTCGCTGTGGCGATATCCCGTCAAGTCGATGATGGGAGAGGAGCTGAACGCCGCTGAGGTGACGGATCGTGGATTGCGCGGCGATCGTGTCTACGCGCTCGTGGACCGCGCGGACGGAAAGGTTGCAACCGCCAAGAACCCCCGCAAGTGGCCACACCTTTTTGACTTCCGAGCCAACTTGATCGAGGGTGCGGCCGCCGGATCGCAGGCGGCCTCCATCCGCGTTACTCTGCCCGATGGAACCATGATCACCAGCGCGCAGGATAGTTGCGATCAGATCCTCTCGCGGGCGCTTGCGCGAGAGGTGACGCTGGAGTCCGTGGCGCGCGGTGACGAGCAGACCACATCGCCCGCTACCCGCATGGCAAACGCCGAAGAGTACTGGCCCGACATGGAAGGCCTCGACTTTCGCGATACCGTCACCGATTTCGCTCTGCCGGCCGGCACGTTCTTCGACTGTGCGGTCGTCCATCTGATGACCACCGCGACGCTCGACCGACTCGTCGAGCTGTACCCGCGAGGCCGTTTTGAGGTTCGACGATTTCGACCGAATATTGTAGTACAGCCCGCTTCCGGTGAGAGGGGCTTTATAGAGAACAGCTGGGTCGGCCACACACTCGCCATCGGCGATGAGGTTCGCCTGAGCGTCACGGGTCCATGCGGTCGTTGTGTAATGACGACCCTGCCGCAAGGGGATCTTCCCAGAGATCCGGACATCCTTCGCACCGCGGCAAAACACAACCACGTCCAGGTCGGTGTGTATGCGGCGGTCGTGCGGTGTGGCACGATTCGCCGCGGTGATTCTGTCAGACGGGCCGCGTAAGCCGAGACGAGGCTCCTTTCGCGCAGACGGAGATAAACGATGGTTACGAGCGATCAACCCAGTTTCTACGAGCGACTCGGCAGTGTGTACAGTATCGCCACAGTGGTGAATGACATCATCGATCGAATCATGACAGACTCACGCTTAAACGCGAATCCGCGCGTGGACGAAGCGCATCATCGGGTGTCGCCGCCGGGTTCAAGTAACTTCGTGACCGAAATGGTCTGCGAGGCGACCGGCGGACCGCAAAGATATACCGGTCGCACGATGAAAGACTCGCATCAGGCACTCATGATCACCGCCGACGAGTGGCAGGCATTTCTCGACGACTTTCAGCAGACGATGGACAAGTTCGGCGTGCCGCAGATCGAGCAAGAGGAGTTGAAAGCGATCGTGGATAGCACCCGAGCGGATATCGTTGTCTGAAGAGTCGGCGTAGCGGCAGAGGCTGGGCCGAGCGAAAGCTATCTGAGCAGCGGCGCGCCGGAAGCCACTGAAAGCTGTGCTGTCGAGGCGTCAAGTGCAACGCTCTATGAACTAAATCCGCCTGCGGGTGGATAGATGAAAACCGGCGGCGATACCTCAGGTGTCCCCATTCCCTTCAAGCAGTCAATAGGTACAGTATTCCTTCCGGGAAGGGCCATGGTGTTGCTACGCAAAGAGTCAGCAATCGTTTAGCGGAGCCCGATGTTTTGACGTTTCGCTGCGGTTGAATAACATGCAGCTCGTATGTCCAGGGAGCACAACTTTGATTTTCTAGTTATCGGCAGCGGCATCGCCGGGCTGACTTTTGCCTTGAAGGTGGCGAAGGTGGGCTCGGTCGCTATCATCACGAAGAAGGATCGCGCTGAGAGCAACACCAACTATGCGCAAGGCGGCATCGCTGCTGTCACCGGCAGTGATGATTCGTTTGACCTGCACGTGCGCGACACGCTTCGAGCGGGCGCGGGATTATGCAAAGAAGATGTTGTGCGCACCATCGTCGGCGAAGGTCCGGCGCTAGTGCGCGAACTCATCGAATTGGGTGTGCGGTTTAGCGAAAGCGCACCGGGCCAGTACGATCTCGGACGCGAGGGCGGGCACACGCGGCGACGTGTGCTGCACGCAGTCGACATTACGGGACGCGAGATTGAGCGCGCCTTGCTCGCAGCCGTTTCGGCCGAGAAGAACATCACCGTATTTGAAAACGTACTGGCCATCGATCTCATCACCTCGGAAAAGATCGGGTTGGGTGGATCAAATCGCTGTCTCGGCTGCTACGCGTTTCGGACCGAGACAACCGCGGTTGAGGTCTTTGCCGCGAAGGTCACGTTGCTGGCCAGCGGGGGCTCGGGCAAAGTGTATCTGTACACCAGCAATCCCGATATCGCGAGCGGTGATGGCGTGGCCATGGCTTATCGCGCCGGCGCGAGAATCGCCAACATGGAGTTCATCCAATTCCATCCAACCTGCCTTTATCATCCGAAAGCCAAGTCATTTCTGATCAGCGAGGCCGTGCGCGGCGAAGGCGGTGTGTTGCGCGGAGGTGATGGCGAACCGTTCATGCGCGGCTATCATGAGCAAGCCGACTTGGCGCCGCGTGACATCGTGGCTCGCGCGATCGACGCGGAGATGAAAAAGACCGGCGCTGAGTGCGTGTGGCTGGACATCACGCACAAAGAAGCCGAGTTCATCAAAAGCCGCTTCCCCAATATCTATGCAAGATGTCTGGAGTTTGGCGTTGATATGACGCGCGAACCAATTCCCGTTGTACCGGCAGCACATTATCAATGTGGTGGCGTCGCTACAAATGTAGATGGTGAAACGGAGATTCAGGGGCTATACGCCACAGGCGAGGTAGCATGCACAGGATTGCATGGAGCCAATCGTCTCGCCAGTAATTCATTATTGGAAGCGCTGGTAGTAGCGCACCGCGCCGCGCAAAAAGCCAGCTCTCAGGACTTACCTTCCAACTCTCAGGTTTCCAAGTTACCGCCTTGGGAGACAGGTGACGCGGCTGATGCAGATGAACTAGTCGTGGTGACGCACAACTGGGACGAGATTCGACGCTGCATGTGGGACTATGTCGGCATCGTTCGCACAGACAAGCGACTGTTGCGAGCACGCACGCGCATACAAAACTTGCAGCAAGAGATCAATCGCTTCTATTGGGATTATAAAGTGACGCCCGACCTTATTGAACTTCGCAACCTGGCGCTGGTAGCTGAACTGATCATTGAAAGCGCATTCCTGCGCAAGGAATCACGTGGTCTGCATTACACACTCGACCATCCAAATTTACTGTCTGTCGCCAGTGATACTGTATTGCGGAAGTCCCGCCCCTTTTGTTTATAGATACTTGAGCGTTCGCGCCGATCACGAGGAGCCAAAGAGTCAGCGATCGTTCCGATGGCTTCATTGCCCCTTGCTCTCGCTGTGGGGTGGTCCAAAGCCCCAACGTCCGCGTACGCCTTGCCGGAATCGTTCGCGCTCCTCGGGAGTCATCCGTTCCCAACGCTCGCGCATTCGCCGCCGAGAGCGGGAGCGATGAGAGCCACCACCACCAAGACCAAACCCTCCGAACAGAATCCGGCAGAGAGCCAGCAGTCCGAGGGCTTGCCAGAAGGTAATTAGCCGCAATCCGAACAACATCGGCGCCAGCCAATTCCACAAAAGCATCACTACTCCGCCGCCAATGGCGGTGAAGACCGCCATCCCTACGATCGCCGCTGGAGCTATCCAAATCAGTCTCTTTAGTTTCTTTCTCATGTTCCGGTTCCTCACTTCCTCGTAGTGTCTTCAGTTCAAACCCCTCTGTGCGTCCTCTGTGCCCTCTGTGTCTCTGTGGTGGATCTTGTCGAACTCACCACAGAGACACCGAGAACACAAAGATGGCACAGAGAAATCCAAACTTGAGGCACTAATCACCTATTCGTAAACTCGTAAATGTTCTGCAATCGTTCGCGCAGATGAAGCACCGCGTAGCGCTTGCGCGAGAGTAGTGTGTTGACGTTTACACCGCTTTCTGCCGACAACTCTTTGAAGCTGCGCCCTTCGAGTTCGTGAGCGATGAATACTTCACGCTGGCTCATTGGTTGATCATTAGGCAGTTCGTCGAGCGCAAGTTCCAACTCATCAAGAAGCACGTGGCGGACGTAGAGTGCTTCCGGCCCGGCATCGGGCGATGGCAACAGATCTTCGATGCGGAGCACCTCGCCGTCCTGGTCGCCAATGTCGCTAGAATCCTTGCGCGCTGCGTCGCTGTAGGTCCCTTCCCTCTTCTTGCGGAAGAGGTCCGTGATGCGATTGCGCGCGACGCGAAAAAGCCAGCCGGTCACGTGATCAATCGGCATCAGCAGGCGATTGGCTTCTACCAGTTCGTAGAAGACCTCCTGCACGATGTCCTCGACGTCCGAAGGGTCGGGCACACGCCGGCGGATGAAATTGCGCAGCCGGGATCGTTCTTCCGAGATGATTTCGGAGATTTGACGGTCTTGCTCGTTCATCGTGGTGATGCTCGAAAGCTCATCCATCCATTACTGTAGACGAACGGGAGCGGCAAATATTGTAAGGCTGACCCGGATGTAAGCTGCGTGCCGCAACGAAGTTCAGTACCGGGAGCGGTAGCCACCGGATTAGTCCGCGGAGCGGACGCCAGCATAAAGCCTGGGGCGTAAGCCCCAGGATCAGAAATCACTCAATGAAGATTGAGCCCGCGAAGCGTGCGATAGCGTTTGCGACTACAAAACGTGAGTCGTGAGATTCGGCTGTCGCCCGCTCCGCGGGCTTGATCATTTAGATCGTCGGTTCCCTGGGGTTTCGCTGCGCTTCACCCCAGGCTGACTTTATGCTGACACCCGCTCCGCGGGTTGAAAGCGCGCCGGGATCGTTAATTCTTCTCCACCCCTGCAAGTGATTGGTGTCCATTGACAGTGGCGGTAGAGGAGGTTCAAAATGCGCCTAACTCGCGCGACAACCAATCTAAGAAAGTAGAGGAGAGACATCATGCCTTCCATCTCAGGATCTTTTTCGGGAAAAATCACTCAGCAGTTTGGACTGCCCCTTGATGACCAATCCAATCACCTACTCGGCATCGCCGAGGTTAACGGTACGCAGAACTCGCCTGATCCGTTGTGGAACGACTCGAAGATTACATACTGGGGCGTTAACGACTTGCTCAACGGCGAGGGCTCGCAAACCGGTTACTTCAACAACGTCCATGCTGACGGGGGCAGAGACTTTGGAACATTCGAGGGCAAAGTCTCCGCGGCAGGTGGCACGATGACCGTCGAAGGCACTTTTGAATTCACAGGCGGCGATGGTCAGTACCGCGGCATCACCGGCGGTGGCACGTTCAAGACCGTGGCAAAATCGGAGACCGAGGTCGAAGCCACGTGGAACGGTGCTTACGAACTGGCCAAAGCGCAGGCGGGCTGATCACGACACTTCGCAGGAACAATTGAGTCATTACCGAAACGCGGTAGAGGCTGTTGAGAACCTAGTAACCACGAAGGAAAGCCATCCACAGATTACGCAGATTTCGACCTCACCAGTTAAGTCCCACTGGTTCTGAATCTGTGTAATCTGATGCGTAATCTGTGGATGAATAGGTATTCGACCCATTCGAGCTGGTGACTGTTGCGGCACCAGACGTTTGGATCAGTCGCCAACATTCTGTGACTCGCCATTCACTGGGATCCAACCCTTCATAGTGTCTTAGTTTGAGATCTCCTCTGTGCAACCTTGTGTTCTCAGCCCTTGTTGAAGGATGAAGTTGCGCTTGGCATCGGAGCCACCGGAGGGGTGGGCGGATGGCGGTTTAGCTTTGGATGTCATAGGACCTCCCGGCGAGAACACAGTTGCGTAAGCATAAAGTCTTTCACCCCAGGATCAAGATCACACATAATATTGAGCCCGGGTAGAGGGCGATAGTAGCGGGCGATAGCCTGAACGGGTTTGGGTTGTGGCCCGCTCCACGAGCTTCGGATACTGTCAACGTCGGGTTCCTGGGGTCCGCTTCGCTCCACCCGAAGGTGCGATCCCCGGCCGAGCATCTCGGCTGGGGTTCGAGACTTTATGCTCACACCCGCTTCGCGGTTGTTTGAGAATCACGACAAACGACACCATTTCGATTTTGGGCGATGTCACTGCCGTTGCGAGAGTTAGGTTGCGCGCGCGGATCAGTTTCATTAAAGTGTTCGGCATTAGAAAGTGAGCAGCCAATTCGTTTGGGGGAGTTGTGAGTTCGTTGGAACCGCGACAAATGCTTCTGCATTACCGACTACTTAGCAAGGTCGGCAGCGGAGGCATGGGCGAAATATACAAAGCTGAGGACACGAAGCTCGGTCGCACAGTTGCGATCAAGGTTCTGCCCGGATCCGCGAACCAAAACCTGGCTGCCAAGCGTCGTTTTCTCAAGGAAGCCCAGTCCGCCTCGGCGCTCAATCATCCGAACATCGTCACCATTCACGCGATCGAAGAGTTCGAGGGTTTGGACTTTATCGTGATGGAATACATCGAAGGCCAAACGCTGAAAGCGATGATCGAACGTGACGGCGCCCTGCCGCTCGCCAACCTGCTCGATACTGGAACACAGGTGGCGGACGCGCTGGAAGCCGCTCACGAGATTGGTTTGATTCACCGTGACGTCAAATCGGCAAACATTCTGTTGACGCCGCGCGGGCACGCGAAGGTGCTCGACTTTGGGTTGGCAAAAATTGTCCACACCCTCGCCGATGCCGTGGATGGGGAAGCGCCGACCATAGAGAATCTGACTGACCAGGGAACGGTCCTCGGCACCGCGGCTTACATGTCGCCAGAGCAAACTCGCGGCGACATTCTGGACGTGCGCTCAGATATCTTCTCGTTTGGCTGCGTGCTATATGAAGCCGCGACGCGTTCGCTGCCGTTCACTGGGCCGAGCATGCTGGCGGTCATGCACGCAATCGCCACAACCGATCCAACTCCGCCCAGCCGAATTAGACCAGAGCTGCCACGTGAGTTCGATCTAATCATCGAAAGGGCTCTGGCAAAAGAAAAAGAGCGGCGTTATGCATCGGTCGCGGAAATAGCAGAAGCCTTGAGGAGCTTGCGAGCGACGCTAATCGGGCAATGGGCGGGCGCTCCGATTGTTTACGACATGGATTTGATTGAGTCTCGGGCTTCTGCATTCGTGGGCCGCGAGGCTGAACTCAACAGACTCGAAGCATTCTTGCAACAGGCAATCGACGGAACGGGCCGAGTCGTTTTCATCACTGGCGAACCTGGCATCGGCAAGACTTCCCTCTCCGACGAATTTTTGCGCCGGGCGCGCACGAAATATCCGGCACTGCTGGTCGCGCGCGGGCGCTGCGTGGAGCAATACGGCACTGGCGAAGCGTATCTGCCGTTCCTCGACGCAGTCGGAGGATTACTTGAAGGTCCAGGCCGTGAACGGTTGGCCGCCGTGATGCGAACTTACGCGCCGACCTGGTGCACCCAGTTACCAGCGGCATTCGCTTCCAGCGGGGCGCTGGAGAGGTTGCAGCAGGACACGATTGGCGCAACTAAGGAACGGATGATGCGCGAGATGGGTGACGCGCTCGGTATGTTTGCGACCACTTCTCCGATCGTTTTGTTGTTCGAGGATTTGCACTGGGCTGACCCGTCAAGCGTCGATCTGCTGCGGCATCTCTGCCAGCGCATCAACAATCAGCGGATTATGATTGCCGGAACATTTCGACCGGAAGACGTCGAGCGCAGCAATCATCCTCTGAAAAGTTATAAGGCCGAAATGCAGGCGCATCGCCTCTGCGATGAAGTGGCGCTGAGCTCGCTCGACCGCGATCACATTGCTGAATACTTGAATGTGACTTTTACGCCGAATGATTTCCCGCCTGAGTTAGCTGCAATGATTTATGACAAAACCGAGGGACACCCGCTGTTCGCGTTCAACTTGCTTCAGTATCTAAGTGAGCGGGGCGACATCGGAAGGACTAACGCCCACTGGTCGCTGGCGCGTCCGCTTTCAGAATTGGATCTGGAAGCTCCGGAGAGTGTGCGCAGCATGATCAGCAAAAAAATCGACACGCTGGAAGCGGAGGAGCGCCGCACATTGCAATACGCAAGCGTCGAGGGCACTGAATTCCTGTCAACCGTCGTTGCCAGCCTTCTCGATGTTGATGAAGTTGATCTGGAAGAACAGCTCGCTCATCTGGAAAAGACTCACCGGCTGATCGTAACACGCGGCGAAGAAGAGTTGCCGGACCGTTCACTTGCGACCCGCTATCGGTTCGCGCATGCGCTTTACCAAAATTTCTTGTATGGCGATTTGGTCAACAAACGCCGCGTCATGCTTCATCGACAGGCAGGCGAGCAAATGGTGCGGCATTACGGCAAGCGTGCGCCGCAGATTGCCACGCAACTGGCATTACATTTCGAGCGGGGGCGCGATTTTCCGCGAGCGATCGAATACCTGGTTCACGCCGGCGATAATGCCACGAAGCTGTATGCAAATGCCGAAGCTGCGGACCACTACACGCGCGCAATCGGTTTGGTTGAGAAACTCCCTGAAGAAGCACAAACGGAAACGCTGGTCACGCTTTACCAGAAACGCGGTGCTGTAAATATGGCGTTGAGCCGGTTTGCGCAATCGGTCGACGATTACACGCACATGCTGGAGTATCAGAAGTCGCTTGGCTCGCCGGAGAAGCAAGCTGAGGCGCTAAACGCGCTGGCGTTGACATTGTTCTTTTCCCATCGGCTGGTAGAAATGGAGACGCACGCCAATGAAGCTCTGGCGGCGGCGAAACTCGCCGGCAGTGAGGCCCTGAGCGTCCAGACGGCGGCACTGATGGCCCTCAAGCATCTTTGTTATGGCGAACTGGACATTGCCAAGCCGACACTTGAGGAACTCATAAAAACCGCGAGGGCGATCGACAACAAGCCTGCGCTGGCCGCCGGATTGATCTGGCGCGGGTGCCTGCATTTTTTCCAAACTGAGTATGAGCGGGCGATCGAATGCGAAATTGAAGGTCGTAGTCTCGCTTCCGACTTGCGCGATGGGTTTCTACTACTTACTTCGATGTTCTTTGTCGGACTGTCACAGGGAAACCTCGGACGCATGTCAGAAGCTCTCGCTACCCTTGAGGAGGCGATTCGAATGGCGGGTCGCAACGGCGATCTGTTCTGGTACCCGCGCATTCCCAATTGTATCGGTTGGATTCATCGTGAGTTGCAGGATTTCGAAGGCGCATTGAAACACGACCAGCAGGGTTTGGAGGTTGGCCATCAACATCACGTGCTCGAAGCCGAAGCCAATTCATTGATCAACCTCGGCATCGATTACACGCACTCCGGCGAAAACGAAGAAAGCATCTCCGCGTTCCACAAAGTGCGCGACATTTTTGAAATTGATGCCTGGTTTCGCTGGCGCTATAACATCCGGCTGCACGCAGCCATGGCTGAATATTCGTTGCGCCTTGGGGATACGGCAAAGGCGCGTGAAATCGTCACCCGATTGCTCGAGACTGCCCGAAAGTATGAAGTTCATAAATATACTGCGGTGGGCCACAAGCTGCTGGCTGAGATAGCAGTTGCCGAGAGTGACACCCCGACGGCGGAAACCGAATTTGCAGCCGCGCTTGATGAATTGCGGCGCTATCCCGTGCCGGTAGTCGAGTGGACTATTTATGCTGAACTCGGTCGCGTGAAAGCGAGAGCCGGTGACGATGTTGCCGCGCGCGACGCATTTGTCAAATCCGCCGAGATTATTGACCGCATTGCCGCGAGCGTCGGCGATGCAAGTCTGCGCGAGATCTTCTTAAAGTCGGACGTGGTATGCGAAGTCAAAACCCGAGCGACATTTTCAGCGACAAGTTAAACCGACGTTTCAAGGGATTCTTGCGAGCGAATGGAATCGATTACAACGAGCGATTCATTTGATGGCATGGCTGTCGCCCGCGAATGTGCTCGAGCGAGCCTGCGGAGCAGGCGAACGCATAAAGCCTGGGGCGTAAGCCCCAGGATCAAAGCCACCAATAACAATTGAGCCCGCGGAGTGGGCGGTAGAGGTAGCGATAACCAAAACGGTGAATCGCACCGCTCCCGCTGTCGGCCGCTTCGCGGGCTTTACAAATTTTTCCTACAAACTTCCTGGGGTTCCGCTTCGCTCCACCCCAGGCTTTACGCTATCGCCGCGCTCCGCGGGCTAGAAGTCACCATTCCCCCTCTTCCCCGGTTCCCCTCTCCCCCGGCCGCGCAGGAAGTTCGTGACGGTCTCAGCGAACTGCTGTGGAATCTTATCCATGGCATTGTGTTCCTGACCGTCGAACACGACGAGAGTCCGCTTGGGCAAAGTATCCATTAACGAGTTGATTGCTTGTTTCAGTTGTGGGGAAGCGGTTTTACTGCCGGCAAGGAGCAATGTTGGTGTCTTTAATGTTCTCATTCGCTTCGCATCAAAACGATATTTACTCATTGCTGGAATTTCGCGAATCTGTATATCAATGCCAGAGACGCGACTGGGCCACGCCGCCAGACGTTTCATCGCCGCGATTTCATCCGGCGAGACCATAACGATTTCCCGCAAGAACGTCACCAACGCCTGCTCACGATCGCCGGCGCGGATCATTTCCTCCATTCGGCCGGCAACGGCGGTGTGATCGAGATCCTGCAAAGGCGGTTCATACAGAACTAACTTCGAAATCTTATTCGTCAGGAAAGCCGCTTCCAGTGCACACACTCCCCCAATCGAATGGCCGAGAACGAAGACCGGGCCCGGTCGAGAATTAACGACGGTGGCGACATCCTCAAATTCCTTTCTCAAGCTGTAGTTCGAACCGGCTTCACTTTCACCGTGACCACGTCGATCCATTGCACAAACTGTAAAGTGCGAAGCAAACAGCGGGAGTAGAGGCTTCCAACGGCTGCAGTCACCTGTGCCTCCATGAACAATCAGGAGACTTGGGCCTTTGCCCGTGCATTCAACGGCGATGCGTGTGCCATCCTTTGATCTAACGAATGAAACCTGAGATGAAGTCTCGGAAGTCTGCGAGAACGAAACCGTCGCTGATACAAGGACGCAGGAGAGAATAAAGGCTAATCGCATAATGATGATTCAATGTTACCAAAGTTGGCGTCATAGTTAACCGAGGCGGAGCACTTCAAAAGGGAATGAGCTAGGAAATACAGCCCGCGCGGGCGATAGCGGTTGGGACGACAAGACCATTCGCAATCGACTGTCGGCCGCTCCGCAGGCTTTGAATGATTTCGACAACGGTTTCCTGGGGTTCGCTGCGCTTCACCCCAGGCTTTATGCCGTCGGCCGCTCCGCGGGCTTTACAAATTTTCTCGTGCTGAGTTCCTTAAACGTATCGTTCATCGTACTCGATGCCGTTTGCTTTCAGGAACTGAATGAATTCATCCCGAAATGAAATCTTCGCGTGATGCTCTTTCTGTCGTCTTAGATAATTTCTTACTTCCTCAACGCTTGACTGACTCACCGTAAATGCGCCATAACCACGCTGCCACGAGAAATCTGTGACTGCAGGAAAAACATCATGCATCCATCCCGTTGCATTGGCTTTAAGCTTGCGCAGCACGTCAGACAGCGCGCGATCCGGGCGCAGCTTGGCTAAAAGGTGAACATGATCTGCCGTTCCATTGAGCTCTAGGGAAACGCCTCCTAGTCAACGAATAGTACCGCCAATGTATTCGTATAGTCTTGGCTCGTATTCGGGCGTGATGAGCGGTCGGCGTTCCTTTGTTGAAAAGACAACGTGGTAAAGAAGGTTCGTGTAAGAGTCAGACATATCGGCCCCATCGATGATTGATGCCGAAATTATCGAACATCTCGAATCGTTCAGCACTGCCTGGTTTTTATCGACCGCTTCGCGGGCTTTACCAATTTTCTTGTACTGAGTTCCTGGGTTCCGCTGCGTTCAGCCAAGGCGTGCGCCAGTCCGAGCGTTCCGAGATTAGTCCGCGGAGCGGACGACGGCATAAAGCCTGGGGTGAAGCGCAGCGAACCCCAGGATCGCCAACACAAAGAGCTTGCAGAGCCCGCGAAGCGGCCGACAGTGGTTCGATTACAAAACGTCAATAATGATGATTCGAAGCTTTTTCAAGTTCCCCAGGCACTTTTGCAAGCGATGCGATTTGCGTTATGAACGAATCAATCTCATTCGATACGCTACGACATTCTGCTGTAAGAGAAGCAATCTCTGAGATCAGCCGATCTTTTTTGGTTTCTACAGTTGTGCGACTCCTGAACCCATCGATAATCCGCAGTCGGCTGGATGCGTAGAGGCCAACAAATTCAACCTCTTTCTGCGAAAAGATGATCGGACTCAAGAATTTGGTTACACCTCAGGCAAATCATCTTCTGCGGTTCTCGAGATAATAAACTGCGAACCATTACTTTCAACCTCAACCGTCACTTCGCCTTCTCGAAGAACCGCGAGAGCGTGTTCGCGGGGATCTGTTTCGAATTGCTCGCTATTGGCTTCAATGCCAAGACCGAATCGTATTAATTCAATCACCGAAGTTTTTCCTGCGCCGCGCGGTCCGATAAGTACGTTCAGCCCCGGACGGAAATTCAGCTTTAAGCCATCAAGGAAACCGCCCTCAACTTTCAGTCCAGTGATTCTCAATCAATAGTCTCCTCTCTGCTAATTGACAATACCGATTTGTCGTTGCATGCGGGACATTTTGCCCAAGTCCCACGAACTGAGCTTGTTTCGAGCCTTTTGAAGAAACTATAACGCTTGACCAAGCATCTTCCTAAAAGAGTTCGGTAAGGGTTTCGTGAGTCAACCACAGAATTCTTACCCCGTCCCGAGTTCTGACTTGAACGCACTTCCGCCGCTATCCTGACCCGTCGGGATTTTGTACCCTAGTCTAACCAGAAAGGACCTCTATTCTCGACTTCGCGTCCACAGTTTCTCTATTTCAATCGATGGCTACGGCGCGGGGCCGAATCAGGATCTTGAGAATCCGCTTGGAGCTGGCGGACTGAGAGTGTTTGACTGGTTCTGATTTCTGATGAAAGAACTACCCACCCGCTACCGCAGGTGGTACTGACAAGAGCGCATCTGGGCAGCGGATACAGGAATGAAGACGCCGCCGGATACTTGAACTCCATCTGCGTAAGCGTCGCCGTGAAGTACTTGCTCATTCCAGACGACGTTACTGAGCAGCTTCTCCTGCCGCTCCAGGTATTGATTTCGTGCTATATTTCTTTAGTTTCCCCGCAGCTTTTCCGTTTTGCTTTCCTTTCGATTGGTCCTCGATCGATTGGAAAGCGAGAGAATTGTGTGTTTCAGGCAAGTTGGCCGAAGAAAAACTTCATCGGAGGTGTGACTAATGGTTCATGAAATGATTGATGGAAAGTATCGTCAAACTAATCTGCCAAACGAGTCGCCAGAATACCTTGCAAAGCGCGAGGAGCTGCGGCTGGCAGAAATTGAATTACTAAACACGCGTGAAAGAGTCGCCGCGCTGCGGCGGGGCCTTCCAAAGGGTGCGACGATTCAGGATTACGAGTTTCTTGAAGGCCCAACGTCCCTTGACGATGGCGATGCGCCGACAAAAAACGTACGGCTGAGCGAGCTGTTCACCAACCCGGATCGTTCGCTCGTGATTTACCACTTCATGTACGGAAAGAAGCAGGCCGTACCGTGCCCAATGTGTACCGCCTGGATCGATAGTTTCAATGGAGTTGCTCATCACCTCGCGCAAAACGTCGACCTGGCGATTCTCGCGGCGGCTGATCCGTCCACGTTGCGCGCGCACGCGCGAAAAAGAGGTTGGGACAAACTGCGTCTGCTGAGCGCCGGCGATAGCACTTTTAAGTACGATCTCGGCAGCGAAGATGGCCAAGGACATCAGGACTCGACGATTTCGGTTTTCACGCGAGACAGTGATGGCACCTTGCGCCATTTTTACAGTGGCCATCCATGGCTGGCCGACGACATCAAAGAGCGCGGCATTGATGAGTTGAATCCGATTTGGAATGTGATGGACCTGACGCCGCAGGGACGCGGCAAGTGGTATGCATCGCTCGAGTACGGGACCAAGGTGAAAGGGGTGCAAGCGGCCCGCGGCTGAGGAATCTTATGTCTCGACTTCGCGTCCACAGTTTCTCTATCTCAATCGATGGTTACGGCGCTGGGCCAGGGCAGGATATTGAGAATCCGCTCGGAGTTGGCGGGCTCAGAGTGTTTGACTGGTTCTTTCCCACGCGCACCTGGCAGCGGATGCACGGCAATGAAGATGGCGAAACCGGCGTCGACGACGATGTCGCGGCCAAGGGCTTCCTCGGAATCGGCGCTTATATTCTCGGGCGCAATATGTTTGGCCCCGTGCGAGGAGCTTGGTCAGAAGGGCCGGATGAGTGGAAAGGTTGGTGGGGAGATGAGCCGCCATATCACACGCCAGTCTTCGTGCTCACCCATCACCCGCGGGCTCCGCTCAAGATGAAAGGCGGCACCACGTTTTACTTCGTTACTGACGGAATTCACTCTGCCCTTAAGCAGGCAAAGGATGCTGCCGGTGGCCAGGATGTGCGATTGGGAGGCGGCGTCTCTACGATTCGGCAATATCTCAGTGCTGCACTGATTGACGAGTTACATTTGGCAATCGTGCCAGACTTGCTCGGTGATGGGGAGAACTTGCTTGGTGGTTTGAATCTGCCGGCGTTGGGATATGAATGCGCGAGGCGGATTGAGGGTGCAAGGGCCACGCATGTCACTCTGCGCAAGCGCGGATGAATCCCAAGATCACCCGATCGCTACCGCTCGCGGTTCTGACCCCATCCGTTCGCGCCCATGATCAAAGAGCCATAGTGGAACTCAAATAGAGGTGGCGCAACAACACGCCGGCGAGAGCATCAACGATGTAACGGATGATTTAGCAATCGATGCTCACTGTGGGACAGCAGCCTTCAATGGGACATGGGTAGGGGTTGATGCAACGAACTGATCCCAAGGCGTTATGCGTTGCTGTTCGCAAACAGAAACTCCACTGCCACACGGGCCTATACGTGTTGATCTACCAGAATCGTGTTTCCATCTGGATCAGCAATCATGAAGCTAGCCGGGCCAGTAGAGCTTTCGTCTGCTTCTGTAATCATGTGTACTCCACTCGCTTTGAGCTGGCGCTGCAACTCTCGAACGTCCGTGAATTCTCTGAGTGGCTGAGCATCGCTACTCCAGCCGGGGTTGAAGGTGAGAATGTTCTTATCGAACATGCCTTGAAACAACCCAATAGTGTGGTCGCCATTCTTCATAATCAGCCAATTCTGCGATTGATCTCCTGCGAAAACTGTAAAACCCAGCTTTTCGTAAAAGAGCTTCGACACCTCGATATCTTTTACAGCCAAGCTAACAGAGAAAGCCCCCAGTTCCATAATTGCCTCCTACGTCGTTAGTGACCTAATTTAAAATTCTCTGTGCGTGCTCCGTGAACTCTGTGTCTCTGTGGTGAGCGTTTGCTTTACGTCTATTCACCACAGAGCCACAGAGCGCACTGAGGTTTCACAGAGAAAGCTGAAATTAGGACACTACCCCGGCGTTGTGTTCCTGACGCATAACGTCTGAGTTGACCAGGCAGGGCTGAAAAGCAAGTATGAAGGCGGAAGGATGAAGTATGAAAGCATTTTTCATCCTTCATAATTCATCCTTCATCCTTTCTTCACCCCGCGCTCCGGTCCAACGAGTTTTAGATGCTGCTGTGCTTCAACATCATGAAGCAATTTCTTAAGCAATTCTCGCTCCCGCACCGGCTTCAAACCAGCCCGCCGTTCTATTTTTGAGGAACGAGTAGCATCCCAGGTCAGGGTATCTTTTTTAGTATCCGACAACGGACGAAAGGTAAGACCGGCCGCAATAGCCTTATCACTATTAACAAGGAAGATTCCATTGTATTCTTCAGGAATCCATAATGGCATTTCGCTCCACGCCTCAACCTTCTGGTCTAGCAAGAACTTTTCGCTTGCCCAAATGAATGTTGCAGCACTTCCGCTTACGGTTCGGCACTCTTCGAGCAAACGCCCCATCGTTAATCCATCTTCCGCTCCGGTAGCATTGTAGATTCCTGTTTGTCGCATTTCTGTCATCCGAATAATCCACTCGGCGAGATCGCGGGCATCTATAACTCGCACTCGCCTACCCGGTTGTCCCGGCGCCAGTACTTCGCCACCCTGCACCACACGATGAACTCAATAAGTGAAGCGGTCACTGTAATCACAAGAACCAACGAGTAGTCCAGCACGTACATTCAATACTCGACCGGGCATGGCTTCTT
>WNFV01002241.1_pt1 | contig 25943 bp, 24 predicted proteins | sample 5400101 | NCBI WGS metagenome assembly WNFV01 (sample SAMN13153361, study PRJNA577476) | soil metagenome | isolation source: 115 cm soil or saprolite under grassland replicate 1 | place: USA:California | collected 2016-06-15
AGGCCGGCCTCATCAACGTGCCGAAGGGCGAGGCGGACGTGCAGGCGGCGATGGACGAGGCGACGCTGCGCGAGTCGCCCAAGATCGAGAAGCGGACCGGCTACCTCGCGATGATCGGCAACGTCGCGACGCTGCTCGGCCTCCTCGGCACGATCGTCGGCCTCATCGGCGCGTTCGGCGCCGTCGCGAACGCGAACCCCGCGGACAAGGCGACCATCCTCGCCTCGTCGATCTCGGAAGCCATGAACTGCACGGCGTTCGGGCTCCTCACCGCCATCCCCGCGCTCGTCGCCTTCTCGGTGCTCCAGGGCCGCTCGCAGCACATGATCGAGGAGATCAACGAGTCCTCGGTCGCGGTGCTGAACCTCATCGTCGCGAACAAGGACAAGATGAAGATGCCCGCCACCCTGGCGGCGGAAGAGTAGCGCGCGCCCCACCTTCAACGTCGGAGAGGAGGTAGTCGATGGGCGGCGGCGGCGGAGTGCCCGATGAGGGCGGCGGAGGAAAGAAGAAGAAGAAGTCGCTCGACGCGGTGATCAACGTCGTGCCGGCGATCGACCTCCTCTCCTGCTGCATCACGTTCCTCCTCTACACGGCGGTCTGGACGCAGATCTCGCGGCTCCAGGTCATGCAGCTCGGCACCGGCGCGCCGGAGCCGCCGGCGGGCGAGGTGCAGAAGACGCTCCTCGTGACGCTCGCGATGGGCGAGCGGGGCTTCAATCTCGCCACCTCGGCCGGCAGCTCGGTCGACATCCCCACCCTCGGGCGCGACGCGGACGGCAAGATCCGCTTCGACCTGAAGGCGCTCGCCGAGCGGCTCAAGCAGCTCAAGGGCGACTACCCGGACACCTCCGCGATCACCGTGCAGGCCGAGGACACCGTCTCGTACGGCGACCTCGTGCAGGTCATCGACTCCGCCGTCGGCGCGGGGCTCGTTGCGGTCTCGGTCAGCGGGGCCTAGCGGAGCGCACGATGCCTATCGTCACGCCCGGAAAGCGCCCCGCGAAGCGGTTCGAGAAGTCCAAGGTCCTCGGCGGCAAGATCGCCCGAGGCAAGAAGGCCACGAACGCCGAGCTGAACGTCGTGCCGATGGTGGACATGATGACGATGCTCGTCATCTTCCTCCTGCAGCAGTTCTCGTCCACGGGCGAGGTGCTGTACATGCAGAAGGACATCAAGCTGCCGGACGCCCACCACGGCCAGATGATCGAGATCGCGCCGAACGTCGCGATCAGCGCGCAGCAGATCGTCGTCACCGGGGTGAAGGTCGCGGACATCTCCGACCTCGACAAGGACTCGGGGTACCTCAACATCCCCGCCCTCGAAGAGCGGCTCCGGGACGAGAAGAAGCGCTGGGAGTTCATCCACAAGTCCGACCCGAACTCGAAGTGGGATGGCCTCGTGAACATCCAGGCGGACAAGGCCGTGCCGTTCCGGATCGTGAAGCGGGTCATGTACTCCTGTGGGGTCGCTGGGTACTTCAACGTGAACTTCGCCGCGCTCGACGCAGGCTCGGTCGCCGCTGCGGCCGGAACCCGCCCCGCCGGGTAAGCGTCCGACCGTTCGTCCCCGCCTCGCCCCTCGACTGCGCCTCGCCTGGCGGCGAGGCTACGCTCAGGACGAACGAGAAGCCCATTCGCTCTGAGCGTAGGGTTGGCGCAGCCGGCCAGGAGTCGAAGGGCCAGATCGGCACCTCGGTCGTCTGCTTGCCAAAAACCCTTTCGAATCTGTAATATCCGGGCTCCCATTTTTCGGCCGGCGGCGCAATCTTGCGCAACGGACCGATCTTCCACGACTTCTCCGCAAACCGGAGGGAGCCGTTCACGCCATGATCCTGTCCTCGATTGCACAGTCCCTCGTCCTCGGCGCAGGGGCACACGGCGGAGGCGAAGCGAGCCTCATCCTGCCGGACCTGTCCAGCGAGTCTTTCCTCGGCGTGAGCGGCCACTCGCTCCTGCTCGCCGGCCTCGTCGTCTGCGGCCTTGGCCTCCTCTTCGGCCTCGTCGTCGCGAAGCAGCTGAAGGCGCTGCCGGTGCACCGGTCGATGCTCGAGATCTCCGAGCTCATCTACGAGACCGCGAAGACCTACCTCGTCACCCAGGGCAAGTTCATCGCTTTCCTCTGGGGCTTCATCGCGCTCGTCATCGTGGCGTACTTCGGCTTCCTCACCACCGGCCCGGGCGGCACGGTGGGCCTCGGGGCGGGCAAGGTCGCCGTCATCCTGCTCTTCTCGCTCGTCGGGATCCTCGGGTCGTCCGGCGTCGCCTGGTTCGGCATCCGCGTGAACACCTACGCGAACAGCCGCTCCGCGTTCGCCTCGCTCGGCGGCAAGCCCTTCCCGACCTACGCGATCCCGCTCAAGGCCGGCATGTCGATCGGCACGATGCTCATCAGCGTCGAGCTGCTCATCATGCTCTTCATCCTCCTCTTCATCCCCCGCGACCTCGCCGGCCCCTGCTTCATCGGGTTCGCCATCGGCGAGTCGCTCGGCGCGTCCGCGCTCCGCATCGCCGGCGGCATCTTCACGAAGATCGCCGACATCGGCTCGGACCTCATGAAGATCGTCTTCAAGATCAAGGAGGACGACGCGCGCAACCCCGGCGTCATCGCCGACTGCACGGGCGACAACGCGGGCGACTCGGTCGGCCCCTCCGCCGACGGCTTCGAGACCTACGGCGTGACGGGCGTCGCGCTCATCAGCTTCATCCTCCTCGCCATCGTGAGCCCGGCGACGCAGGTGAAGCTCCTCGTCTGGATCTTCGCGATGCGCATCATGATGGTCATCGCGTCGGTCGTCTCGTACTGGCTGAACGAGGCGTGGGCGTCCGGGAAGTTCAAGGACGCCACCTCGATGAACTTCGAGCTGCCGCTCACGACGCTCGTGTGGCTCACCTCGGTCGTCTCGATCGCCCTCACCTACCTCGTCAGCTACCTGCTCATCCCGGACCTCGGCGACGGCACGATGTGGTGGAAGCTCTCCACCATCATCACCTGCGGCACGCTCGCCGGCGCGATCATCCCGGAGGTCGTGAAGGTCTTCACCTCGACGAGCTCCCGCCACGTGCAGGAGGTCGTCACCGCCTCGCGCGAGGGCGGCGCGTCGCTCAACGTCCTCGCCGGCCTCACCGCCGGCAACTTCTCCGCCTTCTGGATGGGGCTCGTCATCATCGCGCTCATGGGCGCGGGCTATGGCGTCTCGACGCTCGGCCTCGGCGACCTCATGATGGCCCCGGCGGTCTTCGCCTTCGGCCTCATCGCCTTCGGCTTCCTCGGCATGGGCCCGGTCACGATCGCGGTCGACTCCTACGGCCCGGTCACCGACAACGCGCAGTCGGTCTACGAGCTCTCGCTCATCGAGAACATCCCGAACGTGAAGGAAGAGGTGAAGCGGGACTTCGGCTTCGACCTCAACTTCGACAAGGCGAAGCACTTCCTCGAGGAGAACGACGGCGCCGGCAACACCTTCAAGGCGACCGCGAAGCCGGTGCTCATCGGCACCGCCGTCGTCGGCGCGACCACCATGATCTTCTCGATCATCGTGATCCTCACGGCGGGGCTCACGATCAACCTCGAGAAGCTCTCGATCCTGAACCCGCTCTTCCTGCTCGGCCTCATCATGGGCGGCAGCGTCATCTACTGGTTCACGGGCGCCTCCACGCAGGCGGTCTCGACCGGCGCCTACCGCGCCGTCGAGTTCATCAAGAAGAACATCCGCCTCGAGGGCGTCGAGAAGGCGAGCGTCGAGGACTCGAAGAAGGTCGTCGAGATCTGCACGCAGTACGCGCAGAAGGGCATGTTCAACATCTTCCTCACCGTCTTCTTCGCGACCCTCGCCTTCGCCTTCGCCGACGAGTTCTTCTTCATCGGCTACCTCATCTCCATCGCGATCTTCGGCCTCTTCCAGGCGATCTTCATGGCGAACGCCGGCGGCGCCTGGGACAACGCGAAGAAGGTGGTCGAGGTCGAGCTCAAGATGAAGGGAACGGATCTCCACGCGGCGTGCGTCGTCGGCGACACCGTCGGCGACCCCTTCAAGGACACCTCCTCCGTCGCGATGAACCCGATCATCAAGTTTACGACGCTCTTCGGCCTCCTCGCCGTCGAGCTCGCGATCAAGATGAGCCTCGGCGCCCGCATCGGGCTCGCCGCCGCGTTCCTCGCCGTCGCGCTCTTCTTCGTCTACCGCTCCTTCTACGGGATGCGGATCGAGGCGGGGGTGAAGGTCTCGGAGCAGCCGGCGTCGCAGCACGCCGCGTAGGCCATGGCGGAGCTCATCGCTCCGCCCGATCCGAGGGCGGCGCTGCGCAAGGCGCTCGCCGCCCTCAAGGTGTTCCCCCTCCACGGCGTCGCGGTCCTGCCCGGGACCCCGGCGCCGTTTCACGTCTTCGAGTCGCGCTATCGCGCGCTCGTGAAGGACGCGCTCCTCGGGGACCGCATCGTCGCGATCCCCTCGCTCTTCGGGAAGTCCGACGCCCACGCGCTCCGCCCCCCGCTCCGCGCCGTGTGCGGTGCGGGGATCATCGAGTCGGAGGATCGCTACGACGACGGCCGCTTCGACATCGTGCTGCGCGGCGTCGCGCGCGTGCGGCTCCTCGAGGAGCTGCCGGCGCGCAGGCTCTATCGCGAGTTCAAGGCCGAGCTCGTCGAGGACGAGCTGCCGGCGGGCGGCGTCGCCGCGCTCCAGCCGCAGCTCGAGGGCCTCCGCCAGCTCGTCTACGAGCTCTCGACGAAGCTCCCCGCCGAGTCGGGCGCGACGCAGCTCGCCGAGGCGGTCGCGCAGATGAAGGAGCCGTCGTCGATCGTGGACCTCATCGCCGCCGCGGCGGTCTCCGACCCCGATCCTCGCCAGAAGATCCTCGAGGAGGCGAACGTGGCGAGGCGACTCGAGCTCGTCATGGGCGAGGTCGCCGGCGTCGTCCTCGTCCTCTCGAAGGGCCGCAACCCCAGGGCCTGAGCGGCGCGGCCCGCTCGCCTCGAGCCGTGAAAGGGCGAGCCGCCGCAGGCGAGCGGTTGCCCGCTACCCAGCAGGGACGGGCTTTCTTGCGCCAGATCAAGCAGATCGCAGCGCGTGCCTCGTCGCGCCGCCCTCCTCGTCTGCGCAGCGCTCCTCGCCGCTGCGCCGGCTGCGCGCGGCGGCACGCTCGCTGACCTCGAGGCGGAGCAGACCGCCCTCTTCGATCGGGTGGCGCCGGCGGTCGCGGTCCTCTCCGCGGGCGGCGCGATCGGGGCCGGGTTCGCGGTCGCGCCGGGGCTCCTCCTCACCGCCGCCCACCTCGTCCGGGATGCGCGCGAGGTGCAGGTGCTGCTCCGCGATGGCCGGACCTTCCGGGGCGAAGTCGTCGAGCGGGCCGCGAGCGGACTCGACGTGGCGCTCGTGCGGATCCCCGCCTCACCTCCGCTCCTCGACCTCGCGCCGTCTGCGCCCTTGCGCCCCGGGAGCATCGTCGCGACGGTCGGGCATCCCGACGCGAACCGCTACACGCTCGGCACCGGGCTCGTCGCGCAGGCGCAGGACGATGGCCCGGACCCTTCGCTCCTTCGGCTCCAGCTTCCGCTGCGCCCCGGCGCATCCGGCGCGCCGCTCGTCGACCGGAGCGGCCGGGTCGTGGGCGTCGTCGCGCTCGGCGCGCCGGGGACCGTCGCGTTCGCGGTGCGCATCGAGGCGGCCGTGAGGGCGCTCGCCGGCCTCGCCCACGTGCCCATCGCATCGGGAGCGCCGGTCGCGGCCGCGCCGCCCGTTCCCGACGCGGTGCCGCTCTCGGCCCCGGGCAACGCGCCTCCCTAGGGAAGCGGGTCGGCGGGCGCTCAGCCCGGCAGCGACTCGCCGGCGGGGACCACGGGGACGGCGGAGAAGGCAGCCGCGGCACGCGCCGGCACGAGCGCGAGCAGGCCGAGGACGAGCGCAGGCCACGGCTGGAGCAGCACGCGCTCCAGCGACGTCGCGATGAGCCACTCGAGCGGCTCGGGCGTCGAGGCGTAGACGACGAGGCATCCCGCGATCGCGGCGAGGAGCGGAGCGACGACGGGCGAGCGTCGCGCCTCGCGCAGGCGCGCGCCGAGGAGGAGCGCGACGGCGACCGCGACGAGCGGCAGCGGCAGGGAGCGTCCGGGGAGGAGGTGCGCCGCGGACTTCAGGATCACTCCCCAGCGGACGGGATCGAGGATCCGCCCCGCGATGCTGGACGGGGTCTGGCCGGCCGTGAAGGCTGCGGCGAGCCTCGGCGCGATCGCGGCCCGGAAGTGGAGCCACGCGAGCGCCGGCAGCGCTGCGCCGGCCCCGAGGACCAGAAGCCGCCTCCACCCGCCCCGCGAGACCACGGTCCAGCCCGCGAACGTCACCGCGAGGAGGAGCCCCTCCTCCTTCGTCCAGGCGGCGAGGCCGAGGAAGGTACCGGCGAGCGCGAGGGAGGCGCCCGAGGGGCGCGCGGGATCCCGGTCGAGGACGAGGAGCGCCGCCGCCGCCGAGACGAGCGCCGCCAGGGGGACGTCGGCGCACTGGCTCGGGCCCCACTTCACGAAGGCCTCGGTGCCGGTGAGCAAGAGCCCCGCTGCGGCGCCCGCGAGCACTCCCGCCCGGACGGCCACCGCGGCGGCGACGATCGCGACGGCACCGAGCGTGAACGTCGCCGCGACGAGGGCGGGGGCGAGGGGCGTCTCGCCACAGAAGCTCCACAGCCGCGCGACGACGAGCGGCAGCAGGAGCGGGTAGCCCACGTGGCTCCCCGACACGTCGGCGAAGGCGAAGCGCCAGTCCGCTCCGGCGCGGAGCAGGAATCGCGCGCGCAGGTTCCAGATCGCCCAGGCGTCCCAGCTGCCGTGCGGGCTCGCGACGGTGCGCGCGACGAGTGCGGCCGCGAGCGCGATCGCCGCGAGCGCGAGGGCCGCTACGGCCATCGCTTCCGCGCGCGTGAGGGGCACGCTTTCGCCAGGGGCGCCCGGCGGAGCGGCGAGCCTCCGGCGTGCGGCCCCGGCGATGGCGAGGAAAAGGGCGGCGTCCACCGCGGCGTACCCGGGCCCGAGCGTTCTGCCGAGGTTGAGCCAGGCGTACGTCACGAGCGACCCGATGGCCGGTCCCCCGACCGCGGCGAGCGCCGCTCTGAGAAGGTTGGTCGCGAGCGGGTGGCCTCCCGCGGGGAGGACGCGGCCGAGGAGCACCCACGCGGCGAGCACCGGCGGGACGAACCCCGCGACGAGGAGGAGGCCGGTCACCGGTCGACCCGTTCGAGGAGGAGGACCCCGCCGACGGTGGAGCCGGGGCCGAGCCCGAGCCGCTCGCGGAGCGCCGCGGCGACATCGGCGCGCTCCCGCGGGACCGCGATGCGCGCCGCGCCGGGCCGGCAGCGCGGTCCCGCGGTGAGGCAGTCGCCGAGCCAGAGCGGCTCGACGAGCGCGGGGGCGAGCGCGTACTGGGCGCGCGAGACGACGCCGACGGCCAGCGCCGGATCCTCCGGCTCGGGGAGGACGACGCCGATGGGCTCCCCGGGCTTCAGGAGGCGCCGCAGCTCGCTCAGCGTGCGGTCGGCGGAGCCCGGCGCGTCGTCGGGCTTCGATCGCACCGCCCGGACGAGGCCGGCGACCGGCATTCCGAGCCCGAGTGCCCCCACGGCGCCGAGCACCGCCACGGTCGTGTTCCACCGCATGGCCCCGCACCCCGAAGGCCGCTAACCCGCGGCGGTCCGGCCGACGCCGTAGTAGGTGAACCCGGCCGAGCGGGCCTTCGCGGCATCCCAGACGTTCCGGCCGTCGATGAGCACGGGCGCGCTCATCGTCGCCTTGAGCCGCCCGAGGTCGGGGGTGCGGAACTCGTTCCACTCGGTGACGAGGAGGAGCGCGTCGACGCCCTCCGCCGCCGCGTACGGCTCGGAGGTGAGCTCGACGCTGCGCCCGTGGAAGAGCCGCGCCGCGACCTCCCCGGCCACCGGGTCGTGCGCCTTCACCTTCGCGCCGTTCGCGAGGAGCCCCTCGACGACCGTGATCGCCGGCGCCTCGCGCATGTCGTCGGTCTTCGGCTTGAAGGCGAGCCCCCACACGCCGATGGTCTTCCCGGCGAGCGAGCCGAAGTGCTTCACCGCGCGCTCGACCGGCCAGCGCTTCTGTCGCTCGTTCACCCGCTCGACCGAGCGGAGCAGGTCGAAGTCGAGCCCGATCTGGCGGGCCATGGTCATGACCGCCCGCACGTCCTTCGGGAAGCAGGAGCCACCGAAGCCGACGCCGGGGAAGAGGAACGGGTGTCCGATGCGCCGGTCAGAGCCGATGCCGCGGCGGACCTGGTCCACGTCCGCGCCGAGCCGCTCGCAGAGCGTCGCCATCTCGTTCATGAACGAGATGCGCGTCGCCAGCATCGCGTTCGCCGCGTACTTCGTGAGCTCGGCCGAGCGCAGGTCCATAAAGAGGACCGGCTGCTCCGCCCGGACGAACGGCGCGTACACCTCGGCCATCACCGCCCGCGCCCGCTCCGAGGCGACCCCGACGACGACCCGGTCAGGGCGCATGAAGTCCTCGATCGCCGCCCCCTCCTTCAGGAACTCGGGGTTCGAGACCACGTCGAAGGCCTGCGTGGTCGCGCGGCCGAGCACCGCCGCGACCTTGTCGGCGCTGCCGACCGGCACGGTGCTCTTGTTCACGACGACCGCGTAGCCGGTGAGCGAGCGGCCGATCTGCTCGGCGGCCCCGAGGACGTAGGAGAGGTCCGCCTCGCCGGTCTCGCCGGGGGGCGTTCCGACCGCGATGAAGACGACGTCCGCTCCCGCGATCGCCTCCGGGTACGAGGTGGTGAAGGAAAGGCGCCGCTCCTTCACGTTGCGGTGCACGAGCTCCTCGAGGCCGGGCTCGTAGATGGGAATCCCGCCGCCGCGGAGCAGCTCGATCTTCTTCTGGTCCACGTCGAGGCAGCGGACCTCGTGGCCCGACTCCGCGAAGCAGGTGCCCGTGACGAGCCCGACGTACCCCGTGCCGACGACCGCGATCTTCATGACCAAGAAGACCTCCGGAAGTCGCCGGGAGGCTAGCACGGGAGGCGAGCGGACGGCACTGCGGGTCAGGGTGTCCGGTGTATCATCCGGCGTGTGCCCACCCGGGATCTCCTCGCGACGCAGCTCGAGTACCGGCGCCCCGCGCCCGACCTCGAGCGAGCGCTCGCCGACCTGTTCCGTCATCTCCACGAGACCGGGGAAGACCGGCGCTTCCACCCGCACCCGTTCACGCCCGAGGCCGCCCGCGAGCGGTGCGCCTACGCGGGCGCTGACGTCTACGTGGTCGCGGTCGCCGCGGGCCGGGCCCTCGGCTACGGCATGCTGCGCGGCTGGGACGAGGGCTACGAGGTGCCGAGCCTCGGCATCGCGGTCCACGCGGACGCGCGCGGCATCGGCCTCGGCCGGGCGATCATGCTCTACCTCCACGCCGAGGCGGCGCGGCGCGGCGCCCCCCGGATCCGTCTGAAGGTGTACCCGGACAACGCCGCGGCAGTGCCGCTCTACCGCTCGCTCGGCTACGTCTTCTCGGAGAGCCTCGAGCAGGAGCAGCTCGTCGGAATCAAGACGCTCCGCCCCGACGCGGCGCGCGGGGAAAAGGAGACCCGATGATCCGCATCCCGGTCGCCTCGACCGACCTCGGCGGCAACGAGGAGAAGTACGTCCTCGACGCGGTGCGCAGCTCCTGGATCTCCTCGACCGGCCCGTACGTGAACCGGTTCGAGACGGAGTTCGCGCACGTCTGCGGCACCCGCTCCGCGATCGGCGTCGCGAACGGTACGCTCGCGCTCCACCTCGCGCTCATGACGATGGACCTGCGGCCGGGCGACGAGGTGCTCGTCCCCTCGCTCACGTACATCGCCACCGCGAACGCGGTGCGGTACTGCGGCGCCGAGCCGGTCTTCGTCGAGGTCGACCCGAAGACCTGGTGCATCGACCCGGAGCGGCTCGAGGACGCGATCACGCGGCGGACGAAGGGCATCATCCCCGTCCACCTCTACGGCCACCCGGCGGACATGGACCGGATCAACCACGTCGCAGCGACGCACGGGCTGTGGGTGGTCGAGGACGCGGCCGAGTCGCACTACGCGCGCTACCGGGGCCGGCGTACCGGCGGGCTCGCGTCGGTGGGGGTGTTCTCCTTCTACGGCAACAAGGTGCTGACGAGCGGCGAGGGCGGCGCCGTCACCCTCCACGACCCCGCGCTGGAGCATCGCGCACGGCTCCTCAAGGGTCAGGGCGTCGACCCGGAGCGGCGCTACTTCTTCCCGATCACCGGCTACAACTACCGGATCACGAACGTCGCCTGCGCGATCCTATGCGCGCAGCTCGAGCGCGCCGAGCAGATCGTCGCCCGGCGCCGCCAGATCTTCGCGCGCTACCGCGAGGCGCTCGCCGGGATCCCGGGCATCGGCTTCCAGCCGGTGGCGGAGTGGGCGGAGCCCTCGCCATGGCTCTTCTGCGTCACGGTGGACGAGCGGGCCTATGGCCGGACGCGTGACGAGCTGATGGCGCACCTCGCCCTGGCGGGCGTCGACACCCGCCCGTTCTTCGTTCCGCTCCACCGCCTCCCGCCATTCCGCAACGAGTCGCGGGCGCGCGGCGAGGAGCTGCCGCTCACCGACCGGCTCGGCGCGACCGGCCTGAACCTGCCGACCTTCAACGCGCTCACGGACGCGCAGGTCGACGAGATCGCGCGGGTCGTCCGCGCGGGCCACCGGTAGCCGGATGCGCCTGCGCGTCGTCGACTACGTCGCGAACGACGGCGGCGGCGTCCGGTTCGCGGTGGAGCTGCTCGACGGGCTCGTTCGCTCCGGCGTCGATGTCGAGGTGGTGAGCCACGGCGGCGCGCTCGCGCGCTACCGCGCCGCGCTCGCGGGACGGGAGGGCGTGCGGTTCGCGGACGTGCCGCCTGAGAACAAGGAGTGGCAGGGGCGCCGAAAGCAGACCTGGCCCGTCGTCGGCCCCGTCTGGCGCGCGCTCGGCATCTACGGCCGCTTCCACTACCGCGTCCCCGCCCGCGCGCTCGAGCGCTGCGACGTCGCTTGGTTCCCGTGGGTGCACCGCCACCGGCTCCCCGCGGGCGGGGCGGTCCGCGTGCTGGGCTCGCTGCACGACCTCATCATGCTGGAGTTCCGCGCGATGTTCCCCGCCTACATCGTGGCGGACGAAGCGGCGACGCTGCGACGCTGGTTCCGCTCCTCGGCGCGGGTCGTCGTGTCGAGCGAGGCGACCGCGGCGACGCTCGCCCGGCTCCTCGGCGTCGGGCGGGAGCGGCTCGACCTCGTGTCGCTCGCCGGGAAGCACGCCGCCGCGCAGGAGGCGCCACCCGAGGCGCTCCCGGCGGTTGCCGCCGGGCCGTTCCTCCTCTGCCCCGCGAACACCTCGCCGCACAAGAATCACGAGGTACTCCTCGACGGCTTCGGCCGCTGGGGCGCGCGCTGGCCGCTCGTCCTCACCGGCGGGGGCACCGACGTCGAGCGCGAGACGCCGCGGGCGCGGGAGGTGCGCGCGCGCATCGCGGCGAACGGGCTCGTCCTCGGGACCCAGGTGCACGGGCTCGGCTACCTCGACGACCCGACCTACTACGCCCTGCTGCGGCGGGCGCGCGCGCTCGTCATGCCGACTCTCGCCGAGGGCGGCGGCTCGTTCCCGGTGTGGGAGGCGCTCTTCGAGGGGGTGCCCGTCGTCTGCTCCGACATCCCGGTGCTGCGCGAGATGATGGCGCGCGTCGGCGGCGAGGTGCTCTGGTTCGACCCGCGCGACCCGGAGAGCCTCGCGGCCCGGCTGCGCGAGCTCGAGGCCGCCTACCCCGACCTCGTCGCCCGCGCCCGGGCGCAGATCCCCCGCCTCGTCCACCGCTCCTGGGACGACATCGCGGCGGAGTACGGGCGGATCGCCGCCGCGGCCGCGGGGTACAAGGACGCACCGTGGCGCTGAAGAATCTCGCTCGCAAGGCGGTGAGGGCGAAGACGCGCCTCCGCTGGCGGATCTGGAATGGGCTGGACGCGATGCGGCCGGTGCCCGACCGGATGACGTGCCCGCTCTGCGGTGCCGCACGCGCGGCGTCCGAGTTCCCGGAGCGCCTCGCGCGCTGCGCCTTCCAGGGTGGGCGGATCCGGCGGAGAGAGTGCCCCGAGTGCGGCGTCGTCTTCGGCAGCCCGCGCATGCTGGGGATGAGCGAGGAGCGGCTCTCGCGCGAGTACCGGGACCTCTACTTCACGTACGAGGAAGGGGACACGACCGAAGCGGAGGTCGCGGCGTTCCGGGCGCTCCGCCCTCGCCCGTCGGGGACGTACCTGAACTTCGGCAGCGGTCGCTGGTCGAAGGCGGCGGATCGCGTCCGCGCCGAGGGTTACCGGCTCGTCGAGTACGAGCCTTACGCGCAGCCCGGGACGGCGAACCCCTCGCTCGTGACGGAATGGGACGCGCTCGCACGGATGAAGTTCGACGGCATCATGTCGAACAACCTGATCGAGCACGTGCAGGATCCCGTCGCTCTGCTGCGGCGCCTCACGACGCTGCTCACGGACGACGCGGCCAGCATGGTGCACGCGACCGCGTGCTACCGGTACGAGTACGAGTACAGCCGCTTTCACCTGTTCTTCTTCACGGGGCGATCCGCGGAGGTGCTGGCGCAGCGCGCGGGGCTCCGCCTCGAGCACACGGACCACCCCGACGTGAAGCGATTCACCCGCGCCTAGCGCGCGGACCGTCCCACAGCACGGAGCCGGCGCGCGATTTGCCGCCCGCGTTCCGGGCGAGGTACAAACTTCGCCGTGGCGCCGCTCGTCTCGATCATCTCCGTCAACCTGAACGACCGCGCCGGGCTCGCCCGCACGCTCGCCTCGGTCGCACGCCAGACGTTCACCGACCGCGAGGTCGTCGTGGTGGACGGCGGCTCGACCGACGGCAGCGTGGATCTCATCCGCGAGAACGCCGGCGTCGTCGTCACCGACTGGGTCTCCGAGAAGGACGGCGGGATCTTCGACGCGATGAACAAGGGGATCCGCCGCGCGCGCGGCACCTACCTCGTGTTCATGAACGGCGGCGACGAGTTCGCCTCGGACGACGCGCTCGCACGCTTCTTCGCGGCGGGCGAGCCGAAGGAGGACCTCCTCTACTCCGACGCGATCGTGGAGCACGAGGACGGCACCACCCACGTGTGGGAGGTCCCGGAGCGGCTCGACTGGGACTTCTTCATGCGGACCTCGCTGCCGCACCAGTCCACCGCCTTCCGGCGCGAGCTCTTCGAGCGGATCGGCCCCCACGACACGCGCTTCCGGATGGGCGGCGACCACGAGCTGTACCTGCGCGCCGTCGTCGTCCGCGGCGCGACCTCCCGCAAGGTCCCCGTCCCGCTCGCGCGGCAGGTGTGGGGCGGCTTCTCGAATCGGCCCGAGAACTATGGGCTCCTGCGCGACGAGCGGCAGCTCGCGAAGGAGCGCGCCCTCGGCCCCGTCCTCCTCGCCCACTGGGACGCGTACGTCGCCACGAAACGCGGGTTCCTGCACCACACCGTCCGCAGCGCCTTCCGCCCCGTCGCCCGCCGCATGCGCGCCTTCACCCGACGGGTCCGCGGCAAGCCCGACTCGCCGGTCTAGATGACGAAGCCTCTCCGCATCTGCGTCGACACCCGGCTCGTCGGCGGGAAGGTTGGCGGGGTCCAGCAGGTCGTCGAGGGGCTCGCCGCCGGGCTCTCCGCGCTCGAGGGCGAGGAGGAGTACGTCTTCCTCGGCGTCCGCGGGACCGAGGAGTGGCTCGGCAAGTACCTGCGCGGCCCCTGCCGCCTCGAGCTCGCTCACAGCGCGCCGCTCCACCGGATGCGGCGCAGCGTCGAGAAGCGGCTCGCGAGACTCCGCGGCGTCCCCGACGTGCCGGGGCTCTCTCCGGAGCCGCGGGCGGTCGCCCGCGTCGGAGCGGAGGTCGTCCACTTCCCGACGCAGAGCGGGTTCCGCACCGCGCGCCCTTCCATCTACCACCCGCACGACCTGCAGCACCGGCACCTGCCCGAGTTCTTCTCCGAGAGCGACCGGCTGCAGCGCGACGCGCTCTACGGTGCGATGTGCCGGCAGGCGGCGCTCGTCGCGGTCGCGTCGAGGTGGGTGAAGGACGATGTCGCGGTCGAGCTCGGCGTGCCCCGCGAGCGGATCGTGGTCGTGAACTGGCCGCCGGCGACCTCGGCGCGGGGCGAGCCCGGGCCCGAGGCGCACGCGGCGGCCGCGCGGCGGCTCGCGCTGCCGGAGCGGTTCGTCTTCTACCCGGCGCAGACCTGGCCTCACAAGAACCACCTCGCGCTCGTCGAGGCGCTCGCGCTGCTCCGCCGCGAGGGGCTCGCGGTCCCGTTCGTCTCCTCCGGCAAGAAGACCGAGCACGTCGCCGTCCTCGAGGCCCGCGCGCGCGACCTCGGGATCGCCGACCAGGTCCGGTTCCTCGGGTACGTGGACGACGACGACCTCGCGACGCTCTACGCCCGCGCGACCGCGGTCGTCGTCCCGTCCCTCTTCGAGGCGGCGTCCTTCCCGATGTGGGAGGCGTTCCGGGCCGGGACCCCGGTCGCCTGCTCGAACGTGACCTCCCTGCCGGCGCAGGCGGCGGACGCGGCCCTCGTGTTCGATCCCGCTGACCGCGGCGCGATCGCCGCGGCGGTGCGGCGGCTGTGGACGGATGCGGCGCTGCGGGACGACCTCGTCCGGCGGGGGCGCGAGCGCGTCGCGCTCTTCACGTGGAGCCGGACGGCGAGGACGTTCCGCGCCCTCTACCGGCGTCTCGCGGGCCGGCCGCTCGACGCGGCCGACCGGACGCTGCTCGAAGCGCCGCCGGCGCTCTGACTCCTCACGGCGCCACCACCAGGCGCGCCGCCTGGTCGGCGCCGCGCACGTGCCGGAGCCGCGCCGGGTCCTTCGCCGACTCGACCACCCGCTCGACCGCGAGCCGCTCGGCGAGGCCGAGCGGAGGCCGCAGGCGCGCCGCGGTGTCCGCCGACTCCGGGAAGAAGTGCGCGACGAGGAGCGTCGCGCCGTGGAGCGCGCGCGAGAGCCCGAGTCCGTCCGCCCGCGCGCGGAGGTACTCGAGGTCGAGCGGGAGCGCGAGGAGCTCGCGCAGGTCGATGAACGTGAGGAGCGGCGCGTGGAGGCCTAGGAGCGCCTGCTCGGCGACGGTCCCGAGGAGCGCGTCCTCGGAGGACGGGCGTCGCGCGGAGGGACCGAACAGGCGGTAGGGCTGCGACCGCTCGAAGAGCGCCCGGTCCTCCGGCCCTCCCGGCCAGAGCCCCTCCTGCATCGTGAAGGTGAGCTTCCCGTCGGTGAGGACGGCAGTGCGTCCTTCGTGCTCGGTCCGGAGCACCGACACGCCCGCGACCCCGTCGATGAAGCGCGCGCCGTCCGGACCGGCGACCGCGAGCCGCGGCTCCCCGACGGGCCGGAAGGCGACGTGGGGGTAGAGCCAGTCGACGTACGCCGTCGCTTCGAGGAAGACGACCGTGAGCCCCTCGAGGTCGCGGAGGAGCGTCCGCAGCGCGACGAGCTTCTGGAAGTTGTCGTTCACGACGCCCTGGTAGGACGTGAGGAGCCGCTCGCGCAGCGCCTCGGGCGCGGTTCCCCCGAGCCGCCCGTGCTCGAGCTGGTACGACGCCATCGGCGCGAGGCCGTGCGCCTCGAGCACGTCGCCGAGGAGCGCGGGGTCGCACTCCGGGAGGGCCGGAGGCGGCGTGAACGAGGTGAGGGCGCGGACGGCGTCGAGGAGGGGCACGGCCGCTCGACCAAGTAACGCGCCGCGGTTGTCCGTTCAAGTGCGCAGGTTCGAGGTGCGCACGTTCGAGTATCGAGTAGAGGAGGATCCATGACCGATCTCGACGGGACTCTCGCCGAGCTCGCCCGTCTGCGCAGCGGTAGCGAGCCCATCGTCACCGTCTACCTCGACGTCCGCTGGAGGGACGAGCAACGGCGCGAGCAGGTGCGCCTGTTCGTCCGCGAACGCTCGCGTGCGATCCTCGGCCACTATGCGGCCGGCGCCCCCGGCCGGCCCGCGCTCGCTCGCACGCTCGAGAAGGTGACCGGGCTCGTCGAGGGGCTCACCGCGCATGCGTACGAGGTGGACCGCGATGGGCTCGCGCTCTTCGCGAACGAGTCGCTCGGGCTGTGGCGGCCGCACTTCTTCGGGCGTCCTTTTGCGGACGAGCTGTGCGCCGACGGGATCCCGCACCTCGGGAAGCTCGCCCGGCTCGCGGCGGAGGTGGCGCCGGCGATCGTCGTCCTGCCGTCGCGCGACGGCGCGGACGTGTATGACGTGCGGCTCGGCGACCTCGAGACCGAGGCGAGCGTGCACGGGCCGGTGCCGCGGAGCGACACGGACACGTTCAATCCCGGCAGCGGCGAACCGGGGCGGCGCTACGAGCGCGAAGCGAAGAGCGAGCGGCGGACGAACGAGTGGGCGCGCCGGAACTGCCAGGCCGCGGCGGCCGAGGTGACGGCGCTCTTCGACCGGACGCCGCGCGCGCGGGTGATCCTCGTCGGCGCGGCGCGGGCGACCTCCGCGTTCGCGCGCGAGCTGCCCGAGCGCGTGCGGGTCGCGATCGCGGCGCGGGTCCCGAGGCCGCGCGAGTGGGGTTCCGCCGACGGGGTGCAGCGCGACGGCGTGCGCTCGCTCGCGGAGGCGGCGCTCGGGCGCGCTCGGGACGGAGGGCGCGACGAGGTGAAGGCGGTCATCGGCGAGGCGCTCCGCGGTGGGGCGGCGGTCGTCGGTCCCGAGGACGTCGTGCTTGCGGTGAACGAGGGGCGGGTCCACGCCCTCGTCGTCGAGGAGGACTTCACCCGCACCGGCTTCCGCTGCGACAACTGCGACGCGCTCGGCGCGAGCGTCGAGGCGGCGGAGGTCTGCCCGTTCTGCGCGGGCGACCTGCGGGCGGTGCAGAGCCTGCAGGAGGCGCTCGTCGCGCGGACGCTCGCGGGCGGCGGGCGCGTCGAGGTCGTGCGCCACGGGAACAAGCTCCACAGCTACCGCGGCGTCGCGGCGTTCCTGCGCCAGACCGCGCCGACGGGGCTGCGCGGATCGAGCCCGCCCTCGCCGACCGCGCCGGGTGCGAACCAGTCACGCTGAGCGTCCGGCGCGTGGACTACGGCGCCGCGGCGGCGCCGCGGGCCTCGGCAGGCACTGCGACGTCGCTCGCTTCGCTCGCCGGCTTCTCGAGCACGGCGATGAGCGAGAGCGGCGGGAACGGCAGCGCCCGGTCGATCACGCGAAAGAGAGGCGTGAGGAAGTTCAGGGTCGCGATCTGGAGCAGGCCGAAGTGCCGGCGGCGCAGGATCTTCCCGTTCAGCCACCACGCCGGCGTGCCGACCCGGTTGAACGGCAGGATCTGCACCGGCTGAAGCCCCGCTTCGAGCGCGGCGCGCCGGAGGGTCGCCTCGGTGTAGCGCCGGCGATGGCCGAGGATCTCGTCGAGCGTCCCGAAGAGACCTGGGCCGCGGGGGACGAGGATGATGGCGCGCCCGCCGGGCGCGAGGACGCTCCGGACGTTCTCGAGCGAGCCGACGTCGTCGTCCACGTGCTCGAGGACGTTCAGGCACACGACCGTGTCGAACCCGCCGGGCACCACCGGGAAGGAGTCGCCGCGCGTCACGTCGGTGAGGGTCACTTCGAGGTACGGGCGATCGGAGGTGAGCGCGCGGAGCGTCTGGAGGTAGAGCGGGTTCACGTCGGAGGCGACGTAGGCGTCGCGGGGCACGAGGTGCCGAGTGAGGTTTCCGGTGCCGCTCCCGATCTCGAGGACCCGGCGGCCGCAGAACGGTCGAACGGTGTCCGCCATCCAGGAGTTGAAGCGGGCGGCGCGCGCGAGCCGGCCGAGGATCTGCGAGCCGTGCGCGTCCTGGACGTACAGCTCGTCCGACATCCAGAAGCGCAGCATCGCGCCGAGCGCGCGGAACCCGTCGCGCCAGCCGATCTTCTTGCCCTCCTGGTAGGTCCGCCCCGAGTAGCTGATCGGGACCTCGAAGATGCGCGCCTCGCGCTTCGCGAGCTTGATGGTCAGCTCGGGCTCGAGCCGGAAGTCGTTCGAGACGAGCGGGATCGACTTGAGGAGCGAGGTGCGGACGGCCTTGTAGCAGGTCTCCATGTCGGTCAGGTTCACGTTGGTGATCAGGTTCGTGAGGAACGTGAGGAGCCTGTTGCCGAGCTCGTGGCGGAACAGGAGCGCGCGCCGCGCCTCGCCGCCGGCGAAGCGCGAGCCGAACACCGCGTCGGCGCCATCCTCGACGAACACCTTCACGATCCGGACGAGATCCCGCGGGTGGTACTCGAGGTCGGCGTCGTGGATGACGGAGATCTCGCAGTTCGCCTCGGCGAGCGCGGTCCGGACCGCCGTTCCCTTCCCGCCGTTCCGCTCGTGGCGCAGGAAGACCCACTCGATCTGGCCGTGGACCCCGCGACCGCGGAGCGTCCCCGCCGGCGAGCCCTTGCCGCGCGGGGCGGCCGCCGCGGCGGGCGCGAGGGCGATCCCGCGCTCGGCGGCGAAGGCGCGGAGCACCTCGGGCGTCGCGTCGCGCGACGAGTCGTCCACCACCACGACCTGGATCCGCTCGAGGTGCGGCGACTCGCGCAGCCCCTCGAGCCGCGCGAGCGAGGTCGCGACGAGGTGCTGCTCGTTGAAGACGGGGACGAGGACGGAGAGAGAGGTCTTCGGCATGTGCGCCCCTATCCGTGCCGGCTCACCGCCGGGCCGGCGCCCGCGCGCTGCTCGCGCGCGGCGAGCTCGACGTCCGACTCCATCATGAGTCCCACGAGCTCCTCGAACGACGTCCGCGGCTTCCAGCCGAGCTTCTTCTCGGCCTTCGAGGGGTCGGCGAGGAGGAAGTCCACCTCGGTCGGCCGGTAGTAGCGCGGGTCGATGTCGACGAACTTCTCGTAATCGAGGCCGACGTGCCCGAACGCCTGCTCGCACAGCTCGCGCACCGAGTGCGACTTGCCCGTGCCGATGACGTAGTCGTCGCCTTCCGGCTGCTGCAGCATCCGCCACATCGCGTCGACGTAGTCCTTCGCGGAACCCCAGTCGCGCCGCGCCTCGAGGTTGCCGAGGTAGACCTTCTTCTGCAGGCCGAGCTTGATGCGGGCGGCGGCGCGCGTGACCTTGCGCGTGACGAACGTCTCGCCGCGGCGCGGCCCCTCGTGGTTGAAGAGGATGCCGTTCGAGACGTGGAGCCCGTACGCCTCGCGGTAGTTCACCCCGATCCAGTAGGCGTAGACCTTGGCGCAGCCGTAGGGGCTGCGCGGGTAGAACGGCGTCTTCTCGTTCTGCGGCGGCGGCGAGGCGCCGAACATCTCGGACGAGGAGGCCTGGTAGATGCGGGTCTTCGTGAGGTCGAGCTCGCGCACCGCCTCGAGCAGGCGCGTCGCGCCGAGCCCGGTGACCTCGCCCGTGTACTCGGGGACGTCGAAGGAGACCTTCACGTGGCTCTGCGCGCCGAGGTTGTAGATCTCGTCGGGGCGGAGCTTCTTCAGGAGCAGGTTCAGCGACGAGGCGTCGTTCAGATCGCCGTAGTGCAGGAACAGGCGGCAGCCCGGCGTGTGCGGGTCCTCGTAGATGTGGTCGATCCGCTGGGTGTTGAAGGACGAGGAGCGGCGGATGATGCCGTGGACCTCGTAGCCCTTCTCGAGGAGCAGCTCCGCGAGATAGCTGCCGTCCTGGCCGGTGATGCCGGTGATGAGCGCCTTCTTCATCGGGTCGGGTCTCCGAGAGCGGCACGGGCGACCTGCCCGCGGAGCCGTGGAATACCACGGGGTTCGCCCCGCAGGCCACCGGAGGCGCGCGCCCTTCGACGCCCGGCTCAGGACGGACGGACGATCGGCGGTGCGGGGAGCTCCCAGTGCAGGCCGTCGGGCGCCCGCCCGTGCACCCGCACCCAGCCGCGGTGGACGCCGTGCAGGTGGTGCGAGGCGCAAAGCGAGGCGAGGTTCCCCGGGTCGTCGCTGCCGCCGCGCGACCGGAAGAGGACGTGGTGCGCGTGGACCGAGGCCCGGCTACAGCCCGGGACGAGGCACCAGCCTCGATCGCGGGCGATGGCCCGCCGGGCGGGGGTCGTCCGCACGGAGACCTCGTCCTTCCAGGTTTCCACGAAGTGGTCGGCGATCCGCGCGAGCGCCTCTCCGGGGGAGAGCCACTCGCCGGCGGCCTCGCGCGCGGCACGGATCGCGGCGGCGAGGAGCAGGGCGACCCCGCGGGGCAGCCCGAGGACCCGCTCCCGGCCCGCGCACATCTGCGCTCGGCGCTCGGCGTCCGCCCCGGCCTCGAGCTCGCGCCGGAGCGCGATGCAGGTCAGCGTCTCCGCCCGCCCGATGAGCGCCGCGACGTTCTCGCCGGTCGCGTGCGCGGCGACGAGGCGCGCCTTCTCGTAGGAGACCCACCCCGACCGCATCGCCTCCCGGAGCGCGGGGAGCGCCCACAGCCGCCGCTCCAGCGCGGCGCGCTGCTCGAGCGCGCGCCCGGACACCCCGAGGCGCTCGGCGGCGTAGTGGCCGATCGAAACGAAGCACATGTGGCGCCACAGGCCGGTGTTCTGGAGGAGCATCCCGAGGTGGCCGACGAGCGGGTCCCAGGCGGCGCGCTTCGACGCGAGCTCGCGAAGGCGCACGTCGAGCGCGAGGGCGTCGACGGCGGCGCCGTCGTCCGCGCACGGCCCGGGCGGCGCCGCGAACCGCTCCGGCTCGAGGAGCACCTCCCAGCGCTGGGTCTCGTGCTCGAGCGCCTCCTTCATCGCCTCGAGGTCGCGCTCGAAATCGCGCGCCGCCGCGCGCGCGGTCCTCTCGTCCTCGGAGGGGGTGACCGGATGCGCCCCGAGGTACTCCTCGCAGAGCGCCTCGACGCGCTGCCACTCCGGGGTGGTCGCGCGGAGCACGGTGCCGGCGACCTCGAGCGCGGCGTCCCACCTCGACTCCTGCTCCGGCGAGAGCGTCACCTCGACCTGCTCGAAGCCGAGGTCCGGCTGCGGCTCGGCGCCGGAGGCGTCCCGCACCGCGGCGGCGAGGGCGCGCACCGTGGAGCACCGCGCCCGCTCGACCCAGGCCGACTCGTCCTCGCCGCGGGCGACGGAGAGCACCGTCTCCGCCTTGCGCGAGGTCACGTCCCCCCGCCGCACCGCGTCGCGCAGGAGCGGTCGCTCGCGCAGCGCCCGCGCGAGCCGCGCGAGCTTCAGCGCGGTGCCCGCGGCGATGCCGAGCCGCTCGCGCGCGTAGTCGCCGACGCCCGAGTAGCCGAGGCGCAGCACCCGGTCGCCCACCGAGAGCGCGTCGAGCGCCTCGCCGAGCGAGACGTCCACCGCGCCGGCACCGCGCGCTACGCGCACGAGGAGGCCGTCGACGAGGAACGCCGCCTCGTCCTTCAGTAGCCCCGCCCGTTCGTGCGGGGCGAGCGGCTCGAGCGTCCACGCGACGGCGGCGATGGAGGCGAGTACGTCGCGACCGGGCTCCGACGGTGGGAACGGGGGGCGGGCGGTGACAGCGGCGGCGGCCAGGGCTGAACGGATGTATAGCCTATCTCGCACGAGCGCGGAGCGTCCCGGGTGGGGCTCCCCGCGCGTTGCGAAGGAAGCTCCCGGAAGCTACATTCGGCGCATGCGGACCGTCGGCCTGAAGGTGCTGAAGAACAAGCTGTCCGAGTACGTGCGCCTCGCGTCCCAGGGCGAGCGGGTCCTCATCGCCGATCGCGACCGCGTCGTGGCGGAGCTCGTCCCGCCCGAGCCCGGGCGAGCCGAGACGGTGTCCGACGCGGTGCTCGCGTCGCTCGTGCGCGAGGGGGTGGTCACCCCCGCGCTCTTGCCGCCCGGGACCCGCCCGCGCGGGCCGGCGCCGAAGGAGAAGCTGCGCGAGCTCCTCGCCGAGCTCGACACGGACCGGTCCGAGCGGTGATCTACCTCGACACCTCGGTCGCGCTCGCGGAGCTGTACGCGGAGGACCGGCGGCCGCCGGAGGCGCTCTGGCGCGAGCCGCTCGTGTCGAGCCGCCTGCTCGAGTACGAGCTGTGGACGCGCGTGAACGCCCGGGGGGACGCGCGCACGCACGGGGACGCGGTGCGGGAGCTCCTGGCGCGGGTGTCGCTCGTCGAGCTCGTCCCGCCGGTGCTCGCGCGCGCGCTCGAGCCATTCCCGGTGGCGGTGCGGACGCTCGACGCGCTCCACCTCGCGACCGCGCACCACCTGGTGGAGCGCCGGCAGCGGCTCGCGCTCGCGAGCTACGACGAGCGGATGCGCGGGTGCGCCCGGCGGCTGGGCCTCGAGCTCGCGGAGGCCTGACCGCGCGAACCGCGGATGCGACCGGGCGCACGCGCGAGCGCCGGCGGAGGCGGACGGCCGCGCGCCACGCGGCTTCACGGCGCTGTGAAGCCGGGGAGCTTCTGGAGCGCACGGTCGAACGTCGCGACCGTCTCGAATCCGGCGGACCGGGCGACCTCCCGGATGACGAAGTCCGCGAAGTCGCCGGTCCCACCCTCGAACGCGGAGAGCGCCCGCTCGAGCGTCCCGTGATCGCGGAATGTCAGCTCGTCCACGTCGAGGAGCTCCCGGAGTGTCGCCGCGACGACCTCCCAGGAGAAGCCGTATGCGGACGCGAGGACCCACGCGAGCTCGCACATGACGACGTCGGACACGAACAACGTCTCGCCACGGCCCACCGCACGCCGGACGAGCGCCGTCGCGCGCCGCGTCTGCTCGCGGTCGTCCTCGACGAGCAGCCGCGCGAGGACGTTCGTGTCGAGCGCGTTCACCGCCCGGGCTCGCTCCGCGCGGCCGCGCGGCGGACCGCCTCGCGCAGCTCCTCGACGGTGAGGTGCCGCCCGTCCTTCGGCTTCAGCGTCCCGGCCAGGTCGAGGATCGACCGGGTCTGGGCGCGAAGGGTGACGGTCCCATCCGTGTTCTCGGTGAACCGGATCCGGGCGCCCTGCTTGAGCTTCAAGCGGTCCCGGATCTCCTTCGGGATCGTGACCTGTCCCTTCGACGTGACGGTCGCGATGGGCATGGCGCAGCCTCCTGCCTTCCTTACCGTACAGTAAGGAAGACGAGCGGGCGCGGCAACGTCTAAGGACGAACCGGTTCCCGCCTACCTCGCCCGGTGCTTCTCGAACCACTCGATCGTCTCGCGCAGCCCTTCCTCGAAGGGGATGCGCGCCTTCCAGCCGAACTCGCGCTCCGCCTTCGAGACGTCGAGCATGCGGCGCGGCTGGCCGTCGGGCTTTGTCTGGTCCCACACGATCTCGCCGTCGAAGCGGCAGAGGCGCGCGACGAGCGGCACGAGGTCCCGGATCCGGATCTCGAACCCGGCGCCGAGGTTCACTGCCTCGCTCTTGTCGTACTTCTCGCAGGCGGCGACGATCCCCTCGGCCGCGTCGCGCGCGTGCAGGAACTCGCGCGAGGCGGCGCCCGTCCCCCACACGACGATCTGCTGCTCTCCCCGATCGCGCGCCTCGACGCACTTCCGGATGAGCGCCGGGATGACGTGGGAGGTGTGCAGGTCGAAGTTGTCGTTCGGGCCGTAGAGGTTCACCGGGAAGAGCACGACCGAGCTCATCCCGTACTGCTGCCGGTACGCCTCGCTCTGGACGAGGAGCGCCTTCTTCGCGATGCCGTACGGCGCGTTCGTCTCCTCCGGATAGCCGTTCCAGAGGTCGTCCTCCTTGAACGGCACGGGGCAGAACTTGGGGTAGGCGCAGATGGTGCCGAGCGCGACGAGCTTCTTCAGGCCCACCTGCCGGCCCACCTCGATGAGCTGCACGCCCATCATGAGGTTGTCGTAGAAGAACTTCCCCGGGTTGTCGCGGTTCGCGCCGATGCCGCCGACCTTCGCGGCGAGGTGGAGGACCAGGGTCGGCTTCGCGTCGCGGTAGAGGGCGCGGACCGCCGCCATGTCCACGAGGTCGTAGTCCTTCGAGCGCGGGACGAACAGGTCCTGCGCGCCGCGCCGGCGCAGCTCGTCGAGGACGAAGCCGCCGAGAAAGCCGGCGCCGCCGGTCACGACGACGCGCTCCTTGGGCCAGTCGAGTGTCATGCGGGAGGACTTTAAGCCGCACGTCGCCGCCGAAGTCAAAGCGCGGACGCCCCCGACGGGAGCGGCCGGGCAGGCCTCCCGCCGGCGGCACGTTGGGGCTCGGCGGTGGCGCGCACCGGCGCGAGGCGGCGCCGGCGCCGATCGCCGCCGAGCGACACCGCGTGTCACCCTCAGTCTACGACGCGGAATCCGGCCCTTGACCACAATCAACGCGGACGGAGGAACCGCCCGAGGTCGCTCGCTGTCAAAACACCGACCGAGCGTCGAATGCGCCAGGGCGCGGCAATCATTCCGGGCGGCGTGCGACCCCGCGTTTTGGGGTTCACCGCGGAAGACACTCGCCGCGTCCACGCACGGTGTAACCCGCATGCGGCACTTGAGAGGCGCGAGTGCCATGCGAACCGTCGCGCATCGCATGTGGGTTCTTGTCGCCTTCTTTGCCTCGTGGTGAAGGGTCGTACGAGGCGAGGTGGGGCAGGAAGACAGACGCTGGGATCGCCACCCGGGCCACCGCGCCCGGGTGGCTCGACATCGCGGAGAGGCCATGACGAGGCAAGGGGTGGGGACGATGATGCGGCTCACGTCGGTCATGGCAGCGCTCGCGCTCGGAGCGTCCGGCGCCGCTGCCGCTGCAGAGAAGACGCTCGCCGACGTCCACAAGAAGGTGAGCACGCGCATCACCCAGGCGCAGCGCGAGGCGGCCGCGCAAAGGCAGGCCGAGCTGCGCGCGAAGGCGCCAAAGAAGGCGCAACCCGCGAAGACCTCCCCTGGCGTGCGGCGCCAGACGACGACGAGCGGCGGGACCACGAAGGTCTTCTCGTCCGATGCGACGGTCGGCGCGACCGCCCTCGCCGCGACGGCGGCCGCCGTCGAGCCGACCTGGCCCGACCCGTCGCCGATGACGGTCCCGGGCGGGACCCCCGACTACTTCGGCAGCCCGAACTGGGCGTTCAGCCCGCCGCTGCGGAAGTTCGTGGACGGGCTCCCTGGCCTCGGTGCGGCGAACGCGAACAACCTCGGCCAGTTCATCGCGGTCGCGCACCCGGACACGCTCACCTACCCCGGATCGGACTACTACGAGATCGAGCTGCGCCAGTTCGACGAGAAGCTGCACAGCGATCTGCCCCCGACCCGGCTGCGCGGCTACGTCCAGGTGAACAAGGGCACCGACGCGAACGGCGTGAACACGATCAACCCGGACCCGATCCGCTACCTCGGCCCGACGATCATCGCGCAGCGCGATCGCCCGGTCCGGATCAAGTTCACGAACAAGCTCTCCACCGGCGCCGGCGGAGACCTCTTCATCCCGGTGGACACGTCCATCATGGGCTCGGGCGAGGGCCCGAAGACGTCGAGCGGGGCGGACTGCGATCCGCAGATGCAGGACTGCGCGATGTACACGCAGAACCGCGCGACCCTCCACCTGCACGGTGGGCGCACGCCGTGGATCTCGGACGGGACGCCGCACCAGTGGATCACGCCCGCCGGCGAGGCGACGCCGTATCCGAAGGGCGTGAGCGTCAGCAACGTGCCGGACATGCCGGACCCGGGCGACGGCTCGCAGACGTTCTTCTACACGAACCAGCAGAGCGCGCGCCTCATGTTCTACCACGACCATTCGTACGGCATCACGCGGCTCAACGTGTACGCCGGCGAGGCGGCCGGCTACCTCATCCAGGACCAAGAGGAGAAGGACCTCCTCGCCGGCGGGCTCATCCCCGCCGAGCAGATCCCCCTCATCGTCCAGGACAAGAGCTTCGTCGACGCCTCGACGATCCGGGTGACCGACCCGACCTGGAACTGGGGCACGGGTGCGCCGGACGCGAACGGCCATCTCACGCCGCGCACGGGAGACCTCTGGTACCCGCACGTCTACTCGCCCGCGCAGAACCCGTACGACCTCTCCGGAACGAACGCGTTCGGGCGCTGGCACTACGGCCCGTGGTT
>WNFV01002243.1_pt1 | contig 25923 bp, 33 predicted proteins | sample 5400101 | NCBI WGS metagenome assembly WNFV01 (sample SAMN13153361, study PRJNA577476) | soil metagenome | isolation source: 115 cm soil or saprolite under grassland replicate 1 | place: USA:California | collected 2016-06-15
GGATCCTGGCCGGCGAGGAGTTCCGTCGACGACACCAGATCAGCGAACAGAACAGTGGCCAGTTTCCGCTCCATTACCGCAATTCTAGGGACGACCCCGGCACCTACCGAGGCCGCGAAATCGCCCCTGCACCCATCCTTGCCTCGTTAGCATCGCATCCGTGCTCGATCCCAAGGTCTTCAAGGCCTACGACATCCGTGGGATCTACCCCGACGAACTCGACGAGGCCGGGGCCTACGCGATCGGCCGCGCCTACGTCGGCGAATTCGAGCCGCGGGCGATTGCAGTTGGGCGCGACATGCGGCTCTCGTCTCCGTCGATGGCGGAGGCAGCAATGCGTGGTGCGGCCGAGGCCGGTGCCGACGTCGTCGACATCGGGATGGTCGGGACCGAGATGGTCTACTTCGCCGTCGGTGACCTCGAGCTCGAGGGCGGGATCATGGTCACCGCCTCGCACAATCCGAAGGAATACACCGGCATGAAGATCGTGCGGCGCGGCGCGCTTCCCGTCGGCGGCGACTCGGGCCTACTGGACATACGTACTCGGGCTATGGCCATTGACGACGTGCCCCGGGGTCAGACCTCAGGACATGTCCGCCAGGAGAACATCTGGCCACGGTGGGTCGACGCCGTCCTGTCCTTCATCGACGTCGAAGCGGTGAAGCCGCTGCGCGTCGTGATCGATGCGGCAAACGGCATGGGCGGAGTCATGCTTCCGCCTGTCCTCGAGCGCCTGCCGATCGAAGCGGTGCCCAGCTTCTTCGAGCCCGATGGGACGTTCCCGAACCACTTGCCCAATCCGCTGCTCCCGGAAAATCGCGAGTTCATCATCGAGAAGGTGAGAGCGGAACGGGCCGACCTGGGCGTTGCCTTCGACGGGGACGCAGATCGCTGCTTCTTCGTCGACGACAGGGGTGAGTTCGTGCCCGGCGACTTCGTCACAGCACTGCTCGCCGAGTCGATCCTCGAGAAAGCACCGGGCGCGAAGATCCTCTACGACGTACGCGCGAGCTGGGCGGTGCCGCAGACGATCGAGCGCGCCGGCGGCATTCCGCTCGTCAATCGTGTCGGCCACGCGTTCTTCAAGCACCGCATGCGCGAGGAAGGCGCCGTCTTCGGGGGCGAGGTCTCCGGCCATTACTACTTCCAGGAGTTCTCCCGGGCCGACTCGGGCGTCATTCCGTTCCTGCTCATGCTCGAGCTCATCTCGAAGCGCGGGCGGAAGCTCTCGGAGCTCCTGGCGGCCTATCGCGACCGCTACTTCATCACCGGCGAGCTGAACACGCCCGTCGACGACGTGGCGCTCAAGCTGCAGGAGCTGAAGGAGCGCTTCGGCCCCGAGGGCAACGTCTCCCACCTCGACGGCCTTTCGGTGGACGCAGAGGACTGGCACATGAACGTCCGGCCGTCCAACACCGAGCCGCTGCTCCGTCTGAACCTCGAAGCGCTCTCTCCCGGCCTGATGGAGCGCAAACGCGACGAGGTGCTCGAGGTGATCCGGAGCTGAAGGAGAAACCCCCGTTCAAGTTCAGCGCGCAGACGCGCGTCGGCTTCTCGGATACGGACGCGCAGGGGATCGTCTACTACGGCCGGTATCTCCCCTACTTCGATCTCGCACGCGTCGAGTACCACCGCAATCTCAGCCTGCTCGGGATGGACATCGGCGAGGAAGGTGAGGAGTTCGTCATGCGCGCCTGCACGATCGATTACCTCGCGCCCGCCGTCTTCGACGACCTGATCGAGGTCTATGTGCGCATGGCTCGGATCGGCCGTACGAGCGTCACGTACGAACTGGCCGCGTATCGGGAACGCGACGACGAGTTGATGGTGACGGCGACCCAGACGCTCGTGCTCGTCGACCTCGACGAGCGCAAGGCCGTGCCGATCCCTGAGTCCTACAAGGAGGCCATCCGCGCGTTCGAGGGAGAGGCGCTCGTGACGTGAGCGCATACAGCGGTGCGCTCGAGGCGATCGACCGCGTCCTCAACCGCGGCAGCGATGCCGACGAGGTGTTGCGGCAAGTCGTTGACGTTCTTCACGGTATCGACCACTACTCGTGGGTCGGTATCTCATTCGTCGAGGAGGGCGAGCTCGTGCTCGGTCCAGCACAGGGAGAGCGAACAGCCGAGCCGACGACGTTCCCGATCTCCTACGAGAACAGCGTCGTCGCCGAGCTCGGCGTGATCGCCGACGAGGTCGGTGCCGAAGACCGGGCATTCCTGGAGCAGGTGGCGCTGCTCATCGCGCCGTACTGCCTCGTCGGTTGGGACACGGGCGGCGAAGCCTGGTCTCCCTAGGTCACCCCGTGTGCCCGAGGCCGGGCGAAAGCGAAGCTTTCGTCCGGGTCAAGACGCCGGCCGTCCGGCGACCGGCGTAGACGCCTCACCTGAGCGAAGCGAATTTCAAAGAGGCCGCGCGCCCGCCCGTTGTCCTCGAAACGGTCGGGCGCCGCAGCTTTGGTGCCCTCTCCCCCTAGCACTCGTTTTAGTCAGATTCGCGCCGTGCGCCATCCCTGAAAAGAGGTACCTCGCTCGTTCGAGGGACGATCCCTCACCCGAGTGACGTTTACTCGAACGGGGGACGTCAGCTGGGCGTGACGCGGTACGCGTCGAAGACTGCTTCGATGTTGCGCAGCGCCGTCAGCAGACCACGCAGCTCCTTGACGTCACCGACCTCCGCGACGTACCAGTTCCGCGCCATCTGATCTTCGACCGTGCCGCCGTACGAGACGATGTTGGCTCCGTGCTCGGCAAATGTACGCGCCACGTCCTCGAGCAGCCGAGGGCGGTCCCACGATTCGACCGCGATCTGGACTCGGAAGCTCTGGGATGCGCCGCCGTCCCAGGTAACCGGCGTGAAGCGCTCGGGCTGGCGCGCAAGCGCCTTGACGTTCGGGCAGTCCCCCCGGTGGATGGTGATGCCCTTTCCGAGCGAGATGTAGCCCACGATCTCGTCTCCCGGCACCGGGGTGCAGCACCTTGCGAGCCGCACGAGGACGTCGTCGACGCCGTGAACGTTGATCCCGTAGTTCTCGCTGTCGACCGCGTGTTTGGCGCGCGGCGCCTTGAGCGGGACGGCCTCCTCCTCGGCGACCTGCTCCGTCTTCAACCGCTGCAGCACCTTGTTCACCACCTGCTGCGCACCGATCTTGCCGGAGCCGAGCGCGAGGTAGAAGTCCTCGGCCTTCTTGAAGTTCATGTCGCGGATGACCTCGGCGAGCACGGCTGACCCGACCAACTTGCGGTACGGCAGCTTTGCGGCCTTGAGCGACTGCTCCAGCGAGTCCCGGCCCTTCTGCTCCTGATCCTCGCGCGTCTCACGCGAGAACCACTGCCGGATCTTGTTACGCGCGCGCGAGGAGGCCGCCAGCGAGAGCCAGTCTCGCGACGGGCCCCTGCCGACCTTCGAAGTCAGAATCTCGACGAAGTCGCCGTTCTTCAGGCGGTAGTGCAGCGGGACGATGCGGCCGTTGATCTTGGCACCCACGGTGCGATGTCCAACGTCCGTGTGCACGGCGTACGCGAAGTCGATCGGTGTCGACCCCGAAGGAAGGGTCTTCACCTCACCCTTCGGCGTGAAGACATAGACCTCGTCGTCGACGAGATCGGTCAGGAACGCGCGCTTGTACTCACCGGGCTCGTCGATCGTGTCGGGCTGCGCCTCCATCAACTGGCGCACCCAGCTCTCCCAGGCTTCGTCGGTCCTCGGGTGACGCCCACCCTTGTAGCGCCAGTGAGCGGCGATTCCGAACTCCGCAGTCTCGTGCATCTCCCGCGTGCGTACCTGAATCTCGAGCGGACGTCCCTCCGGGCCGATCACGGTGGTGTGCAGCGACCGGTAACGGTTGAACTTCGGCATCGCGATGTAGTCCTTGAAGCGGCCGGGCATCGGCCTCCACAAGGAATGGATCAGGCCGAGCGCGCCGTAGCAGTCGCGTGTTCCTTCGTCGCCGGAACGCTCAACGGTGACACGCATCGCAGTGAGGTCGTAGATCTCGTTGAACTCGCGGCCCTTCTTCGCCATCTTGTCGTAGATGGAGTAGAAGTGCTTCGCACGGCCCGAGATCTCCGCGGGGATGTCGACCTTGCTGAGCTCGATCTGCAGCACTCGTGCCGCTTCGGAGACGTGGGACTCGCGGTCGGCGCGGCGCTCGCTGACCATCGCCTTGATCTCTTCGAACTTGCGTGGATGCAAGGTCTCGAACGCAAGGTCCTCCAGCTCCCACTTCATCGCGTGAATGCCGAGGCGGTGCGCGAGCGGCGCGTAGACCTCGAGCGTCTCCTTCGCCTTCTGGATCTGCTTCTGCTTGCCGAGGTACTCGATCTCGCGCAGGTTGTGCAGCCGGTCGGCCAACTTGATCAGGATCACGCGCACGTCCGCCGCCATCGCGACGATCAGCTTGCGGTAATTCTCGGCCTCCGCCTGCTCGCGGCTCTGGAACTGAACCCGCGTCAGCTTCGTGACGCCCTCGACGAGCTTCGCGACCTCGTCGCCGAACTCGGTGCGAACGCCTTCCAGCTCGACATCGGTGTCCTCGACGACGTCGTGGAGGAGCGCCGCAGCGATGGTCTCGTCATCGAGCCGGAGCTGGGCGCAGATCTTGGCGACGCCCCAGGGGTGGAGCACGAAGTCCTCGCCTGAACGGCGCTGCTGGCCCTCATGGGCGTTCGCGGCGAAGAGGAAGGCCCGCCGGATCAGGTCGCGATCGACCGCCGCGTTGTACGCGGAGACCGCCGCAATCAGCTCGTCGATGAGCTCCTGATGCTTTTCGTGAGCCTCAATGACAGCCATACCCTCAGTGTACTCCGGGGGTAAGCGGCTCCCTTCCCCCGTTCAAGGGGGGTATCTCAAGGGCAGGAACGGGCCTTCCGATGCTGAAGGAGACCCGTCCATGCACTGGTACAGACGCCGACAGGAACGAAGAGCCGCCGCGCGCGCCGCGCGCCTGCTCGTCGCGCTCAATAGCCTCGCGGGGGGACGGCCGCAGACAGCCCCGCGCGCCCGCAAGGCGTCCCTCGGCACCGCCCGTTAGTAGTACGCGATCCCGAACGTCTCGGGTGGGTAGATGGCGCGGCCGCGGAACGCCGGGTCATACGTGGTGAGCGGCCGGATCATGAAGTACTGCGGGCCGAGCGCCTCTGGGGGCGGCTCGATGCCGACGGCGTCGGCGCGGGTAAAGCCGAAGCGCTCGTAGTACTTCGGGTTGCCTTCGATCAGAAGCAGCGGCTCACCGCGAGCGTCAGCGATCCGGATCGTCTCCTCCATCAGCGCGCCGCCGATCCCGCGACCCTGGTGCGACGGAAGAACCGCAAGTGGCCCGACCTGCAGCACGCGCCGCGCGCCGGGCTCCACGTCGACGTAGCTCGAGATGACGTGTCCCCGGGTCTGACCCTCGGACACGGCCACGAGGGACAGCTCCGGCAGGAACCGGTCCGATTCGCGGATAGCGTCGACGAGCTTTGCGTCGATCGGGTCGCCGAACGCTTCGTCGTTGACCTTTCGAATTGCGTCGTGGTCGGCCGCCGTCTCCGGCCGGATGATCACGCCGCGCGCAGAAGTGCCGGCTCTGCGAGCAGCATCCGAAACGTCTCCGACTCGAGCGGATGGCGCCTCGGGCCTCCCTCCTCGACCTCGAGCTCGTCGAAGATCGACTGTGCCTGCGCGTCGCGCGGCTGCGCCTGCCACTGCCCGCGTAGCCACGTATAGAGCTCGTCGAAGCGATCGTCGGCGTCGAAGACACGACGCACGACTAGTTGCGGCGACACTGTCCCGTTCCAGTGGTTCTCCTGCAGGCGAAACGCCACGTCGTAACGTCCCGCGCGTCGGTAGTGGTCGAGCTTGGTCCCCTGTCCGAAGGCGATTGCACCACCGGCGTCGCTGCCGTCTCGGCGCACGCGGAAGCGGAGATGCTTCCCGTCGCCGACAGTCGCGAGCTCACCGAGCTCGCAACCTGGCGCGAGTAGCGTGACATCGGGATTGGCGAGACCGAACGGCGCGAGAGCGCGCAGCTCTTCGCAGAGCTCCAGCGTGAGCTTCGCGCCCCGCGGCAGAACCGCGTCGACGACGGTCGCCGGGACGAGGTCTTCCGGTCCGAGCAGCCCTTCCGCTTGAGCAGCGAAAGCTTCGGCGAACGGCTCGACCCGATCCGGTGCGATCGAGAGACCCGCAGCCGCACGATGACCGCCGAACCGCTCGAGGAAGGTCGAGCACGCACCGAGCGCGCCGTGGAGGTCGAACGACGGAATCGAGCGCCCCGAGCCCTTCCAGAGCCCATCGGTCCCTGCGATGAGGACGACCGGCCGGTGATAGCGCTCGACGAGACGTGAGGCGACGATGCCGATCACGCCCTCGTGCCAGTCTTCACCCCATACGACGTACGCGGAACGGCGCCGCTTCGCTTCCGGCCATTCCTCGACCTCTGCGATCGCCGCTCGCACGATCTTGTCCTCGACGGCTTGCCGGTCGCGGTTCAGTTCCTCGAGACGGTCGGCGAGGCGGCGTGCCTCGTCGGTGTCCACCGTCAGTAGCAGCTCGAGTGCCGCGCGCGGATCACCGAGCCGACCTGCGGCATTGATCCGCGGCGCGAGTCGAAAGCCCACCTTGCCCGCGTCGACGGCGGCCGGGTCGACTCCTGCGGTCTTCATCAGCGCGCGCAGCCCGAGCTTCTGAGTTCGTGCGAGCGTGCGCAGCCCGGCGATCGCAAGTGATCGGTTCTCGCCGACGAGCGGGACGACGTCCGCGATCGTGGCGAGCGCGACGAGATCGAGATGGCGGCGCAGCACTTCGGATTCCGCGCCCAATAGCGCCTGGCCGAGCTTGTAGACGACGCCCGTCCCACACAGGTCCTGAAACGGATAGTCGGAGGGGCGCGTCGCCACGATCGGGCAGTCCGGCAGCTCGTCGCCCGGACGATGGTGGTCCGTGACGATGACGTCGAGCCCGAGCTCGCGCGCGCGCCGGACCTCTTCCACGGCAGTGATGCCGCAGTCGACTGTCAGGACGAGCCCACAACCTTCTCCCGCAAGCCGCTCCAGCGTCTGGCCGCTGACGCCGTAGCCCTCGTCAAAGCGGCTCGGCAGGTGCCACTCGACCTCCGCGCCGAGCTCGCGCAGCACGAGCACGGCAAGCACCGTGGCGCAGATCCCGTCAACGTCGTAGTCGCCGTGCACGCAGATCCGTTTCCCGGCGGCGATCGCGGTGCGAATCCGTTGAACCGCCCCCGCCATGTCGCCCAGCAGGAAGGGATCATGCAGGGGCTGCTCGCCGGCCAGGAAGGCCCGCGCCACCCCAGGGTCGCCGTAGCCGCGCCGGACGAGCACGCTTGCCGTGATCTCGCTGAGGCCGAGCTCCTTCGCGAGGCCGCTCGCCTGCCGGTGCGGGCACGGACGGATCGTCCAGATGCCCTCAGACATGCACGACTACCGTACGAATGGTGTCGGACGGCGCCCGTCTGCGGGGGGAGTTCCTCCTCGACCCAAGTGTGACGTTTCTGAACCACGGCTCGTTCGGGGCGACGCCGCGCGCAGTCTTCGAGCGCTACCAGGAGTGGCAGCGCGAGCTGGAGCGCCAGCCGGTGCTGTTTCTCGCCCGCCGGCTCGAAGAGCTGCTTGCGGAAGCTCGCGCCACGCTCGGCGCCTACGTCGGCGCGGATCCGGATGATCTGGTCTTCGTCCCGAACGCCACTGCGGGGGTCAACGTCGCCGCCTGGCCGCTCGGGCTCGAGCAGGGCGACGAGGTGCTGTCGACCGACCTCGAATACGGCGCGCTCGACCTCACGTGGGAACACGTGTGCAGTGACTTCGGCGCCCGATATGTGCGGACCCCGATCCGGCTACCGGTCACGAGTGCGGACGAGATCGTCGAAGCAGTCTGGGCCGGCGTCGGGCCGCGGACCCGGGCGCTCTTCCTCAGTCACCACACGTCCTCGACCGCGATGACGCTTCCGGTCAGGGAGCTGTGCCGCCGTGCTCGAGAGGCCGGTATCCGCACGATCGTCGACGGGGCGCACGTGCCGGGACATCTCCCGTTGAACCTGCGCGAGCTCGACGCCGACTACTACGCGGGCAACTGCCACAAGTGGCTGTGCGCGCCAAAAGGTGCGGGCTTCTTGTACGTCCGCCGCGAGCTCCAACGCGACGTGCACCCGCTGCTCATCAGCTGGGGATACGAGGGCGATGACCCCAGCTTCGTGTCACGCCACGAGAAGCAAGGTACACGCGACCCGTCCGCGTACCTGACCGTGCCGGCCGCGATCGCGTGGCAGCACGAGCAAAACTGGGACTCGGTGCGCGAACGTTGTCACGACCTCGCGCGCCGCGCACGCAACGAGCTTGGCCTCGAGCCGCTGACGCCCGACTCCGACGAGTTCTTCCGGCAGATGGTCACGCTCCGTGTCCCCGAGGACGCCCCGAAGGATCTGCAAGAGCGTCTCTACGACGAACATCGGATCGAAGTCCCGGTCTCCGAGCGCGGAGAGGAGCGGTTCATCCGGGTGTCTTTCCAGGGTTACAACGACGCCACCGATCTCGAGCGGCTGAAGTCTGCACTTGACGAGCTCCTTGCCGAGTGAAACCGGCGCGCCGCGCCGGGCTCTGCCCGGTGCGGCCACCCAAGGCACCGTCGCATTCGAGTCATCATGGCGCCGAAGGCGCCGGACTCAAATGCGTTAAGCGGCGTAGGCGAAGGGGTGCTCGAAGACGTCGAGTGCGTTCTCCGCGGGAGCCGGAATCTCGAAGCTCGTGCCGGAGCGGCTGTCCTCCACCGCGACCGTCAGTGCGTTCGTGACACGGCTCCACAGGAGGGAGACCTCGATGCCGTCCGCCGAGCGGTGATGAAGCTCTGTGAGTGTCGTTTCGGTCATGTCGTCACCGTCGCAGTTGGAGGGATTGCCCGACACCGGGCCAACCGGCATCTTTGGGTACGGTCGACCCCCGTCCTGACCGGGGGCTAATCCCTACAACGCCGGCGTCTCGAGTGGCCGAGGCCCGCACTTTCGACGACCTCCTTGACCAGCGAGTCCGGCGCGCCGCGCCGGGCTTTGCCCGGTGCGGCCACGTAACCTCTTGGCCTAACAGCGTCGCGTTCGAGTCATCATGGCGCCGGCGCAGCCGGCGCCGGACTCGAACGCGTTTACTCCCGGGGCAGTTGGACGCCCAGCAGCGTCAGGCCGACGAGCAGCAGGATGAAGGCGAGCCCTGCCGCCACGAGCAGCCGGGGGTGGCGCGCCCGGCTGAGCGAATCCCAGCCCACTCGGCCCCAGAATGCGAGGAGCCCGGCGACCGCGGCGAGGCCGATCACGAGCACTGGAGCGAGCAGTGCGGCGCGCGCAAATGAGAGATCGGTGAGCCAGACCGTGACGACCACGAGCGCCGTTACGGCGACGGAGGCGGCGGCGAGGCGAGCGCTCACAGGGCAAACCTAGCGTGGCGCTATGCTCGGCTCGTGACAGAGGCGAACTACGTCTCCGGCGACGACTACGTCATCGAGTTCCACGAGCACCGCTTCGGCTTCAATTCCTCCGATTTCGAGCAGCGGGTCACGGCCGCGGCCGTGAAGCTCGGCCTTGTCGGCGACAACGAGCTCGACGACGACGAGACCGCCGACCTCGTCGAGCTCGTCGAGCGGGACTGGATCGACGAGCCGCGCAGCGGCCTCGGGAGGTATCTCGTCCGTCACTGGGAACGCGTGTCGCTCGTCGGCGGTGAGTCGCTTGTCTACTGGCTGAAGAAGCTCGTCTTCCGCGGCGCGTGGCTCGACCATCGCGTCAAGGAAGGGCTGCTCGAAGTCTCGTGGGATGAAGAGGTCGCGGACTTCGGCTACAGCGATCCGAACGGCGACCGTGCGCTGCTCGAGCTCGCTCCCGTGCCCTCCTGGCACGAGCTGCAGTTCAGGCGTTGATCCGCGCAGGAGTGATCGCCGCGTACCTGGCGGCGCTGCTGGCGGTCGACACTCAGGTCGAGCTGCCCGGCCAGCTCGCACTGGGCGGCCTCACCTGGATCGTGCTTCTGGTCGCCGCGCGGCCGCTGCCGGCCGAACGCCGTGCGCAGGTCGCGGTGGTCATTTGCGCGGCAACGCTGGCGGAGCTGACGGGCTCGATCTTGTGGGGCGTCTACTCGTACCGGCTGCACAACCTGCCCACCTTTGTTCCGCCGGCCCATGGGCTGGTGTTCATGGCCGGTCTGTCGTTGAGCGCAGCGCTTCGACGTCACTCGCGCGCCCTGGTGGCCTTCGCGGCCGCGGCCGTCACGGTCTGGGGCGTGCTCGGATTGACGGTGCTGCCGCGACTGGACGCCGCGGGTGCGCTGTGCATTCCCCTGCTGCTCGCGTTCCTCTGGCGCTCGCGAGCTCGTGCCGCGTACGCGGGCGTCTTCCTCGTCGTGGCGGCACTGGAGCTCTACGGGACGGCAATCGGCACCTGGCGCTGGGCGGAGGAGCTTCCCGGGCTCGGCATTCCCGACGGCAATCCGCCCAGCGGCGTTGCTGCCGGCTACGTCTGGTTCGACGTCATGGCGCTGCTGTTCGCTCCCCACCTGCTCGCCGCTGTCAGGCGGACGTGGCTGTTACGGCGCCGGCCGCTGCCTGGCACTGGGCAGGCCTAGAAGTCTGCACTTGACGAACTCCCTGCCGAGCGAAACCGTCGCGCCGCGCCGGGCTTTGCCCGGTGCGGCCACCCCGGGCCCTTCGCCAAACGGCGTCGCATTGGGGTCGTAGTGGCGACGTGCGCCACCCTAGCCTCTCCGCTAGCGACATCGCATTCGAGTCATCATGGCGACGGCGCAGCCGGCGCCGGACTCGGATGCGTTACGCCGGACTCGAGTGCGTTAAGACGGCGGTCGCAGGACAAACCTGCGACCGCCTGTTGGAGGATGTGAGCTGCGGCCCCTCACGATCCTCCTGAGACTCAGATTGAGGCGAACAGGGGTTTCTGCACTCCCCCGGGTGGGTGAAGTGAAGCACTCGAATGAACCAACCAAAGGGGGAGGAATCAACCACGGTGGGTGATCCATGCTCCACGTGTACCACCTGTCCTCACCGGTTCTGTTCTGCGGCAGAACCTAGCCCCGAAAACTGCGGTCGGGGCGGACATTTCCAAGGGCCGGACCTTATGCGGCGGGATCCGGCCCTCTCTCTTTCGGAAGGGCGAATCCCGGGCGGCGGGATTCGTCCGCTGGTCCAAGCGCGATGCGCCTGATCGCTCCGATCGGGACGATGTGATCCTCCGCCTCGCCGTCTGCGGCGTGGACGGACAGCGTCAGGAACCCGTAGCCGGGCTCGCCCGAGAGAGACAGCAGCGCCAGTCGCTCGCCGTCTCCCAGCTCTACCTCCACGTGGGTCCGCTCCGCGGTGTGTGCTGCCGTGTAGCGCTCGATCTGCCGGTGGACGTTCTCCACGAAGTCATCGAGGGACGGCTCGGCTGCCCCCGGTACCCAGAAGTCGGGGCTCAAAAGAGCTTCGTGTCGCGGACAGCACCGAATCGCTCGCGGCCGAGCTCCGTGATGATGCGACCGCGTGGCGTGCGCTGTAGGAAGCCGAGCTGGAGGAGATACGGCTCGTAGACGTCCTCGATCGTGTCCTGCTCCTCCCCGAGTGCGACGGCAAGCGTCGACAGGCCGACAGGCCCGCCGCCGAACTTGACGAGGATCGTCTCCATCAGCGCCCGGTCGATGCGCTCAAGGCCGTCACCGTCGACCTCGAGCAGGTCGAGCGCCTCGCGCGCAACCTCGTTGGTGATCTTGCCGTCGTGCTTGACCTGTGCCACGTCGCGGACGCGCCTGAGGATCCTGTTCGCGATGCGCGGCGTTCCGCGGGAGCGGCGTGCAATCTCGTCCGCTGCGTCCTCGGCGATCTCGACGTCGAGGATCCGGGCCGAGCGCCGGACGATCATGCCGAGCTCCTGCGGCTCGTAGTACTCGAGCCGGAAGGTCATGCCGAAGCGGTCGCGTAGCGGTGTCGTCAGCAGCCCTGTTCTCGTCGTCGCGCCGATGAGCGTGAAGGGGGGCAGGTCGAGCGTGAGCGTGCGCGCCGCCGCGCCCTGGCCGACGATGATGTCGAGCCGGAAATCTTCGAGCGCCGGATAGAGGATTTCCTCGATCGCACGGTTCAGGCGGTGGATCTCGTCGACGAACAGAACGTCGTGCCGCTCGAGGCCGGTGAGGATCGCGGCCATGTCGCCCTTGCGCTCGAGCGCTGGGCCGGCAATGCAGCGAATGCCGACGCCGAGCTCCTCGCGGACGATGTAGGCAAGGCTCGTCTTGCCGAGACCGGGTGGGCCGACGAGGAGTACGTGGTCGAGCGCCTCGTCTCGCCCCTTCGCGGCATCGAGTGAGATCGCCAGCTGCTCCTTGATCCGCTCCTGGCCGACGAACTCGGTCAGGCGGCGTGGGCGCAGCGATTGCTCGAGATCGTCCTCCTCGGGCATCACAGCGGGAACCAAGAATTGAGTAGACACTTAAGCTGCCTTTAGCGCTTCACGGACGCGTTCCTCCGGCGACAGCTCAGGATCGACCCTCGCGAGCGCCATCTCCGCCTCCCCCAGGGAGTAGCCGAGCTCGACGAGGGCGTCTCGCGCCACCAGGTGCGGCTGGGTCCCGACTGCCGACGAGATCGGGACCGGAGCGTCGCCGATCTTCTCCTTCAGCTCGAGCACGATGCGCTCGGCGGTTTTCTTGCCGATGCCCGGGATAGCTTGGAACCGCGCTGTGTCGCCAAGCACGATCGCGCGCCTCAGGTCGGCGGCTTGCGAACCGGAAACGATCCCCAGCGCGACCTTCGGGCCGACGCCGTTCACGGAGAGCAGCAGGAGGAAGAGCTCGCGCTCGGCAGCCTCGGCGAACCCATACAGCTGCAGCGCGTCCTCACGCACGTGCAGGTACGTGTGCAGCGACACCTCTGCGGCGCCGTCCGCCGCTCGGACGGCAGAGGGTGTCGCGGCAACGAGGTACCCGACACCGCCGACGTCGAGAACGAGCCCGTCCGGCGTGTTCGCCACGGGACGGCCCCGGAGGCGAGCGATCATCCCGCCGCGATCCTCAGCAGAAGCGGCGGCGCAAGCGCGTGGCAGATCGCGACGGCAAGTGCGTCGGCGGCATGCGACGTGGCGGGCTCGACCTGAAGCCCCAGAATCACCTTCACCATCCTCTGCATCTGCTGCTTCTCGGCGCGGCCGTAGCCGCAGACCACCTGCTTCACACGGGCCGGCGAATACTCAGCGCACCCGACCCCGGCGTTGGCGGCCGCGACCATGATGGCCCCGCGCGCCTGCCCGACGGAGAGTGCGGTGCGGGCGTCGACGCCGACGAACGACTCCTCGATTGCGACGGCATCGGGCTGATGAAGCTCGACGAGCTCGGCCACGGCGTCGAAGATCGTCTTCAGACGCAGCTCCGGGCGTTCGGCCGCGGACGTTTTCCACCACCCGTGGTCGATGGCCTTGAGGCGCCCGTCTTTTTCGTGGACGATGCCGTACCCGCAAGAAGCCGTCCCTGGATCGATGCCGATGACCTTCACGGTCAAAGGTTAGGCGCCTCACCGGACGTATCCTTCCGGCCAATGCCCGGGGACATCTGGCTCACCTTCCCTGACGGGACGGAGCACGAGCTCAAGGAAAGCGTCACGATCGGACGGGACGCGTCGAGCGACCTCGCGTTCGCGTCGCCGACGGTGAGCCGCGAGCACGCCGCGCTCACGTTTCGGGACGGACGCTGGTACCTCGAGGATCGCGGCAGCTTCAACGGGACGTTCCTGAACGGAACGCGGGTCCAGCCGGGGACTCCGCGACCGCTCCGCCACGCCGACCGGATTGGAATCGGCTCGGAGACGGCCCTCTTCTCCTGGCCGGCGCAGCTCCAGGACCCCGATACGACCGAACCGCTCGAGGAAGTCGCACCTGCTGCGTCCGCTCAACTTTCCGCCTTCCAGCGTCAGGTCGTGCAGTGTCTGTGCGGACCATGGCTGGCCGGGGCGAGCCTCGAAAGCTTGCCGTCGAACGAACAGATCGCGGCGCAACTGGGAACGCCGGGCGCGACAGGCACCGTCAAAGCGGCGCTGCGTCGCATCTACGCGAAGGCGGGCCTCTCCGACCAGCCCGCACATGCCAAGCGGCGGGCTCTCTGCCGAGTCGCCCGGCAGCGCGGCTGGGTCTGAAAAAGAACGAGGGAGCCGAAGCTCCCTCGCGACCCCCTCTCCGCCGCAAAACCTAGGCATCCCTCTGGTAACCAGGAGTAGCGGAGTGGATAACCCGAGTGACCGTGGTGCTAGCCTGCCCTCGGATGTGGGAAGGACCTGGTAAGGGAGATGGCAGAGGAACGCAACCCACTGGAGATGACTGAGGAAGAGATCGCGGAAGCACACGGCGAGCTTCCTCCGGAGAGGCGGGCAATGTCCGTCGGCCGCAAAGTCGACCCACTCTCGCAACCGATCGGCGTCGATGCGATCCCGACCGACTCGCCGGAGGACCCGCCACCCGCGAGCTAGGACGCGACCGTCTCCAGGACCTGCTCGGGGATGTCGAAGTTCGCGTAGACGTCCTGGATGTCGTCGCTCTCCTCGAGCTGGTCGATCAGGCGCAGGATTTTTTTCGCGGCCGACTCGTCGGCGACCTCGACGGTCGTCTTCGGCACCATCGTCAGCTCTGCGTTCTCGACCGTGAAGCCCGCGCTCTCGAGCGCCTCGCGCACCGAGGCCAGCGCCTCCGGCGCCGAGACGACCTCATAGGTGGAGCCGTCCAGCGAGACGTCGTCGGCGCCGCCTTCCGCCGCGGTGAGCGTCAGCTCATCCTCGTCGACTCCTTCGGCGGGAACGACGACGACGCCGCGCCGCTCGAAGAGCCAGGCGACCGCGCCGGACGTGCCTAAGTTGCCGTCGAACTTGTCGAAGGCGTGCCGCACGTCGGACGCAGTGCGATTGCGGTTGTCAGTCAGCGCTTCGACGATCACGGCGACGCCGCTCGGGCCGTAGCCCTCGTACACGACCGTCTCGAACGCCTGCGCATCCGAGTCGGCACCCGCACCTCGCGCGATCGCGCGTTCGATGTTGTCCTTCGGCATGGAGTACGACCGCGCCTTCTCGATCGCGTTCTGCAGTGCCAGATTCCCGGCGGGGTCGGGCCCACCCTCCTTCGCCGCGACGATGATCGCCCTCGAGAGCTTCGAGAAGAGCTTGCCGCGCTTGGCGTCCGCGGCGCCCTTCTTGTGCTTGATCGAGGACCATTTGCTATGCCCTGACACTCATCGCCTCCCGCACGGCATTCACGAACAGCTCGTGCACCCGCGTATCCTCGGTCAGCTCGGGGTGGAACGAGGCCACGAGGACGCGCCCGTCGCGGACGAGCACCGGCTCGCCCTCGTGCTCGGCAAGAACTTCCACGTCTCCGGTCACGCGAACGCGCGGCGCCCGGATGAAGACGCCGCGCAAGGGCGAACTGTCGCCGGCAAGCGTGAGATCGGCCTCGAAGCTCGCGACCTGGCGTCCGTACGCGTTCCGGTCGACCTCTACGTCGACGAGTCCGAGATGGTCGCGGTCGAGGACGATCATCCCGGCACATGTACCCAGGATCGGGCGGTCGAACGCCCGGATTGCCTCGTCCAGCCCGTAGAGCCGCATCAAACGCATGAAGGTCGTCGACTCCCCGCCGGGAACGACGAGTCCGTCCAGATCCTTCAGCTGCTCGGGCTTCCGCACCTCGACCGCGTCGACCCCGAGCCGCCGCAGCATCGCAACGTGTTCGCGAAAGTTGCCCTGGACGGCGAGCACACCGACGCGTGGGCGCATTACCAGCCTCGGGTCTCGAGCAGCTCTTCGGGCGCAAGAGCGGCGGCGGAAAGGCCGCTCATTGCATCGCCCAGTCCGCGCGATACGCGCGCGAGGATCTCTGCGTCGTTGTAGTGCGTCGTCGCCTCGACGATCGCCTTGGCACGCTCGCTCGGATTCCCGGACTTGAAGATGCCGGAGCCGACGAAGACGCCGTCCGCACCGAGCTGCATGCAGAGCGCGGCGTCGGCAGGAGTTGCGATCCCGCCCGCGGTGAAAGTCACCACGGGCAAGCGTCCGTTTTCCGCGACCCAGCGCACGAGCTCCACCGGCGCCTGGGCGTTCTTCGCCTCGCTGTAGAGCTCGTCCGGATCCATCGCGCCGAGGCGCTTGATCGCGCCGAACACCGAGCGCATGTGCGTGACGGCGTTGACGATGTCGCCGGTTCCAGCCTCGCCCTTCGTCCGGATCATCGCCGCGCCTTCTGCGATCCGCCGCAGCGCCTCGCCGATATTGGTGCAGCCGCAGACGAACGGGACGGTGAACTTCCACTTGTCGATGTGATGCGCGGTGTCGGCCGGTGTCAGGACTTCCGACTCGTCGATGTAGTCGACCTCGAGCGCCTCGAGGATCTGCGCCTCGACGAAGTGGCCGATGCGCGCCTTGGCCATGACCGGGATGGTCACGGCCTCCTGGATCTCGATGATCTTGTCCGGGTCGGCCATCCTGGCGACGCCGCCCTCTGCGCGAATGTCGGCCGGGACTCGCTCGAGAGCCATGACGGCAACAGCGCCCGCCTCCTCGGCGATCCGGGCCTGGTCGGCATCGGTGACGTCCATGATCACCCCGCCTTTGAGCATCTCGGCGAGGCCACTCTTGACGCGCATCGTCCCGATCTCGACCATCGCCACGATTCTAGCCGGAGGGATCAGCCCTTCAGGCAGGCAAAGACCTTGTTCAGCTCATCCTGCGGAGGGGTGACCGTCCAGAGGAGGACGGCGTTCTTCTGAGTCCGCATGACGTCGTTGATGTGGGGACGGAGCTTCCTGGGAGCGAAACGCTTGACGGCGGCGGCGGTCTTGATGGCGTCGTCGGAGTCCTGGGCGAAGGCGATCGTGAGGGCGTTGCCCGGCTCCTTCGCCAATAAGCCGCCGTTCGGCGCATTGGCCGCGAGCACCCCCACCTTCGCGTCATCGGTGGTGACGCTGTAGCCGTTTCCTTTGAGGCATATCGCCGTCGGCCCAGCCTTGAAGGTGGAAGGCTCGCCGGAGCTGCAGCCCGCCAGGAACAGGCCGGCCGTGATCGAGATGGTGAGAGCGAGGCGCACTTGCGCGCCGGACTGTAGCGCGACCCCAGGACCGAGCCGAAGTTTGCCGGAGACCGCGTCCCGCTTGGGCTAGAGGAGCGCCTGTCCGTCGCTGGAGCGGTGAACGAGCTCAGAGAGGTCTGCGATGGCTTCGGCCAACTCCTTCGCCTCGCTCAGCTCCGAGCGCCACACGTCCGCCTCTAGCACGGGCTTGCCCTCGCGGACGACGAGCACATGGTAACGCGGCTCGTCCGGGATCCCGCGCCGCTGACCGAAACTGGCCCCCTGAACAGCTGCGACCGCTTCGTTGAGTCGCGTCGCGTGTGCTTCGTCCGTGCGGCCTTCGAACTGCTGCTCCTTGCCTTGCTCGCGCTTCACGACCCGAATGCGACCGTCCGGCGCGACATGGACTCGCACGAGCCCGTGCTCGAGCTGCTCGTTCCCGACTTCGACTACGAGGCCGTCCTCGCTCGGCGGGGTTCCTTGTTCGCTCACGTCACCTCCCTCCACTGGCGACGGCATAGTCGCAGCAGGTGTGCGCCGAGATCCAGTCGGCGAAGCGCTGGTAGTGGCGCGGCCGGACGGTACCGGTTTGGCTGTTCTGCATGATGCTGCCGTCGTTCGTGACGTTACGGTTCGGACAGGCCGTGTCGGCGTACTCGTCGACGTTGCCGAACATGTGACCCACCTCGTGGGACACGGTTCCCCCGGTACTGGTGATGAAGAAGTTGCCCATGTCAGCACGTCCGCTGCCGGCTTGAACCCGGACGACATGATGTTCGCCGCTCGTCACGAAGACCAGCGTGACGACGACGCGATACTCCGCGCAGGGGCAGTCCCCGCTCGTGCGCTGAATTCGGAAGCGATCGGTCCAGTTTTGTTCGACCGCCTGTTTCCACGTCGCCTGCGCCGTCTGGAGCTGCTGCTGCGTGATGCCGGCGTCCGGTTGGAGCCGGATCCGTTCCGTGACGTGGATGACACACTCGGGCTCCTCGACGATCCGAAAAGCGGCCGTCCAGCCGTAAATGCACTCGCTCTTCCCTTCCGAGACCTCTTCGGGAGCCGACCAACTTCGGATCCAGCAGAGCAGAACACACCAGATATCTAAGAAGACGCCCCACAGCGCGCAGACGATCGTCGTGAGCAGGACCCAGAGCTTGCACACCCAGGTCGAGACCCAGGCCCAAAGCTTGCAGAGCGTGGTCGACACCCAGGCCCACGCCTTGCAGACGGTGGTCGAGACCCAGGTCCAGACCCGGCAGACGGTCGTCGTAACCCAGACCCAGATCAGGCAGATCCACGAGAACCACGAGCTCCATGAATCGCACGCCTTCTTCTGCTCCTGCTCCCACCGGTCGCACCTCTGCGTCCACGTCGTCTCCCAGTCGTTGCACCGCTGCGACCAGGTCGTCTCCCAGTCGCTGCACCGCTGCTGCCAGACCTGCTCCCAGTTGAGGCAGGCGCGAGTCTGCTCGGTGCGCCAGGAGATGCAGCGGACCGTGCGGCACTTCACGGGGTGCTCCTCACGTCAGCACCCTGATCACCAGCCAGACAAGCGTCCCGAGCCCCACGAGCACGGCCAGTCCTCCGAGGATTCACGTGGGACACGCGTGGTGAGAGTGCGGCGCGTCGCGCTCGTCCTGGGCCGCAGCAACGTCCTTGGGACCTTCATCTTGCACGGTCGGTCCTTCCGTTGCTGCTGCGGTTATCTCGCACCCGCGCTCCATTGTCAAGCAGGGCAACCGGAGCTCGGGCGCCCATCTTTGCTACTCGAGGCCGAGTAAGTTCGTTCGGTAGATGATTCCACGCCGGATTTCGAGGTAGAGCCGCCGTCCGGTTGTCGCCCGCTCAACGAGGACGATGCGTCTGGGGTCGCCGACCCACACGCCGAGCTTGCCGATGGGCGGCGTTTCCTCGGCGCTATCCAGGGGCACGACGTGGTTTCCCAAGCGACGAGCGACCTCGTTCATGGATAGAGGTCCTCGGGCGTAGCGGATTTCGCGGAACGTGCTGGCGCGCGCGAGCCAGGAGATGTCGCGGGCGGCAGCGCGCTCGGCGTAGAAGCGACGCCCCTTCGGTGTCAGTGGGATCTCGACGGTGTCGTGCGTCCCGTGTGCGTCGTTCCACGTATGGCCGTAAGTACCGGCAACAGTGCAACCGTCGTATGGGGCAGCGAAGCTTCTACCGAGAGGCGAGAGGCCGGTGCGGACGGTCGGGGCGAACAGTGTCGAAACGCTCACGGCACTTGAGTACTCCCGTCCGCCCACCGTGACCAGCTTGAAACAGCCGAGGTTGATTCGACCGTCTTTGAATACCAATAGCCGCTTCTTCTCGGCCGAGAGCCCCGCGAACTGTGCCTCAACTTCTGCACCGCGAACAACCACGCTCACGCCGTCGCCGATTCCGCGCTGGACCACGAGAGGGCCGGCTGGTTTTGCAGGTTTCGCCGGCTGTGCGACCGGCGGCACATTTGGTGGTAGCGAGTTCTTGTACTTGCCGCACCCGCCGCTGGGGAACTGGGGAGCCGGGGCGCTGCCGATTGCCGTGCACTGCACCCACAGCACCTTTCCGTCCTTGTCAAGCGCGACGATTCCGCGCGCGCCCGCGATCCCCTTCTTGCCTGCCGTATACACGTTGTCCTCGACTGGGATGCTGAACACGATTCGGTTGTCCCTGCCGATTACTCCGATCCTGGCGATCGGGTCGGCCGCGAAACCTTTGAGCCCCACGAGCCGCGACTCGGCATCACCAGGCCGGTACGAGTAATAGGAGAAGTTGAGCACGGGCATGGCTTTGGATGGGAAAGCGCGCGGGTCGATGCAACTGCTCCCGCCGAAACGCGTGCGCGCCTCGGCCTGCGCGGGCGTCAAGTTCTTGCGGACGTCCCCGATCGAGTAACAGAGACGCCCGTCACTGTTCCTGCGGATGACGTAGAAGGCACTCGAGTTCCGCGTCGCGATCAACTTGACTCTGCCGGTCATATCGAACTCGCTGAGCAAGAAGCGCTCGCGAGGCGTCAGATCGTTGACAGGTGTGCCGTGAAAGAGACCACCAAGCCGACCGCTCAAAGCGAGCGCGGACCCAACCGCAAGCACGGCAAAGACTGCCGCCGCGACCAGGACGGTAAGTCGCCGGACCGACCGCGAAGAAGTCTCGGCGCGAAGCAGAACATCGTCCCAGTCTGGATCCGCTTCCGGCGGAAACAGCTTGAACAGCCGATCGCGCAACTGGATCTCGTTCATCTAGACCACCTCGTTCAGGGCTTGGCGAAGAGTTTTGTGGGCGGCGTGCAAGCTCGCCGAGACGGTGCCGGTCCGGACGCCGAGAATCTGTGCGATGCGCAGATAGTCGAGGTCGGCGTAATAGCGGAGGAAGAGGACAAGCCTCTGACGCTCCGGAAGAGCTGCTACGAGAGTGGCAAGTTCGGATCCCTGTTCACGGTCGGGAGCCGTCCCGTTCATCACGGGCGCCGTCGCGCGCGCGTGCGCCTCGCGGGCGTAGCGCTGCTTCTTCTTCCGCGCCGCGTTGATGACGGCGCGCCAGACCCAGGCTTCCAGCGGCGCCTCACCCCGGAAGTCGCGGCGGCTTCGGACGATCGAGGCAAATGCATCCTGCACTGCCTCGCGCGCGCTCTCGCGCTCGCCCACGATCGAGGCGGCAACCGCGACGAAGTCGGCGAACCGGTCGCGATACAACGCCTCGATCTGGACCAGCAGATTTTCCTCGGAGTGCGACACTTTCCAGAGAGTACGATCCCTCGGGGCGCGGTTTTGTTGAGCCGCGGCGAGTATTCTCCCAGCGTGCCCAGCGCGCGAACCGCGCTAGCCGTTGCCGTGGTCGCAACCGGCGTCGCCTTCGCCGGTGCGCCCGCTCAGTCCGAGACTGTCGAGTCGGCGGCTCGGTGCGGGTCAGGAGCCATCCACGCAGTGATCGCCAGACGCCAGCAATGCCTGCGCTGGGGCCTCGCCTGTCGTGCACGACTGAACCCGGCGTACCACCGTTATCTCTTCACCTGCAGCGGCGGGTACCTCGCCTACTGGTGGAACGGGCTCATTCGGCGTCCGCTCCACGTTCCGACGCTCGCGAGCGGCAGTGCGTGTCCTGCGACCGAGGCCAAAGGAACACTCGGCGAGCGCGGCAACCTGGACGCTCCGGCTGCGCCTGCGTTTGGGCCCGGGCCCGCCTATCCAGCGTTACGCAGCGAAGATGGACGCGCCACTCTTAACTACCTGCTGAACTGGGGGTACGAGGGCTGGGACGGGACGAAGCTGCTCTGGACCGTGCCGCGCTACAACGGGCCGTACATAGTGCGCGGGCGGCAACTCGACGGGCCGAACGAGCTTCAGTTCGATCAGGGGCCGCAGTGGAGCGACAAGCTCCATGACGAGCTGCGCCTCGTCGGTTCGTACGCCCGACTCAATCCAGCAGCGACATTCCTGCGCGCGCCCGGTTGCTACGCCTACCAGGTCGATGGTCGCGGCTTCAGCTACCGGATCGTCTTTGAGGCACGCGTGTCTTTGTCCGGTTAGGCACCCATCCTTGCCGGCGGGAACTGGAGAGTTCCGCCGCGAGCAAGCACGCCGAGGGAGGCCCGTCGATACGCCACATCCACAGTCGACGGCTCTTAGCGCGAGCGGACGAGCCGCCTGAGTCTGCAGCGTTCGCGGGTGACGCACGGTCCCGCCACGGCGCGAAGGCGCGGCACCGACTCGTCCGGAATCCGCCGCTCTTTGTCGGCGAAGTCATCGAGGAGATCTGCCCCGTTCGCGAAGTGCTTGAGCACGTCGTGGTCGTCAACCGCCTGCTCGAGCAGGCGGTCGGCTGCGACGGACGCATCGACGGCCGCCGCGGCGGCGTCAGCGAGCCGGAACAGGGGCTCGCCGTCGATCTCGCAGAGGACTTGGTTGTCGACTTCGACCAGCGGGTTAGGTCGGATCACCTGCAGGTCGAGCACGACCCCGCCGAGTTTCACCGCATCGACCATGTTGCGCAGGACGTGCACGACGTCCTCGGGTTGCACGCATCAGAGCGACCAGGAGAAGACGACGAGATCGAACGACTGCGGTTCGACCTCGAGCTCCCGCCCGGAAGCGACCTGGTAGGCGATGCGACCCTCGAGCTCGTCGGGCAGGGCGCGCCTTGCTCGCTCGACGGCTTCCGCGTCAGGGTCGAAGGCGAGCGCGCTCGCCGCCTGGGCGGCGATGCCGAGCGTCAGCCGGCCGTCGCCGCAACCGAGCTCGAGCACGCGCTGGTCACGGAAGTCGCCCAGCCGGCGAAGTGCGGCCAGGTGCGCTCCCTCGGGATCGAGCACGCGGCTCATGTGCGCGCGGCGGCCTTGTATGCCTTCACGGTTGTGCCGCGGGCGCCGAACTTCTGCGCCTTCCGCCGTGTGTCCTCGAACTTCGAGCGGGCGTAGGTGTCGACGAGCTGACCGGTCTCGATCCGTTCGAACCCGTGCCGCTCGAGGAGCTTGGCGTACGCTGCTTCCAGCAGCGCCCCGGCAATTCAGCCGGTCCAGAGGTCGATGTTGCGTCGCCCCTCGGCACTGACCGGGTTCTGGATCGTCACGTCGGCGATCTGGATCCGCCCGCCGGGTGTGAGCACGCGGAAGATCTCCGCAAAGACGGCGTCCTTGTCGGGGATCAGGTCGATGACGCCGTTCGAGATCACGACGTCGAAGCTCGCGTCCCTAAAGGGCAGCTGCTCCGCCTCGCTCTCGACAAATTCTGCGTTCGCCACGCCCATCTCGGCCGCAGCGGCGCGCGCCTTCGCCAGCATCTCGGACGTCATGTCGATCCCCGTGACCTGGCCGTGCTCGCCGACCATCTGCGCTGCGACGAGCGAGTCGGTGCCCGCACCGGAGCCGAGGTCGAGCACCCGCTCACCCGGTGCCAGCCGGCCCAGCTGCCACGGGTTCGCGACCCCGGCGAACGAACCGACGGCCGTCTCGGGCACATTCGCGAGCTCCTCCGGATAGCCGAGGTCCTCGGCCCACGACCGGCCGGTCGGGAAGATGAAGTCCTTCTCCGGCTCCTGCGAGACCGACGCGTACGTCTTTTTGATCTCGCTCTTCAGAACTTGAACGTCGATCTCGACCTCAACGGCCATCACGCCTCCTCGTATCGCATGGTCTCTTCACGGCGAAAGTTCCTTTCTCTTAGGGGACGGCGGCGGGTCGCAGTGCGGGACGCGGCTGCCAAGAGGTCCCGGCGACGAGCAGTCCGCTGGCGCCGGTGAGTAGCGCGACGATCACGATCGCGGTTTGCGCCGAGGTGGCATCGGCGCCGACCCCGGCGATCAGCGCGCCGAGCACGAAGCCGAAGTCGCGCCAGAAGCGATAGACGCCGACAACCCGAGCGCGGTCCCGCGGCTGACTCGCGTCCGAGACGGCGGCGATCAGCGTCGGGTAGACCATCGCTGTGCCGGCGCCGAGCAGCAGCGCGGCGGCGAGCGAAGGGACGAAGGCGCCGTCGCCGGCTACAAGCAGGCCGAGCGCGCCCGCCTGGACGATCATCCCGGCCGTGATCAGCGGCTTTCTGCCCGTGTGGTCCGAAAGCCAGCCGGTCGCGAGTTGGCCGCCGCCCCAGACGACCGGATAAGCGGCAGCGACCACGGCGATCTCGCGCACACTCGCGCCGTGGGCTGCCAGGTAGAGCGGCGCCAGCCCCCAGGCGAGTGCGTCATTGAGGTTGTTGACCAACCCGGCCTGGCTGCAGGCGCGCAAGATCGGGTCGCGCAGGCTCGCCTGCGCGAACGCGCCGCCGAGAGTCGCATGGGCGGACCGGTCAGCGCCATGCGCCTCTTGCTCGAGCGCGACCTGCGCGCCCGTATCGCGCACCGCGAGCGTGCTCAACAGCAATCCGGCTAGCGCGATCAGCGCGGCGCCGACCCAGACGACCGTCAGCGGCGCGTAGCTGGCGGCGAGCGCGCCGGTCAGGAAGGCGGTGGCGGCGACGCCCAGGTAGCCGGCCGCCTCGTTCAGCCCGAGCGCGAGCCCGCGTCGCCGCGGACCGGCGAGGTCGATCTTCATCACCACGGTCATTGACCAGGCGAAACCCTGGTTCACGCCGAGCAGCAGATTGGCGGCAACGATGAACCACCACGAGGGCGCGAGCCCGATCAGCAACGGCACGGGAACCACCACTAGCCAGCCGATCACGAGCAGCCGCTTGCGCCCGACACGCTCGGCCAGCCCGCCTGCGGCCAGATTCGTGACCGCCTTGGCAGCGCCGAACGCGACGACGAACGCAAGGATCGCCGAGGTCGAGGTGAGGCCGAAGTCCTGCTTGCCGACCAGAGGCAGCACGCTCCGCTCGAGCCCGACCATGCCGCCGACGAGCGCGTTCAGGGCAACGAGCAACGCAAACTGGCGCGCATTGACGCGCAACCCCAGCCCAACTCGCTCGGTCATGCGGGGGCGCCCACCCAGCCGACGCGGTTGGCAGCGACGATCCGCTCCTGCTCTGCGGGCGCGGGCGGCATCTCGTCCAGCACGGCATCTGCGAAGGCGTCCGCATCGGCCAGTGCGAGCAGCGGGTTGTGGGTGCGTTCGAAGCCAATCGAGGAGAACGGGTTACCGGAGAGGCCACGGCCACAGACCGAGCCGGCATAGTGGCTCGGGTAAAGGACGACGTGGTCCGGCAGCTCGAGCAGCCGGCGCAGGCTCCCATGCAGCAGCCGCGCCTGCCCGCGCGCGTCGCCGGCGACATGCAGGTCGGGGCGGCCAACGTCGCCGATCAGTAGCGAATCACCGCTGAACACAAGCCACGGCTCCTCCGTGCCGCGGCGCCGGTCGGCGACCGCGTAGGCGTGATGGGCTGGCGCGTGCCCGGGTGTCGCGATCGCAGTCACGAGCGTGTTGCCGAGCTCGACCACGTCGCCGTCGGCGAGCGCGACGTGCTCGAACTGAACCCCGACATCGGCCGGCAGATAGGCGGTCGCACCGGTCCGCTCGACCAGCGCGGGCAATCCCGAGACGTGGTCTGCTTGCACATGCGTCTCGAAGACCGCGACGATCGGCGCGCCCAGCGCGGCCGCCGCGGCCACGTACTCGTCAACCAGATCGGCGTGCGGATCGACGACCGCGAGTTTGCTGTGCGTCCCACAGCCGAACAGGGAGCTGGCACACGCGGTCCTGTCGTAGAGGAAGGGTCGAAGCAGCATCGCTCTCTCCTTTCAGCTTGTCTCGATGGGATGCCCGGCGCGTCGCCACTCGGGCAGGCCGACGTCGAGCCGACGCGCCTTCAGCCCGCGCTCCTGCAGCAGCCGGACGGCGTCGTCGGCATAGACGCAGTAGGGTCCGCGGCAGTAGGCGACGATCTCGCGCCGTTTCGGCAGCTTCGCTGCGACCGCGTCGAGCGAGTCGAGCGGCGCCGACAGCGCGCCACGGATGTGACCGGCGCGGTACTCCGGCTCGGGACGAACGTCAAGAACAATGACGCTCCCCTTGTCAAGCCTCGCCTGGAGCTGGTCCGCGGCGATCTGCTCGACGCCGCCGCGTTCGCCCAGGTAGTCGTCGGCCAGAACGTGCACTTCGGCGACGTGCCGCTCGGCCACCTCGCGCACAGCCGCCCACAGGTCGCCGACCCGATCGCTCGCGAGCCGGTAGTAAATCCGCGTGCCCTGGCGACGCGAGCGCACCAAGCCGGCATGCAGGAGCAGCTGCAGGTGGTGGGAGGTGTTGGCGAGGCTCTGGTCGATCTCGGTCGCGATCTCCTCGACCGAGCGCTCGCCCTGGGCGAGCACGTCCACGATCTCGGCGCGGCGGCCACTGCCGAGCGCCTGCGCCACCGAGGCGAACGCATCGAACAAGGCGCTCTTCGCAGTTCCACCCATATTCTCAAACTATCACTTGAACACTTGAGCAGCAA
>WNFV01002244.1_pt1 | contig 25922 bp, 20 predicted proteins | sample 5400101 | NCBI WGS metagenome assembly WNFV01 (sample SAMN13153361, study PRJNA577476) | soil metagenome | isolation source: 115 cm soil or saprolite under grassland replicate 1 | place: USA:California | collected 2016-06-15
ATCGCCGGCGTGTTCCTGGCCCTGGACCTCGTGCTGTTCTTCGTCTTCTTCGAGGTCGTCCTGCTGCCGATGTACGCGGTGATCGCCGTGTGGGGCGGCCCGGATCGGCGGCACGCGGCCCGCAAGTTCGTGCTGTACACCCTGTTCGGCTCGGTGCTCCTGCTCGTCGGGGTCTTCACCGTGGTGGCCTCGGCGCACACGGCCGACCTGGTCGCCTTGACCGGCCGGCCCACGCTGCCCCGCGGCACGCAGCTGGTCGCGTTCGTGCTGCTGGCCGTGGCGTTCGCGGTCAAGAGTCCACTGTGGCCACTGCACACCTGGCTGCCCGACGCGCACACCGAGGCCCCGACGGTCGGCTCGGTGATCCTGGCCGGCGTCCTGCTGAAGATGGGCACCTACGGGCTGCTGCGGGTCGGCGTCGGCGTCGCACCCGACGGCGCCCGGCGGGCGGCACCCGTCCTGGCCATCCTCGCCGTCGCCGCCATCCTCATCGGTGGCCTGGTCTGCCTGGCGCAGACCGAGCTGAAGCGGCTCATCGCGTACTCCTCCGTCGGGCACATGGGCTTCGTCCTGCTCGGCATCGCCACGCTCACGCCGATCGGCATCCAGGCCGCGCTGATCGGCAACATCGCCCACGGCGTGATCACCGGGTTGCTGTTCTTCCTCGCCGGTGCCATCAAGGACCGGGCGCATACCGGCGAGCTCGCGGAGCTGGGCGGCCTGCGCGAGGTGGCGCCGGGCCTGTCCGGGCTGTTGGGGTACGCCGCGATCGCCTCGCTCGGCCTGCCGGGGCTGGCCGGCTTCTGGGGCGAAGCGTTCGCCGTGTTCGGTGCGCTGCGCCGCGGTGGTCCACTGTGGACGTCGCTCGGCGTGCTGGCCGCCCTGGGCGCGGCGCTCGCCGCCGCCTACTTCCTGCGGCTGTTGCGCCGGGTCACGCACGGGCCGGCGGTCGGCGTCCTGGAGGCGCCGCGGCTGGCCGGAGCCGAGCTGGTTTCGTGGGCGCCGCTCGTGGTGCTGGCCTTGGTGCTCGGGTTGGTTCCGGCATTGGTCCTCGCCGCCTCCGTGGACACGGTCAAGGCACTTGTCCAGGCGGTGGCGGCATGAGTCGCGGAGCGGAGCGGAGCGCGAATCTGCCGCCGGCTTTTGGCGGGAGGGCGTTGTGATCGACCATGTTGCCCTGCTGCCGGCGTACGTCGCTTCCGGCGTCGCGATCCTCACGTTGCTGGTCGACCTGGCCGCGCCGGGCCGGCGCGGGCCGGTGCTCGTGACGGCCGCGCTCGGCGCGATGGCGACGGGCGTCACCGCGCTCGTGGTTGGTCCGCGCACCGGCGGCACCTTCTGCACGGGCGAGAACGCCTGTTCCTACGTCCTCGACCGGCGGGCCGTCCTCGTCGCGGTCCTGTTCGCCGTGCTGACCCTGGGCGTGCTCGCCCTGTCGGTACCGCAGCTGCGCTCGGGCTCGGTACCGCCGGGGGAGTACTGCTTCCTGCTCACCGCCTCGATGACCGGTGGCGTCGTGCTGGGCGCGGCCCGGGACCTGATCACGCTGATCGTCTCGCTGGAGACGCTGACCCTGCCGCTGTACGTTCTCGTCGGTCTGCGCCGGCGCAGCCTCGCCTCGGCGCAAGCGGCCGTCACGTTCTTCGTGGTGAGCGTCGTCTCCACCGCGGTGGCCCTGCTCGGCGCGGCGCTGCTGTACGCCGCCACCGGATCCGTCCACTTCGGACAGCTCCGGGACGCGGTGGCGCCGGCGCAGCTGAGCGCGCTCGTCTCGGCCGGTGTCGGGCTGCTCCTCGTCGGGCTGTCGTTCAAGGTCGCGGCGGTACCGCTGCACGCCTGGGCGCCGCCCACCTATGACGGGGCGCCGCTGCCGGTCGCCGCGTACCTGTCGACCGCCTCGAAGGTCGGCGGTGTGGTGGCCCTGCTCGCGGTCACGGCGGACGCCCTCCGCCCGTGGCTGGGGCTCGCCGGGGCGGTGCTCGCCGTCCTGTCGGTGCTCACGATGACCGTCGGGAACCTGGTCGCCCTGCGCCAGCGGCGGATGGTCCGGCTGCTCGCCTGGTCGTCGGTGGCCCAGGCCGGGTACATCCTGGCGCCGCTGGGCGCGTTGGCCCTGGCGGCCGGGCGGCGGGAGATGGCGGTGTTGGTGGCGGCTGCTGTCGCGTACACCGTCTTCTATGTCTTGTTGGAGCTTGGAGCGTTCGGCGCGGTCGTGGCCCTGCGCGCCGCGGACGATGGCGGGGAGATCGCGGAGTACCGCGGCGTGGCGCGCCGGGCGCCGTGGCTGGCCGCCGCGCTCGGGCTGGCGCTGGTCGGCCTCGCCGGCCTGCCGCCCGGGCTCGCCGGGCTGTTCGCGAAGGTGGCGGTGATCCGGGCGCTGCTCGCCGGTAGCGCCGGCTGGCTCGCCGTGGCCGTCGCGTTGAACGCGGTCGTCGGGCTGGCGTACTACGTCCGGGTGGCGGCCACGCTGTTCGCGCCGGACCCGGTCACGCGGCCGGCGCCGCGGGTGCCCTGGGCGGTGGCCGGCGCGGTGGTGCTGGTCACGGTGGCCGCCCTGGTCGTCGGGCTCGCTCCCCAGGTGGTGCTCAGCGCCGTCCGTTGAGCGAGCTCACGGCGTGCGCTCAGCCGATTCACAGGCGATGCTTGAAATGTCGGGAAGTGGCGCGCCGGCTGGCGCGTTGATCCGGTTGCGTCTTACACGCAATGGAGGAGAGTTCCGTGCACCGGCACTACAACGGACTGAAGACCGCAGCCCTGCTCGGGCTGCTCACCTCATTAATCCTGCTCGTCGGGTACTGGCTCGGCGGCACCAGCGGTCTGGTCATCGCGGTCTTCGTCTCGCTGGCGATGAACGCGTTCTCGTACTTTTTCTCGGACAAGCTCGCGCTGCGCGCGATGGGCGCCCGGGAGGTCAGCGAGGCCCAGGTTCCGCAGCTCTACGCGATGGTCCGCGAGCTCGCCACGGCGGCCCACCAGCCGATGCCCCGCCTGTACGTGAGCCCGGTCAGCCAGCCCAACGCGTTCGCCACCGGCCGCAACCCGCAGCACGCCGCGGTCGCGGTGACCGAGGGCATCCTCGGCATCCTCAGCCCGCGTGAGCTGCGCGCCGTGCTCGGACACGAGCTGTCCCACGTGTACAACCGGGACATCCTGATCTCCAGCGTGGCGGCGGGTCTCGCCGGCATCATCACGATGCTGGCGCAGCTGGCCTGGTTCATCCCGATCGGCCGCTCCGACGACGACGAGGGCCCCGGCATCCTCGGATACCTGTTCATGCTGATCCTCGGCCCGGTCGCCGCGATGCTCATCCAGCTCGCGATCAGCCGCAGCCGCGAGTACCAGGCCGACGCCTCGGGCGCCGCACTCACCAACGACCCACTGGCGCTGGCCAACGCGCTGCGCAAGATTCACCGGGGTACGCAGGCGCTGCCGCTCGCGCCTGAGGGGCAGCTCACCAGCACCGCCCACCTGATGATCGACAACCCGTTCCGCCGCAGCGGCCTGGCGAACCTGTTCTCCACCCACCCGCCGATGGAGCAACGGGTGGCGCGCCTGGAGCAGCTGGCTGCGCAGAGCGGCCCGGTGCAGTACCGGCGCTGAGCCCTGGTCTCTCGGACCCTGTTTTCTCGGACCCGGCGGCCCCCGCTTCAGGGCCCGCCGGGTCCTTCTCGCTGGAAACTCTGGTGTTTTCGTCGTACCCCGGCGTTAGGGTCACGGGGCATCGTGCTCGTTACCTCGCTCGTCATCGCGGGAGGAGTCGTGGCCGCGTTTCGGCAGTACCTGGCCGTCTGGCGGCTGCCCGGCGCGCCGGTGCTGCTGATCGTCGGCATCCTCGCCCGGCTCGGCATCGGGATGATGCCGCTGGCGCTGCTGCTCCTCGTGCAACAGGCGACCGGCCGCTACTCGTCGGCCGGCCTGACCGGCGCCGCGTACGCGCTTGCCGGAGCGGCGGCAAGCCCGGTCGCCGGCCGGCTGGCCGACCGGATCGGCCCTCGGCTGGTACTTGTCGTCATGGCGGCCAGCTATCCGGTGGCGATTGCCGCGCTTCTGGTGGTGGCGGCGCATCGCGGTCCCGTGGGGCTGATGGCGGCTGTCGCGGCCATGGCGGGAGCGACCTACCCGCCACTGACCGCAGCGCTGCGCGGTGCGTGGATCGTCCTCACCGATCCGGCGAGCGGGCGCCATCACCTGCGAAGCGTGGCGTTCGCCGCCGAGACGGCGCTGTTCGAGGTCGTCTTCATCGCCGGGCCGCTACTGGTCGCCGTACTCGTCGCCGTCGCGACACCGGCCACGGCGCTCGTAGGCTCGGCGGTGCTGACCTTCGCCGGCACCCTCGTGGTCTCCCGTAACGCGGCGATGCGCCGCCCCGAGCGCCCCGCCGACCACCAGCCCACGACCGGCCTGGGTCCGCTGCGGGTCCCGGGCTTCGCGCCGCTCCTGCTGTGCGCCACCGGGCTCGGCTGCTCCTTCGGTGCGTGCGTGGTGGCTATCACCGCGTACACCACCGCGCACCACCTCCCCGACGCGGAAAGCGCGGCGGGTGTGCTGGTTGGCGTCTGGGGTATCGGCAGTGCGCTGGCCGGCGTCTGGTTCGGCACCCGGCCGCCGGCGGCCTCACAGTCGCGGCAGCTGGCGTGGATGCTCGTGGGCGTTGGGGCGAGCCTGGCAGTGCTCGCGGTGATGCCCAACCCGTGGGCGCTCGGCGCGACGCTGGTGATCGGTGGCGGCACTATCGCGCCCGCGCTCACCGTGGAGACCGCGCTCGTCGGCCGGATCATGCCGCTGGGGATGGTCAACGAGGCGTACACGTGGCTGGTGACTGTGTCGGTGGGGGGCAGCTCGATCGGCAGCTCGCTCGCTGGTGTGATCGTCGACCAGCCGGGCGGCGTACCGTGGGCATTCGCCTTTGCGGGCTCGGTCGTGGCGGCAGGAGCGATCGCGGTCGGCTGGCCCCGGGGTGCGGTGTCCCGGGCGGAGGCCAGGGCCGTCGCGCGTTTGGAAGACCTGCTGGCCGAGTCTGCGGTGTAGGCCGGCGCTCAGCCCCGCTGCGCGCTTCGAGATCCGCCCAGTTCCGTCGGAGTCGCTGCTAACCGCCGCCGGATAGGGACACTTTCCTGCGAGTTGTGTGGATCTTGGTTTGGCGTTTGGGCTCGGTCGGGGTGCGACCGGGCCGGTAACGTCTATTCGGTGTTGATGCGTGTCGCACTGGTACTCGCCGGTGTCGCGGCGGCGGCCGCGTGTGGATCGGCACCGAGCCAACGGTCAGCCCCACCCCGGTTGGTACCCACAACGTCCGTACCGACCGCGCCCGCATCGACAATGCCCCCGCCGACGTCAGCACCGGGCGCCACGGCCGTTCCCACCACGGTTCCTGGTGACGCGGTGCTCCTGGCAGCGGGCGACATAGCCTCATGCAGCTCATCCGGGGACGAAGCGACCGCGAAGTTGCTCGACGGTGTGGCCGGTACGGTCGCGACGCTCGGCGACAACGCGTACCCCGCCGGGTCGGCTTCCGACTTCGCGAGCTGCTACGGCCCTACCTGGGGGCGGCACAAGGCGCGTACCCGGCCGGCGGCGGGCAACCACGAGTACCTCACCGCGCATGCCAGCGGATACTTCGCCTACTTCGGCGCCGCGGCCGGCGCCGCCGCACGGGGGTACTACTCCTACACCCTGGGTTCCTGGCACATCGTGGTCATCAACTCTGAGTGCGACGAGGTCGGCGGGTGTCAGGCCGGATCGGCACAGGAGCGGTGGCTGCGCGCGGACTTGGCCGCGTCGACCGGCCGTTGCCAGCTCGCGTACTGGCACAAGCCCCTGTTCACGTCCGGCCGCGAGCATGGCAACGCCACCGAGATGCGCCCGATCTTCCAAGCGCTGTACGCGGCGAATGCCGAGATAGTGCTCTCCGGCCACAACCACAACTACGAGCGCTTCGCGCCGCAGAGCCCGAACGGCGTACTCGACACCGCAGGCGGCATCCGCCAGTTCGTGGTCGGGACGGGCGGGGCCAGCCACTACGAGTTCGGCCCGACCAAGCCGAACAGCCAGGTACGCAACGCCGACGCGCACGGTGTGCTGAAGCTCACCCTGCACGCAAACGGCTACGACTGGCGCTTCTTGCCCCAAGCCGGCAAGACGTTCACCGACTCCGGAAGCGGAACCTGCCATTGAGCCGTGCCGGCCATCCGAGCAACGCCGAGCGTACGCCCAGCCATCGGCGCCGTCTTGGTAGCCACTCGTCGACGTTGATCGTCGGCTTCGCGGGCGTACTCGTGCTCGCGATCGCCCTGACCGTGGCACTGCGCCCGTGGGAACAGCGCCGTGCGCCGGCCACCGATACAGCCCCGCCGACCGCCCCAGCCCCTCAGTCCTCGGCCCGGTCGGGGGGCGAGAGCGCCGCGCCCGTCGGACCCTCGCCGGCCGGTAGCGCCGCCTCCGACTGGCAACCGGCCTTCCCGATCCGCGCCGCTTTCTACTACCCGTGGTTTCCGGAGGCATGGCAGCAGGCGGGTATGAGCCCGTTCACCCACTACCATCCGTCGCTCGGGCAGTACAACGTCAGCTCGCCGTCGGTGCTGTCCGCGCATGTGCAGGCGATGCGGTACGCGGGCCTGCAGGCTGCGATCGCATCCTGGTGGGGCCGGGGAAGCGCCACCGATCGCCGGATCGGGCAGCTCCTCGGCGCAGCGGCCGGGCAGAACTTTCGCTGGAGCGTCTATTACGAGGCCGAGGGGCAGGGTGATCCCACGGTGGGTCAGCTCACCGGGGACCTTACCTACCTGCGCGACCGCTATGGCAGCGACCCGCGATTCCTCCGGATCGACGGGCGGTTCGTGGTGTTCGTCTACGCCGAAGGGCACGACGGGTGTGCGATGGCCGACCGCTGGAAGCGGGCCAACACCGTCGGCGCCTATGTCGTACTGAAGGTGTTCAGCGGATACCGCGGGTGCGCGTCGCAGCCCGACGGTTGGCACCAGTACGGTCCGGCCAAGGACGTCAGCGACCACACGCCGTTCGCTTACAGCGTCTCGCCCGGATTCTGGAAGGCCAGCGAGAGCACCCCGCGCCTGGCCCGTGATCCGGAGCGCTGGCGCGTCGCGCTGCGTGCCATGATCGCGTCGAACGCGCGGTTCCAACTGGTCACAACGTTCAACGAGTGGGGCGAGGGCACGTCGGTCGAGTCAGCCACGGAGTGGGCCAGCCCATCCGGGATGGGCGACTACCTCGACGCGTTGCACGACATTCTCGGCGGAGCCCGCCGATAGCGCCGTCCGCTTTGCTCGTTCGTCATCGGTTACTGGTAGATGGTCCCCGTGCCAGCGTCGTGGACGTCGCCCACCAGGTTCCCGCTGAAGGTGTTGCCCGGTCCCACAACCGTCCGGTTGCAGGCCGCACCGGTGATGTTCAGGCCGTACTTCTGGGTCTTCGTGGCCTGGTTGTCGGTCGACACGTTGTAGGACACGGTGTTGTCATCGCACGTGATCGTGTCGATCGAGGTGATGCGGATACCATCGCGGCCGGACGTGTCGTCGGAGCTGTTCGTGATCGTGTTGCCCGTGACCGTGTTGCGATCTCCGCTGCTGACGTTGATGCCGTCCTGTCCAGCCTGATCGATGGTGTTGTTACTGATCAGGTTGTCGCTGGACTTCTTGTTCGGCTGGTCGGCCAGCAGCGAGGACTTGTTCAGCTGGATGCCGTGCCCGCCGACGTTGCTGACGGTGCATCCGGTGATGGTGTTCTGGCTGGAGGCCAGCAGCTCGATGCCGTCGCCGTCGGTACCCGTGATGACGCAGTCCCGTACGGTGTTGCGCAGCGAGGTCCAGGAGTCGTTCTTACCGTCGAATACGATGCCCCGACCGCGCGAGGCGGTCACCTTCACCCGCTCGACCACGACGTCGTTGCCCCGGTCGAAGTCGAGCGCGTCACTGGTCGTCCGCGCCGGTCCGCCGGCGGAAACGGTCAGGTCGCGCACCGCGACGCGATCGGCCCCGGTGAAGTTGAAGGGCTCAGTGTCCTCGGCCGCCGCCGTGTAGTTCTGGATGACGGTGGCGTCGATACCGGCGCCGACGAACGTGACGTCGGCGAGGTCGTAGAACTTGAAGAAGTCTGCGCCGAGGTCGAACGTGCCGGCCGCGAACTGTACGGTGCCGCCGCCGCTCACCCGCATGTCGGCAACCGCGTTCTCCACCACCCACTTCAGCGTTCCGGAGAACGTGGCGCCGGTCACCTGGGACACCGCGACGTACGAGTCGCCAACCCGGGAGACAACGTACGGCGAGGGCGGCGGCGGTGCCGGCACGATCAGCTGCGGCTTGTTCGCGCCTTCGCGGCTAGTGATCCTGATGGCCGTCGTCGACGTGGTGGTGAGGGCGAAGCTGACGAACCCATCGCCGGTGACGGCCGCGGAGACCTTCAGGCTGATCCAGGTACCGCCCGGGAACGCGCCGGCGGTGTCCAGCAGCGCGCCGACAGTGGGCGCGTTGTTGTAGGTGATCGAGCTCTCGTTCCAGCTGTTGTCCGCCACGGCGTGCGCCGCCACCCCGACCGAGCTGGCGGACTCGGCGTAGACCTTCAGCAAGGCGGAGGTCGGGCTGCCGACTCCGCGTACGTTGAAGCGGAAGTACGCCCGGCGCACCGGATCCGCGTCGAGGCGTACGGAAATTTGGCTGCCGAAGTTGCTGTTCGGTGTTGATGCGTCCACGTAGCTGTCGGCCACCGGGTTGAAGACATCCGAGGCGGCCGCCGACCCGGCGGGCAACACGATCACGCTGGCCGCGAGCACGGCGGCCAGGCCTAAGCTGGCTGACGATGACATGACAAACCTTTCTCTGTTTCACTCCTATGCCGACGTTCCTTCGATGAGCAGCGTCAGTCGTGGCGCGGTGCGCTCGCCGTCTTCGCGGCTCGAGTAGTTGACCATCCGTTGGCCGCTACTGGTCAGGGCCAGATCGATCCTTCCGGGCCCGGTCACCAGGACGCTCACGTCCACCTCGGCCCACTGGTCGGCGAGCACGGCCGGCCCGCGGGCGACCGGCTCGCGGATCGGCGGCGCGGTGCGCCAGTTGGTGTCCTCGCTCCAGGTACCGACAGCCACGGGGGCGATCAGCAGACCGGTCGGGTCGGGCGTGTTGGCGTGCAGGCGCAGCCGCGCACCGACCAGCCGCCCGTGCAACGTCGGCACCTCGAACCGCAGGTACGAGCGAACCTCGTTGGGGGGCGCATCGGCCCGCAGCTGGCGTGCGGTGCCGTACGAGTCGTCGGCTTTGGCCTGGCTGACGTAGGTGTCGGCGATCGGCGTGAGCACCAGCTCGCGCCGCTCCGGATCGTCTTCGAGGTGGGCCAGCCCCGCCCAGGCGGCGCCGGCCAGCGCGATCAGCACGGCCGCGCCGGCGGCCGTGGCTCGTGGTGTCAATGGCATCGGCTCTCTCCAAGGTCCAGGACGCCGACATCGGGGCCCGCGAACCGCCAGGTGTACTGGTCTGCCCGCAGCCGCAGCTCCAGGAAGCCGAACGCGTTGTCAATGACCTGCTCACTGCCGGGACGGCGGCCGGTGACCGGGCGCAGGTTGCGTCCGCCGGTGCCGACGATGAACGACCGGATGCCGGTACGGTCGTCCACCTGCCCGTCGGCATCCATGGCGGCCAGACGCTCGTAGTGGTGGTCGTGCCCGCCCAGCACGAGATCGACGCCGTGCGCGGCGAGGGTGCGCCACATCGCCCGATAGGCGGTGTGGTCGCCGTGCTCGCCCGAGCTGAACCGCGGAATGTGCCAGTACGCCAGCGCGCACCGGGTCCGGTGCTGATCGAGGTCGGCCCTCAGCCAGGCCAGCTGCGGCGAGGCCTCGCCGCACCCGCCGACGTCGGTGCACTCCGAGTTGAGAGCGACGAAGTGCCATGCACCGAGATCGAAGCTGTAGTAGCCGCGCTCGGGGCGCCCGGCCAGGTCGCCGAAGTAGCCGAAGTACCCGCTGGCGTCGGGGGTCAGGTACTCGTGGTTGCCCGGCACCGGGCGGGTCACCTGGCGCAGCCGCCCGTACGACCGGTCGTACGGTCTCCAGCCCTGCGGCTCGCCGCGCTCGTACTGCTCGTCGCCGAGGGCGAGCAGCACGTCGGGGTGGCGGTCGAGCATGGCGTCGCTGACAGCCATCTCACGACACACCGCTGAGCTGTCCTCGGTTCCCGCGGTGGAGCCGGCCCCTTCCGCGCACGCCATGTCACCGACGGCGGCGGCGATCACCTCTGCGCTGTTGCGCTGCGGCGCCGCCCACCAGCTGCTGGTCACGGCCACGGCCGCGAGGACCATGGCCGAGCTGCGGATACGACTCGGCGCGGGGGTCATGTCGGCCTCGCAGTCGAGGCATCGCTGCGCCCACCGGTCAGGCGGTCGGCGGCGCGGCGCCGGCGGGCGAGCGCGACGGCCAGCGGCAGCAGCATCGCGACACTGCCGATCAACAGCAGCGCGCCCCACGTCGTGAGCCCCCGGTGGGCGGTGATGGCCTCGCTGCTGTCGCCGGGCACCGTCACGCCGGTGGTCGCGCCGAGCAGTGCGGCGAGCACGTTGATGTCCTTGGCGCCGTACTGCTCGCTCGGCTCGATGTGGGTGTTCTCGCTGAACTCGTTGAAGCTGATGACACCGATGGCGTCGGGTTCGGAGGAGCGCGCCGCGTTGAACGAGGCCCGCAGCGTCTCGCCGTCCCGGCGCGGCACCGCCCGCGCGCCACCGACCAGGCGGGCGTCGAACCCGGGCGCCACCGGGGCGATCCACAGCCCGCCGGTGCGATGTACCGCGCGCGACATCGCGGCGAGCTTCTGGGCGCTGTTGCCGAGCACGGGGTCGATCGACGACCAGTAGTAGGCCTGGCCGTCCAGCGGCGGCCCGGTCGCCTCGCACGACTCCACGCTCTTGGCATCACCGAGCACCAGCAGCTTGCCCCGTACCCCCCGTACGGCTTCTTCGAGCTCGGCCCGGTCGCGGCGTTCGCTGCCGGTCCATATCACCACCGGCTTACCGAACAGGTCGAACACCGGATCCGCCGCGTACCGGCGGGCGAACAGCGCGAGGTCGGCTGAGACCGTCGCCAGCGGCAGCGGCTGCCGCTCGAAGTCCAGGCCCTGATAGACGATGCCCAAATGGAAGTCTTGGGCCCGGGCGACCTCGACCAGCTTGGCCAGCCGCTCGTCGAGCTGGGGTGTGTGCTTCCACGACACCAGGAAGCCGTTGATCCCGGCGGCCTTTGCCATCCGTACGTGCCGGCGCATGATCTCCTCGTCGTCGCTGGAGTAGCGGCCGAGCAGCGGGTAGTCGATCTTCGCCCGGTTCCACGACGTCGGGGTGAACCAGATGTAGTAGTAGGCCAGCACCGGTACCGGAGTCGGTGTTTCGTGGGCCGCCGCGGGGCGTGCCTGCACCGAGGTACCGGCGATCGCGGCCAGCAGCAGGCCCGCCACCGTGACGGTGGCCCGACCTCGCGCGGGCGGCGCCACGCGTACCGGCCGTCGCCACCGCCGCGGCCAGGGCAGCCGGGCCCGCAGATGCGGCCGGCCGAGCAGGATCAGGCCGAACGCCGCGACCAGCAGCGTGCCGCCGATCAGGGCAAGGTCGAGCCGGCTGATCACCGACAGGGTGACGTCCTGGTCCTTGCTGATGCTCACCGGGCGGGCGAACGAGACGCCGCCACCATAGGCCTTGACCGTGTACGTACCGCGGGGGAGATCCGGTACGACCGCGACGCCGTGCCGGTCGAACGGTAGCGTGTCGACGCTGCCATCGGGTCGGGTCAGCCGGATGCCGTTGCCTACGTGGTAGGTGAAGAACAGGTCGGTGGAGTTGAACGCCACCTTGTACAGCAGGACCTGCACCAACCACTGGACCTGGTCCCACGGCACGAACCGCTGCTGCGCCCGGTTGACCACTGACGTGCCGCCAACGATCGCCGAGTCCACGACGTAGTACAGCCGCTTGGACACCAGGCCGGCCGGCCCCTGCTGGGTACGGCTCTCCGGTACCCAGTGCGGCACGAGCAGATCGGCGCCGGTGGCATCGATGATCTCGCCGGTGTTGCTGCGTACGCGGAGTGACTGTACCCGGCTGACCGGCACCTCGCCGCCGAAGCGGTCCACGAAGCGCCACGAAACGAGCCGGGTCGTGCGCACGCCCATCTCGACGACCTTGCCGTTGACACCGCTGTCGGGGCTGCCGCGGAAGCGGTCGAAGACGGCGGTCCGGTCGGGAGAGATCTGCGCCGTGGGTACCACCAGTCGGTGCTCGAGTCCCATGAAGTTGCGCACCCGGACCGCGATGCGCCCGGCCGGGTCCGAGCGCGCGGTGGCGCCGTCCACCTGTACGACAACGCCGGCCAGCGGCGGGACCGTCTGCAGGTTGAGGGTGCCGGGCTGGGCGGCCGCTCTGCCCGGCGCCGCCGCGGCCGGACTGAGCCGGTTCAGACCGAGGCCGCTGCCGCCGAGCACGATCCCGCCCAGCACGCTTGCGAGGAGCAGGGCGATCCTGCGCCGACGAGTTATCAAGGTTGCCTCCCTCGGCGAGATAGCAGCGCCGGCCACCGCGGAGCCGCCCACCGGCGCCGCGAGGCCAGGGCCGCGGCGACCACCAGCAGCGTCAGGCCGACGATCGCGGCGCTGTACCAGCCGTACACGACGCGCGCGTCCGGCCGTGCGAGGACGGTCGGGTGGCGCTCGGTACCGATCAGCGCGGCCGACCTGGGCGGGGCCGTGAAGTCGAAGGCGTCCAGGAACGTGTTGGCTCGCCGATCGCGTTCGGCGAGCGGCTCAAGGCCCCAGTTGTGCTCGATGAACTTCAGCGCCGAGGTGAAGTCGAGCGTGGTCGAGTCGACGTATCCGCGCTTGGCGTACGCGCTGACCAGCAGCGCCGGCACCCGGAAGCCGTAACCGTACTGGTCGACCTGCGGCGGCTTGACATGGTCGTACCAGCCGCCCCAGTCGTCGTAGGACCACAGGAATGCCGAAGAGGACCACTGCGGTGCGCGCATGAGCTGGGTGAGCAACGAGCGGACCAGCGTCTGGCCCGCTTGCACGCTGCCGGGCGGGTGTTCGCTGTCGCCGGACGGTGCGATGAACGACACCGCAGGTAGGTCGCCGCGCGCCGCGTCATCGTAATACTCGTCGAGGTCCACGATCTTGCCGAAGAGCCGCGGGTCGTCGACGTAGCGGGCGTACGCCAGCAGGGGCACCCAGATGACCTGGGCTCCGCGGTCTGCGTCGGGCGCGCTCGCACGGGTGCGGAACGTGATGGCCGGATCGTAGTTCTCGACGTAGAACTTCCAGCTGACGCCCGCCGCCTCCAGTCGATCGAAGATTGTGGGGAGGTCGCCCCATCCGGCCGCCGGGATCGACTCGGTCTTGCCGGTGGCGCCCGGACTCCCGGTGACCCGGAACATGTGGTTGCGGATGCTGCCCGCGTTGGCCGAGCTGAAGAAACGGTCGAACAACACGTACTCGTCGGCGAGGTTCCAGTAGTAGGGCAGGTCCCGATCGTCGTAGTACGCCATCGTGAGCTTGCCGTCCTTGCCCTGGGTGCTGACGCCCTCCACGAAACCGTCCATGGCGCCCCCGTTGTACTGCACCTGGAATGCCTGCGCCGTGTGGTCGAGGTCCAGGCTGCCGTGTTGGCCGATGTGGAACGGCTCGACGCAAGGCTGTGCCACCCCACGGCGCAGCGGCATGCAGGTGCCCGGCGGAACGCCGTCGACGCCGGGCCGGGTGCCGAAGTAGTTGTCGAACGTGTGGTTTTCTTGCATCAGGAACACGAAATGCTCGATCGCCGTCACCGGCACGTGCGGCGCGTGTGCGGCTGCGGGTGCGGCCGGCAGGAGAACCGGTCCGAGTGCGACGGCCGTGGCAATGGCGGCCAGCCGCCGGAGACGCTCGATCATGGCCGAACCTCGTAGACGACGATTACAGGTACGTTGGTCGATCGGCCCTCGGCGTCGACGCCACGCACGTACTCGGTGTGTACGACCCGACCGTGGTAGCGGCGGGCCAGCGCGAGCAGCCGTTCGGAGAAGAACACCGAGCGCTTCGCCGAGAACGCGTCCCAGACGATGTACTGCAGCTCGTTGTGGCGCAGCGAGCGATCCGGGTTGGCAAGCGGCGCGTAGGCAGGGTTGCGGTGCAACGGGTTCGGGCTCACCGACAGGCCGTAGCAGCGGCGGTGGCCGTAGTACTGGAGGATGTTCGCCATCGATGGCCCGAGGGTGAGCACCGCGGACCCCGACGGGGTGTGCGACGCCAGCCACCGGCCGGTCTCGCGGCCGCCTGGCACGCCTCCGGAACCGGCCAGGAATGTCGTCGTGTCGCGCCGGTTGATCGACGACCAGACCGGTACCAGCAGGCTGAGTACCACCGTGCCGATCACTGCGACGCGGACGGCCAGCGCGCGCCGCGGATCGCGGATCAGCTGCTGCAGCGGCACGACCAGCAGGCCGCGAGCCGCGAGGATGGCCGCCGGCGTGGCGACCGGCAACAGGTACTGGAAACCCTTGACCGGCCAGAGCTGGAACGCCACGACCGGCACGCCGAGCCAGCACAGCAGCAGCGTCTCCCGCCAGGAATGGCGCCGGCGCAACGACCAGAGGCCGGCACCCGCCGCGAGCAGCACGAGGAGGCCGATCGCCACCGGCACGGTCTGCGCGTAGAAGGCCATCGAGTGGTTGGGGCGGCGCAGCAGCTGCCAGACGAGGTAGCTCTTGCCGGTGTTGGCCCGCCCGGCGAGCGCCTGCGAAAGCGGATGGATGGCGAAGACGATGACCAGCGCCGGCGCCGCGATGAGACAGGACCGGATCGGTCGCCGGATCGTCGGCGTGAGGGCGAGAAAGGCGTAGACGCCGCCGGCGAGCACGATGCTGGACTCCTTGGTCAGCATCGTCAGCCCGAGCATGCCGGCGGCGGCGACCAGCCACAGCACGGCCTGGGCCTCGACGAACCGCACGAGGCAGTACAGCGTCAGCGTCGCGCAGAGCACCATCGGCCCGTCCAAGAGCACCTGCCTGGTCACCACGACGTGGTACGGCATCACGGCGACCAGCAGCGCGGCGAGCAGGCCCACCCGGGGGCGGTACAGGCGAGCGCCCACCAGGTACACGGCGAGCACCGTGGCCACGCCCAACACGGCGATCACCACCCGGCCTGCCACATCGACCTCGCCGTGCCGGAACAGCGGCGACAGGACCGTCTGGACGAGCATCGGGTGGGCACGGAAGACCGGGAACAGATCGGTGTAGTTCGGGTTGCCGGCTAGCGACGCCGCCTGCCCGCCGTAGACCGCCTCGTCGCTGTTGAAGCCGGTCGCGTCGAGACGCCACAGGCGCAGCCCGAGCGCCAACGAGGTCACCGCAGTCAGCCCGGCCGGTACGCGCCGGACGCGCCGAAACCAGGCGGCGCTCCGGCCGGCGGCGGAGGCGGAGCCGGCGGGCCGGTACCCGGCAGCCCCGATCTCCTGCGTCCGATCCGCGAGAACCGTGATGGTGATCTGCTGCGTCCGTTCGGCGAGGGCGGTTGTCTCCCGGGTCCGTTCGACCGCCTCGGTGACCGGCCAGGCGACGCCCCGGTCCGTCGGCGCGGGGGGCCAGCTGATCGACACGGCCCGCCTGTTCCGCGGCATGACCCGTTCGTTATCCCGCTCGCTCACGCCGTGTCCCCTGGGTCATTCACGCGCGCACCTGACGCGGCGCCTTCCTGCGTGGCTGCGCTCGTCGGCCCAGCCGCCGCCAGCCCGCCTCGCTCGGTGACCCGGCGCGAACCGTCAGGCGGAGGCTTGCCGCAACCTGTCATGCCCGCTGACCCTCGGGTACCGGTCTGCGGATGTCCCACCGCGGCCAGACGTCCACCTCCGAGCGTCGGTACGGAGCAGCCATGTCCGCGGGCCGGTAGTCGCCGTTCACCTTCGCGGTACGACCCTTGATCAGGGTAGGGATCACGTCGGCCCAGCCGTACGTGTCAGAGGCCACCACCCGCACCCGTACGTTGCGCAGGAACGCCGCAAGCGTCTCCCGCTCGCGCTCGCGCAGCTCGGTGTAGCCGGCACCCCCGATCGTGATGGCCGGCGCGAGGTAGCGGAACGGCGGGAAGCCGTACGCGTCGTCGGTGTTCTCCAGCATTCGCTGCACCGCGGTGGCGTGGTCGAGCTCGGACACCCGAGGCGCGCCGCGTTCGATGATGAACAGCTCCTCGACGCGCGTGGCGCTGCCCACCCGGCAGGGCACCAGGCGGTCCACACTGTACTTCGGCGGCGGCACGAGCAGCTGCGTGATGGCGTTGATGCTCATGATCGGCAGGTTGAACCGGCTGAGTGTGAGCGCGATCGAGCGGCCGCCCTTCGAGTGCAGCCGGCTTTGCAGGCGCAGCCGGCGCCACTCGGCGGGCGTGAGGTCGTTGGCCCGTACCGCACGCAGGGTGTGCGCGCTGATTGTCAGCGGCTTGGGGAAGCAGACCGCGTTGCCCGCGGCGTTGATAACCGTCATGTCGTCGGAGAGGAAGCGACCGCGATGCTCCCGCAGCAGCCGCAGCACGGTCGCGGTCTTCCCGGTGTCGGTCAGCGCGGAGAGCATCACGCCCACCCCGTCGAGGTCGACGCATGCCGAGTGCAGGAGCATCCGGTCGCGGGAGACCAGCACGAACCGCAGCAGCGCCTCGATGATGTTGGTGTACACGACGTGCGGCGAGCGGGCCAGCAGCGGACCGACCTCCACGTTGATCGGCTCGCCGAGCTCTACCCGGAAGTTGGCTCCGATGCGGCCAAGATGCTCCTCGTACCGCAGCGTGGGCCGGTTCGGGTACTCGATCATCGACGCCCGGCGACGCGGCCGCCGACGGCCGACATCCCCGACGCGGACCGCGATGTCAACGTCGGCGTCGGCGATCCACTGCGCGCGGAAGAACTCCAGCTCGGGCAGCAGGATCTGGGAGCCGATCGTCACGATGCCGGCGATGTCGTAGCGGTACTTCAGGTACTGCGACCGCTTGCGTGCGGGCGGCGCGGGCGGCGCGGCGGCGTCGGGGTCGACCAACACGCGCACCGGGTGGCGGCTGGGTTGCCGCGTCGGCGAGCCGTAGATCACCCGGTCGCTGACGAGGAACCGGAGCAGAAACAGCGCGACGAGGGTGACCGCGTTCGCGGCGAGGACGCCGAGCCCGAACCAGATCAGGATTTGCAGCACCGGGAGCCGCGCGAGCAGGAGCATGTTGTTCATCAACGCGAAGCGCACGGCCCGGCCGCGCCAGGTGCCGTTGCCCTTGCGCCGGTAGACCAGGCCGTCGACAAGCGCGAAGTTCCACGCGGTGGACAGCTGCGTGGCCAGCGCCGCGCCGAGCAGGTGATGCAGGCCCAGCATCTGGTAGAACAGCCAGAGCGCGGCGGTGTTCACCGCCATCCCGGACAGCCCGACGGCGCCGAATGCCACCATGCGAACGGCCTGGCGGAAGCGTTCGCTGGGGGTCACCGGGCGCTGGCGCAGTTGGCGCAGCAGCGTCCCGCGACGCAGGCGTAGCAGATGTCGCAGGAACGCCACGCCCTCGCGCAGCGACGCCTTGGACTCGCCGGCGTGGCGGGAAGCCATCTCGTAGGCGAACTCCGCGGTACGCGCGGCCGGGTGCCGCACCAGGATCTCTAGGAGAATCTTGAAACCGACGGGGTTGAGCCGGTTGAGGTCGATGGCCGCCGCGCGGAACACAAACAGCCCGCCCATCGGGTCGCTCACGGTGGCCAGCAGCCGGGGGAACACGGCCTTGACCAGTCGGGTCGCCGACGAAGACGTCGCCGTCCGGACGGCGCCGTTGAGCCCCTCGCCGGAGCCGCTGCCGGCGTAGCGGGTACCGATGACCAGGTCGACGTCGTGGCGCATCGCGGTACGAGCGAGTGCGGCAGCAACCTCCGGTGGATGCTGAAGGTCGGCATCCATAACGAGGACCCAGGCACCCCGCGCGTGCCGCGCCCCGTTGACCACCGCGCCACTCAGCCCACCCTTGCGGGCGGCCTTCGGGCGGTGGATCAGACGGATCGGTACCTCGCAGGCGCCGGCATGGCGCGCCAGCGCCGCCGGGGTGTCATCGTCGCTGTCGTCGACCACGATGATCTCCGCCGACAGCGCTCGTACCGCGGGGTCGAGGCGTTCGAGCAGGGGCGCGATGTTGTCCGCCTCGTTTCGGGTAGGCACGATCACCGTAAGGCTGACATCGCCGTCCGGTCCCGGATCGTTAAGCGGTACCGGTTGGGCCCCGAAAGCAATGGCTGGCAAAGTGCGGTATAAAACGCCTGCGGACGACGTTCTGTCGGCGATGTCGGTCAAGGGGGACCTCCATGCAGGAGACCGGACATTCCTCAATGCGATCGCGGGCATCACTGACCCCCGGCGTGGGGCGATGCCCAGCACCCCAGCCCTAGCATCGATTGAGTCAACTACCAACGAGTACGAACGGAGGCTGACTGCCGCGCGACACAGGTATAGCCTTCGCCAGTCAACGATGAGACGTTTCGTAAAGTCCGTTCTAAACTGTTCTTGGACACCATGGGCCCGCGAGCTCTGCCGCCTAGCTCGCCTGGTCGTCGTGTCTTTCGAAACCGAGGTACTGCGAAACTTTGGGGTTTGGTTCGACCGATTCCACGCGCATGGATACGACTCGCCGAATGGCGATTGATGATCTATCTTCGTATCCCGGCCCACGCGCCGCGGTCAGCTCGCGTGCGCTCCGAGTCCTCGGCCCACTCGATGGTGCCGAATTGGTCGGTACGAAGGTCGCGGTGGAAAGGCGATCGCCGGCAACCCTCCCTCCCCACAAGGCTTCCCGTCGTTCGGAACCGGGAATGACTGCGTGCGCCGAATGGTGTGGCGCGCCGGCTCATTCGCGATTCTTGACAGACGATAGGCGTCCCGCAACGCCGTGTCTACGCGGTGACGGCGATGTGGACGGATTGTGAACGGAGAACCAGCTCGGCGTCGAATTCGGACGAGCAGGCCTCACCCTTCCAGCCTGGTGCGGTGTCACGTACCCGTCTTAGGTAGTGAGAACAGGAGATCATGGCCTATACTTGATCGTTTTGGGTCGACCACCGCCCCATCGGCACATCGGACATTCGGCTGATCTGCCGTGGCAAATCGGCGAGCCGAACATGTGCGGTAAGCGCATGGCGGTCGGTACGCGAATCATGGCCGTGGTTTCAATATCAACTGTAGTGCAGCCGGTCACGGTACGGCGATTTCTGCTCCCGGTACCGCCGTCGCGTACCGAAAATCAGTCGGACAATCGGACAGCCACGAACCGCCCGGCTTCCGAGAACCCGTGGTTCGCCGCGCATCCGCCTCATGCGCGAGAAGCTGCTACAGAGGTTGAATTGCCAGGATTTCACGCTGAGGGTCGCGGCGTGTTGCCGTGACTGCGACTGGTTGCGGGGCTATTCCGGGATCATGAGGTACCCCGATGGTGGTGGCTTGTCCGCCCAGGCACGCTGTAAGCGTGAGGCGGTACGGATGCAGGCAGCGGCCTGGTTCAGCCAGGGTGTGCGGGTGCGGGAGGTTGCGCGGCGGCTGCGGGTGTCGGACAACTCGGCGTACGTGTGGCGGCGTCGCTGGCAGGCCAATGGCGAGTCGGCCCTGGTATCCAGGGGACCTGGCGGCAGCCGGTGCCGGCTGTCGTCTGGTCAGATAAGTCGGTTGCGGGCCGAGTTGGAGCTTGGTCCGGCCGCGCACGGCTGGGACGAAGACCAGCGGTGGACCCTCGCCAGGGTCACCACGCTGATCGGCCGGCTCTTCCACGTGCGATACACACTGCGTGGCGCCTCATACCTGTTACACCGCATCGGGTTCAGCCCGCAGGTCCCGGTCCACCGGGCGGCCGAACGCGACGAGAAAGCCATCACCGCGTGGCGGACGGAGACCTGGGCCAAGGTTCGAGGCTAGCGGCGGCGACCGGAGCGTGGATCTGCTTCGAGGACGAGGCCGGGCAGAACCTGCGCCCGCCCAAGGCCCGCACCTGGGCACCACGAGGTCACACCCCAGTGATCGCGGTGTCCGGTAAGGGATCCGGGCGAGTATCGGTGGCCGGCCTGGTATGTCTGCGGCCTGCCAGAAGAGGTCGCCTGTTCTACCGGATCCGCGTCCACCGTGGCCGTAAAGGCGAACGCAGAAGCCTCTCCGAGGCCGACTACGCCGGCCTGATCGCCGCCGCGCACCAACAACTGCACGCCCCGATCATCCTGATCTGGGACAACCTCAACACCCACATCAGTGCCGTGATGCGCCGGTTCCTCGACGCCCACCCCACCTGGCTGACCGTCGTGCGGCTGCCGGCCTACGCCCCGGAACTCAACGCCGCCGAAGGCGTGTGGGCACACATGAAACGCTGCCTGGGCAACCTCACCGCCTGCAGCGTGGACCAGCTCACGGCCACCGTGAAGAACCGCCTCAAACGCATCCAGTACCGACCCGAACTCATCACCGGGTTCCTCGCCCAGACCGGTCTGACCCTCGACCCGCAACCGCCGTAACGCCAACCGTTTCCACTACTTCCGATCAACGAAGCCCGGCTGGAACCGGTCAGACGGCGTGCCCCGCTCGGCCCACCATCGCCCGCGCCGCACCTGCACACCGGGCACGCCTGCCAACAGCCGATCCGGATCCACCAGGCTGGCCAACGACTCGATCAGGTCGCCCCGCAGCTCGGCCGCCGCATCCTCGACCGTGTCCTTCTCAGCCGACCAGTCGACATCCGCATCCTGCAACCGCTGCCCGGCCAGTTCCAAGACCGCGTCCGGGTCATCGACGACGACCTCCACACGGCAGTACACCTGCAACACGATCGGCTCGCTGTCCTCCACGGGCAACAGCGTGCCACCAGTCCTCGACAGCAGGCCAACCAAATCTCAGCACTTCAACCTCTGTACCCGCGGAAGCAGTACGTCCGAGTGCACCTCGGTTGCGCTGAGTTCGTTCCCTCACCCAGCGGGCGGGTGCAGACGATCATTGATCGTGTGATCAGGGTCGGTAGAGTTCGGTGGCGTAACGGCTCATCACTTCCAGGATCGCGTTCGGATAGGCCTGCGGGGTGCCATTACTCGGCCAAGCTGGTGACCTGGCGCTTGATCTCCCATCTTGACCGACCTGTCTGATTGCCTTGAACACGTTCAGGCACTGGGTCCATGACCAATCGTTCTGCCTGATCATTCTTGGTGGGCAGGGGTGGGATCGAACCGCCTATCACAGTTCGTTGTGGGTGCTGGCTACCCCAGGTGTCTGGCGGATGCGCTTTCATCAGCGACCTCGATCATCGGCAAGACCACCGGGGTAATGGTGGATATCCGCCCTGATTTCACGGGTCAGGGCCCGGGTTGGACACGGACTCGCCCACCGCGACTGATTGCCAAGTCAGCACCATTGACGACAGCAAATGACCGCGGGAGGGCTGAGGCGATGAGGAACGCTGCACAGGATGTGTCCACCGACGCCACCTACGACGTGATCGTGATCGGTGCTGGGCCGATCGGGCAGAGCGTAGCCGCGCGTCCGGCCCGGTGGCCTGTCCGTCGCCGTGGTGTGTCAGCAGGTCGAGCGTGGCGAGGCCGACGACCGTCACATCCGGCCTAGGTTCGCTGGTCAGGCCGAATGCGGCGGCGAGCGCGTTGCGGTGGGCCGCCAGCAACGCAAGGCCGTTGTCGAGAACGGGGGCGCACAGCAGGCGCAATCCCGCGTAAGGCAGTTCGAGCTCCGCGGCGACGGCGCGGATCCGGCGCACCCGGAAGCCCGTAACCTGTTGAACCGCGTAGTCGAGAGCGACGGACTTGCCGATGCCGCGTTCGCCGATGATGCGCAGCACCCCTGCACACCTCGCTGCGGCCGCTCGCACAAGGTCATCCAGCCGGTCGCGTTCGTCTCCGCGGGGGGAACAACGGCGAGGTCTGCGAACGCTGGTCCGAGATCGTCGAGGAGGTGCTCACACTCGCAGCATGCCGCGAGGCGGCCGGATCGGCGCCCGAGCCGACCCGGGGTCTCATCCCCGGTCCTGCCTCTCGTTCCCCAGGGGAGGGACGCCCGAAACCAGGGGGCGGACCGGGTAGATCCCGGAGGCGATGGGAAGGTGCCGGCGCGAGGGTGACTCACCGAGCCACACACCGGGCTCCAGTCACAAAGCAACCGCGAACCGATGGGATGGAGATTCGTCATGACCGAGGCCTTCAAGGATCGCAAGCTGGTCGTGGTCGGGGGCAGTAGTGGAATGGGCCGGCAGACCGCGGCCAACGTGGTGGCTGGTGGCGGCAGCGCTGTCATCATCGGCCGCAAGCAGGACCGGGTCGACGAGACCGTGATGGCCCTGGGGGCCAACGGCACGGCGTGGGGCATCACTGCTGACCTCACCGACCGTGACCAGGTCGCCCGGGTACAGGAGCAGCTGGCAACCGAGCACGCCGATGCCACGCTCCTGGTCAACGCCGCCGGTGTGTTCACTCCGCAGCCGTTCCTCGACCACGACGGGCGCGCCTACGACTCTTACCACGAACTCAACCGCGCGATCTTCTTTCTGACTCAGACCGTGGCACGCGGCATGGTCGCGGGCGGCCGCGGCGGGTCGATCGTCAATATCGGCAGCATGTGGGCCCATCAGGCGGTCGGGGCCACCCCCTCCAGCGCGTACTCGATGGCCAAGGCCGGGCTGCACGCCTTCACCCACAATCTGGCCATCGAGCTCGCCGACCGTCAGATCCGCGTCAACGCCGTTGCGCCGGCCGTCGTCGCGACGCCTATCTACGAAGGCTTCATTCCGCCGGAAAAGGTCGACGAGACGCTCCAGGGTTTCAAGGGATTTCACCCGCTCGGCCGCGTCGGCACCGCGCAGGACGTCGCGTCGGCGATCACCTACCTGCTCTCCGACGACGCGAGCTGGGTCACGGGTGCCATCCTCAATGTCGACGGCGGCGTGATGGCCGGACGCAATTAGAAGATGCCGGCTGAACCGGGGAGGGACCGATGTCGCATTCTCCCGACTGGGACGAGGTCAGTCGCGATGACGTGATGCGCGCGATACAGGAATACGACCGGCTCGGGCCAGATCAGTTCTTCGCGCAGCACGGGTTCGCGCGGACGACGACCTACGAGCTGATCTGCAACGACCGCAGCTACCCACCGAAGGCCCTTCTCGGCACTGCGTACGAGTTCGCGACGGGCCGGCGCCTCGCCTCCGGCGATTTCGAGGGCGGGAAGGCGGGTGCCGTCCACGTACTCGGAAAAGCTGGGGTTCACCGTCCAGCAGATCCGTCGACCGTCCGAGTGAGGCGGGCCCGACCGACGACTCGCGGCGGCCGGGTTCGCGACCTGGCCGTTTCACCCGGCGGCGACCGGCTGGTACCCGAGGAAGGCGCCTCAGCCGGCCCGTCCGGCGCCGATCCTGGCCGAAACCGTGGCCGGGGGTGCCGGTGCGGGGCCGCAATGCCGCCGGCCGGGCGGACGCCTGCTGGCCGAGCCTGTTGTTCCTCGGCGGCCGCGGCGCCGAGCAGGAACCAGCCGATGAGCGCCAGCCACAGGGCTCCGATCGTGGCGCCGGCCAGGAACTGCCACAACCCGAAGAAGATCAGCAATAGGCCGAGGAGGCGGCCGGCGCGGGCGGCGGTGATCGCCGCCCAGGTACGGTCGCCTCGCCATTTTCCACAGCGCGGCCCGCAGCAGTCGGCCACCGTCGAGCGGGCCGCGGGCAGCACGTTGAACACGGCGAGGGCGATGTTGATGCCGGCGAGCCAGGAGAAGGTGCCGGGCACCAGGCCGGTGCGGCCGGCCGCGGCCAGCACGCCGGCCACCGCGCCGAACCCGACCCCGATGAGCGGGCTGACCAGCGGTCCGACACCCGCGATCCGTAACTCGGCTCCGGGGGTACGCGCTTCGCCCCGCAGGCGTGCCACTCCGCCGAACACCCACAGCGCGATGCCTTCCACCGACAGTCCGTTGCGTATCGCCACGACGGCGTGCGAGACCTCATGTGCCAGGAGGCCCAGCAGGAACACCACGGCGGCGCCGATTCCGGCGACGACATACGCCCAGGACGGGTTGCCAGGGTATGCGGCCGGGAAACGGCTGGCCGACAGGCTCCAGGCCAGCAGCCCCGACGTACTGGCGCCCTTGGTGCCCGGAGGTTGTCGACGGCGCCGCTGGGCGGTCACCCGGCGGCGTGTGGCGTTTGTCGTGCACCCGGCTCGGGTAGCGCGCCGGCCGTTTCGATGGTCTTTGGATCAAGGTCATCAAGTTAGGGAGTTTGGGCTGCTGGCGTCAAGGGCTGTCCTGGGATGAGGGAGGGCGCCGCAGACGAGGCAGCGGGGCTCGGGTAGAACGGCTTGTCGACCAAGACCAGCCAGCTACCGGGGAGCCCCGCTGTTGGAGCATTCTGTCATCACCCGGGTGATCAGGGTCGCCAAGGGTGTGTTCGCACCGGGCCATCTCGGGGAACTGACGCGGATCGTGCCGTTTGAGATGGTCGACGAGGTGTTGGCGGCCACCGGCCGCACGCAACAGCGTCTGCGGCTGCTGCCTTCGCGGGTGGTGGTGTATCTGTTGCTGGCGGCGGGGTTGTTCGCCGAGGTGGGCTATCTGGGGGTGTGGGACAAGCTCGTCGCGGGTCTGGACGGGCTGGGACTGATCCGCCCGTCGGGCACCGCGGTGTGGCAGGCCCGGATCCGGGTTGGTGTGGCACCGTTGCGGGCGTTGTTCGATCTGCTGCGGGGCTCGGCGGCCGGGATCGGCACCGTCGGGGTGTGGTGGTGCGGCCTGTTGGTGGCCGCGATCGACGGAACGGTGCTGGACGTGCCCGACTCCCCGGGCAACGCCGCGTATCTGGGTCGCAACCGAAGTCAGCATGGCACGGCCGGGTATCGCAGATCCGCTTGGTCGCCTTGGTCGCGTGCGGGACCCGGGCGGTCATCGACGCGGTGTTCGGCCCCACGAGTGCGGGTGAGACGACACAGGCGATGCGGCTGCTGCGCAGCCTGCACGCCGGGATGATCGTGTTGCTGGACCGGGGTTTTGACGGCAACGACTTCCTGGCCGCGGTGGCCGGTACCGACGCGGACTTCCTGGTCCGGCTACGCGGAAACCGTAAGCCACGCGTGTTGCGCCGCTACCGCGACGGCTCGTACCTGGCACTGGTCGGCGGGCTACAACTGCGGGTCATCGAGTGTGAGATCAGCATCTCGACCGCTGCCGGCACCCGCACCGGGATCTACCGGCTGGGCACCACATTGCTTTACTATCAACGGTTTCCGGCGTTCGCGGTGGTGAAGTTGTATCACGAGCGGTGGGATGTTGAGTCCACCTATTTGGAGATCAAGTCCACGCTGCTGGGTCGTCGCGTGCTGCGCTCGGCGCACCCTGCCCTGATCGCTCAGGAGATCTACGCCCTGCTGGCCGTCTACCAGGTGCTGCGGATCGCTATCACGGATGCCGCCGAGTCCACCGACGGTGTGGATCCAGACCGGGCCAGCTTCACCATCGCGGTCCAGACCGCCCGGGATCTGATCGTGCAAGCCGCGAACGTCATCGCCGAAACCGCCATTGACCTGGTCGGTGCCATCGGCCGGCGGGTGCTGAATACCCTCATGCCGGCCCGCCGGCTACGGGTCAGTCCCCGCGCGGTCAAGAGGCCGCTGTCGCGTTACGCCTACAAGAGCCTGCGCATCGACCGCAAGAGCTACCAGGCGACCCTCAGCATCGACATCCTCGCAGGCCAACCGGCCTTGACGAAACGTGACGATCCCTAACTTTACGGTCTTGGTCTTTGGATCCCCGCACGACCTGTGGTGGGTCGTGGTCAAGACCCTGCTGCTCTACGCCACCGCCGTGGTCTGCTTCCGCATCGGTGAACGACGCACCCTGGCGGAAATGTCGGCGTTCGACTTCGTCGCGGCCGTCGCCGCCG
>WNFV01007502.1_pt1 | contig 25918 bp, 24 predicted proteins | sample 5400101 | NCBI WGS metagenome assembly WNFV01 (sample SAMN13153361, study PRJNA577476) | soil metagenome | isolation source: 115 cm soil or saprolite under grassland replicate 1 | place: USA:California | collected 2016-06-15
TCAGAGACAGGATGATGATGCCGACGAACATGTCCGGTAGCCGGTAAGTGTCGCCCGCCTGCGTGATGGCGAAACCGATACCTTCGGATGCGGCGTAGAACTCGCCGACGATAATTCCCACCAGGCCGCGGCCAATGGCAAGTCGTGCGCCCGCGATGATGTACGGCATGGTGCTCGGCAGGATGACTTTTAAGTAAAGATCCTTCTCGCTGCCGCCGTAGGATCGGATCACGTTGATCAACAGCGAGTCCGTCGACTTGACCCCGGCAAATGCGTTGAAGATGAAAGGAAAAACCGACAGCAAAAAGACCAGAGCCGCTTTTCCGAGGACGCCGACGCCGAAAACAATAATGAACAACGGCGCCAGGGCGACCAGCGGGCTAGCATAGAGCGCGGTCAGGAAGGGATCGAGGGAATATTCGACTCTCCTCCTCCAACCCATCACAAGGCCCACGGGGATGCCGACGATGACGGCAAAGCTGAAGCCCCATAAGAATGCCTGACTGCTGACCGCCAGATCGTGCCATAGTTTGGCGCCTTGGATTTGTTCCTTAAACGCTGCGGCAATGAGCGATGGTTTGGTAAAAAAGAACGGGTTTACCGGAAAGATGTACGTCAGCACCAGCTCCCAGGCGGAAACAACGAAGAAAACCGAGCACAGTCCGAGCCAGAGCCGGCGATGTTCCGTGAAGTATCCCTTTGCCGTCATGTCTCGCCTCGCGAAGTCAACTCTTCTTTAAGCACTTCCCAGATGCGCAACTTGATCTCATTGAATTCGGGCGTAAGCCGCATTTCGTAGTCTCTCGGTCGCGGCAGAGCGATCTTGAGGATGTCTTTGGTACGGCCCGGCCTTGCGGTCATGACGATGACTCGGTCTGAAAGGTAGGCCGCCTCTTCGATGCTGTGGGTCACGAACAGCACTGTCTTTTTGGTGTGTTCCCAGATTTGCAGCAATTCCATCTGCATCAGGTCGCGCGTCTGCGCATCCAGGGCGGCGAAGGGTTCGTCCATGAGCAATACTTCGGGCTCCGTTGCCAAGGCCCTTGCCAGTCCGACGCGCTGTTTCATTCCGCCCGAGAGTTCGTGGGGATAGTGGCTTGCGAAACCTTTCAATCCAACGAGCTTGATCAGTTCCGTTGCCCGTTCTGTTCTTTGCGCCGCAGGAATGCCTTTCAACTCAAGTCCAAGTTCCACGTTGGCGGTGACGGTCCGCCAAGGGAGAAGGCCGAACTCTTGAAAGACCATGGCGCGCTCTTGGCCGGGACACGTAATGCGCGTGCCATTCAACTGGATCTCACCGCTGTCCGGTTTGATCAGCCCTAAAAGGATATTGAGAAACGTACTCTTGCCGCAACCCGACGGACCGACGATACTGACAAACTCGCCTCGGCCAACTTCGAGACTAAAATCTTTGAGGGCGGTGACCGACTCGCGGTTTTTCGGTCTGAAAGCGAGTGTGAGGTCTTGTGCTTGGATGAACGGTGCCATGACCGATGTCCAGCGGCGCTATTTGACGGCTAATTCTTGATTGACTTCTCTTTGCAAACTGAAATCGAAAATCTTCGCTGCCGGGACCGCCTCGCGAAGTTTAAGCGCTTCGGCGTCGGCACGCAAAAAATCCTCGACCTCCTTGTCTGTGGCCAACCCATTGGTGGTAAACGCCGGACGAGCGAGCCGATAGGATTCGAGAGCGACAGGAAGATCGACTTTCAAGTAATTCGCTAATACTTCAGCCGTGCCTCGTTCATTTTCCCAGAAATAACGGTGTGCTCGCGATCGAGCCCGCAAGATGCGTTTCACTAAATCACGGCGCTCGCGCAGTAGTTTTTCTGAAACGGCCAAACCATTTTGCAGATTGGGGAGATCTTCGAGTGTGCTGCCGTGAATCTTGAGCTTAAACTTATCTCTGGCCAGAATAATGGTGGGCGGTGACAGCGCGGCCAAATGAATCACGCCGCTGACGAGACTTCGCAACTGCGCCGGAACGTCGCCGCCGATCACCACGGTAATGTCTTTGTCGGGATCGAGGCCGGCCTTTTGCAGAAAGCGAGCGGCGGCGAGGTGCTGCGACCCGCCTAACGTCGTCGTTCCGAAGATCTTGCCTCTCAGCTCGCTCAAGGATTTTACTTCCGGTTTAGTGACTAGCCAAAACAAATTCTTTTTAAGACTTTGGGATACGACCTTGGCGGGCAGCTCGGTACGCTCCATGGCACGGATGATGGTGCCGACGTTGTTGATCGCATGAGCGTCGCCGCTGAGGAGAGCAGTCACACCGATGTTGCCCCTGACTTGCACGACGTCAGCCAATAATCCTTCTTGGCGAAAGAAACCGCGATCTTGGGCAATGTACAGGTCAACGGAGGCGATGCTGCGGCTAGGGTAGGTGATAACAATGCGGTCCAAACTCTGCTGGGCAAGCGCGGCGGAACTGATTCCGATCGCTAGCAGGAGGGCGGCGCAAAATCTGACCATGTGCAAACCCGTCATTCGGTAGTCGATGATTAGTGCAATCAGCTTGGATGTCAAGAAGACCTACTGATTGGCTTTGGAGCTCGTGGAAAGCGGGTAACCAACTAACCTAAGAAGTGGGAAGCAGACAAATTGAACGAGGGTAATTGATGGCGACCCGAGATTCCCGATAGAAAATACTTGTTGCCCACCCTGCCCGACGGATTCAGGGGGCTCGGGGAATATCTTTTTGGCCCTCGGCTAATCGACGTGCGCAAGTAAGAAAGCCGGTGTGAGCGACCATGCGGTGTTGGGGTCGTGCGCTCATGCCTTTAAAGTGCCAAAACCGCATTAGAGTTTCCATCGTCTCGATACATGCGAACCGCTGATCATCGCGCAATGCATCGACTAGACTTTTCACTTGCAAAACCGTCGGCAGGTAGCAGAGTAAAATTCCGCCGGGCCGGAGTGCTGTCCACGCGCGTTGGATAACCTGCCAGGGCTCGGGAAGATCGAGAATCACTCGGTCAATGCCGGTTTCTTCAATCTCAAGGGCGATATCGCCGGTCTTCACAACCCAGTTAGGCGCCGGTCCGAAATAGCGCGCGACATTTTTCCGCGCCAGCTCGCCAAAGTCTTCGCGTATTTCATAAGAGATCAACTGACCGCCACTGCCAATTGCGCGCAGCAAGGCTATGCTCAACGCGCCCGCCCCGACTCCGGCTTCGACCACCCGAGCACCCGGAAATAGGTCTGCCCATACCAGTATCGGCCCGATGTCTTTGGGGTAAATCACCTGGGCGCTGCGCGGCAGATTGGGAATCAGTTGCGGCAGGCTCGGGCGGAAAACCAAGAAGGGCTCATTTAACGAGGATCGGACGACGCTGCCTTCGTCGCGACCAATGATGTCGTCGACGGAGATCTTGCCGCCGCGAATCGAAATTGCGCGCCGTGGATCGAGCCGCGCGAGATACTCGCGCTCTTTGCGGTCGAGGAGAATGACAGGCTCCTCGATTTGAAACGGACCTTTTGGAAATGGTGAATTCACGGAAATAATGGCTGGACGCGGTTACTTGATCGTATATGAACCGAAGCCTTTTCGGTTCAACTCGCCAACCAACTCGCGCACGTCCTGGGAGCGTTTGAGATCGGCAATCATTAAAGCGTCGGGCGTGTCAACGACGACAGTGTCTTCAACGCCGAGAAGAACGACCAAACGGTCTGGCGCGTGGATCAGGCAATTCTTCGCCCCGAGTTCCAGCCAGCGACCGTTGCCAGCAATGCCGTGAGCATCCTTGCGCATCATACGGTGAACTGCCGACCAACTGCCGACATCGCTCCAGCCGAAATTTCCCTCCAGCGTCAAAACTCTTCCTTCGGAGCCTGCCTTTTCCAATACGGCGTAGTCGATCGAGAGGCTCGGCATTTTTCTGTACTGGCGCGCGATCACCGAACGGAGCGATGGATTAGGATTGGCCAGCGACCTTCCTTTTGCATTTTGATGGATAACTTCGAGCCCCTTTGCGATCGCGGGTTGGTATCGGGCCATGAGTTCGAGCAGCTTCCGAGCCTTCCAGACAAAAATGCCGCTATTCCACAGAGAGCCCCCGCGGATCAGTCGTTTTGCTGCGGCCAGTGTTGGCTTTTCGGTAAATCGTTTGACCCGATAAGCAGTCCCCTTGCGCCTGGCGCCAAACGCCTCGCCTTTCACGATGTAACCGTAGCCGGTTTCCGGGTATTCAGGGCGAATGCCGATGGTAATCAATTGATCGCCACGGATCGCCAACTCGACCGCCGCGTTGAGCACACGCCGAAACGCCGTGACGTCGCCAACCCAGTGATCGGCCGGGAGAACGATCATTACTGCGTCGTCATTTGTTCGCATCACTTCCAATGCGGCTAATCCGATGCAGGGGGCGGTATTCTTGCCCTCGGGTTCAGCGAGAAAATTATTGCTGGGCAATTGATCCAGCTCTTTGCGCAGCGCGTTGAGCTGTTCCGCCACGGTGACAACGAGTGTTTGACGGCGACCGCACAGCGAAACCACGCGCTCGACGGTTTCTTCGATCAAACTCTTTTGGCTGAGAATCTTGAGCAGCTGTTTCGGCCGCTGCGCGCGACTAAGCGGCCAAAACCGTGTGCCCTTGCCGCCGGCAATGATCACGCTGAAACAGTTCGTTGCCATTAAGTCGTCCCGGTTGATGAGATTGCGAGGTATAGTACGGTAGGAAATATGGAGGATCAAGCCGCTCAATCGGAAACGCGATCCTGGGTAGTTCCGGCGCATCTTAACGACATTCGCCTCGACTCCTTCGCGCGCCACTGCTTACATCATCTCTCTCGCCGAGAAATCGAACAGGCGATCCGTGCGAAGCTCTTTCTGATCAATGGAAGAGTGGGAAGAAAAGGCGACTTGCTCTCCGGTGGCGACGTCCTGGTTTTTGCCGGGTCCAAGCAGTGGTCCGCCTTACATCCGTTGCCTGATTCCGACCTCGACGTCTCAATTATTTACGAAGATTCGACGATTTTGGCGCTCGATAAGCCCGCCGGTATCGCGACCCATGGTTTTTCGGGAAGAGATACTGACACATTGGCCAATTTTCTTCTCGCAAAGCGGCCGAATCTCGTCAGCGTCGGCCAAAGTCGCTGGGAGCCGGGGCTGGTCCACCGACTCGATCGAGAGACGTCGGGACTCGTGCTGGTCGCTAAAACCCAGTCTGCCTTCGAGCAGCTGCGCTCGCAGTTTCACCGCCGACAGATCAAAAAAATTTATAAGGCGCTGGTCTGGGGAGTCAGTCTAACCCAAGGTGTAATCGACTTTCCCCTAGCGCACGATGCTCGCGACAAGCGCCGCATGCGCGTGTCGACTCGATTGACGCAAAAATCGACACAACGAAAGTGGAGCGCAATGACGCGCTACCGGATGCTTGGACACTCCTCCGGATTCAGCTGGCTCGAGATCGAAATGACAACCGGAGTCACGCATCAAATCCGGGTTCATTTGGCTGCCATTGGCCACGCCATTGTCGGCGACTCTTTATACGGCGCGACCGCTACCGAAACATTCGGTCTCGAGCGCCACTTTTTGCACGCCAGCAGTTTGGAATTTCGCCATCCGGACGATGGCCGGATCGTGAAGCTCAATGCGGAGTTGCCAAGCGATCTTCGGGCGGTACTGAAGCGACTTAAGTTGAGGTTTTAAGCGGCGCTGCTGCGAATGCCTTTGACCTTGGCGCAGCTGCCGCAGAAATTATTGAGCGTGCCGGCTTCTTCCATCCAACCCTCGTCGAGGTTGTGACAGATCTTTTTGCACTCGTAGCAGATGAAGTAGAGGCCATCGATGCTCTTGTTGATCTTCTCACGATTGAGCACGCGACCCCGGAGTTTTTCGACGCGAATGCCGAGGAGTTCTTCGTAATTCTTCTTTATTTTGCGTCGACCGGCTTCGTCACTTGGCAGATCCTCGTCTTCCGATTCCTCGTGCGTGCCGTCATCGATGTAGTCATGAGTGCGATCTTTGGCCGCGCGACCAGCACTTTTCTTTTTTGTCCGTGGCATCTTTCTCTTTGGCGCTCCCTTATATTTGATCGTCATCGTCGCGATGAGAACGGCAGTTGAGGTAAAATCATTTCATAATGAACGGTGCTTTTGTTGTCAATACCGGCGAGTCTGATTGAGTTCCGGTCAATGATCTAACCGACCGACTGCAATTGCGAAAATAAAAACAACAACGCGGAAGGTTGGCGATTTATCCACCTTCCGCGTTGCTATTAAAAGAGCGAATTAGTGAAAATGTTTTACTGCTTGATCGCCGCCGCGCGCCGTTGCAGATAGGCGTTGCGTACCGCGCCGTACAGGTCAACCGTCGATTCCGCCACGCGCTCGAAACGGTCTAGATTGAGCGAGCGTTCATTGACAATATCAGTAGCTCTTCCTCCAATGCTCGCGTACCAAGGGATGAAATACGTATATGGAGTCATCGCGATGTCGAAAGCGTAACCGATCCCGTCGCGAACCGTGAGCGGCGGGAGTAACGGCAGCACTAAATAGGGGCCGGGCCCCATGCCCCAAACGCCGAAGGTCTGACCCGTGTCTTCGTCTTTTTGCTCGATGCCGAAAGCGTCCTTCGCAACATCGAAAAAGCCCACGAGCCCGATCGTGCTATTGATAGTAAACCTGGTCAATTCGGTGCCTGCGCCGGTCAGTTTGAGCTGCAAAGTGTTGTTCACCACGCGGCGGACCACTGCGAGATTGTCGAAAAAGTTATGAAAACCGCGCTGGACAGGGTCAGGAAAAATAAAATCCCAAGCCGTGGCGACGGGTTTGAGAATATAGCGATCGAGAACTTCTCGATTGAACGTGAACATTTTTTCGTTGAAACTTTCCCAGGGATCGTCTTCGAAGTCTTCACCGGCTGTCGCGGCCGCCGCCATTGCGCCGACATCTGTGGCAGTGAGCTCAACGGTCTCTTGGCTGCCGACTTCGTCGAGTGCGACAGTTTCCACCATTGGATCAATACCGTCGCTTGCTACGATAGGCTCCTCTGCGCCAGCTGAGCGTGTCATCAATAGGGGCAGGGCGAGCCCTAAGATCAACACTTCGGCCATCAAGAATCGCTGAATCCAATGCCAGAAACCACTCTTCATCGCTGTCTCCTTCCGCATGCTGTTGTCACTTACATGAACTCCTTATAGGGGTCAAGCCTCGCGGTGAATTTACCTAGTAAGGCTAGGACGAACCGAGACTATCTAACTAAGCCAAAAGCGTGCCATCGTCGTGGGGTTTCGAGGCTGGTTAAAGGTGGCAATTTGATGAGTTTATTTCGCTCCATCATGATACCTATTAGCACCTAAGTTGTGTCGAAGTGACAAAATGTCGCGTCGGTGTCAATTTCATAGCAAAAAGGTATCTTTTGTCCGCCGTGCATCGTTTCACGCAAGTTTGCACGGTCTCAGTGGATCGGCTATTTTTAGGATCATGGCTACTGCTGCTAATCAGCGTAGGATCGTTCTCGGCGTAACCGGCGGGATCGCCTGTTACAAAGCGGTCGATCTCGTCAGGCTGTTGGTCAAGACCGGTTACCGAGTTCAGGTCATCATGACCCGTGGCGCTGTGGAATTTGTCACGCCCCTGACTTTTCAAACTATTTCCGGCAATCCCGTGGCGACTGAAACATTTAATCTGACTCAGGAATCGGAGATCGGGCATATTAACTTGGCGGACTCCGCTGATCTTTTCGTCATCGCGCCGGCCACCGCCAACGTGATCGGCAAGTTTGCCAATGGCATCGCTGACGATTTATTGACGACCGTGCTGATGGCTACCCAGGCGCCGGTTCTGATTGCGCCGGCGATGAATGTCCACATGTACGAAAATCCAATTCTCCAGGAGAATCTGCGCAAGCTTCGCCGGCTCGGCTACCATGTGATGGAACCGGCAGAAGGATTTCTCGCTTGTGGCTATGAGGGCAAGGGTCGGCTGCCTGATGCGGAAAAGATTGCGGAAGCGATCGGCGGCCTGCTCAAGAATAGGGATCTGGGCGGCGAAAAATTATTGATCAGCGCCGGCCCGAGTCGCGAGCCGCTGGATCCGGTTCGCTATATTTCCAATCGGTCGTCGGGAAAGATGGGGTATGCGCTGGCACGGGCCGCCGTGCGCCGGGGCGCTGAGGTGACTCTGATCAGCGGGCCAACAGCACTGGAACCTCCTGCCGGTGCGCGCCTGATTTCCGTGACCACCGCGGCTGAAATGCGCGACGCTGTTATCAAGGAATTTGCTCAATGCACCGCGATCGTGATGACGGCAGCGGTGGCCGATTATCGTCCCACCATGGTTGCCGACCAAAAAATGAAGCGCGGTAAAGGACCGGTCGAGTTACGACTCGAGCCCAATCCCGACATTTTAAAAGAGTTGAGCGACAAGAAAAACGGCAAATTATTAGTCGGTTTTGCCGCCGAAACCGAAGAACTGACCGCCAATGCCGAAAAGAAACTGCGCGAGAAGAATCTCGACATGATTATCGCCAACAACGTCACTGAGGCGGGCAGCGGCTTTGACGGCGATACCAACATCGCGACGATTCTTGACCGTACCGGCGCCAAGCGGTCGCTTCCGCTGATGAGCAAAGACGAATTGGCGGATTGTATCTATGACCATTTTCTCGCTCTGAAAAGCCAGCGCTGAGATGGGTACTCCGCGGGAGCCCAAGCCGGCGAAATACTTCGTCGCTCTTCTTTCGTCTTCACCCGATCTTTTGACTGCCGTCGAAACCGAATTAGCGGCTATTCTTGGNTTATCTTGATGTGTACAAAGTCGTCCTCGGATCTACCAAAAATGCCTGCCAGCGAATCTATCTCCATTCGGGTATTTATGGCGAAGCGACGCTGCTCTATTACGACGGCGGTTTCCACGGTTTGGATTACACCTATCAAGACTATCTGTGGCTCGAGACGCTTGCCTTTTTTACGACCCTGCGAGAAGCGTACCTGGCACAGCTAAAACAGCTCGGTTGAAATTTCGCTCGCACCGTTTAAGCCGCTAGCGTTATTGCTAGTCGCAACTCTCCGGTGATAAGATCCGCGAGTGAAAGGATGGATTTACCTTGGCTGAAGAGAGCGGCGGCGAAGAGTTTGCGACACTGGTCATCTCCTTGCGACGTCATTTGCAGAGGCGACAGCGCAGGGGAATTAGAATTCTGCCTGGAAGCAGCCCCGCCGAAGTGAAACCAGCCGCAGTGAGAGAAGTCGAGCTCTGGAGTGGAACCGTGGATGATCTATTCGCCCAGAACGCGGAGGCGCTCAAAGCAAAGAGTCTCGAAGAATTGCGTGCCGCCATTGGCGATTGCCGTCTCTGCAAGCTCTGCTCGGGCCGAACCAACCTGGTGTTCGGTGTAGGCAATCCGAAAGCTGAGTTGATGTTCGTCGGTGAAGGACCGGGTCGAGACGAAGATCTTCAGGGAGAGCCGTTTGTCGGCCGCGCCGGCCAACTTCTCACGGATATCATTACCAAGGGCATGGGCATGAAGCGGGAAGATGTTTACATCGCCAATGTGGTCAAATGCCGCCCGCCGGAAAACCGCAATCCTGAAGCCGATGAAGTGGCGGCCTGCGAACCTTTCCTAAAGAAGCAAATCGACTTGGTGCAACCGCGTGTCATCGTTGGTCTTGGCAAATTTGCCGTACAGACGTTGCTGCAAAGCAAGATTCCCATCACCAAACTGCGAGGCCAATGGCACAGCTATCACGGCATTAAACTGATGCCGACCTTTCATCCGGCCTATTTGTTGCGCAACCCGGCGGACAAGAAATTTGTCTGGGAAGACATCAAAAAAGTCATTAAAGAGCTGCGCGGTGAAAACGCTTAGAATTTATTTTTGTCTTTCATTGCTCGTGGCCGGTGCGTCGGTGTTGGCGCAGTCGAAGGACGCTTTAACGCCCCACGTCGATCTTATTTCGATCGACGGCACTATCAATCCCGCGGTCGATGACTTCATCCGAGAAAGTATCAGTCGATCGAAAGCGAACGCCGCCCGGGCTTTGATTATTCAGCTCGATACCCCGGGGGGGCTATTGACCTCTACTCGAACGATCGTCAAAGAGATGCTCGGTGCGCCGGTGCCGGTGATAGTTTACGTGGCTCCGAGCGGTGCGGGCGCGGGTTCAGCGGGCGTGTTCATCACCATGGCGGCGCATATTGCGGCGATGGCCCCGGGAACGAATATCGGTGCGGCCCACCCGGTCGCTGGCGGCGGCCAGGAAGTCAAAGGCGTGATGGGCGAGAAGATCGAGAACTTCACTGCTTCTTTCAGCGAGAGCATCGCGCAGCAACGCGGCCGCAATACCGAGTGGGCAATTCAAGCGGTGCGAAAAAGCGTGTCGATCACGGAGAAAGAAGCGCTGAAGATCAAAGTCATCGACGTTGTGGCCAAGGACATCGACGATCTGCTCGAGCAGGCCCATGGCCGAAAAGTGGACATCGACGGGCGCAAGCATGAACTGTCCCTTAAGGGCGCCCGCGTCGAACGCTATGGGATGAGCCTCAAGCAAAAGGTACTCAATACCATCGCCGATCCGAATATCGCGTATTTGCTCATGATGGCGGGGATTCTCGGCCTCTACATGGAATTTTCTCATCCCGGGGTGATCTTTCCCGGCGTGGCCGGAGCGATTTGTCTGTTGCTGGCCTTCGCGTCTTTGCAGCTGCTGCCGATCAACTATGCCGGGCTCGGGTTGATTATTCTCGGCATCGGCCTGCTGATCGGCGAGGCTTTCGCGCCCAGCTTCGGCGTGCTTGGCGTCGGCGGGATTATTTCTCTAGCTTTGGGCTCTTTTTTTCTCTTCGACACCGAGGGTTCCGACTTGATCGTCGATCGCTCGATTATTCTTACCGCTGTCGCGACGCTTGGCAGCTTTGTGTTGGCCGTGAGCTACCTGGTTTTTCGCTCGCAGAAGGCGAAACCGGCACTGGGGATGGAGGGGCTCATCGGCGAAATCGGCGAGGTGAGAGGCAAGCTGATTCCTTCGGGCAAGATTTTTGTTCATGGCGAAACTTGGAGGGCTGAAGCCGACAACGAAATCGACGTCGGTGAAAAGGTCGAAGTGGTGGGTGTCGAGGGTATGGTGCTCAAAGTTCGGCGAGCAGCACAGCGGTAACCAAGTAGCTGAGAGAGGAGACGATATGTTTGGTTTGGGGGTGCCGTTTACGTTTCTCGTTATTGTGATCATTCTGATTATTAGTGGAATCAAGATTCTAAAAGAGTACGAACGGGCGGTTGTCTTTCGGCTTGGCCGTATGGTGGGCGTGCGCGGTCCCGGCATCGTTTATATCATTCCGGGAATCGAGAAAATGGTCAAAATGGACCTGCGCACGGTGACCATGGACATTCCCCCGCAGGACGTGATTACACGCGACAACGTTTCGGTGAAAGTGAACGCCGTGCTCTATTTCCGCGTGCTCGAACCAAGCCGGGCGGTGGTTGAAGTTGAAAATTATCTCTTCGCTACTTCGCAGTTGGCTCAGGTGACTTTACGCAGTGTGTGTGGCCAAGCCGAGCTCGACGAGCTGTTGGCGGAACGAGACCGAATCAACAGCCGTATTCAAGAAATTCTCGATCAACAAACCGATCCCTGGGGGATTAAGGTTGTCTTGGTCGAACTCAAGCACATCGACTTGCCGCAGGAAATGCAACGAGCAATGGCGAAACAGGCTGAAGCAGAGCGCGAGCGCCGTGCCAAGGTTATTCATGCCGATGGCGAGTTTCAAGCCTCGCAAAAGTTGGCCGATGCGGCCGAAGTCATCGGCAAACAGCCGATGGCGTTGCAACTGCGTTTTCTGCAGAGCCTGGTTGAAGTCGCGTCGGAGAAAAATTCGACGACGATTTTTCCCGTGCCTATCGATTTGCTGACGCCGTTCCTCAAGAGAAACGATCAGACATAGCCCAACCGGTCGAAAGACCCGCTCGCATCAATCCGTTTCAATCACGGTAGGGGCACGGCATGGGTGCCCCTATACGCAGTCGTTCATGAAGCTTGAAGAATTCACTTACGAACTTCCCGAATCCCTGATCGCGGCATTCCCCAGCCGCGAGCGTGAAAAGTCGCGTTTGCTCGTTCTCCGTCGCGCCACTGCTGAGATTGTTCACAGCATTTTTTCCGACCTCGGTGAGTTTCTCGACTCAGGTGATCTCTTGGTGCTCAACGATACGAAAGTTTTTCCGGCTCGCCTGCGTGGGAAAAAAGACAGCGGCGGTAAGGTCGAAGTGCTGTTGCTGCAGCGATTTCCGGACGCGGACCGCAGCTTGTGGATCGCCCTGGTGGACGCCACGAAAAAACCGCGGGTCGGCGGCGTGCTCTATTTTGGCGAGCGCATGACCGCGCAGGTGATCGGTGATCTGGGGCGTAGCCGTTTTGGTCTCGAGTTTCATCACGCCGGTGAGTTCAGCGAGCAACTTGAAGCTCTCGGAGAGCCGCCGTTACCGTCCTATGTGCGGCGCCAGCGCGCCACGGAGGCACTGGATTGGGAGCGCTATCAGACGGTGTATGCCGCGCAATCGGGAGCCATTGCGGCACCAACGGCGGGTTTTCACTTCACGCCGGAGCTGTTCGCGAAACTGAAAGCGAGAGGCATCGAACGCACCCTGTTGACCCTCCACGTCGGGCCGGGTACTTTTCAACCACTGCGCGAAGCCGAGATCGAAAACCACCGCATGGAGGGAGAGCGGTACCGTCTTAGCGCGGCATCTGCGGACAAAATTAATCGCACCAAGCAAATGCGCGGTCGCGTGGTGGCAGTCGGTTCGACGACCACGCGAGCCCTCGAATGGATCGCGCTTCAGAAAGGCCGGATCGTCGCAGACGAGGGCATCACGCGGCTCTACATCCGCCCGGGTGATTCGTTTCGCGTTCTGGACGCGCTGATCACGAACTTTCACTTGCCCGGCTCGACGCCATTGGTCCTCGTTGCAGCGTTTGCCGGCTTAGATCTCGTACGACGGGCTTATCGAGAAGCGATCGAAAAAAAATATCGGTTCTACAGCTATGGTGATGCGATGCTGATCCTCTAGAATTTTGGATTGTCGATCCTTCGACGGAGTTTATCCTGAGCGGAGTCGAAGGGCTCAGGACAGGTTTTGGATTGAAAAACTCGTGGCTGTCAAAGACCCTTCTTCCAGCTTCCTAATCTTAGTCCGGTAATCCAAAATCCAAAATCCAAAATCCAAAATCTAAAATTGAACAATGTCCAGTCATTTCACCGTCATCAGAAAAGATCCCGATACCAATGCCCGCCTTGGTCGCCTCGTGACGGCCCACGGCGCTGTCGAAACGCCGTGCTTCATGCCGGTCGGAACGCAGGGAACCGTCAAAGCGATGTTGCCGCGAGACTTGCGGGAGATGGGCTGTCAGATCCTGCTCGGCAACACCTATCATCTCTACTTGCGGCCCGGCCACGAATTAATCCGCCAACTCGGCGGCTTGCACCGCTTCATGGGTTGGGACGGGCCGATATTGACCGACAGCGGGGGTTTCCAGGTCTTCAGTTTAGGCGCGACGCGCAAGATCACTGAAGAAGGCGTACGTTTTCAGTCGCACTTGGACGGCGCGACTCATTTGCTTACGCCTGACAAGGCGATAGCCATCCAAGAGGCGCTGGACAGTGACATCGCGATGGTCCTGGATGAATGTATTCCCCACGATGCGCCGCGTGATTATGTTCATGCGTCCACCGCGCGGACGATTCGCTGGGCCGAGCGCTGCTTCCGGGCCCGCAGCGCTCCAGACCAGCTGATGTTCGGCATCATTCAAGGCGGGTTGTTCCAAGACTTACGCCGATGGTGCGTCGACGCAATGATGCGAATGGCTTTCGACGGCTTTGCCGTAGGCGGACTAGGCGTCGGCGAAGGAGAGGAAAGGCTCCATGCCATCGGCAATTTTACCGTCGAATTATTGCCGGAGAGCCAGCCGCGTTATTTGATGGGCGTGGGCCGGCCCCAAGATATCGTCAGTGCCGTGCGCGCCGGCTACGATATGTTCGATTGCGTCATTCCCACTCGCAACGCGCGCAACGGCACGCTTTTTACTTTCCAAGGGAGACTGAATATCAAACGCGCGGAGTTCGGCGGCGATCCGCGGCCGCTGGACGAAGCCTGCGGTTGTTATTGTTGCCGCAATTTCTCGCGTGGTTACTTGCGTCATCTGTACATGGCCGGGGAAATTCTCTCTGCGCAGTTAAATAGCCTGCACAATCTTTACTTTTATCACCGGCTCATGGATAAGTGTCGGGAAGCGATTCGCGACGGTCGATCCGAGGCTTGGACGGAGCTAGGCAAGATCGGCGACAGCGCGTGAATTAATTCTAGGAGGAATCATGATCGATATTGCTTATGCGCAAAGCGCGCCGGGAGCCGGGGGTCCGGGTCCCCTTATGACGCTCATCCCGTTCGTTCTGATTTTCGTCATCATGTACTTTATGGTGATTCGGCCGCAGCAAAAAAAGTCGAAGGAACACCAGGAGCTGCTCAACAAGCTGAAAAAAAACGACGAAGTGATGACCTCCGGAGGAATTTACGGTAAGGTGATCGACTTAAAGGAAACGGTGGTGACGTTGGAGGTGGCGCCAAACGTAAGAATCCGTGTGCACCGGCCTCAGATCTCAGCCGTACTCACCGGCGAAAAAGCAGCCAAAGAAGGAAAGGAATAAGAGGAATGCGACAGAGCGTTCTGACGCGACTGATTATATTCGGCATCGCTACTTTGGCGGCCGTGATTTACCTGGTTCCGACCTTTGTGACGCCGCTCCCGGACTGGTGGAGCCGTCTTCTACCCGCGGACAAAATTCACTTGGGACTGGATCTCCAGGGGGGCACCCATCTCGTTCTTGAAGTGAAGGTGGACAAGGCGATCGAAAATAACGTGGAACGAATTAGGGGCGATTTAATAAACGTTCTGCGCGAGAAAGGAGTTTCGGGCGTCTCGGTGGAAAGGCTAGAAGGCATGCAAATTCAGGTCAAGGTTCCCGCAGCAAACGCGGAGCGCGTGCGCGGAATACTTAAGAGCGATTTTGGTCACCTCGTGGAGGCTAAGACGCCGCAAACCAGCGGCGGCATCAGCGAATATTATTTGACCTTGAGCAAAGAAGAGCTTCGTTCACTGCGCGATTATGCCGTCGACCAGTCTTTGGAGACGATTCGCAACCGGATCGACCAGTTTGGCGTGAGCGAGCCGATCATTCAGCGTCAAGGGCAGACGGGCATCTTAATCCAGTTACCCGGAATCCAAGACCCGGAGCGGGCAAAGGAGATCGTCGGCAAGACGGCGTTGTTGGAGTTCAAATTGGTCGATGACACGGTCAATGTAGAAGATGCGATAAAGAACGGTCCGCCGCCCGGCCGCCAGTTGCTCTACGGCCACGCGGGAAAAGGGGAGGGGCTGGCGGCGGAGAAACAAGCTTATGTACTGGAATCGCGGCCGTTGATGACGGGTGAATACATTCAGGACGCGCGCGTGCGGCCGGCAGAGCAGCTTCACGGAGCCTCCGTAGAGCTGATATTGAACGCCAGCGGCGCACGGCTGTTTGAACAAATCACTGCGGCTAACGTCAAACGGCGGCTCGCCATCGTCCTCGATAATCGAGTCTATTCGGCGCCGGTGATCCAGGAGCGGATCGGCGGCGGCCGGGCATCGATAACGGGAAATTTCGAAGTTAAAGAAGCGAGGGATTTGGCGATCGTTCTCCGAGCGGGCGCGTTGCCGGCGCCGGTTGAGATTGCCGAAGAGCGCACGGTCGGACCTTCCCTAGGCCAGGATTCGATCCAGAAAGGGATCGCGTCGTTTATCGTCGGTGGCAGCGTCGTGGTAATTTTCATGACCATCTACTACAAAGGCGCGGGACTGATTGCCGTCGGCGCACTGATTTTCAATATTCTGTACATGATGGCAATCCTAGCCGGCTTCCAGGCCGTTTTAACCCTGCCGGGTATCGCCGGCATCGTGCTCACGGTGGGCATGGCAGTAGACGCCAATGTTCTGATCAACGAACGCATCCGAGAGGAGCTGCGAGCGGGACGTGCAGTACGCTCGGCTGTCGAAGCGGGATACAAAAATGCCTTGCCGGCGATATTGGACTCCAACATCACGACGTTTCTTTCGGGCGTGATTCTTTTTCAGTTCGGCACGGGCCCGGTCAAGGGCTTCGCCGTCACGCTGTGCATCGGTATCCTTACCACGGTAATTACCGCGGTGTATCTGACGCGCATCTACTACGATCAGCGAATGGCCGCGCGCAAACTGGAGCGCATCAGCATCTGAGAGGCCAACAATGGAACTCATCAGGCCCGGCACCACCATTCAATTTACCAGCTATCGCAAGATCGCGGTCATTCTCTCCACGGTCGTAAATCTCGCGGTGCTCCTCGCACTGTTCGTTAAAGGACCCAACCTGGGGGTCGATTTCGCCGGCGGAACAATGGTCCACTTAAAGGTTCAGCAGCGAGTTACCATATCGGAAATTCGCCAGGCCCTCGAGAAGGTGAATCTGGGCGGTGCTGTGATTCAGAACTTCGGCGAAGCGGACGCCAACGAATATTTGGTCCGTTTGGAGAAGACCACGGTCGAAATCGGGGCATTGGGAGACCAGATCAAGAAAAGCCTTACCGAGCAGTTTGGCCAGGGCAAATTCGAGATCCGCAGGATCGAGTACGTGGGACCGAAGGTCGGCGAAGATCTCCGTTTCCGCGCAACCATGTCGGTGATTGCGGCGACGATTATGATGGGGGTCTACATCTGGGTGCGCTTCGGCTCCGCCTTCGGCGCGGGAATGGGTCTGCACTTTGGTATCGGCGCGGTGATTGCTTTGATTCATGATGTTCTGGTCACGGTGGGCGCCCTGATGCTGGTGAATTACGAGTTCGATCTCACCGTCGTCGCAGCGCTGCTTACGATTGTCGGGTTTTCGGTAAACGACACGGTGGTCATTTGCGATCGAATCCGCGAAAACCTGAGAAAAATAAGACGGGAAACTCTCGAAAAAATTATCAATACCAGCATCAACGAAACGCTGAGCCGTACGATTTTAACGACCGGGACGGCACTTCTGGTGCTAGCGTCCCTTTACCTTTTGGGCGGTGAGGTCATCAGGCCGTTTGCCTTTTCTCTGCTGGTGGGGTTCATCTCCGGTGTTTACTCGACGATTTTTATCGCTAGTCCGGTTATCCTTCTGTGGGAGCAACGCCCGGGAAGAAAAAAATGAATACAAAGGGCAAATTGGCGAATGGGACTTGTAAAATTATGGACGAAAGAAGCATCCGATCGGCTCTGAGAGGATTACGATTGCCGTTCTGCGCTGCGCAATTCGAGCGCCGCAATCTCTATTTTCACTCGTCCTTTTAGTCTAGATGCTAATCGGTCAGCACAAACGGTGGGTTCTCAGAGAAGTTGATCCACAGACCGTCGCTCGACAATCCGAACAGTTAGATATCTCTTCCCTTCTCGCGCGCATTCTTGTCTTGCGCGATTTCGCCGATATCCAGTCGGCTCGCCGCTATCTGTCATCCAGTTTGCGCAGCGATCTCCCTTCGCCATTCCAAATGGCCGACATGGAGCCGGCGGTACGACGCTTGGCTGAAGCAGTCAAAAACAAGCAGCAAATCGGCATTTGGGGCGACTATGACGTCGACGGCACCACCGGAGCCTCCGTGCTCGTTTCCTTCTTGCGCGAAGTCGGCGCGCAGCCTGTCTACCATGTTCCCCATCGAATCGAAGAAGGTTACGGTCTCAATACTGGAGGGCTCAGGCGATTTAAGGAGCGAGGCGTTGATTTGGTCGTGACTGTGGATTGCGGCATCTCCAACGCACAGGAAGTTGCGGCGGCGGGCGATATGGGGCTGGATGTCGTCGTTGTCGACCATCATCAGCCGCCTGATGAACTTCCTCCCGCGGTGGCGGTGATCAACCCGCATCGCAAAGACTGCGCTTTCCCCGACAAAGGGCTCTGTGCTGCGGGATTGGCTTTTTATCTGGTCATCGCGCTTCGCGCTAAGTTACGCGAAGAAGGCTGGTTCATCGGCTCGGTGGAACCCGACATTCGCCGTTACCTTGATATCGTGACGCTTGGCACGATTGCCGACATGGTTCCGCTCAAAGGTGTGAATCGAACTCTGATTCGCCGCGGGTTGGCCGAGCTGGCGAGCTCCACGCGTCCCGGCGTCGTCGCGCTTAAACAGGTAGCCGGCATCGCTGCTGCCGGAGAAGTGAGCGCTGGACAAGTCGGCTTTCGCCTGGGACCACGCATCAACGCGGCGGGACGAGTGGATTACGGAATCAAGGTGGTCGAATTGCTGACCACTGACTCCAATGACATTGCGCTGCGTATCGCACAGGAACTGGACGCTCATAACAGCGAACGCCGCGTGATCGAGGCGGCGGTATTGGAGCAAGCGTTGGCGCAGGCAAGCAGCGCCGTTGACGGTGGAAGGCGCCACTCTCTGGTTTTAGCAGGCGAGGGCTGGCATCCAGGCGTGCTCGGCATCGTTGCTTCGCGGATCGTCGAAAAATATTATCGTCCTACGGTTGTGATCGGATTCAACGGCGGCGCAGGCAAGGGCTCGGCGCGGAGCATCCGGGGCTTTCATATGATCGAGGGATTTCGCCATTGCGCGGAACACTTGGAAAAGTTCGGCGGTCACGAATACGCCGGCGGCTTGTCGATCCAATCGGCGAATTTGGAACATTTCGCCGAAGCCTTCGAAAGCGTCGCGCGGCAGATCCTCACGGCCGAAGACTTGTCGCCGCTGCTCGAAGTGGATGCGCAGTTACGCTTCTCCGATATCGGCTTTCCATTGGTACGCGAGCTAGATGTGCTAAAGCCTTTTGGCGTCGGCAATCCGGAGCCGTTGTTCATGACGTCTCAAGTCGAAGTTTGTGAGCGAAAGGTTTTTTCTGCTGGGGTTCGCTACCGGCTGCGTGACGGCGGTCGGGTGATCGGCGGCGTAATCTTCGGCGTGGATAATGATTATCCCGGCATGGTCGGAGAGATCATCGACGTTGCCTATCGGTTGAGTGAGAATGATTGGAACGGCGCGTCGACCGTGGAGTTAAAGATCGTCGACGTACGTCATGTGCCTGCGGCTTCGAGTCTGGGACCGCCAGCACCTAGCTGACGAGGCTTGGTAAGTGAAAGATCAAAGTGTCCGTGTAGAGATGGCAAGAATGATTATTCCGAAGTCAACGGCAATTGCGCCATCGGTGATTTTAGCCGCATATCTCGTGGCTCGATTGGTGTCGTCATCCTTCGCAGCCGATGTCGGCGGCAAGCCAGAAAAGCCGGATGTGGTTGTCACCTATGCGCAGCCGAGCGGTGCCTTTACGCCGATCTGGGTGGCTTACGAGGCAGGGTTGTTCAAAAAATATGGCCTGAACGCCAGTTTGCAATTACTCACGCCGCAGGTGTCCGCGCAAGCGGTGGTGTCCGAGGAGGCGGATTTCTACACCGATGGGCCGGATTTGATCAATGCGCGGCTGCGCGGCGGTCAGGTGAAGTATTTCGGCGGGACCATGCAGCAGCTGGTCTTTCAAATCTGGGGCGCCAAAGAAATCAAATCGATCCAAGATTTGAAAGGCAAAACCATTGCTGCGAGCACGCCACGCGCCGCACTCGACACGGCAACGCGCGAGGCGCTGAAAAAGAACGGGCTGGCGCCAGACAAAGACGTGCAAATTCTTTATGTGCAGACGGTGCCGGCGATCCTAAGCTCAATAATTGGCGGTAAAACCGCGGCCGGCACGCTCTCAGCGCCCAACACGCTTAAAGCGAAAGAATCCGGTCTCAATCTTCTAGTCGATATCGGCAAACTGAATATTCCCGCATTCCAAGTTGCTTACGGTACCACCGAGAAGTTTCTCAAAAGCAACCCCAACACGGTTTACGCCTTCCTCAAGGCGATCGCCGAAGGAGTCGCCCTATCCCGCAAAGATGCGGCGACGGCTAAAAAAGTGATCGGCAAGTACGCCAAAATCGACGACGCGCCGACCATCGATGGCACCTATGAGGCGTTCGCGCCGTACTGGGCAATGAGTCTGACGGTGCGCCCCGAAGCGATTAAAGGACAGTTTGAATATCTCGATGAAAAAGAATTCGCGAACGCCAAAAACTCCGACCCGAAAGACTTTTACGACAATTCCTTCGTTGACACCTTGGCCAAGTCCGGCTTTCTCAAGAATCTCGGGATGAAATAACTGCGATCTTTTCGACGCCGACCGCGAGGCAATTGAACATGGGTATTCAGAGTCGAAGGGATATCGTCTACCTTGCGCTGGCTGGATTCTTCGTTACTAACGCGATTCTCGGTGAATTGACGGGCGGTAAACTTTTCACTCTCGGTCCGTTTACATTGAGTATCGGCGTCATTCCCTGGCCGGTGGTGTTCATCGCCACGGACTTAATCAACGAGTACTTCGGCCGTGAAGGCGTGAAGAGGCTCACCTTCATGACGATTGCGCTGATCGTCTACGCGTTCCTTGTGCTGGTTTTTGCCATCCAAGTTCCGGCCGCTGCCTTTTCGCCGGTCAGCGATGCGCAGTTTTACGCGGTCTTCGGCCAATCTCTATGGATCATCGTTGGCAGCGTGATAGCATTCGCCGTCAGTCAACTGGTCGACGTCGGCATTTTCTGGTTGGTGCGGCACAGGACAGGCGAACGATACCTGTGGATGCGTGCGACGGGCTCGACCGTGGTGTCCCAGCTCATCGATAGCATCGTCATCATCGGCATCGCATTCTGGCTTCCCGGCAAGATTAAGACATCTGAATTTTTGACGGTGGCTGTCTCGAACTATTCGTTCAAGCTGATCATCGCGCTCGGCATAACGCCCCTGCTCTATGCCGGGCATGCAGCGATCGACCGGTTTCTCGGTGTCGAAGAGGCACACGAGCTCGTCGAACAATCCGCCAAAGCGAGCGAAGAAACGGTAGTGTAAAGGCCTAGCAGGATTTTTTCCGGGCACAAAGCGGAGAAAGATGTTCTGCTTGCGGTCGCTGAGGATGAGTTCACGTCAGTTTGGACTGGTAGGCCCCTCGCTCGCGCTCAGGGTGAGTTCATCTCAGGTTCGCACTGGCAGATCCTTCGCTCCGCTCAGGATGAGTTCACCTCAGTTTTTGGACTGAAGTGAACTCAATTAATGATCATCAGGTGGCAATCCCGCGGCAGTCTCTTCATCAGCCCCTTGACGACTCGGCCGCGGAGCATATGGTAAAACGCCGAACGGCGCGAAGCGCCGATAATGACCGAGTCGACGTCCAATACTTTGGCAGCGTTGCTAATGGCTTCGGCGGCATTGTGGGAGACGGCCCAAATAGGAATGATCTCGATATTCCTGTGGCGCCGAATCACCGCGGCCTTTCGCGCGCGTAATGCCTTCTTGAATCAGCCGCGGCGATTCGTCACGCAAGGCCAGGAGTGTGGAGGACGAATAGAGCGGCTTCACTTCGACGGCTTCAGCGAGCGTCACCAAACCCTTGAGCTGATCTTCAACCAGATCCTCTGACGCCCGATAAGCACGCGCTTGGAGGCGCTGGATGATGGGAATTCGTAGCAGTAAGTCGACGAACCACGCGCGCCTTACGCCGACCGCTGTCAGCATGCCGATCGCCGTCACCGCGCCGCCGAAGTAAGTGGCCAGCTGCTTTTCGATGAGGTTGACGCCCCAGGCAACCACGACCATGGCCGTTGTCAGAACGCCCAGCCAAAAGACGGGATCGCGCCGGCCCAGTCGCCAACGAATTGTATCCAAGCTCAACGAGGAAAAGACGAACGCGCCCAACAGCCCGAAGGCGTACATATCGCCGAGCAATTTCATTTCGCCGCGACTTAACAATATGACTAGCATTGGAATACTGGTCGCGATCGCGACGGCGATGTGCGGCGTATTGAACGTGCCGTTGCGCACGGCGATGATTTTCGGCAAAAAACCGCCTTTCACCAGGGCCAGAAAAACATGGTACGTGCCGATGATCGCGGTGTTCGAAGCAAACAGGAGCAAACTCGAGGCCGTAAGGACTACTGCCAGCTTGATGCCCAAGCCGCCAGCGATGAGACCTAGCTCGGAAATGAATCGCTCGCTTTCGGTGGCTTTGATCTGTTCCGGCAAGAGGCCAATGGATAACGCGGTCAAGACCGGAGAGGTCACGATCATGGTTACCATAACCGCGGCCATGGCCCGGCGGGTCGTTCGGCGCAGCGGAAAACGCATGGCCGGACTAAGCTGGCTGATGCTTTCCAACCCGGAGAAGGCGAGCCAGGCCGAAGCAAATCCAACCAGGAGTTCGTAACTCGAAATCCCGTGGGCTGGCCCCAATTTGTTCAGAACCGCGTTCCATTGGATGGCGTCCATTGTAAAAAATGCCACGCCAATGACGATGAGATTGACGACGAAAGAAGCGCAAGCCATAACGAGCGCTACTGATGCGCTCTCGCGAATGCCGATTATGTTGAGCCCAGCCAGCACGCCGACACCAGCGCAGGATAAGAGGACAATTTGCGGATCTATCGCGTTAAAGGCGCTGCCGATGTATTGAAATCCCGCGACGGCGGAGATCGCCGTGGTGAGAAAGTAATCTACGGTGATCAGCATGCCGCCGAGACAGCCCCACATGGGACCGAAGGCTTTCGTGGTGATCGTTACGACGCCGCCGCCTTCCGGGTTCCGCCACGATATTTCGATGTACTTGAGTGATAGCAGGATGAATCCGCCGGTGGTGAGCAAAACAAAAAACGGTGTGGCGTCGTGGACATGGCCGTAAAGAATCCCGGGCACGTAGTAGACGGACGTGCCGATGTCACAAAAAACCACCGCCCACGCCAACAACCAGTTAAGTTGCCGAGTGTCTTTCGTCGGTTCCATGGAAACGGATGTGGCAGTTCGAATTAGTCGTAAGGCGCGCCAACTCGGTGCAGCTCGAAGGCTCTTGCATTGATATCGCGGTTCGACCTATCATGCAATTAAGCACCGCGTTTATGGCCCTACCCGTTCAATATTTCCAAAAACTCGTCGAAAGCTGCCCGGACATAATAATTTCCGTCGATAAGAACGGGAAGATTATTTTTTACAACGATGGCGCGCGGCAAAATCTCGGTTTCAGCTTCGAAGAGGTCCTGGGGAAGAGCGTTTTGGAAATTTATCCGAGCCTTGAAGAGGCGCGCAGGGTTATGGCCGCTATGCGCGCTGGCGCCGGTGCAAGCAAGGGCCGGGTGCGCAATTTCGAAACCGTTTTCAAGACCAAAAAAGGGGAGAAGATCCCGGTAGCGATCTCGGCGTCAATTACCTACGACGACCAGGGCAACGAGATCGGTTCCATAGGCTTCGCCAAAGACATCAGGGAGATTCGCCTCCGCGACCAACTCGTTACACTCGCCGAGATCGCCATCGGACTATCGCATGAGATCAACAATTCTCTCGAAGTGCTGGTCAATCAAATCGAGATGCTGCGTCAATACGTGGGCCGCGTGGCCAGCGATGAGGATTACATCGTCGAGTCCGATCGGCTGGAGTCGCTAGCGTCGCAAGTGAAAAAAATTCAAGACATCACCGGGCGCATCAGTCAAATGGCGGATGAGGGCGAGTACGGCATTAAGGAATACTTGAATGGCAAGATGATGACCGATCTTCACGTCGACGACGCCAGGCAACCTTGCGATCGGCCAAAACCCGATGAGCGCTTTCCGCTGAGCGGCCTTAAAGTTCTGATCGTCGATGACGACGCGGGCGTTTGTCAGTCTCTTCAAGATCTGCTCGAAGCCGAGCGCTGTTGCATCGAGACGGCCGCGTCCGGTGTCCAGGCAATGGACTGTCTCGGACGCGAAAAATTCGATCTCGTGTTGAGCGACGTCGTCATGCCCGACATGGACGGCTACGAGCTCTATCAGGCGGTCAAAAAAACCACACCGAAACTCCCCGTCGTGTTGATGACGGCATTCAATTACGACAAAGATCATATCATCAAGCGCAGCTGCTTAGAGGGACTCCAGGGGGTGATCTTCAAAAAACCAGTCAATCCTGCGATGTTGAAAAAAATTCTCCTGCAGCAATGGCATTCCGAGCAAAAGAGCCAAACCCCTCGCGCCAGTCGCCGAGACAACATATTTAGCGGCAAATTCTAAAACCAACTGATTCGAGCCGTGAACAAAGAAGATCATTACAACCAAGGAATGGAGCTCTTCGCCCAGAACAAGCTGGATGAAGCGGCTGCGGCCTATCGGCGCGCCCTCGATGAAGATCCCGATTACGCTGACGCGTTGCACGCATTGGCGATGACCTATGCGCATCAAGAAAAGCTCGACCAAGCCATCGAAATGGGCAAGCGGCTGATTGAGGTCACCCCCGACGACGAACTAGCGTACACGAGTCTGTCGATTTTCTACCAGCAAAAGGGTTTGATCGCTGAGGCCGAGCAGATCGCCGCCAAGTCGAGGACTTTGGGGTGGAAGCGGCAGCTCAACGAGAATAAGGATCCTGACAAGAAGTAGTTCACGGCTGATTGCCGGGCTCCTAAATAGCTAGTGCAGAGTCAACTGGCTCTATCACTCGGATTTGACCCCTACAATTTTTCTTCAATCGCCTTCCGCTGTGATGCCGGCCCTAGATTGGCCGAAGATTTCTCCAATTCTCGGCTTTCCGTTTCCTTCTCTGGCCAGCAGTCTTGTGACCAAGTTGTCATGGACTTCCAGGAACTCGCGCGACCCAATAGGCGAATTTCTTGTTAATCATTGTCAGAAGCCGTCCTGCGATGGCATTCGCTCTGCTCGATTTCACCCTAAACTACTTTTTTTTGCCCTTGCTAGTTCTAGAATCATGAGTTCTTGCAGTTTGGGCTTGTACTGGATAAATAATGATACGTAGGTCTCGTCGGAGACAGGAATAGACACCGGGGAGAGAAGCATGACCTTAGCAGCAGGCCCGATCGAAAAGCTGGTGAAATTGATCGCTGATGAAAAGCGAGTCGACGAAAAAGTTCGCGATACGCAGGCGGCTCTGACCCTGGTCAAAAAGAGAGTCTCGGAGTCTCTGGCGCAACACTACATTGCATCACCTCGAGAGTCGAGATTTCAAATGCCGGAGGATCTTATGAGAGAAGAACAATCTTACGAACGCCTACTGCAGGCCCTGCAAGACATGAAGAATGAGATTGCCAAGCAGATTCGACCCGTGGAGGAACAGATTATCCAGGCCAACGTCGATCACTTGCGCCAGACTTTCAGCCAAGAAAGCCGCCGCCTGACCAAATGTCTCGAAGAGATCGATGACAACATCTTGGCCTGTCGGCAGTACCTCCAGGACTACGAGCGCATCCGCTCAAGTCTCTACGGGCTGAATGAGAAGCTCGCCCAATTGGGAGCTGAATCCATTCAAATCCCCGACAGCTTGCCAACGTCGGATCTGGGCGAGATCGTCCGCCAGCGGATCGAAAATCTGCGCACCCAAGCGAAGATTTGAACCCAGTTGTCCACGAGCGAGTCGCGAAGCACCAATCTTCCGCGAACGTTTCGTACAATGAGCAACCTCCCGGGCTAGCGAGAAGCTAGATTCTCGATGGTTTCAGTTCGTTCTCTTGCCTGAGCTACTACGGGCATCATGTCTCGTCTCGTCGATAGGCTTGGCGTGTCGCAGATCAGCGCGGTAAAGAACAGCGTAGGCGACCGAACCAACGGTGAGAAAACCGCAAACCGCCACGGTCCACGGCGCCCCTACAACCGTAGCGATCAGGCCGAAGGCAAACTACCCATCGGTCCACGTCCCGGTGTGACCTAGAAAGAGGCCGCACCAGAAAATGAAATAATCGCGATGACGAAAGGCGCGGAACGTGTTGGTCAAATACATTTCGGAGATTCGGTCGACGATTGAGATCGAAAACTGTTCGGCGGCTGATGCGCTTAAGACCGAATGCCCGCTTTCTTACATAAGAACTGGTAGGTGGGACCGTCAAGT
>WNFV01004334.1_pt1 | contig 25905 bp, 24 predicted proteins | sample 5400101 | NCBI WGS metagenome assembly WNFV01 (sample SAMN13153361, study PRJNA577476) | soil metagenome | isolation source: 115 cm soil or saprolite under grassland replicate 1 | place: USA:California | collected 2016-06-15
TCGAACGAATACACTTTGGAAATTGCGCCGGAGGCGAAATTCGCGAATCTAACCGCAGATCCTTGTACCCCGTGGTGTAACGGTAACACAGCGCCCTTTGGAGGCGTTATTCTTGGTTCGAATCCAAGCGGGGTAGCCAGTTCAGAAATCCCGCGCCAGGGTTCGCTAATCCCCCGAATTGAGGTATAGTTTGGGTCCGGCTTTATGAACGAATTGAGAGTAGAAAATTTGCGCGTCGCCGTCGGCGATCAGGAAATTGTGCGCGGCCTGGCCCTCCGTGTTCCGCGTGGCGAAGTGCACGCATTGATGGGCCCGAACGGCTCGGGGAAAAGCACGCTGGCCAAGGTTTTAGCCGGACATCCCGATTACCGCGTAATCGCGGGAAAGGTTTTGATGGACGGCGAAAATCTTCTGGAACTTGAGCCGGATGAACGAGCGCGACGCGGTCTGTTTCTGGCTTTCCAGTATCCAAGCGAGATCCCAGGCGTGACCATTGCCAACTTTCTCCGGGCAGCGTTGCAAGCGCGTCTGCCGGAAGGCGAAGAGCTGGAGGCCACCGATTATTACGCCAGGCTTTACGAGAAGATGGAACTGCTCGGCATGGATCGTTCGTTTACTTCGCGCTCGGTCAATGAGGGGTTCTCCGGCGGCGAAAAAAAGCGCACGGAAATTCTGCAAATGGCCGTGCTTGAGCCACAATACGCCGTGCTCGATGAGACCGATAGCGGCCTTGACATCGACGCGCTGAAAACCGTGGCGCACGGAGTCAATTCGTTGCGCGGGCCGAATCTTGGGATACTGTTAATCACGCACTATCAGCGCCTCCTGAACTACATCGTTCCCGACTATGTCCATGTGATGGTAGGAGGGCGAATTGTGAGAAGCGGGCGAAAAGAACTCGCTCTCGAACTCGAGGAAAGAGGTTACGATTGGGCACGCGAACAAGCTGCCGAACCCGTATTTACCAGGTAACAACAAATGAAAACCGAAACGACAGCCATCAATATCGATCGCGGCAAGGGCGACTTCTTTTATCCGGAAGCTCATGTCCGCGACGCGGGCGCGGGCTTGAGCGAGCGCACCGTCCATTACATCGCGGATGTTAAAGAAGACCCGGATTGGGTGCGCGATTTTCGTCTGCGCGCTTTAAAAACGTTTTGGGAGAAACCGCTCCCCACGCACTGGGCAAGCAAGGAACTCGAGGCCATCGACTTTGATAAGATTCGTTATTATCTCTCCCCGGGCACCGAACCGAAACGCAGCTGGGAAGAAGTACCGGACGACATTAAACGCACCTTCGAGCGACTCGGCATTCCCGAGCAGGAACGAAAATTTCTCGCGGGCGTCGAGGCGCAGTTCGACAGCGAAGCAGTTTACTCGAACATCAAGAAGGCTGTTGGCGAACAGGGTGTGATCTTTGTGGGTTCGCGAGAGGGGCTCAAGAATTATCCGGAAATTTTCCGCCCTTGGTTCAGCAAAGTCATTCCGGTTGGCGACAACAAATTCAGTGCGCTGAATTCAGCTGTGTTCAGTGGCGGCTCATTCATTTATGTCCCGCCCGGAGTGAAAGTGAAGCATCCGCTACAAGCATACTTCCGGATTAACGCGGAAAACTTTGGGCAGTTCGAGCGCACGCTCATCATTGCGGATGAGGGGTCGGAAGTTACGTACATGGAAGGCTGCACGGCGCCGAAGTTCAATACGCCAACACTGCACAGCGCTGTCGTCGAACTCGTGGCACTCAAGGGCGCGAAGATTCAGTACATCACCGTGCAGAATTGGGCTTCGAACGTTTTCAATCTCGTCACCAAACGCGGGCTCGCCCAGGAAAACGCGGAGGTGAAATGGATTGATTGCAACATCGGGTCTCGCCTCACCATGAAGTATCCCGGTGTTATTATGAAAGGTCGCAAGGCGCGTGGCGAAGTCTTGTCTATCGCGCTTGCCAATGACGGCCAGCACCAGGACACCGGCGCGAAGATGATTCATGCCGCCGACGAAACCACCAGCAACATCATCTCTAAATCGATCTCGATCGGGAAAGGACGCGCCACTTATCGCGGCTTGGTCCACGTGCCGAAGCATCTAAAGAATTGCAAGAACAACACCGAGTGCGACGCTTTGCTCATCAACGCGACCTCGCGCACCGACACTTACCCGGCGATCACCGTGCGCGGCACTGGTAACGCCGTGCAGCACGAAGCCAGTGTTAGCCAGGTCAGCGCGGAGCAAATTTTCTATATGCAACAGCGCGGTCTGAGCGAGGCGCAAGCGATGAGCTTGAGCGTGAACGGGTTCGTCAACGATCTCGTGCGCCAATTCCCCATGGAATACAGCGTTGAGCTCAAACGGCTGATCGAGCTGGAGATGGAAGGCTCGGTCGGATAACCGTCGCGTTTGGCGAATTCTTTCTGTAGCGGCGGTCTGTGACCGCCGTTCTGGTTGTTAGACGATATGGATCATGCCCTCAGTCACCGATCACGAAGTCGCTAAATCCGGATCAATCCTTTCCGGCGCCGCCGAGCTGCGCGATTTGCCCGAGTGGTTCCTCGATCAGCAGCGGGCGGCATGGAAACAATTCGAGGCACTGCCAAACCCGACGCGAAAAGATCAGGCCTGGCGATTCTCGAATGTCGGTCTTCTCGATCTGGCGCCGTTTCGAACAAGCCCGCCGCTTTCTGAAGATGATCGCGAAAATATTCTAAAATATTCGCGCGGCCTCGAACAGTACGCGGGTCGGATGATTTTCGCGAACGACCAACTCATTGAGCGCGACGTCGTCTCTGATGAACTAAAAAAGCGCGGCGTCATTTTTCAACCACTCGAACGCGCCATGGTCGAGCACGCCGATGTCTTCCGGAAATATTTCATGTCCACCGAAGCGACGCTTGGCTCGGCAAAGTTCTCCGCGTTGCACAAAGCACTCGTTTCGACGGGAACATTCCTGTTCGTGCCCCGCGGGCTGGAAATCGAATTGCCGATTGAAATCTTCCATTGGCTACGCCACGACAACATGTCGGTGTTCCCGCATCTGCTCCTCGTGGCCGATGAGTTAGCGAAGGTCACTGTGGTCGAGCATTTCCGGTCGTGCAGCCGAACGGCACCCGGCTTCGCCTGCGGCGTCAACGATCTCATCGCAGGACCTGGAGCGAAGGTGACATACGTGTGCGCGCAGGAGTGGGGCAGTAACGTGATCGCATTACAAATGAACTCCACTGTGGTCGATCACGATGCTTCAGCTATGAGCCTGAATTTGAACGTGGGCGCAAAATATTCGCGGTTCGAAAGTCTGAGCCGTCTCGTTGGCGAAGGCGGACGCAGCGACCTGCTCGCCGTAGCCGTGGCGAAACACCAGCAGGAATTCGACGCACGCACGTTGCAGGACCACGTCTCGCCGCGCACAGCGAGCGACTTGCTTTACAAAAACGCGCTCGACGATCGGGCCCGCACAATTTTTGGCGGGCTCATCCGCGTGGAACCGCACGCTCATTTCACCGACGCCTATCAAAAGGTTCGCAATCTCCTTTTAAGCGACGATTCGGAAGCCAACTCAATGCCAGGCTTGGAAATTCTAGCCGACAACGTCCGTTGCACCCACGGCGCAACCTCAGGTCAAATCGATGAGGATGAACTCTTTTACCTGCGCACGCGCGGCATTCCCACAAAAGTCGCCCAACGCCTCTTAGTCACCGGCTTTCTGGACGAAGTCATCGAGCGTCTCGATCATCCGGCGATAGCTGAGCATTTGCATCGACTGATTGAGGAGAAGTTCGGGAAGTAATCCTCTGTAATAACCGACCACCGGTAGGCAAATCCCTTGCTCGACAAATAAATCGTTTTATTGTTGTTGTGGGTCCCGAAAATCACTAGAACCGAGTCTGGCTATGAGTGTCGCAAAAATCAAAACAGCATTCGCATCTCTATTTAACTTCCAGCCGAGACGTGATACACGGGACTTCGCATTGGGAACAAAGATCGCACGCGGTTCTGTTGGCGATGAGTTTCGGGAAGCGTTCAAAACTGGAAAGATTAACTATCTCATCGAAAAAGCTGAGATTGACTACGCGAGTGGGAAAGCACTTGATAGGCTGTATTGATTGTCAAGTACTCGCCAGATTTCGCTGCTGCCCGGGATGGGTGGCGAGAGCAACACCACTTGGATCCGCAATGTTTCCAATTCCGTCGCCACTGCGCGCGCGATTTACGTCAATGAGGATAACAAGATCGGGACGCTCGTCTCCTCGCGCCGATTCAAGGAAGAGATCAAGGCCATGGATAAAGCAAGTGAAGTGCTCTTCGCGCTCAAGCCGGTCAGCTTCCGGTACAAAAAGGAGTTCGATGCCGGACGCGCACGCATGTTCGGCCTCATCGCGGAAGAGGTTGAGCAGGTGGACCCCGACCTGGTCAGTCGCAACAGGAAAGGCGAGGTCGAGACCGTTCGGTACGAGCAGATCAACGCGATGTTGCTCAACGAATTTCTCAAAGAACACAAAAAGGTCGAGGAACTGGAAGCAGCAATCGAAGCGATGAACGTGCGGCTAAACAAACAAGAAACCGAACTGCAGCAAGTGAGGGCGCAAGTGGAAACGAACAGCGCGCCGCAGCTTGCGAGCAGAGATTGACTCAGATATACGGGCAAGAAATCTCAGATTCCTCGACTCCGCTCGGAATGACAGACGGATGACCGGGCGATCAGACAGAATTTACAGAATCAACCCAATGCATTCTGTGAAAATTCTGTCCATTCTGTCGGAAAGCCTTCGTGGTCTTCATGCATTCTGTGGTGGAAAAGCTTACTCGTTACTGTTCTCCGGTATTGAGTTCGAAGTTAATTTTTACGTCGTAGTGGTCGCCCTTGAATAGTCCCGTCGGCGGCGGATCAACCTGACTGATTTGTTTCGCAACCGCCGCCACTGATTCATTCACGGTGGCGTTCTCGGACGGCTTGGCGATTTCGAATTTCGAAACGCGACCGTCCTTTTCGATTCGCACGTTCACAAGTGTCGAAATTTTGGCGCCCGAAGCGACATTCGTGGTCGGCTGGATCCAGGCACTGTAAAAACGATCATGTAACATGTTGCCGTACCAACCAAATTCGGACGCACTGCTTCCGCCCGCCTTCGCCGAGGCTACGGCGGGCAAGCCGCTCGCGCCGCCAGCTTTGCCTGTTGATCCGGTTTGGCCGCTTCCGCTCGGAGATGCGGAATCCTTTTTTGCCAGCACAATTTTGTCTTTTTTCTCCGGCTTGGGGTTCGCTTTCGTTGGGCTCGGCTTGGGTTTTGCCGCCGGTTTTGGAGAAGCTTTCGCCATCAGCATTTTTTTGGGAGTTGATTTCGGGACTGGTTTTGGAGTTGTCTTGGCTCTTAAGGCGGGAGTGGGACTGGGCTTCGCCGGTGTTGCTGTTGCCGTCGGTTTTGGAGTAGCCGATGGCAATTCGATTTCGCTCTTCGCGGTTGTCACGACAGGCTTTTCGTCTGCAGGTTTATCCTCTTCCGATTCGCTGAATTCAGTGTCAGTGTGTGGTTGCTTTGGTGGTGGCGATTCCTGTTTTTCCGATTCGTCTGCCGAGAGATCTCCCGCGCCACCCAACCACACGATGCTTTCTGGATTCGATGGGGCCCTCGCTGCCACACTCCAGCGAATCAGTCCCGCGATAAGCGCCACGTGCGCCAGCGCGATCAGGACGACGTTTCGCCAGAACCGGGCATTTCGTGGCATATCAGCTCAACACAATGACCAGCATTGCCTCGCTGAAGGAATAAAAGCGGCGTCAAGCCGCCGCACTCCAAAGCGCGCTTTTGCGCGCGAAAACTTTGGTGAAGCTTCGTGAAATTCGTGTCTCACTTTGCTTCTGCTTTGGTGGCGATACCGACCTTGGTGATTCCCGCGCGTTGCAATGCGTCCATCACTCCGATCAATTTTTGCACGGGCAAATCGCGATCGGGTCGAATCACAATGCCTATATCCGGATTCGTCTGTTTCAACTGCACCAACTGCGTGGTCAGAGTTCCCAGGTCCATCAGCTGATTATTGAACCGGATGATGTCAGTGCGATCGATTGAGACTGTTTGCACATGCGACGTGGTGATCGGCGGATTCTTCGTGCCGCTGGATGGGATCACCAGGTTCATGCTGCTTTCCAGCAGCGGCGTTGTAATCATGAAGATGATCAACAACACAAAAGCGAGATCGAGCAGCGGCGTAATGTTTATCTCGCTCAACGTGGAGAGATTTTGGCGCTGCGAGTAACGTCTCATCTGCGAAAGGTCGATTCCCGCGCGCCGTGATCGACGTACTTGTGCTCGAACTCAGATGCCAGCTCGGCGGCGAAGTTGTCCATCTCCACGATGATCCCGCGAATGCTGGTTACAAGAAAGTTGTAACCGAACATTGCCGGGATCGCCACGCACAGCGCGACGACTGTGGTTATGAGAGCGCCAGAAACACCGGGCGCCATTGCTACGAGGTTGGGCGAACCCGCCTCAGCAACACCTGTAAACGCGTCCATCACGCCCCAGACGGTGCCCAGCAATCCTAAAAAGGGCGAACCGCTCACCGCAGTGGCAAGCAAGATCATCTGCGATTCGAGTGAAAGCGCTGTCTCGCCCACAGCGCGTTCCATAGCGGCGTTGACCGCACCCATTTGAGCCGGTGAAATCTTGTCTGCGATCTCGAGCCGCGCGCGAAAGGTGTCGTCCACTTCGGCTGACCCGAGCAGATGAAAGGTCATTTCCTCACACCCTGCGCGATACACATTGAAAACCGGCGCACCGGGAAAGCGCGCGTTTTTCTCAAACAGGCGAAGGGGCTGTCGGTCTTTATGAAAAGCAACGAGGAATCGCGCGTTCTGTCTCCGTGCGAAGCGGATCACGCGAAGTTTGGTGATCATGATCGACCAACTGAAAATCGATACGACAGCGAGAAGAGTGAGGACAATTTTTCCTGCGATCGTCGAGTGATCGAACGCAAACAGTAAACCGCCGCCGGCCGCTACGATTTCCGGAAAGAGCATTCCCGCGTCACCGCCTTAGTAATAACGCACTCCGACAAAAGCGCCACCTAAAACGCTGTCATCCTGAGCGAATCCCGCAGTCGCGGGAGGAGTCGAAGGATCCCGCGGAATTAGCTGGACGTTTCACAACGGGATTCCTCGACTTTGCTCGGAATGACTATTTCCTGCTCGGAAAGTTCGGGTGCCTCTTTGCCGCCGCGATAAACGCGGCGCCAACGGCGACTAGGAAAAATGAAAAGAATTGGCCGCGGGTGAAGGACCCGATCAGTTCGGCATCGGGCTCGCGGAAATTTTCGATCACGATGCGGAAGATCGCGTAACAAATGAAAAACAATCCGGTCAGAACGCCGTTGGGCTGGCGCGTGCGCGTCCGCACAAACCACAAAATTGCGAACAACACGATCCCCTCGAAGAAAGCTTCATAAAGTTGCGACGGATGCCGTGGCGACAGAATTGACCGCAGCACGTTCGCGACCTCTGGGTGACTACGTACCGCGCCGATGATCGCCTCCGGCGTGTTCAAGGACGGATCGATTCGCGCGCACGCTGCGACTGCGCGTTCAGCTTCCTGAGGATGATCGAGCAGTTCCTTCGGGAACTGCATCGCCCAAGGAACATTGGCGATCCGCCCGTACAGCTCGCCATTAACGAAGTTCGCGCATCGTCCGAAGAACAATCCGAGCGGCGCGGTTACGACGAGATTGTCGCCGAGGTTCAGCCATGAAATTTTGTGCCGGCGCGCGTAGTAAAGCGTGAACAGCAATAGGCCGAGCATCCCGCCGTGACTCGACATTCCACCCTCCCAAACGCGCAAGATCGACAACGGCTCGCGCAACATTTCCGGCTTGTAGAAGAAAACGTAGCCGAGACGCCCGCCAACGATCACGCCGAACAATGCGCAGCCCGTTATGAAATCGCCTACGCGTTGCGGCGGCAGATCGGCGTATCCGCGCTTGGACAGCCAGAGGAAAAGAAAATAGCTCGATACAAACGCAAGCACATAAGCGAGCCCATACCATCGCGGTCCGACGTTGTCGTAGATCCGGAAAATGATCGGATCGAGTTTGTGCAGATAGTACGCAAGCATTTGCGGCGCGATTCTGGCTGTCATTCCGAACGAAGTCGAGGCTGCAACGCAGCGGACAAAGTCCGCGAGGGCAGGCTTTCAATCCCGTTGCGAAGCCTACAGCTAATTCCGCGGGATCCTTCAACTCCGCTTCGCTCCGCTCAGGATGACAGCGCGGCTTTTGGACGCGGTGTGTTCAAAACCCTTCGCAAAAATGGCGCGGTGCGACTAACGCGGTTTTTCGCCACTTGTTCCGGCGTTCCAAAAGCGACTACTTCGCCTCCATTGGCGCCCGCTTCCGGCCCCAGATCCACGATGTAATCGGCTTCGGCGATCACACTGAGATGCAGCACGTTGAGAAGCAATTCAATGTCGGCCATGTGCAGACCAATGGTCGGTTCCTCGAGCAAATACAATGTCGATCCGGGCTTGCGCATTTTTCGGATCCGCTCATCCGCCGCGCGGTTCACACCGCGTTTCAGTTGAGTCACCAGCTTGAGGCGCTGCGCTTCGCCGCCGCTTAGAGTGGGACTCGGTTGTCCGAGCTTCAGATAGCCAAGCCCTGTGTCGACCAGCAGCGAAAGTGGACGGGCGATTTTCGGATGCGCTGAAAAGAATTGCGCGGCCTCTTCGATCGTCATTTCCATCACGTCCCCAATAGATTTCTCATTGTAGAGAACCTCCAGCGTCTGCGGATTGTAGCGGCGGCCGTGGCAATCTTCACACGAGACATAACTGCTGGGCAGGAAGTTCATCTCGAGCTTGATTACGCCCTGGCCCTTACACGTCTCGCAGCGCCCGCCTTCGGCATTAAACGAGAATCGGCTCGGCGAATAGCCGCGCATCCGTGATACCGGCAATTGCGCGTAAAGATTTCGGATCTCGTCGAACACCTTCACGTAGGTTCCCGGCGTCGAGCGCGAGGTCTTTCCGATCGGCGACTGATCGACTTCGTACACGGCTTCGATAGCACGAATATTCTGGGGAGCGCGAGCGCCTCGCTCGCTCTTTTCGGCGCCCTCGCCGAAAAGCTTTGGATGGGTGTCCCGCGAGGCGCGTGACACGGCGGGCGAGGCGCCCGCGCTCCCCAGACGCTCGCGGACTACGGGCCAAATTACGTCGTGCATTAAGGTTGATTTGCCGCTGCCGGAGATTCCGGTGATCACCGCAAGCCTACCCACCGGGAAACGCACATCGAGGTTCTTCAAATTGTTCGCGCGCGCCCCATAAATCTCGATCCAGTCTTCGACATCGCGCAGCGAGCGGCGGGATCCCCGGATTGGATGACACAGCTGCGATTTCAAGCATCGCGCGGTTTCGGAATTTGGATTTTTTTGGACATCGCTCAACGTTCCGCTAACCACCACCTCGCCTCCGTGAATTCCCGCGCGCGGCCCGAGATCGACGATGTGATCGGCGCGCCGCATCGTTTCTTCGTCGTGCTCGATCACGATCAATGAGTTACCCTTGTTCCGCAGCGTCGTGAGCGTTTCGAGCAGGCGCTGATTATCGCGTGGATGCAAACCGATCGTCGGTTCGTCCAGAACGTATAGCACGCCGCGCAAATTTGAGCCGAGTTGCGCAGCCAAACGGATTCGCTGTGACTCACCGCCACTCAAAGTTTTTGCTGAGCGCCCAAGCGCGAGATAACCGAGCCCAACGGTCTCCATGAAACGCAGTCGCTGTTGAATCTCAGGAATGAGACCGGCTGCTATCGTTTGATCTCTCCCTTTGAATCTTAGTTTCGCGATCGCGCGCGTCGCTTCACCCGCTGAAAGATCCGTGAATTGATCGATGGTATAGCCTTGCACCCGCACATGACGCGCCTCCGCGTTTAAACGCGAGCCGTGACAACTTGGACATTCGCGGGCTTCGCCTTCGTCGATCCATTCGGATTCGCGTTCCGCGGCCAACTCGCTTTCCAGAACAGATTCGCCATCGCGGTTCGCTCCCGTTTGCAAATCGCGGTCCCAAATTTCGCCGAACCCGCCGCATTCTTGGCACATGCCATGTGGCGAATTAAACGAGAACAAACGCGGATCAAGTTCCTCAAATGCGCGGCCACAGTTCGGGCAGCTCATCTCCATGCTCATGACGGTAAGGCGATTTTTTGAATCCAGCAGACGCGCTGTGCCTCGGCCAATCTTAAGAGCACGTCCGGTAATCTCGCGCGCACTAGCGATTCGCCGCCGATCGATCACGCCCACCACTACGTCGATGGTGTGTTCTTTGAAACGCTCCAGTTTCCGAAACTGCGCGACTGGAACGAGTTTTCCGTCCACATAAAGAGTGTCGAATCCCTGGTACTCCGCCCAACGCGCCACGTCGGAGTGGAAACCTTTTCGCGCTTTCACCAGCGGCGCCAGTACCTTCAGTGGAGCGCGTTTCGCAGCCGTCTCGATCTGTTTCACAATGGAAGCCGCACTCTGTTTTTCCACAGGCAAATCACAGTCTGGGCAAAACTGCGTTCCGGTTTTTGCGAATAAGAGCCGCAGGAAATGATAAATCTCCGTAACGGTCGCGACGGTCGATTTGCCTCCGCCACGAGTTACACGTTGCTCGATGGCGACGGTCGGGGGCAATCCGCTCACCAGATCAACATCTGGTTTTTCGAGTTGCTCCACGAATTGCCGCGCATACGGCGACATGCTGTCGAGAAACCGGCGTTGCCCCTCAGCGAATAGGATGTCGAACGCAACCGTCGATTTGCCGGAGCCGCTCAATCCGGTGATGACCACTAGTTGTTCCCGCGGGATTTTCAGATCGATGTTCTTGAGATTGTGCTCTCGCGCGCCGTGAATATGAATCGCGCCGTTCGTTTTTCCGTTGGGGAGCGCGGGCGCCGCGCCCGCTGCATTCGACGCCTCGTCGAATGATTCTTCTGCGGCACGTAAAGCAAATTCGCCATCGTCATCAACATATCGTGCGCTGTGAATCCGAGGCGGGGCGCCTCGGACTGCGGGCGAGGCGCCCGCGCTCCCCAACACGCCGTGGAGAAACTTTCCGGTATGCGAGTTCTCGGCTTGCGCAATTTGTTCTGGTGTCCCGGTGGCGACGACTTCACCACCGGCATCACCAGCTTCGGGGCCGAGGTCGACGATCCAATCGGCGCTCTTAATCACCTCCAGATTGTGCTCGATCACCACAAGCGAATGCCCGCGATCCACAAGGCGTTGGAACAATTGCAGCAGCATCGCCACATCGTCGAAATGCAGTCCTGTGGTTGGCTCGTCGAAGATGAACAAATTGCGGGTGCCGGAAGCGTCCGATGAATGTCCCACTAATTTTAGCCGCTGCGATTCGCCGCCGGACAGGGTGTTCAACGGCTGACCCAACCGCAAATAACCAAGCCCGACTTCGTCGAGTACTTTGAGCCCGTCGGAAATTCGCGCGCCGCAATCTTCGTCGGCTTGCGCAAAGAATTGGATGGCTTCGCTGATGGTTAATTCGAGAACGTCGTGAATCGATTTCTCGCGCAGGCGCACCTTGAGCACGTGCGGCTGAAAACGTTTGCCTTCGCATTCTGCGCAGCGCACATAAAGATCGCTCAAGAATTGCATCTCGATCTTTTCGTAACCCGTGCCCGAGCAACGTTCGCAACGCCCGTTACCGGAGTTAAACGAAAAGGTGCCTGCGGTCAGTCCCTGCGCCATCGCCTCCGGTTGCGCGGCGAACAATTCGCGGACTTGATCAAACAAGCCGAGATAAAGAATCGGAGTTGAACGCGGGGTGCGAGCTAGCGGTGACTGATCTACCATCACCACATCGCCGATTCGGTGCGTGCCGGTGATCGATTTGCATGCGCCCGTTTCCTGATCTGAGGATTGTCCCTTGGCGCGCAGCAGATTTCGGTACAGCACATCGTGAATCAGAGTGGATTTGCCGGACCCGGAAACTCCAGTTACACACGTGAATATTCCGAGCGGCAACTCGACGTCGATATTTTTCAAATTGTGCTGTCGCGCGCCGAGAATCTTTATACAGGAGCCCGACCTTCGCCGCGTTTTTGGAAGCGGGATGGACTTACGCCTCGTAAGATAATCGCGCGTCAGTGATTCGGGAGCGCGGGCGCCCTCGCCCGCTGTTTTCGGCGGCTCGCCAAAAGCTTTCCCGCTGGCCCGCGAGGCGCGTGCCAGTGCGGGCGAGGCGCCCGCGCTCCCCAATCGCAAACCATCGCGCGAGATAAATTCGTCCAGCGTGCCATTCCAAACCAAGTCGCCGCCGTGCTCACCGCGGCCCGGGCCAAGATCGATCAAATTGTCCGCCGCACGGATGATTTGTTCCTCGTGCTCGACAACCAGCAAGGTGTTGCCTTTGTCGCGGAGATCGTGCATCACGCGCACCAATTGACCAACATCGCGCGGATGTAATCCGATGCTCGGTTCGTCCATCACAAAAAGAGTGTTTGCCAGCGAAGCGCCGAGGCACGTGGTGAGATTTACGCGCTGCACTTCACCGCCGCTCAACGTGCGCGTGGACCGGTCGAGCGTGAGGTAACCGACGCCGACCTCGCAGAGATAATTGAGGCGCGCGCAAATTTCGTCGCGCAGCATCTGCGCTGTTTTGTCGTCAGGCGAACCTTCGATCGTGCGCAGAAGATCACGAGCGTCGGAAATCGAAAGCCCCTGGAATTCGGGCAGGGTTAAGGTAGCGCATGCCTCCGGCTTGCCAATTCTGCCCCTTGCAACCGGGACGGTCGCACTACATTTGTAATTTAGCACTTCGGGCTGGTAGCGTCCGCCATTGCATTTAGGACAGGTGACGTATGCGCGGTAGCGGCTGAGCAAAACGCGCACGTGCATTTTGTAAGTCTTGCTTTCCAACCAGCGAAAAAAACCGCGCACTCCATACCAGCGATCGTGCTCATAGTCTTCGTCGGTGTATTCGCCTGATCGCCTCTCTCCTTCGATTACGAAATCCTGATCGACCTTGGGTAATTCCTCGAACGGCACGTTAATATCGATGTCTTCGCGGGCGCACGCGCGGAGCAAATCCTTCTGTGATTCACCAAACTCGGCGCCGCGAAAAACGCGCACCACGCCTTGTTTAATGCTGAGGCTGCGGTCAGGGATCGCTTTGTTTAAATCAATCGTGATCGTTCGGCCGAATCCGCGGCAGTCCGGACACGCCCCGAGCGGATTATTAAAACTGAAAAGGCCGACTGTCGGCGGGCGAATGTCCAAATCGCACCAGGCACAGTGCCAACCCGTCGAGAAGGGAAGAACTGTAGTGTCGGCGTTGCCGGTTGTGAGCTTTGAGATCGCAGGCGATACGCCTGCCTCCACAGGAATTACGTTCACCTGACCTTTGCCAAAGCGCAGCGCGGTCTCGATTGCTTCGACCAATCGCGTGCGATTTTCTCCAGTGATCGCGATGCGATCCTGAACGACCTGCACACGCGCGCCGAGTCTTTTGGTTTTTGGATTCGGCTCGTCCACGCGCACGACTTTGTTGTCGATCCAAACACGCAAGTATCCTTGCTGTTGGAGGAAATCGAAAAACTTCCGCGGCTCCGTTTTCGGGGGAACTGCGACCCAGAATGTAATGAGAATATTTTTGCCGACGCAGTCGCGCAGAACCTGTTCCGCAATCGATTGCGCTGTTTCCGGTCGAATTTCACGACCGCAACTCGGACAAAACGCTTGCGCGACACGAGGCCAGAGAAGTTTTAAATAATCGTTGATCTCCGTCATTGTGCCGACGGTCGAGCGCGAAGTCTTGACGGGGTTCGACTGCTCAATGGCGATTGCGGGCGGGATGCCGCGGATATCGTCAACGCGCGGCTTGTCCATTCGATCGAGGAACTGCCGCATATACGGACTGAAGGTTTCGACGTAACGTCGCTGGCCTTCAGCGTAAATTGTCTGGAAGGCCAGACTCGATTTGCCGCTGCCGCTGGGGCCGGTGATGACGGTCAATTTTCCCAGCGGAAGATCGACGTCGATCCCTTTGAGATTGTTCTGGCGTGCGCCCCGAATCTGGATGCAATCATTCCGCGCCACCGTAATAACCCGCTCTTTGTTCCCGATCTTCGAACCCACGGGAGACAGTTCCAAATTGTGCGGCGGTTCGCAAATTTCTGTAGCCGCTTCGCTGTGCGAAGCGCATTTCTCCTCGACCACAGTCCGGGACACGTCGCCCTTAGGGCGACGGCTACAGATCAAACCCTGCCGCTAGTTGCTCGCGCTGTTTTTGCAATTCTTCCGGCACCACGCCGCCTAACGAATCGAAAAACTCTTTGTGCGCAGCGATCTCTTTTTGCCATTCCTCGTGATCGAGGCCAAGGAGTTCATCAACGGCATTGTGATCGATGTCCAGCTCGGCCAGATCGAGATCGTGCGGGCTGGGCAGCCAGCCGATCGGCGACTTAAGTGCGCCACCGCTTCCCTCGCACCGGTCGATGATCCATTTGAGCACGCGCATGTTTTCACCGAAGCCGGGCCAGAGGAATTTTCCGTCTGTGCCTTTGCGAAACCAATTCACGTTAAAGATGAGCGGTGGATTGGTGAGTTGCTTTCCAATATCGAGCCAGTGTTGAAAGTAATCGCCGATGTTGTATCCGCAGAAGGGCAGCATCGCCATTGGATCGCGCCGCACTCGCCCTACGGCACCGGTGGCGGCTGCGGTAGTTTCCGAAGCCATGGTCGCGCCTAAATATACGCCGTGGTTCCAATCGAAAGCCTGATAAACCAGCGGCACGGTATCGCTCCGGCGGCCACCGAAAATGATCGCGCTGATCGGCACGCCTTCACCTTTCTCGACGTCGGGGTCAAGCGCAGGATTGTTGCGCATTGGCGTCGTGAACCGGCTATTCGGGTGCGCGGCTTTTTCGTTTGATTGTGGTGTCCAGTCGTTTCCGCGCCAGTCAATGGCGTGCGCGGGCGGGTCGCCATCTTTGCCCTCCCACCATACGTCGCCGTCATTGGTGAGAGCCACGTTGGTATAAATTGTATCGTGCGCGATCGATCGCATCGCGTTCGGATTCGATTTATAGCTCGTCCCGGGCACTACACCGAAATAGCCGTTCTCCGGATTGACTGCGTACAAACGCCCGTCACGAATTCGCATCCAATCGATGTCATCCCCAACCGTGGTCACCTTCCAACCTTTGAAATGTGCGGGCGGAATGAGCATCGCGAAATTCGTCTTGCCGCATGCGCTCGGGAACGCGGCAGCCACGTAATGCTTGCGCCCTTCCGGCGATTCCACGCCAAGGATCAGCATGTGCTCCGCCATCCAATTTTGTTTGCGCGCCAGATAGGAGCCAATACGCAAGGCGAGGCACTTCTTGCTCAACAAAACGTTGCCGCCATAGCCTGAGCCGACTGAGATGATCGTGTTGTCCTGCGGAAAATGACAGATGAACCGGCGCTCCGGATTCACATCCAGCAATGAATGCACGCCGCGATTCCATTCTGCACTCGGATCATTGCCGAGCCGTTTGAGTGCGATCTCGCCCATGCGTGTCATAATCCTCAAGCTGAGCACGACATATTTGGAATCGGTGATCTCGAAACCGATCTTGGTCAGCGGCGAATCCGCCGGTCCCATCATGTAGGGAATGACGAACATCGTGCGCCCGCGCATCGCGCCGCTGAGCAGCTCCCGAAGTTTCGCGTAGGTTTCTCCCGGCTCAGCCCAATTGTTTGTCGGCCCTGCTTCCTCTTTTGTTGGCGTGCAGACAAAAGTGAACTGCTCGACACGCGCGACGTCGTTCGGACTAGACCGGTGCAGATACGAGCGCGGGACCTTCTTCTCATTCAGCTCGATCAGGACGTTTTGCTTGAGCGACTCAGCGATCAGAAACTCGTGCTCGCGCTCCGAGCCGTCGCACCAGAAAATGTTCTCGGGTTGTGTCAGCGTCGCAATCTCGTGCACCCAATCGAGCACTGCCTTGTTGGACGGCTTTGCGTCACCGATCCCCTTCGGCGGAAATATGGCGGGCGCGAGATTTTTCATCGAACGAAACCGTCCAGTTTAACCACGAATCTGCCTTCGTCGAGGCTACAGCGCCACGGCGCACACGGACGAATACCGAAGGAAATACGAATGACCAAATGTGAGATCACGCCATCTCTCGTTTCACTTGCGCAAGAACTGTGAGCGGCATTAATTGAAATATGTTCGGGGTGACCACGTCCGATGATTATCGGCCGGTTGCGTGGATGGGTCGGTATCCTGTCGATGTGACCACGATGCTCGTCGGGGTGCACGTGGCGGCTGCAATTCTCGCCGCGATTCTGGTAGCATTCGGAGCCGGGTCTGTTTTGCTTTGGCTGCAATTTGATAGTGCTGCGATCTGGTCCAGCGGGCAAGTGTGGCGGCTGTTTACCTATGCCTTCGTTCATGCTCCATCGGGGCTGCTTTGGTTCGCCGTCGAGATGTATCTTCTGTTTGTTTTCGGGCGAGAAGTGGAACGTTTTCTGGGCCGGCGCGCGTACATCGCACTCTATGCTTTTTTGCTGGTCACACCGGCAGCGCTACTAACGATCTGGGGACTCTGGGAACGGTGCGCAATTGCCGGTTCGCCCGAGTTGCACTTTGGAATCTTCATTGCGTTTGCCACGATCTATCCGCGTGTCGAATTGTTGCTGCGGATCATGGCGAAGTGGATCGCGCTGATTCTGGCCGCCGTTTACACCTTTCAATTGCTGGCTTATCACGCTTGGAGCGACCTGATGGTGCTCTGGACGAGCATTGGTGTCGCATTCCTTTTCGTCGAATTGAATGGTGCCGGCCCGGAGCTCGCCTGGTGGAATGCCTTTAAAGCGCGCTTTGCCTCCAAGCCGAAGTATCATGTCCTCCCGAAACCACGAGCGCGCACCAGCGGCAGCCGCTCAGAATCGGAAGACGTTTACACGTCAATCGATCCGATCCTCGACAAAATTTCCAAGTTTGGAATTGGAAGCCTCACCGCAAGTGAGCGGCGGCAGTTGGATCGCGAGCGCGAACGGTTGCTGAAGAAATCGGAGTAATAACTTGCCGTCGCCATGTGGGCGACGCAACCAACGCGCGTATCTGAGACGTCACGCTCGCGCTTCGCACAGCGAAGCGGCTACAGTTTCTCCAGCCGAGCCTCGATAATTTCACATAGCACGTGAAGCAGAAGCTGGTGGGCCTCTTGAACTCGCGCCGTGGAATCGCTTTTGACCAAAAGATCAATATCAGCAATGCCAATGCTTGATCCGCCATCGCGCCCGAGAAACGCGATCGTTCTTAATTTGCGCATTTTCGCTTCTTGCAATGCGCGAATCACATTCCTAGATTTACCGGAAGTGGTCAGGCAGATAAGCACATCGCCCGGAGCACCGAGCGCCGCCACCTGACGCGCAAAGATCTCATCGAAACCATAGTCGTTCCCAGCGGCGGTGAGAATTCCGCTATCGCTCGTGAGACAAATCGCCGGAAGAGCGCGACGATCTTTGGCAAAACGCACCACAAGTTCTGTCGCAAAATGCGATGCATCGGCCGCGCTGCCGCCGTTGCCGCAAACAAGCAGTTTGTTTCCTGCGCGCAAACATTGATCGATCAGATCTGCGGACCTGCTGACTTGCGCATCAAGTTCGAGAACTGATTGCAGCGTTTCTCTCGCAGCAGCGACTGCACTTTTCAAAATTTTAGATGAGCTGGGCATGCGAGTACTAATAGAACACACCGTGTGACGTAAATTGAATTGGAACCTCAACTGTTGTCACACTTCTTGGTCTGAAGCGCCACTGCCGAAACGCCAAGATAGCTGCGCTGTCGAGGATTGCATGTCCCGTGCTTTTAAGCATTGAAGCGGATGTGACGTAGCCGTTCCTCGGATCAATCTTTAGTACCGCTAGGCCCTTTCCGGTTAGACCCTTCTCGTGAGCGGCGCGAGGGTACTCTGGGAGGAGCCAATACGTGGCATTCTGCAGCCACAAGCTGTGTCCCTTAGCTCGCGCAAATTCGCGGAAGTTTAATGTAAACGTCACTGGAATCCTGACTGCGGATACAGCGCCTGGCCTAAAACGCCAAGCGCGATAAGCTTTGAGGGCTTCGTCGTCGAGAATCTGATGTCCGGTACTCTTTAGCATTCGCGCCGATGTGACGTACCCGGTCTGCCTATTAACCACAAGCAGCACCAACCCGCTGCCTTATATGGGTAATGTGGTGCAGGCGTGAATATCGCTAGTCGCACTGCCTCTTCTTCTGAGATGCTGGGCCGTTCAGAATCTTTCTCTTCGACAACAGCGGCGAAGAGGCTCGCCTGCCCTAAGAAAATCGTGATCGGGAGAGCGAACAGTGTAAATCCGCGAGACATGCTTAGGAAGTGGTGCGCGGTAGAGGGTTCGAACCTCTGACCCCTACCGTGTCAAGGTAGTGCTCTACCACTGAGCTAACCGCGCGTGGAAGTCAGAAGTGATAACTGATTGGTGATCAGTAATCAGTCAAGACAGGAGAACTAATCACAGGCGCTGGTCACAGATCAGATCGATACTGGACAACCAGAACACCTCAGACGAACATTTCACTCCCCGTGAGCACACTTTTTTTCAAGCGTTTTCTGAAGCGTCCGTTCCAAATCGCGTCGATTGTACCCAGCTCTAAGGCGATGGTGGAACGTGTCGCCAGCAAAATGGACTTTACCCAGCCGCGCGTGATCGCGGAGTACGGCCCTGGCGAAGGCGTGCACTCGCGTGAGATCGCCCGACGGATGACTGCGGATTCGCATTTGCTCCTGTTTGAACTCGACGCGCAGCTGGCAAGAGCACTGGAACGGCAATTTGCAGGCGATCGACGCGTGCATGTGATTCATGGCGATGCGGCCTCGTTGCCATATGAGCTGAAACGCCGCGGATTCGCTTCGTGCGATTACATTCTCTCCGGCATTCCGTTCAGCATTCTCAAGATCGAGAAGAAGCGCGCACTGCTGCGAAAGACATACGATGCTCTTAAGCCGGACGGCAAGTTTATCATTTACCAGGTCACCAATGAGCTGAGGCAGCACGCCACCGTTTTCCAGCGCGACGAATCGGAATATTTTCTGCAAAATATCCCGCCAATGTTTATCACGGTATTTCACAAAATACCGTCCGCACAACGCGCTGGACGCACGTCTACGAAAAGCCGTTCGCGCCTCGCCGGCGTTGGCGCAGAGCGTTCGGCATGACGGAAAAACGGACGCGAATCGAAAAAGATTCGATGGGCGAGATGACCGTGCCCGCGAATGCTCTCCACGGCGCATCCACGCATCGCGCGGTTTTGAATTTTCCGGTAAGCGGTTACCGATTTCCGCGGCCATTCATTCGCGCGCTGGGTTTAATCAAGTGGGCGGCGGCGAAGGCAAACCAGGATTTAGGTTTGCTCGACGCTAACCGAGCAGCGGCGATCGCACAGGCGGCCGAAGAAGTCGCCGAAGGAAAACTCGACGACCATTTTCCGCTCGACATTTTTCAGACCGGCTCGGGCACGAGCACCAACACCAACGCGAATGAAGTGATCGCGAACCGATCGGCGCAACTGTCAGGGAAATCGATCGGATCGCACGACCCGGTTCATCCCAACGATCATGTCAACATGGGGCAATCGAGCAACGACGTGATTCCCTCGGCGATTCACATCAGCGCCGCCGAGGAATTGAAGAACCATTTGATTCCGGCTCTGGAAAAATTGCACGGCGCGCTCGAAGCCAAGGCCAAAGAATTCTGGCACGTCATGAAGATTGGGCGCACGCACTTGATGGACGCGACGCCGGTGCGACTCGGACAGGAATTCTCCGGCTACGCGCAGCAGGTCGCGTACGCCATGACGCGTGCAGAGAAAGCGATCGAAGCTTTGCGCGAGGTTGCGCTCGGCGGAACCGCAGTCGGCACCGGTTTGAATCGCCATATCGATTTTCCCAAAAAAGTGTTGGACCACGTCAAACAGCGCACCGGCATCGCATTCTACGAAGCGAAAAATCATTTCGAAGCCCAAGGCGGCAAGGACGCAGTCGTCGAGGCGAGCGGCCATTTAAAAACTATCGCCGTAACTCTCTTCAAAATTTCGAACGATATTCGCTGGCTCGGCAGCGGGCCGCGGTGCGGCATCGGCGAAATTCAATTGCCTGCCACGCAACCGGGCAGCTCGATCATGCCGGGAAAAGTAAACCCAGTGATGGCCGAATCGCTCATGATGGTGTGTGCACAAGTGATCGGCAACGACGTGACAATCACCTGGGCAGGCGCGAACGGTAACTTCGAGCTGAACGTGATGATGCCGGTGATGGCGCACGACATTTTGGAATCCATCCGGTTGCTGGCGAACGTGGTGGATATCTTCACCGAGAAATGCGTACGAGGCATCGTGGCGAACGAGGAGCGCTGCCGCGAACTGGTGGAGCTTTCGATGGCCATGGTAACCAGCCTCTCGCCTAAGATCGGTTACGATCGCGCAGCGGAAATTGCCAAGGAGAGCGCCAAGACCGGACGAACGGTTCGTGAGATTGCGCGAGAGAAAAAGATCTTGCCCGAAGACGAACTCGAGCGCGCACTGGATCCCCTCAAAATGACCGAGCCGGGCGGTACCGGCGGGGAGTGATCGCTAGTGGTTGCCAAACTCGAAGGGCCGCAGTTTTCCGGCGGCGCGAACATCGCGATCAAGTGCCCGAGCCACACGTACGAGCAAACGGTTGCCTTTTATCGCGACACCCTGGGGCTGCCTTTGATAGAGGAGGAAAAGGACGGCTGCATTTTTCAATTCGGCCCGAACCGGCTCTGGATCGATAGCGTGCCGAACCTGAGTCATCCCGATGTCTGGCTGGAATTGGAAACCAACGACACCGAAGCAGCCGCGTCATTCTTAAAAGTTCACGGCGTGTCGCGCCGCGACGAAGTCGAGCAGTTGCGCGAAGATTTCAACGGCTTCTTCATCTCCGCGCCGAACGGCGTGATTCATCTGGTGGTGGGACCGGAGGAAGTGTGATCGCGCGTACGGAGTGACGCGTTCACGACGAATCGCGTCCGCGCCAGCGTCCGATCCATGTGCTCCAGCCGTAAAATCCCAGCGGATTCAACAAACCTTCCGCCACTAATGCATCCACGTCCGCGCGGCTTGGTGTGATCTTTTCGTTGGCATCAGCGCCGTATACGTCGTCGATCACCATCCAGCTTCCCTCGGAAAATTTGTCGCGATAACAGTCGATGTCTCTGCGTTTGGCAGCATCGGCATCGAGAATTAACAGCCCGACTTGATCCGAAGCGAGTGCTTGACGGACAATCGACATCGTTTCCGGCTTAAACGACTTTCCCTTGACCAGAGTGACCATATTCGCCACACGCTCCCTGGCGAGATTGCGTTCCAAGTCGCGCAAGATATTACGAGTGCCGAGCCGTTTGTGTTTCACGCTGCCGCCGGGTTCGACCGCGATCAATTTCTTCCTCTGATCTGAATCGCGGACGCCGAACGCTGCCGCAATTGTTGCTCCCCCAACAAACGCGCCGATCTCGAGAATCGCGCCGGAGCAAAGCTTCGCGAAATGATAAATCAAAATCAGCACGTCCAGATGGAGCATGGAGTATTTGTCACGGATCTTCATCAACTCCGAATGAATTGGTTCGTGACGGTACGCCATCACCCTATGCATCAGATCCAGGCATTCGTTGTAGCTAGCCTGTACGATGGGCTTTCCGGGATTCACGGCTTCCGTTTGCTGTGAGGATTTCGGGTTGCCGCGGGTGAACTCGCCGGCGTGAGCGTTGCACGAGGCGATGCCGTTGCTGCGGGGCTGGCAAGCCGAAATGCGAACGTCGCCGACGGTGAAGGAGAAGCTGTTCCTGAAGGAGTTGACGAAGGAGACGCCGTCCCGCTCGGAGACGGCGAAGGACTCGGAGTCGGGGTGGGAGTGGGGGAAGGGATAATGTTTTCCCAACGATGCAACGGCACGCTCGCGCCGCCGATCTCTTTTACCAGCGTTTCGCAACGCGTGTGGATTTTGTCCAAGTCAGGAGGACCAAATGGCTTCTCGGCCGTTCCCGGGAAAATAATGTAACTCACGTTCAAATCGCTCACCGGCCGATTGTAGGCTGTTGCAAGCGCGTTGAGTTCTTTTGCGATGCGCAGCGACGCCTCGCCGACTTTATTGTTGGGACCGACATCTCCGACGATCACAGGGTAAATCGCATCGCCGAAAACCACGAGCGCGTAATCGCCCACTTTAACCGGATCGGGGCCACGGGTAAACATGCCCGGCACCACGATGAACGGATCGGTCGCGCCGATCAGGAAACTAAACTTTTTCAGCGTGCCAATCTCGGCGCGCAATTCCGCGATTGCGTTGCGCAGCTCGCGTTTGCGCGCGGGCGCGGTACTTGCCAGCACGTACTCGTCTTCCGCGCTTTTCAATCGCTGTTCAGTCCCGGAGAGGTACGGGTTGGGCGCGTCGGTTTTCTTCTCCCAACGATAACTGGTGGCCGGCTTAAAATTCGCCGGTGCACCGGTACCAGTAGGCAGGCGATCGGAATCGGAGCCATCGGCGTCCACATCCATCTCCGCCTGGAGGAGAAGCGCTTTCCGATGGGTTTCGGGATGCTGAAGCTGTAGAACGGTCTGGCAATCGAAAAAGTTATGCCGCGACAAAAGCAAATCGAGACGGCCAAGATTCTCGCGCAGCATTCTGACTTTCGTGTCGTAAAGCTGCGTAAACAGCGGCGAAACAGATTCAGCAGACAACATCGAGGTCAAACCAGGTAAAAGCGTTGGTAATTGGGGGCTGACTTTCGCCAGTTCGTCGATCGTTTTGTTTGGCGAGGGTACACGCGCCAGCAGCTTGAGATCCAATACGTAACTCTCGGGTTGGGTGCGTTCGGTCGTAGCATCTGCGCCGGGAGTCGTCTCAACCGTGGAGTGAAGTGTGATGCCGTTGAACAGTTTTGCGGTGTCCAACTTCCCCGCGATCACCGGCGACCGGGTTGCCGTCGGTGCCGGCGTCGGCGTTTCGGATATCTCAATGGGCGCGAAGCGTTGCAGTCGCTCAAGCGAGATCCAGCGATAGACAATCGCGGCGAAAATCGCGGCGAATAGAACCAGAACTAACCGCCGCCACGTACGAAGGCGAATTTTTCCCACACGATTACTTTCTGACCCAGACGACGATCGCTGCAATAATCCCGATCACGCTCAGCACTGACATCATGCCAGCAGGCATGATTCTGCCGGTACGAAAGAATTTCGGCACGAACTGCCCAGCCAGCAAAACCGAGATAATGAGCGCAGTCGCTAATCCGGCGACGCGGTGTTCAGGCAAAAGAAATGCCGCTACGAGCAGCAAGACCCCTGTGATCGCCCCGGCAATAATCGACGCCGCACTGCCGGCCTTAAAGTAGCCGATAATGCCGCCGATGATCGTGAGCAGGCCAAAAATAATGAAATAAATCTTCGCCGCTTCCATTTGAAACGCGCCACTTGGTAAGCCAACTGGACGCCGCTGTCCAGCATTGCTCTAGCGGACGGCATTGATGCGACCTAATTGTCGCGATCCACCAGCGGGATCACCGATCCCAGCTACAGCGCGCGCACACTGGCATCATTGTAGAACTCGATTTGCCGTCCGCCGAGGCGGCGAATAATGCGCCAGCCATGGCTCTTTGCGAATTCATGGATTTCCCCTTCCGAGATGTCCCGCAGAACCCGCAACTCCGCAGGCTGGGTGACGACATACTCGGAGCTTATTGAAAGTCTCTGCCCGATCTTGGCGGCGAGAGCTGGCAACTCGTTGTGCATCTTTTCCAGTCTAGCGACTAACCGTCCGATCCGCGTTCGAAATCTTTTTCTTCAACGGCAGCGGTGGCGGCCGCTTGGGTTTACGATTCAGTCTTGCCCGTAATGCGTGAATAGCCTTGCGGCCGGGCGAAGGGCCCCGCGCGGTTGGTTTCTCCATATTGATCTTGTTCGTTGTAGAGGCGGTTGTGTCAAACGCTTACGTATGAAATCAACCCATCGGCCCAAGCGCCACCACACATTTCGACTCACTGGCGCGGTGCTTTTCCTTGGCTAAACTTTGTCGATGTTTTCGGAGACGATCGAGTTACGCGGTCACATCATTGATTCGCTCATCTTGCCGAAGGTGCTCGATCAAATTTTAACCCACGGCGCTCATTTCAAGATCGGCGAGATCACGATCGGCCAAAAGCGTGCAGACCAAAGCTTTGCGCGCATCGAGGTCTCGGCGGAAACAAGCGACGCGCTGGATGAACTAATCTTGCGACTGCGGCAGCACGGCGCCGAAGTCGCCGTACGCACAGACGCACAGCTAGCTCCGGCTCCGGCGGACGGCGTTTTCCCGCCCGAGTTCTATGTGATGACGAACCAGCAAACCTTCGTCCGCGTTGGCGGCAAGGAGATCGAGGTGCGGCCTACCATGATGGACACCGCAATCGCAGTGAACCGAAAAGGACGCGCCGCGCGAGCCGTTAAATTCTTCGACGTTCATAAAGGCGACGAAATCGTCATTGGCCACCAGGGTGTGCGCGTAGTGCCGGTGCAACGCGCGACGTCGCGCACGGATATTTTTCAATTCATCAACACGATCATCGATGCTGATGAGCCGAAATCGGCCATTATTCGCGAACTGGCTGAGGAACTGCGACGCGCTCGCAAGGCCAAAGGCAAAATCGCAGTGGTGGCCGGCCCGGCGATCGTGCGGACCGGTGCCGGTCAACATTTGGTGCGCCTCATCGAGGCAGGTTATGTCGATCGACTTTTCGCCGGAAATCCATTTGCCGGTTACGACGTGGAACGGGCATTGTTCGGCACTTCTTTGGGTATCAGCCTCGACCTGGCATTCGCGCGCGGCGGACGCGAGAACGTTATGCGCGCGGTCAACGTGATTCGCCAAGTCGGCGGCGTTGCCGCAGCTGTTGAGAAAAATCTGCTGACCAGCGGGATCATGCACGCCTGCGTCCGTAACAATGTCGATGTGGTACTCACCGGCTCGATTCGGGATGAGGGATCGATTCCCGGCGCAACGACAGACGCGATTGAAGGCCAAAAGGTATTGCGCGAAAAACTTGCCGACGTAACGCACGCCTTGCTGCTTGCGACCATCCGGCATTCACTTGCGGTGGTGAGCATGCTCGCGCCCACGGTGAAAATCGTATCCGTCGATATCGATGCCTCGGCGGTCGAGCGAGTCGTCGAACAACAGCCGTTACAGTCAATCGGCATGATCACGGACGTAGAACCATTTCTGCGGGAACTCGCCGATCGCCTCACAACATCATAGTGTCATTCTGAGCGAAGCGAAGAATCTCGGATCGATTTGGAAGCGGTGCCCGACAAAATTAGGCCAGACCACGTTTCGCTTCGCTCAACATGACAGCGCTATGTATGAGGTGAGTTCTAGTGAATCCTGCGCTGGCGAGTAGATTTAAAAGTCGTATGCGCGAGCTGCTTCTTTGTCCGCCGGATTACTACGGCATCGAGTACGAGATCAATCCCTGGATGAGCGTCGCCCGCGGTGCCGAAACGGCGATCGTCCAGGACCAATGGAAACAACTGCACGCGACGCTTTCCAAATTTTGCAAGGTTCATCTGATCGCGCCGCAGCCGCGACTGCCCGACATGGTCTTTACTGCCAACGCCGGGCTGACGGTTGGCCGCAAATTCATCCCCAGCAATTTCCGCCACAAAGAACGCGCCGGCGAACAACCGTTTTTTGCCAAATGGATGGAGCAACACGGTTACGAAGTGGATTGGCTGCCGGAGAAACTTTACTTCGAAGGCGAAGGCGACGCGCTCTTCGGCAACGAAGCGCTCTTTTGCGGTTACAAATTTCGTTCCGACATTCAATCGCATCGCGCCATAGCAGAAATGCTCGGTTGCC
>WNFV01002246.1_pt1 | contig 25888 bp, 28 predicted proteins | sample 5400101 | NCBI WGS metagenome assembly WNFV01 (sample SAMN13153361, study PRJNA577476) | soil metagenome | isolation source: 115 cm soil or saprolite under grassland replicate 1 | place: USA:California | collected 2016-06-15
GGAATCGCTCGCCGACGAGATGTGGCGGCGGTTCGAGGCCGGAGTCGAAGCTGACGCCCCGGCTCGGCAGCAGCGCGACACCCTCCTCCCCGATGAACCACGAGGCTGCATCGGCCGCGTCGCGTGCGTCTGCGTCCTCCGGCAGCAGGCAGACGAGAGCCCGCCCGACATGCCGGTGGACGGCTGCGAGCACGAGCGGCAGCAGCGGCTCCGAGACTCGCGCGCGCGCGCCTGCGAGCTCGTCGGCAAACGATCGCAGGCGCTCGTGCTCGAGCACCTCGTCGAGGACGATATGGAGTACCGGCTGGTCCATGACGACTGGCGGAACACCCGTTCCGCGGGGGTCAGTCTAGTCCGCCTGGGCCCCTCAGTTGAACCGCTGCTGCGTCCGGTCGAGGCCCTCGAGGGCGAGCATCTCGACGGCGTCGGCCGCCCGCGCCACGATCGCCTCGGAGTCGTCCTCGGGCTCGAAATCCGAGAGAACGTAGTCCGCGAGCGGACGAGGGTCGCCGCGGCCCGGCCGGCCCACGCCGACGCGCAGCCGCAGGAAGTCCTGCGACTTCAGATGGGCGGCGAGCGAGCGTAAGCCGTTATGGCCCGCGAGACCGCCGCCGAGCCGAGTCTGAAGGCGCCCGGGCTCGAGGTCGGACTCGTCGTGTACGACGAGGATGGCGGCGGGATCGACCTTGAAGAAGCGCGCGGCCGCGCCGACCGACCTGCCGGACTCGTTCATGTACGTCTCCGGCTTCAGGAGCGCCACCTTGTGCCCGTCGAGCCGGATCTCGGCGAGCTGTCCCGAGAACTTCCCTTTGAACGCGGCGCCGTGCCGACGGGCGAGCTCGTCGACGACCATCCAGCCGACGTTGTGCCTGTTTCCCTGGTACTCCCGCCCGGGATTGCCGAGGCCGACGACGAGCAAGTCGAGCGACGAGTCGGACTCGGCCCGCCGCCTGAACAGCATTGAGAGCAGGTCCTACTCTTCGGACTCGGCCTCGGCGGCCTCGCCGCCTTCGGCCTCGGCAGCTGCCTCGCCCTCGCCCTCGACCGCCCCTTCGGCAGCCTCTTCCTCCTCCTCGACTTCCTCGACCTCGACTCGCGGTGCGGTCACGATCGCCAGCACCGTTTCCTCAGGGTCGTCGAGCAGCGTGACGCCTTCGGGCGCGCTCAGATCGGCCAGGCGTAGCGCATCGCCGATGGCGAGCGACGAGACGTCCGCGTCGAGGTGCTCGGGAATGTCGCCGGGCAGCGCCTCGACGTTGATCTCGCGCGCCACCTGCGTGAGGACGCCGCCCTCCTTCGTGCCGGGCGCCTCGCCGACGAGCTGGACGACGACGGACGCATGGATCGGCTGATCGAGCCGCACTTCCTGGAAGTCCACGTGCGTGATCTTGCCGCGGAGCGGATCCTGCTGGTACTCCTTCAGGACCGACGGATGGGCGGTCTTCTGGCCGTCGAGGACGACGTCGAGAATCGCGTGGAGCCCGGCGCTCGTGCCCAGTGCGGCGCGAAGCTCCCGCTCGGGCACGGAGAAGGCATGGGGCTTCTTCCCTCGCCCGTAGAGGACACCCGGGATCAGCCCTTCTCTGCGGAGGCGCCGCGAGTCGCGCGAGCCGAGCTTCTCGCGCTCACGAACGACGATCTTCACACGGTCTCCAGCCACGGCGGCGGATTCTAGCGCCAGAGGTCGAGGCGCGCCGCGTTCTAGAACAGCTGCGTGTCGCCGCCGAAGATGGCCGATACCGAATCGTCGGCGAAGACGTTGAGGATCGTCTCGGCCAGAAGGCCCCCGACGGGCAGCACCGTCATGTTGGCCGGGCGGTTCAGCGGGTCGACCGGCACGGTGTCGGTGACGACGATGCCGGCGATGTCCGCGTTCGCGAAGCGTTCGAGCGCGTCGCCGCAGAACATGCCGTGCGTCGCGAAGAGCCAGACGTCCTTCGCGCCGTGCGCCTTCAGCGCGTCGACGTTCGCGAGCAGCGTTCCGCCCGTCATGATCACGTCGTCGCCGAGGATCGCGATCTTGTCGCGGACGCGGCCGGCGATCTCGGCCACCTCGGCCTGGTCGTGGGCCGGGCGCGTCTTGTGCATGATCGCGAAGTCGCCCTCGATCATCTCCGAGAAGCGGACCGCCATCTTCGCGCGGCCGGCGTCGGGCGAGACCGAGACGACGCCCTCGCCGACGAGGCCAAGGTCGCGGAAGTGGCGCGCGAAAAGCGGGAGCGCCGTCATATGGTCGACCGGGAGCGTGAAGAAGCCCTGGATCTGGCCGGCATGCAGATCCATCGTGAGCACACGGTCGGCGCCGGCGAGCTGGAGCATGTCGGCGACGAGCCGGGCGGAGATCGGCTCCCGCGGCTTGGCCTTGCGATCCTGGCGCGCGTAGGGAAAGAGCGGCACGACGGCGGTGATGCGCTTGGCGGAGGCCAGCTTGGCCGCCTGGATCATGAACAGCAGCTCCATCAGGTGCTTGTCGATCGGCTGAGCCCCCGTCTGCACGAGGAAGACGTCGGCGCCGCGGATCGACTCCTCGTAGCGGCAGTAGGTCTCGCCGTTCGCGAACGTCCGGAGCTCGATGCTGCCGAGCTCGATCCCGAGGTGCTCCACGATCCGCTGAGCAAGGTCCGGATGGGAGCGCCCGGCGAACACCATCAGCCGCTTGAGCGGCCCCCGCTCGATCCAGTGCTCGGGCCCGGGCATGGCGCTTGGACTCTGCGCCTCGATCCCGGGCAAGGTCAACTCAATCGTCCCGATGTCGTTCGACATATCCCTCTTTGTTGACTTGTCGCTCCCTCGCTAAGGCGAGAGAACCCGGCGGAACGTCGTTCGTGATCGTCGAGCCCGCGGCGATCCATGCCTCGTCTCCTATGGTCACGGGAGCAACGAAGGCATTCTGGACGCCGGTCCTGACGTTGCGGCCGATGGTCGTCCGGCCCTTGGGCTCGCCCGGGCGATGCGCGAAGTTCGCGGTGATGTTCCCTGCAGCGATATTCGACTCCTCGCCGATCTCGGCGTCGCCTATGTAGGAGAGGTGCGGCACCTTCGTCCCCGCGCCGATGCGCGAGTTCTTGATCTCGACAAAGGTTCCCGCCTTCGACCGCTCCGCCAGCACTGAACCCGGGCGAAGGTAACAGAACGGGCCGACGCTCGCGCCCTCACCGATCTCGACGTCCACGGCCACCGTATGCGGGTGGATCTCGGCGCCGCGGCGTACCACCGTGGCTCCACGCAGAACCGTGAAGGGGTGGATCGTGACGTCGGGCTCGAGCTCGACGGTCGGCTCGATCCAGGTCGTCTGCGGGTCGACGATCGTGACGCCCGCGAGCATGTGCGCCTCGTTGATCCGGTCGCGGAGCGCGGCGCCGGCCGAGGCGAGCTCGACGCGCGTGTTCACGCCGTCTGTCTCGCTCGGATCCGGTGCTCGATGCACCCCGACTGTCTCACCCGCCTCCACGAGGAACGCGATGGTATCGGTCAGATAGAGCTCACCCTGCACGTTGTGTGGCTCGAGGCGCTCGAGAACCGGCCAGAGCTTCTCGGCGCGGAAGACGTAGATCGACGAGTTCACCTCGCGAACGGCCAGCTGCTCAGGGGTAGCGTCTCCGGCCTCGACGATCGCAGCCAGGCCGCCGTCGGCGTTGCGGATGATGCGTCCGTAGCGACGTGGATCGGCCGGCTCGAAGGAAAGGACCGTCGCGGCCGAGGCCTCTTGTCGGTGTGTCTCGACCAGGTCCCGCAGTAGCGCGGGCGTGAGCAGAGGCGTGTCGCCGGACAAGACGAGCACGTCGTCGCTGCGGCCCTCGAGCGCGGCCCGGGCGGAGCGAACTGCGTCTCCTGTTCCCTTCGGCTCCGACTGGACCGCGACCTCGAACCGTTCGAGCTCGCTCGCGCCGCCAGGCGATGCGACGACGACGACCGGATCCGCGCCGACCTCGCCCGCGGTCTCGAGCACCCAGTCGACCATGCGGCGCCCGAGGATCGGATGGAAGTGCTTCGGTGTCCGCGACCGCATCCGCGTGCCGAGGCCGGCGGCCATCACGACTGCTGCAAGGGTTGTCTCGGTCACGGGCAGGAAATGGCTGGGGCGCCAGGATTCGAACCTGGGATCACGGGACCAAAACCCGTTGCCTTACCACTTGGCCACGCCCCAGTAGGTTGGTCCGCCGCAAGTGTGGCAGAGGTGGAAGCGACTCGTGCGTCGGAGGAGCGGTTCGGTCAGGGTCGCTCGGCGAACAGGGCGGCCAGGACGACGATCGCGAGGATTCCGACGACCGCGAGCGCGACGAAGCCGAGAATCGCGAACACGATCGGCACCAGCGCGACGAGCACCTGCGACAGCGCGAGTGTCCAGCTCGCCTGGCGGACGGTGTACGAGTTCGACGTCCGGCCGGCGTACCAGTAGAACGCGACCACCAGCGCGCCGAACGGGAGGGCGATCCACCACGAGATGACCCCAACGGCAGTGAAGATGCCTTCGACGAGCGCGATCGAGGCAGCGATGCGCAGCCGATGGACGCGGATCCAGCGGCCCAGCGAGCTCGTTCCGTGCTCGATCACGCTGACGTCGGAACGCGCCATTGGACGGTCAAGCTACCACGTCGGGATCGTCAACCAGACCTGCCCGGCGCTGCGCAGCGACTCCCCGGCGCGCACCGCGCCGGCGCGCTCGGCGAACAGGCCGTAGACGGTCGGGCCGGCACCCGTTACGTCCGCGCGGAACGCTCCCAGCCGGACGAGCTCGTCGGCGAAAGGCGATGAGGCGAGGTCGTTGCGCGGCAGGAAAGCGAGGTCGCGCGACGCTCGGACGCCCGCGAGCGCCTCGTCGAGCCTCGCCCGGCGCTCTTCGAAGCCCTCCTGCCCCTCCCGCTCGTCGAACGCTTTGTAGACCGCGGCGGTGGAGGCCTTCGTCGCGCGGTTCGGGAGCATGAGCAGCACCCAGTAATCGCGCGGCAGGTCGGCGGGCGCGAGCGTCGAGCCGTCGCCGGTGCCGAGCGCCGGGCGGCGGTCGAGGAAGAACGGGACGTCCGCGCCGAGTCCGGCGGCGAGCTCGTGAAGCCGTCGCGCCGGCAGTGGCGTCGGCAGCGTCTCGTTCGCGAGCCGGAGCGCTGTGGCGGCGTCGGAGCTGCCGCCGCCGAGGCCGGCGGCCACGGGGATCCGCTTGGTGATCTGCACGGACCACTCCGGCGTGACGCCGGCGGCCTCGGCGAGCCGCTCCAGAGCGGAGCGAACGAGCGTGTCTGCGTCGAAGCCGCCGACGGCGAGGCGGGGCGAGGCCTCGAGCTCGATGTCGTCGGCGAGCTCCAACGCTTGCATGACCGTCGCGACCTCGTGCTTTCCGTCGGGTCGGGTCGCGCCCACGACGAGCGCGAGATTGAGCTTCGCGTACGCGCGGGCGTGCGTCATCGCAGGGCTTCGCTGAGCGCCGGGAACTCCTCCGGACGAAGCTCCTCGGCGCGGGTCGCGGGGCCTCGGCCGAGTGCGGCCAGGGCCGCGACCGCGCGCTCACGCTCGGCGACGCCGGCAAGGGCAAGCGAGTTCGGCAGCGTCTTGCGGCGGTGCGCGAAGGCCGCCTCGACGACGCGCTTCACGGCTAAATAGTGCGCCGGCCCTTCGGTGCGGCGGAAGGCCACGAGGGCCGAGTCGACGTTCGGTCGCGGCCGGAAGACCTCCCGCGAGACCGGATGGAAGCCGGTGCGCTCGGCGGCGAGCTGCAGGAGCACCGACACGGCTCCATAGGCCTTGCTGCCGGGACGTGCAAAGAACCGGTCGGCGACCTCCCGCTGCACCATGACGCACCAGTGGCGAACCGTCGCGAGGCCGTCCAAGCTCTCGACGACGATCGGTGTTGCAACGTTGTACGGCAGGTTCGAGACGAGCTTCGTCGGGGACGGCTCGAGGCGGGCGAGGTCGACGGCGAGGGCGTCGCCGAAGTGGAGTGCGACGTTGTCCCGACCGCCGATTCGTTCGACAAGGTCGGGCTCCAGCGAGCGGTCCAGCTCGACGGCGTGCACGAAGCGGGCGTGGTCGGCGAGGAACTCGGTGAGGACTCCGAGACCCGGGCCGATCTCGAGGATCACATCCGCAGGCTCGAGCTTGGCGAGGCGGCCGATCACCCCGAGGATGTTCCGGTCGACCAGGAAATGCTGGCCGAGCTCCTTCTTCGGCGTCGCGGTCACGGCAGACCGAACGCGGCGGCCGCGTTCGCGTCGATCTGCGACTCGAGCTCCGCCGGAGCGGTGGCGCGCGCCTCGGCGAGCACCGCGAGCGTGTGCACGACGTTCGCAGGCTCGTTCGGGCGGCCGCGTCGGGGCTGCGGCGAGAGGTACGGGCAGTCGGTCTCCGCCAGGATGCGGTCGGCGCCGACCCGGGCGGCGGCGGCACGGAGGTCTTCGGCCTTCGGATAGGTGACGTTGCCGGCGAACGACACGTACCAGCCGCGCTCGAGCGCGAGCGGGAGGAGCTCCGGCGACGAGAAGCAGTGGAGGACGACGACGCCGTCGAAGCCGGCGAGCGCGTCGGCGACGGCAGCTTCGGCGGCACGGCAGTGGATGACGACGGGCTTCCCGCACTCGGCCGCGAGGGCGAGCTGCCGTTCGAACAGCCGGAGCTGGGCGTCGTGCGGCGCGTAGTCGCGGAAGAAGTCCAGGCCCGTCTCGCCCACGGCGACCGCCTTCGGATGCGTGAGGAGCTCGGCGAGCTCGTCGATCCTTTCTGCCTCTTCGCCGCCCGCCTGGTGCGGATGGATTCCTAGCGCCGCGTGCACCCCGGCCTCGCGCTCGGCGATCGCGAGCGCCGCCGTGCAGGAATCGATCCCGGAGCCGACGGTGACGACACGGGTCACGCCTGCCTCGCGCGCACGTTCCAGGAGGACGTCCGCCGGCTCCTCGCAGATGTCGAGGTGCGCGTGGGTATCGATCACGCCCGCATCCGCTCGGGCTCTTCCTGCTCGAGCTTGCGATAGAGCGGAGTCGGCTCGCGGAGTGTTTGACCGGGCGGCAGCTCCGAGGGCGACCAGCTCCCGACCCACGTCTCGTAGTCGCCTGTGAGGACCTCGTGTGTCGAGCCGTCGTCCTCCCGGACCTCTCGAAACTCGAGCGGCGCGGCGATCCAGCCCTCGTAACCGAGCAGCTCGTGAACCCGCTGCGAAGTGAAGGGCAGGAAGGGCGCGAACAGCGTCTTCAGGCTGTCGACCGCGCGTAGAGCGACATAGGTGACCGTCGCGGCGCGCTCGCGGTCGACCTTGACGAGAGCCCATGGCGCCTGCTCGCTGATGTACTGGTTGACCAGCGCCGAGAGCCGCATCGCCTCGCCGATCGCGTTTCGGAAACGCGCCGCCTCGATCTGGCTGCCGACCTTGTCGAAGCCGCCTTCGACGGCGGTGAGGATCGCACGGTCTGCCTCGGTCGGCTCCCCGGGCGCCGGCACCTCGCCGAAGTTCCGGTGCGCGTTGGTGAGCGTCCGGTTGACGAGGTTGCCCCAGTTCGCGAGCAGCTCGTCGTTGTTGCGGCGGATGAACTCGGCCCACGTGAAATCGGTGTCCTGTGTCTCCGGGCCCGCGGCCGTGAGGTAGTACCGGAGCGGGTCCGGGTCGTAGTGGCTGAGGAAGTCGCGGACGTAGACACCGGTGCCGCGGCTGGCGGAGAACTGCTTCCCCTCCATGGTCAGGAACTCGCTCGCGACCACGTCGTGCGGGAGCTGGAGCTTCCCCTTGCCGGCGCCGTACTCACCGCCCTCGCCGTAGCCGAGCAGCATCGACGGCCAGATCACGGTGTGGAAGACGATGTTGTCCTTGCCCATGAAGTAGTAGTGGCGGGCGTCCGGGTTCTGCCACCACTCGCGCCAGGCGTCGGGCTCGCCGCGGTCGAGAGCCCACTCGACGCTCGCCGAGAGGTAGCCGATGACCGCGTCGAACCAGACGTAGATCCGCTTGTCGTCCCGTTCGGCATAGCCCTCGACGGGAATCCGAACGCCCCAGTCCAGGTCGCGCGTGATCGGCCGGGGCTTGAGGGCGTCGATGAGCCCGAGCGAGAAGTTCCGCACGTTCGGCCGCCAGTGGCTCTGCGCCGAGATCCACTCCCGCAGCTGCTCGGCGAAGGCGGGCAAGTCGAGAAACAGGTGCTTCTCCTCGCGGAACTCGGGCGTCGTCCCGTCGATCTTCGAGCGCGGGTTGATCAGCTCGATTGGGTCGAGCTGCCGGCCGCAGTTGTCGCACTGGTCGCCGCGCGCCTCCTCGTAGCCGCAGTGGGGGCACGTTCCCTCGATGTACCGGTCCGGCAGCGTGTGTCCGGTCGTCGCCGAGAACGCGCCCATCGCGGTCTGCTCGACGAGGTAGCCGTGCTCGTAGAGGGTCTTGAAGAGGTCCTGCACGACGCGCGCGTGGTTCTCCGTCGTCGTCCTGGTGAAGAGATCGTAGGAGATGCCGAGCGCCTTGAGGTCCTCACGGATCAGCCGGTTGTAGTGGTCGGCTACCTCACGGTACGAGAGTCCTTCCCGGTCGGCTGCGACCATGACCGGCGTCCCGTGCTCGTCCGTGCCGCTGACCATGAGCACGCTGCTTCCCTTGAGGCGGTGGTACCGCGCGAAGACGTCGGACGGGACCCCGAAGCCCGCCACGTGGCCGATGTGCCTCGGGCCCGACGCATACGGCCATGCCACCGCCACCAGGATCCGTTCCTTCGCCGACATGGACGTCAATCATAGGGGTCGGCTCGATTCGGTCTTTCCCGCGGATTCGGAGAGCCGCGGCGGCTGATCCGAGCACGACGGCCCCGGCTCCGAGGACGAGGAGGATCCCGGGCGGGCCGTCGGGAGCGTCGTAACGCGCGGCAGCGACAGGCGCGACCTCCTTGTGCGGCGCCGGCGCACGAAGGCGAGCCGCGACCGGGCGCTGTGCGGGCGGATCTGCGCCTCGCTTCGAGGGCTGGCTGGCCTCGACTGGCTCGACTGACCTCTGACGATCGACACCCCGGCGAACCACCGGCCGGACGGCCGCTTCCGGCTGCGCTCGCTCCGGCGTGGCCCGTGAAGGCTGCTGTACGGAAGGAACGTCGTCCTGACGGACCTTCGGTCGCTCACGCTGGATCTCTCCGTCGGCCGTTCGTCGCGGCTCGTCGGTGGAGATCGGGTCGGCGCGGCGCGGCTGCACGTCTGTCTCAGTCGGCTGGTCCGGAGGCCCTGCCGAGGTGGAAGCGGTGACGGGAGCCGCGTTCGGCTCGGCGGCAGGCGCCGGTTCGGAAGCCGGCGGGCTGGGTGGAACCGGAGTCGCGGCAGGCGCCGGCGTCGGTGTCGGCGTCGGAGACGGGGCCGGCGCAGAGGCAGCCGGTGCCGGCGCCTTGGGCGCTGGCTGGGAAGGAGGCGGCGGCGCGGGCGCAGGGGCCGACGGGGCCGGAGCTGGAACCTCGGCGCCGCGGGGTGGCAGGAACTTCAGCGGGTCGAGGTACCCCTGTGGGTCAGCCGTCCATCGGATGCCGAGATGCAGGTAGGGCTCGTCCAGCTCGGGCTCGCCGGACGGGCCGATGGTCCCGACGACGTCGCCTTCCGCGACTGTGGCGCCCTTGCGCATCGCCGCCGAGCCGAGCTGGACGAGCGTGACCGAGAGTCCGTCGGCGGTCTCGATCGTCACGGTGATGCCGTTCTTCGGGACGGTGCCCGAGAAGGACACCGTGCCTCCAGCAGGGGCCCGGACGGGAGCTCCGGCCTTGCCACCGATGTCGACGCCGCGATGCTGGCCAGCCGCGTACGGATCGTCTCCGAAGACGAACGGCTTCAGAACCGGGCCGTCGGTTGGCCAGGTCCACGCCTGCCCTGTGGGCACAATCACGAGGGCAGCGAAGAGGGCAGCAACGAGCGCGCGTCGCATAGGTGAGCACCTCCCTATCGTGGAGCGATGTTGTCTCGTCGGCGAGCTCCAACGCGGTCCGGGTAGCCGCGAAGACGTCTGCCGCGACGCTCTGCCGCGACGCTCTCTCCTACGCCGAGAGACGGTTTCTGGGAACTCCAGCCACGCTAGCCAGCGCGGTGGTCCGTCGTCAATAGCGACGACGACGTTGTTACGAAGTTGTCACAGAGAGCGCCTGTAGAGGGCATTCCGTGAGACGCCGGCGACCCGGCCGACGAGCTCGGCGGCACGCTTCCGCGGCACTCCCGCCGCTACGAGCTCGCCGACGACCTCCGCTGCCATCCGCATGGCGTCGGGCTGCCCGGTCTCCACTTCGCTCGGTCCGACGACGATCGTGATCTCGCCCTTCGGAGGCTCGGGAAAGCGCTCGGCGACATCGCGAGCGGTGCCCCGGACGACCGCCTCGAACGTCTTCGTCAGCTCGCGACAGACGGCGACCGGCCGCTCCGGATGCGCATCGGCGAGGGTGCGCAGCGCGAGCGGGAGGCGCTGGGGCGACTCGAACGCGACTGCCGCATGGGGCCACCTCGCCAGCTCTTCCCAGAGCGAGCGGAGCGCCTTCTCGCCACGCGGGAGGTAGCCCAGAAACTGGTAGCGCTCGAACGGAAACCCGCTGAGCACGAGCGCCGCCGGAACCGCGCTCGGGCCCGGAAGCACGGTCACCGGCACCTCCGCCTCGATCGCCGCCGCCACGAGCCGGTAGCCCGGGTCGTTCACACCGGGCAGGCCCGCGTCCGAGACGAGCGCCACGCGCTCGCCCGCGACCAGCCTGGGCAGCAGCTCCGCCGTGCGCGCAGCCTCGTTGTGGCGCTGGTAGCTCACGAGCCGCGCGGTGATCCCGTGGCGCTCGAGCAGGCGGCGTGTGTGCCGCGTGTCCTCGCAGAGGACGACGTCCGCCTCCGCGAGCTCGCGCAGCACGCGCAGCGTGACGTCCTCGAGATTGCCGATCGGCGTCGCGCGGACCGCGAGGGGCACAACTAGCCGTCTAGCGTCTCGAACGCGAGCAGGCCGGCCCCGAGCAGTCCCGCCTCCGGTCCCAGCTCGGCGAGGGCGATCTCGAGCTCGTCCCGGGCAGGCGACAGCGCCTCTTGCACGAGCGTCTCCTTCGCGGGCCCGAGGAGGAGGTCGAAGGCCGCGACGCCGAAGCCGCCGCCGATGACGGTGAGCTGCGGGTACCAGATGTTGGCGAAGCTCCCGATCGCCGCGCCGAGGCGGCCGCCGATCTCGCCGATCGCCGCGAGGCTTCGCTCGTCCCCGCCGCGCGCCTGCATGACGAGCTCGTGCGCGGTGGCGTCCGGGCCGAGGATCCCGCGAGCGTCGCGATCGGCGGCTTGACCCGAGCAGACGGCTTCGAGATGCCCCCGGCCCGTGCAGGCCCCGAAGCACGGCGGCCCGTCGTAGTCGATCACGACGTGTCCGAGCTCCGCCCAGCCTCGGTAGAGCCGACCGTCGCTCACGATCCCGCCGCCGACGCCCGTGCCCAGCGTGAGCATGACCATGTCGGTCGTGCCCTGTCCCGCCCCGTTCTTCCATTCGGCGAGCGCGGCCGCGTTCGCGTCGTTGTCGAGGCCGGTCGGCAGGCCGAACCGCTCCTGCATGTGGTCGCGAAGGGGGAGGTTGTCGATCGGGATGTTCACCGAGCCGATCGCGACGCCGCGGCGCTGATCGATCTGGGACGGAACGCCGAACCCGAGCGCCCCGACTTCACCGTCGAGCAACTCCCCCACGAGCCGTTCGAGCACCGCTAAAAGGTCGGCCTGCGAGGTCGTCGGCGTCGGCACCTCGATCGTGCGCTCCACCGTGCCCTCGCGGTCGACGAGGCCGGCGAGCACCTTCGTGCCGCCCAGATCGACGCCGATGACGCGATTCGCGCTCATGGGGCGTGGCTACGATAACCCCCCGGATGCCAGAACAGGAGAAGCCCTATCGCCTGTACCGGGGCGGGCGAGTCAAGGGGAAGGTGCCTGCGCCCCCCAGGCCGGGGAGGCAGAGCCCCGGGCGGCAGGGTCCGGGCGACGGGGACGGGCTGCGGTATCCCGGCCCTGGCCCGATTCTCCCCCTACGCAGGAAGAACTGGAAGAAGCGCATCCTGATCGGGGTCGCCGTCCTGTTCTCGCTCCTGATCGTGTGGGGCGTCGCGAGCTACCTCGCCTTCCGCGGTGGAGTCAAGAGCGCGAACGCCCGGCTCGACGGGTCGACTCGCGCGGCGCTGAACCACCAGGGCGGGCTCCTGCTCTCGCACGCCACAACCGTGCTGCTGCTCGGCACCGACCACAACCGCGTCGGCGGGCGCGAGGGCGATCGGCACTCCGACTCGATCATGCTCGTCCGCGCCGACCCGAAGCGCCATCGGATCGTCTATCTCTCGATCCCGCGCGATCTACACGTGACGATCCCCGGTGGCGGCGAGGCCAAGATCAACGCCGCGTTCCAGGCAGGCGGGCCGGCGCTGGCGCTGAAGACCGTCCGCGCGTTTACCGGGCTGCCGATCAACCACGTCATCGTCGTCGACTTCGCCGACTTCGAGGATCTGATCGACAAGCTCGGCGGAATCACTGTCGACGTGCCGGCGCCGATCGTCTCGAACCGGTTCGACTGCCCGTACGCGAGCGACGCCCGCTGCCGCGACTGGCAAGGCTGGCGCTTCGCGAAGGGGAGACAGCACATGAATGGTCGCCGGGCGCTCATCTATTCGCGCATCCGCGAGAACCGGCTGAACCCGGCCGAGAGCGACGTGACGCGCGCCGAGCGCCAGCAGCGGGTGCTCCAGGCGATCGCGGCGAAGCTGACCGGAATCGGGACGTTCGTCAAGCTCCCGTTCGTGGGCGGCGATCTGCTCAAGCCGCTCGCAACCGATCTGACCGCGAACCAGTTCCTCCAGCTCGGGTGGGTCAAGTTCCGCGCGCCGACCGGCCGGGCGCTCCATTGTCGGCTCGGCGGCGATCCGTCTACCGCCGGCGGCCAGTCGGTGATCGAGCCGACGGAGGACAACCGTGAGGTGATCGCGATGGTGCTCGGAGTCAGCGCGCCGCAGCCGCCGCGGCCCGGTTCAGGCCTCTACGGACCGGGGTGCGTGATCGGCGACGCCAAGCTCGGCCGCTAGGCCTCCGCGGCTGTTTTCTTGTCCGTGCCGGAGTCAGAGCCCGAGTCCTTGCCAGCCGCGCCCGCTTCTTCCTTTCCTTCCTTGCGCTTCTTGCCGCGGCCGTAGTCCGTCGTGTAGAACCCCGAGCCCTTGAAGTGCACCGCGACGGGATGGAGCACGCGCTCGAGCGGCCCTTCGCCGCAGACCTCGCAAGTCTCTGGCGGCGGCTCGCTCATCCCGTGGAAGACCTCGAACAGATGGCCCCGCGGGCAGCGGTACTCGTAGATCGGCATCGACGGCCAAGGCTACCACCCTGTTTGGCGGCCACTGGTAGCCTCAGGCGGCCTGTGGCCACGACCCTGTCCCGGCCTGGACCCGCCCGGCAGGCGTCGAAGCCGCCGGACCCCGACGCACACGTCGAGCGGTCCCGCGGCCTCGAGGGGCTCGGGGTCGCCGCCTGTACGGTCGCCGCCGCGGTCTTCCTCGCCGTTCAGCTCGATGCGTGGCCGCCGCACGAGGACGAGACGCTCGCGCTCTTCGTCGGGCGCCAGTCCCTGCCCGACCTGTTCGACACCGTCCTCGGACACCGTGGCGGCGCGCCCCTGCACTTCCTCGTCGCGTGGGCCGTCGCCCACCTCGGCGGCGGGCTGATGGCGCTTCGCGCGTGCTCGGCGGCGTTCGCCGTGGCGAGCATTCCGGTCTGTGCGCTGCTCGCCCGCCGGCTCGCCGGTCGCCGGGCGGCGCTGGTCGCGAGCGTGATCGTCGCCGGCAGCTGGCTGTTCCTCTTCCACGGCACCTTCGGCCGGATGTACAGCCTCTTCCTGCTGACGAGCACCGCCTCGTACCTCGTCCTGCTCCGGGCCGTCGAACGCTCGCGCGGGCGGGACTGGGCGATCTGGGCGCTCGTCGTCTACCTCACCGTCGCCGCGCACACCTACGGCGCGCTCGTGCTCGCCTCGCAGGCTCTCTTCATCCTCTCTCGGCGGCGGCTCCGGGCTGGCGCGCCCGCGCTCGGCGCGATCGCGGTCGCCGGCATCCCCTTCTGGCTCAGCGATCTCGTGCTCCGTGGCCGCTACGAGGTCGGCGTCAGCGGCGAGAAGCGGGTCGGCGGGCCCGAGCTCGTCCTGAAGTACCTCTGGCACACGCTCGGCGACTTCACGAGCGGGTACCGCTGGGCGCTGCTCCCGGCTGTGCTCGTCGGAGTGCTCGGGCTCGTGACGATCGCCCGCCGGCGGGCCGAGCATGCCGTGCTGGCCGGGCTCGTCTTCGCGACACCGACGGCCGTCCTCCTGCTCGTGCGGTTCAGCGACTCGACCTCACCGGAGACCCGGCACCTCGTCTTCCTCCTGCCCTTCTTCGCGATCTGCATCGCTGCAGGGCTGGTGCGCCTGGGGCCGGTTCCGGCGCTCGTCGCGCTGGCGTTGCTCCTGCCGGCTCAGATCTCCTGGGGCGAGCGCCGGACGCCGATGCTCTACCACGGCGAGTCGGCGGCGCGCGTCGCCGCCCGAGACGCGGCCTCGGCCTGGATTGCGGCGCGAGCTCGCCCGGACGACGTCCTGCTCGGCTACGACCCGCTGTACCTGCAGGCCTGGGAGCGCGGCGCCGACGTCTCGAAGACCGTGATCCCGCGAGCCGACCCGAAGCTCATGGACGCGGCGCTTCGCGATGCGCCGAAGCCGCTCGGACACGGCTTCTGGGTGCTCGACGCGAGCGATCTGGGAAACGACGTCCGTCGCCTCACGATCGAGTTCCGGCGCCCCGGCCCGAGCCGAGAGTTCGAGGTGGCACGCTTCGGCCCGTTCCTCGTCATCCACTCGCGCCGGCCGGTGCTGACGGAGCTCGGCTACCTGGCCCGCGCCTGGGACGTCCAGCTCGTCGGGAAGTCGCTGCATCTCGGAGACGCGTACGTGAACTACGACACGGTCCGCCGGGCGATTCGCCTCGCGGCGGTTCGTTAGCGGCGGTTCGTTAGCGGCGGTCCCGCGCCTCGCGGGCCTCGCGCTCGATCCGCTCCCGGAAGCACGGTGCGTCCTCGAACGCGGCGAGGCCCGTCGGGCGCTGGCGATCCTGTCCTCGCGCTGGACGGACGCGTCTTGCGGTCGCGATCGCGGCCGACGCGCCGACGACGCCGCCCAGCAAGAACGAGCGGAGACGGCTCCGCTTCTTCGTGCCGTCCATTGGGCGAATCGTGCCAGGATGCGGCCGTGCTCGTGTGCACGCTCGGAGACCTGCTGCTCGACGTCGTCGTCCGGCTCGAGACGCCGCTCTCCCCCGGCGACGACGCGCCCGCGACCACGCGCGCCGGCGCCGGCGGGCAGGCCGCCAACGTCGCCGCCTGGGCAGCCTCGCTCGGGGCGGCGGCGCGGCTGATCGCCAAGCGAGGCGACGACGCCGCCGGTCAGGTCTGCGCAGCGGAGATCGACGGGCGCGGCGTGGAGGTGGTCGGGCCGGTCGGCGATCGGACCGGCGTCGTCGTCTCGCTCGTCGCCGCCACCGGAGAACGGACGATGTGCTCCGACCGAGGGGCAGCGCCCGAGTTGCGGCCGGAAGAGCTCGATCCGGCGTGGCTGACCGGTTGCGACGTCCTCCACGTCTCGGGGTATGCGCTCATGCGAGAGCCGGCCGCGTCTGCGGCCGAACGGGCCTGCCGGCTCCTGCGCGAGGCCGGCGGGCGGATCAGCGTCGACCTCTCCTCGGCCGCTGCGATCCGGGCGGCCGGCCCCGACCAGGTCGGCGCGCGGCTGGAGCGGCTGGCGCCCGAGCTCGCGTTCGCGACCGAGGCTGAGCGCGATGCGCTCGGCGGCGGCCTCGCGACGAAGTGGGTGGTGAAGCTCGGTGCGCGCGGCCTGCGGGTCGACGGACGCGTGTTGGAGGCCGTGCCCGTATCGGTAACAGACACGACGGGCGCAGGGGACGCGCTCGCCGCAGGCTTCCTCGTCGGGGGGCCCGAGCTCGCGCTGCAGGCGGCCGCACGCTGCGTCTCGAAGCTGGGATCGATGCCATGACAGCGCCGATTCGCATCGCGCCCGAGGTCGCTGAGGCTCTCGAGGGCCGGGTCCCGGTCGTCGCGCTCGAGACGACGATCGTCGCGCACGGTTTCCCGCCCGGTGAAGGCCTGGCGGTCGGGCTGGAGCTCGAACGGCGCGCGCGCGAGGCAGGCGCCGTGCCGGCCACGATCGGCGTTCTCGACGGGGCGATCGTCGTCGGGCTGAGCGCCGCCGAGCTCGAGCGCTTCGGGGCCGACGCGCGCAAGGCCGGTCCTCGGGATCTCGCGGCGTGTGTCGTCCAGCGCGCGGTCGGGGCGACCACGGTCGGCGGCACGCTCGCGGTCTGCGTCGCGGTCGGGATCCGGTTCATGGGCACCGGCGGGCTCGGCGGCGTTCACCGCGGCTTTCCGCAGCTGCCCGACGTGTCGGCGGATCTCGGCGAGCTCGCCCGGACGCAGGCGCTCGTGGTCTCGTCGGGAATCAAGTCGCTGCTCGACGTCCCGGCGACGGCGGAGCTGCTCGAGAGCCTCGGCGTGCCCGTGCTGGGCTTCCGGACCGACGAGCTGCCGCTCTTCTACACCGCGCGGGGTGGGCCGCCGGTGTCGGCCCGGGTCGAGTCGGCGGCGGAGGCGGCGGAGGTGGCCCGACGCCATTGGGAGCTCGGCCGCGGCGGACTCGAACTGGCGCGGCCTCCGCGCGAGAGCCTCGACAGCGTCGAGCCGTTGATCGAGGAGGCGCTGGCGAGCGCGCAGGCGGAGGGAGTGGCCGGGCAGGCCGTGACGCCGTTCGTCCTCTCGTTCCTGCACGAGCGGAGCGGCGGCGCGACGATGCGGGCGAACAGCGAGCTGGCCGCGGACAACGCCGCCCTCGCAGCCGAGATCGCGGCCGCCTACGCCGCCTGAACCCCGTCGGGGCCTGCATACCCTCTCCCATGGCCCCAAGGGGCATGGCCGGGTTGGCGCGGGCTGGCGGGATCGCTACTGGATGATTTCGAGGAACTGCTCGACCGGGAGGGCCTCGAGCGTCTGGATCTTCGTGCTTCCGCGCGAGCCGAGGGCTATCGACACCTTTACGATCGTCGCGAAGTCGGGGGCCTCGACGACGTTCACGAAGTCGAAGGTGCCCAGCACCGCCCACTGGTGCACCACCTTCGCGCCGAGCTCCTCGATGTCGCGGTTGACCTCCCGCAGGCGCTCAGGATTCGACCTCAGCGTCTGGACGCCTTGCGGCGTCAGCGTGCTCAGCAGCACGTACGTCGGCATGACTCCTCCTTCTCGGTCGACTGTTCGACTTTACTCGCGCTGCCTGGTCGAAATACAGGAGAGCGGCACCGAGGAAGAGCAGCGGCGAGAGCACGAGGTCGGCGAGGAAGATCGCCGTGCGGAGCGTGTTGTCGCCCTGGCTCCGCAAAAGGAAGCCAAGGCCGAACCGGCCCAGGAAGAAGACGATCGCCAGGGTGGCCAGTGATCCGACCGCGTGGACGTAGTCGGCCACCCCGAGCTGCCGGCCGCGCCGCATCGTGCCGACGAAGCCACGGCGCTCGAGCATGGCAACCGGCACCGCGAGCCCCACGAAGCCGAGCCACGCCACCGCAGCGAGCCAGAAGAATCCCGACAGCAGGCTGGCGGGAAGGAACACGATGCTGCCGACGACCAGCGCGAGCCCCCACGCCCGCCACGAGGCGCGCCGTCGTGCGACGAGCAAGCTCGCCGCTCCGTACGCAAGGGTCATCGCCGGAGCGGCGGCGAAGAGCAGCACCGCAGTCGTCTCCCGGGAGCGCCCCAGCGCGAGCTGGTCGATCGTCGCGAGCGGCAGCCCGAGCACGATCGCGGGCCAGAAGCGGTCGCCGTACAGCCGGAGCGTCTCCGCCACGAGCTGACCCACCGTCCGCGTCTCCGGCGGCAGGGGAGGCGGCAACGGGCTGTCGTCGCGTCGCTTTCGGCGCTTCGCCATCGCGGGCGAACGCTAGACGACGCCCTCAGTCGGCGCCGGGTGAGCCGAGCTTTTCGACCGCCAAAGAGCGATCGGCTGCGTCGACGAGCTCGTCGATAGTGCACTCCTTCGCGTCACGGTTCGTGCTGACGCCGATCGAGATCGAGAGCGGGTACTCGAGCCCGGCCTCGGCCGCCTGGCGGTCGAGCCGCTCGCGCAGCGCGTCGAGCCTGAGTTCGAGCGGAGTCCCGGCCTTGCCGGTCAGGAGCGCGCAGAACTGATCGTCGCCGAAGCGAGCGACGAGGTCGGACTTGCGGAAGCTCGCCTCGATCGCGCGCCCCGTCTCGACGACTGCCCGGTCGCCCTCGCTCTGCCCGTAGGCGCGAGCGATCTTCCTCAGGCGGTTCAGCTCGATCAGCAGGAGCGCCACCGGCCTGTCGCCGCGGCGCGCGAGCTCGAGCTGATGCCGCCCGAGCGTCAGCAGCCCGCGCCGGTTCTGAAGCCCGGTGAGCTCGTCGACGAACACGAGGTCTCGAAGCTCCTTGTGCATGCGGTCACGGTCGATCGCGTAGCGGATCGAGCGGGCAAGCCGGTCGCCGCGGATCGCCCCTTTTACGAGGTAGTCGGCGGCGCCGTCGCTGACCGCGTCGAGCGCCGTCTGCTCCTCGTCGAAGTCCGTGAGGACGACGATCGGGAAGTCGCCTGCCGCATCGCGAACGGTGAGGAAGGCCTCGAGGCCGTCGCCGTCGGGAAGCGAAAGATCGAGCAGGACGACGTCGATGCCCCCCGCTTCGAGCCGGGCGAGGCCGGCGGCGAGCCGGTCCGCGTGCTCGACTCGGAAGTCCTGCCGCTCGAGCTCCTCGCGGATGAGCTGTGCGTCGGAGGGCTCGTCCTCGATCAGGAGCACGCTGACGGAACGGGCACCCGTCATCGAGGGGATCTGACGATCGAGAGCCAGAAGTCCACGGCGTTCTGGACCAGCTTACGGTCCCGCGGAGCTCCCGCGTTGAGGCGACCGCCGGCCTGCGCGTTTGCCGCCTGCTGCTCCGGGCCTTTGTCGTGCTCGGCGCTCGGCTGCACAACGCAGTTGTCGGTAGCCCGGACGGGGTACCGAACCCCTTGAACGAGTTAGAACTCGTTTCAGAATGACCACGCGCTGCCGGGGTGCGCTGGGCGAGTGCGAGTCTAGGACGCAGGGAGCTCGAATAGCAGCGCTATTCGTGCGACTGAGGACGACGAATCGTGCCGTCCAGCGCGGCCCGGGAGTCCCGTGCTCATTCTGAAACGAGTTCTTTAGGCGCGCTGCTTCTTCGCCGGCAGCACGAAGCGGAAGATCGTGCCAACCCCCGGCGTCGAGTCGAACCAGATCACGCCGCCATGGCGCTCGACGATTCTCCTGCAGATAGCGAGCCCGACGCCGTTGCCCGGATACTCCTCGCACCTGGGCAGCCGCTGGAAGACGGCGAAGATCCTGTCGCCGACCTCGGACGGGATGCCGATGCCGTTGTCGGCGACCGAGAAGGTCCAGCCGAGCCGGCTGAGCTCGGCGGCGATCCGGATCTCGGGCGTCCGCTCGCAGCGGAACTTGACCGCGTTCTCGATCAGAGCGCGGAAGACCTGTCCGAGCAGCGCCGGATCCCCATGCACGACGGGCAGCTCACCCCGGTCGACGTGTGCCCCGGCCGCCGTGAGCTCGGCTTCGAGGGTCGCGATCGCGCTGTCCACGATCTCCTCGGTCGCGATCCGCGCGAGCTGAGGAGGCTTGCCGGCGCGCGAGTAGGCGAGCAGGTCGGCGATGAGCCCGCGCATGTGGTCGACGCCCTCGATGGTCGCGGCGATGCATGCGTTCGCGTCCACGTCGAGCCGCCCGGCGAAGCGCCTCGCGAGCAGCTGCGCCGAGCTCCCGATCGCAGCCAGCGGCTGGGTCAGGTCGTGAGAGACGGCGTGTGCGAGCTGCTCGAGCTCGGCCTGCGCGCGGGCGAGCTCGTCGGTCTGCTCGACGAACGCCTCCGCTGCTCGTCGCTTGGCGGTCACGTCGGTCGAGATGCCGATGATCCCGGTCACGTGGCCGTCCTCGTCGAGGAGCGGCAGCTTCGTCGTGGAGGTCCAGAGCGTGCGGCCGCCCGGCCACGTCTCCCGTTCCTCGATTCCGAGGAGGCCCTCACCGGTCCGCATGATCTCGCGCTCTTCCCGCTGCGTCTTCCTTGCCCGCTCGGCTGTGAAGAAGTCGAAGTCCGTCTTGCCGAGCACGTCGCTCGCGTCTCTGCAGCCCAGTCGCGAGGCCAGCGTGCGGCTGACGCGGACGAAGCGGCCCTCCACGTCCTTGACGAAGACCTGCTCGGGCATCGAGTCGAGCAGCATGCGCAGGATGGCTGCTGCGTCGGCCGGCGCGACCGTGGTCACGAGCTCTTCGGCCGGCTGCGAACAGAGCGTCATCCCGGCCATAGAGTCGGCTCGCGTCCCCCAATGGCGGACACCCTTTTGAGGTAAACCGTCCCCGCTTCGGAGACGTCGTCTCGCGCCGATCCGGCGACGAGCCGGGCTCTACGTCCCGAGCGCGTCGATCAGCAGCGGCAGCGCGTGCTCGAGCGCGCCGAGCGCGTCGTCGAACCGCCAGCGCTCGCGGTCCGGCTCGCCGACGTCGTTCGAGATCGCCCGCACTTCGAGGGCCGGGACGCCTGCGAGGGCCGCGGCTCGGAGAACCGCGAAGCCCTCCATCCCCTCGACGTCGCAGCTATTCGTGCCGCCGACGCGCGCGCTGGTGCCGATCGGGAGGCAGAGTGCGCCGGGAAGCGTCGCGCGCGCCGCCGCGAGGAGGCGCGCGTCCGGCAGGACCCGGCTCTCGACGAGCGCAGAATCCGAATCGCAGAAGCGCGCCTCCGAGCCGATCACGATCGTGGGCGGCTCGATTCCGTGAGCGCCCGCGATCCCGACGTGGAGGAGCGCATCCGGCCTCGCCTCGGCGAGCGCGCGCGCGGTCGCCGCGGCGGCGTCGACCGGACCGATCCCGCACACGAGCCCCTCCTGCCCGCAGAGCTCTCGTTCGGTGGCGGCGACGATCAGCACTCCGGCGGACGCTACCGATCGGCTGACTACTCTTCTCGGATGCCAGACGCCTCGAGCCTCGCGCTGTTCGTCCCCGCCGCACTCGCTTTGCTCGTCGTGCCCGGCCCGTCGGTGCTCTATATCGTCACTCAGAGCGTCTCTCAGGGCAGGCGCGCCGGGCTCGTCTCGATGCTCGGCGTCCAGGCGGGCGCGCTTGTCCACATCACCGCCGCGGCGGTCGGAGTCTCGGCGCTGATCGTCTCCTCGGCGCTCGCGTTCTCCGTCGTCAAGTACGTCGGCGCGGCGTACCTCGTCGTGATCGGCGTGCGGCGGCTGCTGGGACGGGACCGGCTTGCTCCGACCGAGCCTCGGGCGCGCCGCTCGCACGCCCGGCTCTTCCGGCAGGGAGCCCTCGTCAACGCGCTCAACCCGAAGACCGCGCTCTTCTTCCTGGCGTTCCTGCCGCAGTTCGTCGATCCCGCGGCCGGCTCGGTCGCCTGGCAGATCATCGTGCTCGGGCTGCTGTTCGTGACGCTCGCGATCCTCAGCGACGGCGCCTGGGCCCTGCTCGCGGGGACTGCGGCAGGCTGGCTGCGCGCGAGCAAGCGCTTCGCCCGCGCCGAGCGCTACGTGTCGGGCAGCGTCTTCGTAGGGCTCGGCCTCGCGACCGCCGCAACCGGCTCGCGAAAGGTGTAGCGGTGTCGCGCGCGCAGATCCGCAGAGAGCCGTATGGCAGCACCGTCACGCGCGCGCTCACCGACGCTCTCGAGGCGGAGCTGACGGGCCGTTACGGCGGTCAGGGCGGCTCCGGCTCCGAGCCGCCGGCGAGCGACTTCGAGCCGCCGGAAGGCGCCTTCGTCGTGGCCGAGCTGGACCGACGTGCCGTCGGCTGCGGCGGCGTGTGCCGCTACGACGCTGCCCGAGCCGAGCTGCGCCGCATGTTCGTCGCCCCGGACGCACGCGGCAACGGCATCAGCCGCCTCGTCCTGGCAGCGCTCGAGCAGGAGGCGCGCGAGCTCGGCTACAGAACGCTGCGGCTCGAGACCGGCACCGGGCAGCCGGAGGCGATCGGCCTGTACACGTCTGCGGGCTTCGAGCGGATCGCCTGCTACGGCCCGTACGTCAACGACGCGCTAAGCGTCTGCTTCGAGAAGGAGCTCTGACCTGGGGCCGCGGTCGAGCGGGCGAGCTTGCCGACTGCGTTTCCGGCTAGACGAATCACTCGTCCCCGGGACGGCGGGCGGGCAGTCTTTTACGCGCTCTTAACGGAGTTTCGAATTCGTTCTTAAGCGGGACTGATGAGATCAGCTGGAGCTGATGCGATGCACGAGCGTCCGGATTCTCCGTCGCTGCACATCGCCGCTCGTGCCGCTCCCTCTCCCCAGCGGCCCGAACGACGGCTATTCGCCTTGTTCCTCCTGCTTGTCGTCGCCGCGATGGCAGTCGCGGCAACGGCCCGCGCCGACGTCGTCGTCACCCGCGACGACCAGGGCCGCCCCATCACCTTCGACGTCAGGGCCCCGGACGTCGACGTCGAGTGGTATGCGGCGCTGCTCCGGCCTGCGGGCCACGGCGACGAGATCTCGAACGTCACCATCCGCATCGTCCCGCCGGAGAAGATCGGCATCAACTGCGGCCTCCTCGCGGAAGCGTGCTACGGAGCACCCGGCGGCAACGCGGTGATCATCGTCCCCGCCAAGCAGAGCGAGCACACGGCGCACAACCTCGTCCACGAGTACGGGCATCACGTCGACCGCTCCTGGGCGGTGGCGGGCTTCGTCGAGCCGAATGGCACACCGGCCTGGTGGGCTGCGAGGAAGATGGAGGGTCTCTTCCGCGCCGGGGCAGTCGCGCCCGACTACTCGCTCGGCTGGAACCGCAGCATCGGCGAGATCTTCGCCGAGGACTATGCCTGGGTCTACCGGCCGGGCGAGTACAACATCCCGTGGCTCTCGCCCCCCGACGAGGCGCTGCGCGCGGTGATGCTCGCGGAGCTCGGCGGCACCCCGACGAACCCCGCGCTTCCGCCCGCCCCGACACCTTCGGGCGAGCCGTCGCTCCAGTCGCCCCCGGACCCGGTCGTCGTCGTGCGCCGAGGGAAGCTGGCCCCGCGAGCGCAGCAGACCTTGCCGTTCCGGCTGCTCGGGCCGGGGCGCCACGTGACCCTGACGACGAGCGTCACAGGCGCTCCCCAGACAGGAACGCGCGCGCGCGTCGAGCTCGTCTGCGACGCCACTCGCGTCGCGAGCCGCACACTCACCCGAGGCCGGCAGAGCACGACGATCGACATGCGCGACCTCGGTCCGGCGCGCTGCCAGGCGCATCTCGTTAGCACCAGCAAGGTGGCTCACTCGTTCGTCTTGCGGCTGCGCCTCGAAGTCCAAGACGAGACCGGCTCTCGATGAGCGGCCGCGCGAGGGCGCCGCCGGAGCGAGGCGGACTCCACGAGCGACGGGCGCCATCCTCGCGGAGGTCAATCGCTCATGAGCCGCTGGCTCCTCACTCTCTCCCTCGGTCTCGTAGCGGCAGGCGTACTGTCAGCCGCCGCGGTGCCGGCGCCACGCAACGGCGGCGAGGGCCGCCACTATCGCAGCGCCGGCTATTTCGCAATCGGGTGCGCGTTCAGCCATCGCAACCAGGACGACCCGATCGTCTTTCCGAACTTGCCGGGACGCTCTCACGACCACACCTACTTCGGCAACGAATCGACGAACGCTGCGTCGACGCCCGCTTCGCTCCGCGAGGCCGGTCAGACCTCCTGCCGACTCCGCGCGGACACCGCCGCCTACTGGGCGCCGACGCTCTTCGTCTCGGGCCGTGCCGTCGAGCCGCTCGGCGCCATCGCCTACTACGTCAGACGCACGCGCGGCGAGGTGCAGCCGTTCCCACCGGGACTGAAGATGATCGCCGGCAACGCGGCTGCGCGCAGCGCGCAGAGCCAGACCGTCACCTTCTGGAGCTGCGGACGACGAAGCGGCGTCGGGCCGTCGAGCAGCATTCCAACCTGTCCTGACGGCCGAAGCCTCCGCCTCGTCGTCAACTTCCCGAACTGCTGGGACGGCAGTCGGCTCGACAGCGCCGATCACAAGAGCCACATGGCCTACTCGGTGGACGGCGCCTGTCCGGCGTCGCACCCCGTCGCGGTTCCGGCCCTCACGATCCTGATCGGCTATCCGGTCGCCGGCGGGGCGAGCGCGGAGCTGGCTTCGGGCGGCCAGTTCTCCGGCCATGCGGACTTCGTCAACGCCTGGGACCAACGCGCACTCGCAGCGCTGGTCGACAGGTACCTCAACAGCTTCGGCCGCGGCCACGGCCGCTAGCCGACAGATCCGGGGGGCGCCCTCCTGCCCGTCGCGGGCGCCCTCCGGCCCGACGCATTAGTTCACGTCGAGCACGAAGTCGAAACGCCCGACACGGCGGTTGCCGACCTTCCGCCAGCGCATCAGGAGCGCGGCGTCGAAGATCCCGTCGGTCTTGTTCTGCGGCTCGCCGGGAAAGTAGAGCTGGGTCGTGAGGACCGGCTTGCCGGGCGCCTGGGCCTTGACGTGGATGTGCCGTGTGCGTCCGGTGTAGAGACCCGGCACGATCGTCTCGAGGCTGTAGCGCCCCTTTGCATCGGTGAACTGGTGGCCGCGGAGGCGGAAGCCGTCGTTGTCGTAGACGCCGCTCGCGTCCGCGTGCCAGAAGTCGAGTAGCGCGCGCGGGATTGCCTTGCACCGCGTCGAGAGCACGTAGCCGGTGAGCGTGAGCCTCGTGCCGGCCATGCCGGACTCGAGGAGCGAGCGCCGCTTCGGCGAGCCGGGCGTGAAGTACGGGCCTTCGGTCTGCTCCGGCGTCTCGTCGCCGTCGCCGTCGTCGCACCACGGCGTGGCCGGAAGCGGCGTTGCGGCGGCGGCGTCGGCGGCGCCGAGGAGCGAGCCGCCCTTGTCGAGCACCAGCGCTAGCGGCGGCAGCGCGAGGCCGAGCTCGATCAGACGGCGGCGGGTCAGCTCTGGCTCGGTCATGCGGGCACCGTAGCGTCACGTCATGAGACGCGATTAAGAGTTAGTCGGCGTTCTTGCGCGCGCAGCACGCCGACCGGCGCGCAACTCCTTACTCGGCGTTTACGCCGTTCGTACCCTCCTCTTAGGAAGCCGTAGTTCGATCCGTGAAGATCGATGGCTCGGCTCCGACTGATCGTCTCGCTCCTCGTCGTTCTGATCGTGGCGCTGACGGCCGCGGTCGCCGCGCGCGCGGAGGTCATCCTCTCCCAGGACAACCAGGGCCGGCGCATCACCTTCGACGTGCGTGCCGCAGGAGTCGACGTCGAGTGGTACGCGCGGCTCCTGCGCGGCGCCGTTCACGGCGATGAGATCTCGACGGTCACGATCCGGATCGTTCCGTCGGAGCAGATCGAGTCCGTCTGCGGCGCCTCGGCACTTGCCTGCTACGGCAGAGGCGGCGGCTCGCCCCTGATGGTCGTCCCGGCCGGGCAGAGCGACCGCGTGGCGCACGCGCTGATCCACGAGTACGGCCACCACCTCGACTTCGCGTGGACGGTCGCCGGCTCGCCCGAGCCGAACGGGACGCCGGCTTGGTGGCTCTCGCGCGGGATCGGCGATCTCCTCGGCCGCGGCCAGGTCGCCTTCGACTACTCGCTCGGCTGGAGCCACAGCGTCGGCGAGATCTTCGCGGAGGACTACGCATACATCAATCTGCCGGGCCTCTACTCGATCCGCTGGCTCTCTCCGCCCGACGACACGCTCAGGAACGCGCTGCTCGCCGAGCTCGGCGGCGTGCCGGCGACGCCGCCGCCTGCTGCTCCTGCCGAGCCCGTAGCGCCCACCCCTCAGCCGGTCGTCGTCGTACGCCGGGGATCGCTCGCGCCTCATGCCGAGCACCGCGTCCGGTTCATGCTCGACGGGGGCCGGCGAGTGACTCTAACCGCCGCCGTCGGCGGCTCAAGCG
>WNFV01004745.1_pt1 | contig 25885 bp, 22 predicted proteins | sample 5400101 | NCBI WGS metagenome assembly WNFV01 (sample SAMN13153361, study PRJNA577476) | soil metagenome | isolation source: 115 cm soil or saprolite under grassland replicate 1 | place: USA:California | collected 2016-06-15
CGGTACGCAGGTCACGATCATACGCTTGCGTGGTCGTCGACACACGTGCCGATCTCTCGGTCAGCACGCAACTGCTCTCTCGGGCGCTAGCAGCCGCCGCAGTCGTGCTTTGCCGCGATGGATGTGGCTCTTGACCGTGTTCAGCGGCAGGCCCAGGGACAGCGCCACATGTTCACAGGAGGTGTCTTCGAGATAGCGCAGCCTCAGCGCCGCTCGCTGCGCTGCCGGCAGTGTTGCCAGGGCGGCCTCTACCTCGCTAACCAGTTCCTCGCGCATCGCGCGCCGCTCTGGCTGCGCCGATGCATCGCGGTCGGCGATATCGACGGCGTGGACGCCGTGCTCAGGGCTTTCATGCACGTACAGGCGCCGCGGCGCTCGTTGGCGTTGACGTAGGCTGTCGACGCAGGCGTTGATGGCAATTCGGTGCAACCAGGTCGAGAGCGCGGCGTCGTCACCTGCACGAAAGGTGTGCAGTGAACGCAACATACGGACGAACGTCTCCTGAGTTGCATCGGCGGCATCGCTGGCATCGCTGGTCACGGCCACTCCGACGCCGAAGACCCGCGCCTGCTCCCGCTCGACGAGCTTCACGAGCGCCTTGCGTTCGCCCGCCTGTGCGCGGCGGACCAGCTCGTCATCCACGGCCATTGCCGACGCGTGGCGACGGGACCCGCGGCACAGTGTTTGCGGCAAGCATCGTTATAGAAGCCTGCGCGGACAGCCGCGCGGTAGATGGCCAGCCGCGCCAGCTCCGTCGGCGTGAACTGATAGGCTCGTCGGGGGCCTCGGGAGAGGTGGGAGTCGAGCTTGGGATCATGATCGTGGCACCTCTTGCCGCCACATTGCTCCGGTTGCGTTCCCGGGCGAAAGAGTCGGCGATCCGCACGCGCTGGGAGATGGACTCCCGGCATGGCTAGCTAGGAGTCCAAAGTCGACCTCCGACAAATCCGCGGTCGGGAATCATCCATTCGATCGAAGGCGGTCGTTGGTTAGTCACTCTGGCCGGTGCCGCCCACGAATACCCGCCTACAGATGAAGCTGGCTTTACGGCATTTGCGCAAAGGCTAGCGACCCCGATATTTGCGGAGTCGCTGTAAGGCGCGAAACCGCTCTCGCCCGTGTACGGCTACCGGCGAATGGAGAATCGATGGCGCCGATTCGACACCGTTCAACCCTGGCCCGACGGATTCGTGGCCATCGGAGATTCCGTGTGCAGCTTCAACCCGCTATATGGCCAAGGCATGACAATGAGCGCACAGGCCGCGCTCGCGCTCAGCCGATCAGAAGCCACAGAGTTAGACGCGGATCTGGGGAACTGCGGGTGGGCTGCTACACTGACCAGCGCACGCCGTGCGGCGGGGGAAGGGCGCGACGGCGAATTCGTTCGGCCGCTCGGCGGCAAGGCTGTCGTCGCCTGGGTGCGCCCGTGGCTCGTTGGCTGGTGCGACGCTCGCAACGCGCGACGGACCAGTGGGCCGCCACGAGCGGCCAACAGCGCCGTAAGCACCAGACCCAGCGCGGAGCCAACAACATGGTGGGGATGGGCGGGTACGGCCCGCTCAGGTAGGCGATCTTGCCTTCGCGGATCACGGCGTGGACGTCGATGGACAGGCTCGAGTGCAGCGCCTCCGGGAACGGGTGGCTGCGCCGGGTGAGCCGCTCCGTCCACGACACCACGCTTCCCTCGACCAGCAGTGGGGTGAGCCGATTGATGTGGTAGTCGTCAGTGAGCTGACGGACCCACTGCACGGTGGTCGGCGTGTCCACGAACCACTGCCCATCCACGTCCTGGAGCTCGAGCAAGGCGGCGCACCAGCTGACGGCACCCAACGGATCGCCGGTGTCGCGCGCTACCAGGAAGTTCTCGACAACCGTCACGGGGTCGGTGGGTTCCGGCCGTTGTCCCGCTAACGTTCCTCCACCAGCAGCGCTCGGCGTGCCGGCGGCCAGCAACATGAACGCGGCGCTCAGGGTGGAAGTCAGGATGGTGCGCATAGGCGCGTGGAATCTCCCCAACTAGCGCGTGGGCCGCTCGACCGTCGCACCGGGCCGCCACAGGTTCGCGAGGCGCTCCGCGTCGCGCCCCTCGCGCAGGGTGGACGTGAAGTTGGCCACTTTGCCGCGGTGTACCCAGATGGCGTTAGTCACGGGGAGCGACGCCACCCCGCTTGCTGACCAGTCGTCGCGGTAGACCTCAGCCTCCCAGAAGGCGCCGTGCTCGGTCAGCCGGTACTCGGATGCGTCCACACGAATGTGCATAGCGACCTGCTGCTCGGCCCACAGGGCGATCTCGAACTTCAGCCAGGCGTAGCGGTCAGCGCTTACCGTTGGGCCGGCGTCCTCGTCCGTGAAGAGGGCCACCAGCGCTTCTACGTCGTGATCGTTGAGGGCCGCAGTCAAGGCCTGCGCGAGCTCGATCGCGTCGGGACCTTCGGGCCTGGGTGCCTTCGCTGCCTCAACGGGGGCGGCCGAGTCAATTCGGGCGAGGACCAGACTCGCGCCGACACTCACGCCCGCGGTGGCGGCCAGGAACATGCCCACGAGCGCGAGACCGCCGAGCATGCGCCCGAATGTGCGGCCTGAGTGCGGCATGGCACGCGACGGGCGCTCGGAGTGCAGCAGCCGGTGGGTCTCCGCGCACAAGGCCTGCCGAACAGCGCGGTTGTGGAGGAGCTCGGCGTTCCTGCTGGAGGGCTGCATCTCCTAGAGACCTCGACGCGTCCCGCGCACCGCTCAGTGCCGATCGCTGGCCGCGTTTACACCCGGCGCAAGGCGCCTCGGTGCCCGGCTGTCGTTCCCTTGCGATGATCCGCAACGCGCCTCTAGATGCTGGCCGATCACTGTTTTCTCCTTGTTGCAGACCGGCTCCCACTACGACGAGTGCGTGCCTGCGCTGTGCGCCTGCTAGCACAGACACGCCACGTGCAACTGACACCCTGACCTACACACCCCCTAACACCTCCCGACGCGCGCTGGCACGAGTAACCCACCCCTTCTCCGCGGTCCTAGTACGGGGTTTAGAGGCGGCGCTGGCCATACGCGGGCCAATCCAGCGCGATGGCCGCAAGTTTCACCTGGACGGGGTGGCGATGCTGCCGGACAGGGCCGTGTACGTCTCGTAAAGGTCGTCCGCATAGACATAGATCGAGCGGATGCTGCCCACCCCCGGCACAAGCCACAGCGCGATCAGAACCACGAGCAATTCCCACATCACCAGAAGACCGGCCCAGTAGGCGAAGTCGCAGCGATAGATCTGGCCCAAGTGTTACGTGCTTAGCCTTGGGCGCGAACTGGTCAATGGGACCTATTCCGCCAGCGACGAGGCGCGATAAGCGCAGCCAGCCGCCGACCAGGTACGCACCGTAGCCAATGGCACCTGATGCGAGCCGCCCGTATTGATCCACGACCGCCAACCTAAACCGACGCGCGAGCGATCGACACTCGCGATCAACACGCAATGACACACGCAAACCCTCGACGGACGTAGCGCGGTGCATGCGCTACGATCCTGCGGCGGAACGTGACCAACTCAAACACGTCCGAATCGGCCGCCTTTGGTGAGCTGCTTCGCTCCTACCGTCTGTCTGCTGGCCTGACGCAACAGGCGCTCGCCGAAAAGGCCGGGTTGAGCTGGCGTGGCATCCAGGATCTGGAGCGTGGCACGCGGCGCACCCCGCACGGGACGACGATCACCAGGCTCGCCGAAGCCCTGGGCCTTGACGAGTCGCAGCGCAACCGATTCGCGACGATCGGACGCCGAACTCCCTCGCAACGGCAGGCGACGGCCCAGCCGACGCGACTTATCGGCCGAGAGCACGATCTTAGGGCCGCGGCGCAGCAGCTGTTACAGCCGCATGTGCGGCTCCTCACGCTCTCGGGCCCTGGCGGAGTCGGCAAGACCCGCCTTGCCCTGGCACTGCTGCAGCGCGTCCATAAGCAGTTCAGGGACGGCGCTCGGTTTGTCGATCTTTCGCCCTTGAGTAATCCGGAGTTGGTGTTGCCCATCATCGCCCACAGCGTGGGTATTGGTGAGACCGGCGAGCGCCCCGTACAGCAGGCACTCATCGAGTGGCTGCGCGAGCGCAACCTGCTGCTGGTGCTCGACAACTTGGAACAACTCCTGGATGCCGCCGCCGGGCTGGCCGAGGTCCTCAGCGCCTGCCCGGAGGTGAAAGTGCTGGCGACCAGTCGGGAGCCGCTGCGCGTGCGCTGGGAGCACCTGCGCGTGGTGCCGCCACTAGGCGTCCCTGAACCAGGAGACGTGGCCTCCCTGGACGCGGTGCAAGCGGCGCCGGCGGTCGCGCTGTTCCTCGATCGGGCGCAGGCAGTAGATGCTTCGTTTGCCCTTTCCGACGCCAATGCCCCGACGATTGCCGCCCTGTGCAGGCGGTTGGATGGACTTCCGCTTGCGCTGGAACTAGCCGCGGCGCGGGTCAGAAGCCTACCGCCGACGCTGCTCCTGGCCCACCTCAATCAACGACTCGACCTGCTCACCGGAGCCCGCGATGCGCCTGCCCGACATCGAAGCCTGCGCGCCACCCTGGCCTGGAGCTACGAGATGCTGGCCAAGGACGAGCAGGCGTTGTTTCGCGCGCTAGGTGTGTTCAATGGCGGCGCGACGCTGGAGGCGATCCAGTCCGTGTGTCCCGGAACGGGCGCGCCCGCGCTCGGAGCGCTCGCGTCGTTGCACGAGAAGCACCTCGTCGAGCTCGAGACGTCCACGGCGGGAGAGCTTCGCTACCGGCTGTTGGAAACGGTGCGCGCGTATGCGCTCGAACAGCTGCAAACAGTTGGCGAGGTCCCTTCAGCCGCCGACCGACACGCTCGCCACTATTTGGCCCTGGTCGAGCGGTCGAACGTCGAGTCCCAAACCGCCCGGCAAGCGTGGGTCGATCGGCTCGAGCTCGAGCACGACAACGTGCGTGGCGCGTTGCGGTTCTTGCTCGAGCGCGCAGACGCCGAGGCGGGCCTGCGACTGGTTGTGGCGATGGCCTGGTTCTGGTCGGCCCGCGCGTTCCGACGGGAAGGGCTCGCGTGGTTTTCTTCTTTCCTCGGGCTCGTCGAATCGAGATCGCTGGCGTTGCTGCGAGCTCGGGCGCTGAACACCAGTGGGGCCCTCGCTTGGGAGTGGCATGACTTCCGCTATGCCCGAGCGGCGCTTTCGGAGGCGCTCGCAATCGGTCAGGCTCTGGACCACGCGCCGACGGTCGCGTCCGCGATGCGCGGGCTCGCGCAAACCGCCGAGTGGTCAGGCGAGCACGCCGAAGCGGAGAAGTGGTACACGGAAGCGCTGGCGATCAGTCGCGGCCACGCTCTGGAGGACGAGGTGGGCCGCGCTCTGATCGGACTCGGAGACGCCGCCGTTCTGCGGTGTGACTTTTTCACGGCAGCACCGCTGCTGGAGGAGAGCCTGGCCATGTTTCGCAAGCTTCGGCAGCGGTCCGACGCCGCCCAGTCGCTCCACAGGTTGGGCTTACTTGCCTTCGGCAGCGGCGACAACTCAGCAGCACGAGCGTTGTTCGAGCAGAGTCTCGAGTTGTTCGGGTTGGACGCGACGGGATTCGTGGGCGAGCTGAGCCTGTACTTGGGCCTGGTTGCGCTGCGGGAGGGCGACACACGCGCGGCCCGCCGGCGGTTCATGGCGAGCCTGTCGATCGCCGAGCGCGAGCATGACACCCACGCGACTGCCTACTGTCTCGAAGCAATGGCTTGCCTCGCCGTCGTAGAGGACGACCCGGGCGAGGCGCTGCGTCTCTACCGTGATGCCAACGCCATTCGGCGCGATATCGGTATGGCACGCTCCGCCTTCGACGATAGCTGGCTCGGCACGTGGCTGGGCCGCGTGTTGCAGTCCGAGGCTGAGCCTGCGTGATGAACGTCGGTCGACGTGAGGCGGTGCTTGATACGTTCCCCTGGGCGCAAGTACGCGGGCTGCCGCAGCTATTCGGCTGGTCGAAGCACTCGGGACTGACCCTGGCGAGCGCGCGAAGACTCGAGCTCACACGTGATTGAGGACGGCGGCACAGCGCCGAAGCCACAAACAAACGCGTGTAGGCGGAAGCAGTCGAGGCATCCAGGTAAGGCGCCGGCGGTGATCGCTCTCGTCTGTCGCTGCTCCCATGACCTCGATGCAAGCCACGTGGCGCGTCGCCCAAGGAACCGCGGCACACCTGCACCCCGAGGCCCTGCTGACTTCGGATTTGCCGCACTAATGGCTGACCCCTTGCTTCACGGGCAAGGGGTCACTCTGAACTTGAAGAGCGTCGATATAGACTCATAACGCTGGCACTCACCGCCTCGGAGTGCTAATTCTAAGTTCAAATTTCGAGGTTGATCCGACGGACCAGCAGGCCATCGCGCATGCCGCCTAAACAACCGGGAAGCATTTAGCTCTCAACTCCGATTGCTCATGATACGGCCAGTCTCGATCTGGCCAGGGCGCACATGCTCGTCGGCCGTCTCGCTGAGCGGTGGCAGGTCGGCCAGGTCGCGCAGCCCAAGCAGCTCCAACACCGCAGGCGTTGTCACCAGCAGCTGGTGCGCATTGCGGCTGACCAGACCGCGGTCAAGCAGCGTCTCGAGCGCACTGTCGCTGGCCGTGCCGCGGATGTGCTCGATGCCTGAGCGGGTGATCGGCTGACGATAGGCGACGATGGCCAGGACCTCGAGAGCCGCGCCAGAGAGTGGGACTGGGCTCGGGTGGTTCAGGTGGCGCGAGACCGACGAGGAGACCTCGGGCGCGGTGACCAGGCGCAGCTCGTCGCCATGGCGCTGCACCGCCAGGCCCAGCGGCGGATTTTCTGAGAGATACTCGTAGGCGTCTTCGAAGCGTTCTCGAGAGAGGCCGACAGCTGCCCGCAGCTCTTTGACCGTAAGCCCCTGGCTGGCCGAGGCCCACAGCACACCGACGATGTGTGCCGCCGCGGCGCGCGTGTCGCTGCTCGGATCGCCCCCGACCCGCGGCCGTTCCGCGCGCCGGCTGCCGCGCTCGAGCAGCCTGCCGACGAGCCGCCCGGTCATCGCCCGCGCCTTCGCGGAGCGTCGCGCGAGCACCAGCGGCCTCGTCTCGCCGAGCGCGTTCAGCACCTCGCGGCCCGTGCGCCGGGCGACCTGGTCGGGATAGTCAAGGAGCTCGAGCGCGGCCAGCTGCTGCGGTGCGAGTGGGTAGTTCGGCGGAAACGGCCAGGGCTCGTCCACCACCCGGAGCAGCACGGTATCGATAACCGCGCGCGTCTCGTCTGCAGATCTGTCGTCCACGTCGAGCTGGTTGAGCTGCTCCTGCAGCGCCGAGAACGTCTTTTCGGTCAGGTAGGCGTCGAGGCGCCAGCTCGGCTCGGCGGCATCGGGCAGCTCACCCCAGCCGTAGGCGGCCGCGGCGCTTGTGCCGGTGCAAGTAAATAGCAGCGTGGCAACTGCTCACGGTTCCGAGTGAGCGACCGGCTCCGCACCCTCCACCGTGTTCGACCGACCCTTGTGACGCCCGCGTGACTGCGAAGTACACGCGATCTGGGAAAGCCCTTTTACGCCACTGGCGTTACGTAATTTGCGTAACGTAGAATGCGTAGGGGGTGAGTATGGAGAACCCGTTCCGCTACGGCGAGATCGTCAGTGGCTCCTTCTTCACGGATCGCGAGCATGAGCTCGCCGATCTGGTCAGCGATGCCCTCAGTGGCCAGAACGTCGTGATCATTTCTCCTCGACGCTATGGCAAGACTTCCCTGGTGTTGAACGCGCGCGAGCGGCTCACGGCGGACGGCGCGCTCGTGAGCTATGTCGATTTACTGAGAGTCGCGACGCTGAACGAGCTGGCCAACGAGTTGGCGACGGCACTGTACAACGGCATCGTCGCCCCGCTCGATCGGCTCAAGCATCAAGCTGGCGAGATCTTCGCGTCGCTACCTGTCCGCCCGAAGCTGACCATCAATCCGAACGGCACGTGGGGCGTGGAGTTGGCCGTCTCCGAGCAACGACACGACGCTGAAGATCTACTGGAGAAGCTGCTCGAATTGCCGCAGAGCGTCGCACGTGAGCGCCAGCGCCGCGTCGTGCTCGTTCTGGACGAGTTTCAGCAGGTCGTCGACATCGACGAGCATCTGCCGGCGCTCTTGCGCTCGGTTTTTCAAACGCAAGCCGATGTCGCACACATCTTTCTGGGCAGCCGTCAACACCTCATGCGGCAGGTCTTTACCGATCGGAATCAGCCGTTGTATCGCTCGGCACGCTCTCTGCCGCTCGGGGTCATTCCTGCGGCCGAGTTCGCGGTGTTCATCCGCGAGCGCTGTCGAGCCAGCCACGTTGCGATTGACCAGCAGTCCATCGATCGCATCCTGTCGATTACCAGCAGTCATCCGCATGACACCCAGGAGTTAGCTCACTTTGCCTGGGCGTTGGCGCGCGCCGCGGAAAAACGAATCACAACCAGCGTGGTGGATGCGGCTCTCGACAAAGTGGTTGCCGCCGAAGATGCCCACTACACCACCCTCTGGGAAAGCCTGACGCTGGCCCAACGCCGGGTGCTGCTTGCCGTTGCGCGTGAGCCCGGCAAGCAAGTATTTGCTGAAGCATTCCGCCGAACTCATCGTCTCGGCGCGGCCTCGACCGTCCAGACTGCCCTGGAGCGGCTGCTCGAACGCGAAATCGTTGAAGGTGCATCGACGCACGGGTTCAGGTTGCCGGACGTGTTTTTTCGCGCGTGGCTGCAGCACACCGTCTCTTGAACTGCGCTTGGCTCGCGTGCGAGGCGCCGGCGCCTGCTCGTTTGCTGTCAGCCGCTGGGTGCGCGCGCACATCGACACAGACAAACACTACGCCGGTGCGCAGCGTCTCCAGCGCCTTTCCGGCGTTGCTGCGGCTGGATGAAGTGCAGATGCTGCGCGAGCTGGCGAAGGTGGCTAACGCGCAGCCGCGCCTCCGCCCCGACCAGGTCGGTATGAACGGGCGGCCGCGACTGGCCGGCTGGCGGAGCCAATGGCGAACCCGCTGAGGTGCTGCTGAGCCGGCTCGGCCCGGAGTGGCTGCCGCGCCGCGACGTCTCGCCCGTGCGCCAAGGCTCATTACTTCCGCTTCCGCAGTTCCTCGACACCGTAGCCGATGCCCGGACAGGCCTCTGGGCTCGAGCATGGCGGCATCCTGCTGAGCTCGCGATAGCGCACCAGAACGAGCGGGTTGTCCAGCGACGGTTTGCGCGCGCGAACGATGTGGACAGCGCCCGGACAGTAGCTGAACCGCTCGCCGCCAGCACGAGCGCGAAACCGATCGAAGGCCGCCACGATCTGGGCCCTCGGCAGCGCATCCATGCGCAGATCGGCCAGCAGGTGCAGGAAATTGAGCTCTTCGTGCACGTCGCCGACTCTGCGTCCCGCGAGCCACGCCTCCTCGACTCGGTCGAATTCAGATTGCCAATCGTCGCGATTCGTCGTTGTCTTCGTTGACGCGGCTGCTTCGACGACATCGCCATCAGCTGGTGCGACGCCCTCAGCGACTGACGCCTCGGCGGGGGCATCATCATCATCGTCACCGACGTCCATGAAGACTTCCTCGTCGTCTTCCTCGTCGGCGTCGGTCTCTTCGGCGATGGCGGCCAGGTAGTCCGCGGTCATCAACAGCGATTGTGAGGCTTGCTCAAGGCTTTCTAACCTCCCGCTGTTCTGGCCCTGGGTCTTTTGCACCGCGAGGATGGCCTCGCGCACCTCGCGGGTCATGGCCAGGATCCGCGGCAGCGGCGACTGCGCGTCCTTGACGGCACGCGCCAGATCGCGAATCTCCCCTCGTAGCTCGCCTCGCAGCGCGTCGAGGTCCGCCCGGCTGGCTGCGACGGCCCGCTCTTCGGGCCGCCGCGAGCTGACCTGGTGCATCTGATGCTCGAGCTCGCGAATCCTGGTCTGCAGGCCGTCGCGCTGACTGCGCAACGTCGCGGCATCTTCCTGCGCGTCGCCAAGGTCTCGACTGAGACGCAGGACCTGTTCGGGGTGCTCGCGGATTTCCTGCCGCAACCCGTCGACCACACGCCGCTCGTCGCGCAGGAGTTCGGTGACGCGCGTGAGCTCGGCCTGTGCTTCTGCCGATCGCGCTTGCTCACGCGCCAGAATGCCTTCAAGGCGAGCTATGCGGCTGCGGAGCGCGGCCACATCCTCGGTCCGGGCGTGCGTGTTGGCAGCCGCCGTGCGGAGCTCTTCAATTTCCTCGCGCAGCGCCGCAGGTGTGGCAGGCGGCCGGCCGCTGCCATCCAGCGCGCCTCCCTGCAGCAGCGCAGCGTGTTCGACGAACACGACCGCGACACGCCGCTGGTCGACCCACTCGAAGTCGGCCCGATACTCGTCGAACCGATCGTTTGACACCACTGGTGCCCCATGATGCTCCGCGATGCTGAGCACCCAGAGATCGGCATCGGTGGCTGCTGGCGCCTGGATGACCTCCTGGGCGTGGACCTGGCGATCGAGCTCGGCTGCATCTCGCTGGCCAAGTTGATGGCGGAGCGCCGCGTCGACCACGACGAGCGCCTGGTAGCCGCGCTCGGCCAGCGCGGTGCGAGCCAGTAGCAGGTTGTCGACGCGCGGATGGCCATCCTCGGTCAGGCGCGCCCAGGCGAGGTTCGAACCGTCCACGACAGCGAGGGCGGCGCTGCCACCGGCCGCACGCCGAGCCGCGGGGCGTCCCTGTTCCGGCCGCGGATCGTTCTGTTCGTGATCCGCCCGAACCGCGCGGGCGATCTCCTTGAGCACGCCCAGCGATATCCCGTGCGCCTCGCTCATGTTACCTAGGATGTGATGGACGAGACTGGGATAGCCAGCACGGGCCCAGCGCTCTCTGAACTCGGCGGTCAACTGGTCTCGCACGTCGGGCTCGATGTACCGGCGGAGGCGGGGTTTGCCGTGCATCGGATGTTGCCGACGGGTATAGCACCGAGGACAGGGGGTTTGTGTCAACACTCCCAGTTCAGCCGGCTGCAGGCGGCCTCGTAACGTCGGGGTTCCGTTCGCCAGAGTGCCCACCAGACGCTGCGGCGTCGTGCGCCATCGCTCGCACACTGAATCAGCCGGCCGTGGAACTGGGCGTACCTGGCAAGGACCGATAGTTGAGTGCAACTGAGCACGTACTCGGCGTGCCCGTCGTCGTCATCCCACGCGTCCGTGCGCTCGATTTCTGGCCAACCAACATCAGATCTGCGAGGTTCTGGCAGCCACCCTTACACTCATGCGACTCTCGCGCGGTAGATAGTTGGCAGAGGAGCAGCAGACGCATGGAAGTCCGAGGGCTGGTCTGGCTTGGAGTTCGCACGCCACACTTCAAGAGGACCGCGAGCTTCTACAAAGACGTGCTGGGCTTGCGCCCATTTCAGGAAGACGCCACCTCCACTCGCTTCCGTCTGTCGAACGGCACGGAGATTCATGTCTACGCGCCGTCCGACGCGGACCACGCCTTCTTTGGCACCGCACCCGTGGTAGGCATCCTGGTCGACGACATCGACGAGGCCCGCGCCACGATGGAAGCAGCAGGGATCGAGTTCATGGGGCCGATTCAGCACGAGGGTGGCACTAGCTGGAACCACTTCCGCGGCCCAGATGGCAACGTCTACGAAATCATGAGCGTCGGCTCTGACCAGCTCCAGTGATACTCAAGAGCCGGACAGAAATGTTCGAGCTAGCTGTGCGAGAAGGATGAACACGCCAGCGAAGGCGTATAAAAACGCGGCCGGACCCCCTTCCAGTTTGCAGTTCGCAGAGGAACGAGAAGGGGCCAGACGAGCTCCTGACGCACCCAGATTTACAGGAAATCGCGAATATCTTTACAGGGTGATCGCTAGACTGGCCCTCGACGCGAGCCGGGGCTCGCTCGAGGACCAGCATGCTCGCTCTGCCCTTCACCATCCCGCTTGGCCGTCCCAGTCGGGGCGAGCTTCTCACCGTCGCCAGGGGAGGGATGCCAGTGGCCGACGAAGTCGCGCGTTGCCTCGGAGCTGAACTGGATCCGGCGCGGCGATCCTCGGCGGCTCCGCGGCCGAGTTGGGTCAGCACCACCGCGCAGCCCCAGCCGGCTGCTTCTGAGGAGCCGCTGGCCGGGGGCTCGCTGCACGTCAACAGCACACCGGGTGGGGCTGTTGGCGGCTGATGTGCCGGCGGGTGCCGGACGTGGCCGGCGGCCAAGGGAATCGAGCCCAACGGAGTGACCGGCTGATGGCGAGGCGGGCACGCACCAGCAAGTCGATCTCGCGTCTCGGCGCACCGCCGCGAATGGTCGGGCGCGAAAGCTGGCCAACGCAAGTAAGACCGCGCGTCTAGCGAGCGCCCAGCGGAAGGTCCCGCAACCAGAGCGTGGCCAGCATGCCGAGCGTCACAATTGTCACCGCCGCCAAGAATGTGGCCCGCAGCGCTTCGGCCAGCACCGCGGGTTCCACCGGCGTGGTCCCCAGTTGGGCGGCGAGGAGGCTTCCGAGTCCGGCTGATGCGACCGTGCCGCCCATGGAGCGGGCGAGAGTGCCCAGGGCTGTGGCGACGCCAGTCTGATTCGTGGGCACCGCGTTCTGAGCGGCGACCGCAAACGAGGACAGGGCCGCTCCGAGCCCAAGACCAATAATGATCAGGTTCCTGGCGATCACCGGGTACTCCGTCTGCGGGCCCATGCCGGCCATTAGCCATAACCCACACGCAGCCACCGCCATGCCAGCCACGGCCGTCCGTCGAACACGCCCGACGCGGGCGATGAGCTGCCCGACCACCACGCTGGCCAACACCCAGGCCAGCATCATCGGCGCCAGGACGCTACCGCTGCGGGTCGCGCTCTGACCCGCGACGCCCTGGAGAAACAGCGGCGTGAAAAGAGAGGTGGCGAACAGTCCAGCCGCCATGCAGGCCATCCCGAGTGACGGAATTCCCACCCCGCGACTGCCGAGCAACCCGAGGGGCACGATCGGCTGCGCCGCGCGACGCTCGACCCACACGAAGGTCGCCAGCACAGCCGCGCTCACCACGGCCAGGGCCAGCAGGACAGGCGAGTCCCACGCCAGGCCGTGGCCGCCCAGCGAGAGTGTCAGGAACAGCGGGGTGATCCCAGCCACCAGACACACTGCCCCAAGGTAGTCGATCACCGGCCGCACAGGGTTCGATCCCGGCCTGGGATACCTGACAACCAGGATCACCATCCCCACGAGACCGATTGGCACGTTGAGAGCGAAGATGCCGCGCCAGCCGACACTGTCGGTGATCACGCCGCCCAGCAGCGGGCCGACGATGCTCGCCAGGCCGTAGGTACCGGTAAACAATCCGACGATCCGCGCCCGAGCGGCCGGCGAGAACAGGGTCGGCACAGCCGCGAAGACGGCGGCGGTGATGACTCCTCCGCCCACGCCCTGCAGCGCGCGGAAGGCAACCAGTTGATTGAGGCTGCCCGCCAGGCTGCACAGCAGCGATGTCGCGAGGAAGAACAGGGTTCCACCCAGCAGGAACGGCCGGCGACCGTACTGATCGGCCAGCTTGCCCACGATTGGCACCGCCACGGTGCTCGTCAACAGGTAGGCGGTGACAATCCAGGTGTACCGATCGAAGCCGCCCAGTTCGCCGACAATCCGCGGCATGGCGGTCGCAACGATGGTGGAGTCCAGCGCGGCGAGCAGCAGCGTGAGCAGCAGGCCCGCCAGGATGAGCGCGGTTGCCGTCCCCGAGCGACTTTCGCTGGGGGCAGACACGCGCGGTGGCTCGAACAGCGTGGCAGTCATGCTCAGGCGACCGGCCGGAGCTCGGCCGCGGCCCATTCCGAGTAGACGATGAACTTGAACGGGTTGAGTTGCTGGTACACCTCGCGGAGCCGATCGAGCGCGCGGCGACGGAGGTCGATCAACGGTCGGCTCGACGGATAACACAGCAGCCCGAAGTCCACCAGTTTGTGAGCGAGGATGGCGTCGCCCTGAGCCAGAAGGGTGGTGGCGCTCTTGACGAAGGCCTGCTCCTTGCCTCCACCCAGGAGGTTGAGCGCCGCCGCCCATTCCACTGGAGCAAGGTGTTCGACCCCTTCACCATCCGGTTTCCAGTACCCGCTCTGCTGGTGATACACCCGTTTGATGACGTTGTCGCGCATGACGATGAACGGCATGACCGCCGCCGGATGCGCCTGGAGAACGGTCGGCAGGTAGTTGTGGTGGAGGAGTTCGACGAGCGTCTGTCCTGTGCGGATCCCGTGGCGGATGAACCGATCCAGCTCGCCGAGCGCGGGCTGGAGTCCAGGCAGAGCATTGATTGTGAACAGCTCCGTCAACGGCGGATGGCCGTGTATCAGTAACGACGGTCTGAGGTCCTGGATGACACGCAACGTATTCAGGAGCCCCTCCAACGAGCCTTCGGGCAGGAAGGGCGCGCCGAGTTGCGGCATGGTGACGTCGCCAACGAACACCACCCCGCTGGTCGGCAGATGAATCAGCAGACCGTCGCTCGTTTCGCCGCCGGAGACTGGGACCAGCGCGAACTCCACTCCGCCGAGCCTCAAGCATTCGGGTGCGCTGACCAGCCGGTCCGGGTGGAGCGTGAGTGGCTGCTTCTCGGTCCCGGCGAAGAAAGCCCTGAAGTGAACGCCGGTTTCATTGATGATCTGCAACTCGTCGGCGTACCTGGCGCTGGCGATGACCTGGACGCCCGGTTCTATCAGCGCTTCCAGGCCACCGATATGGTCCCAGTGCGCGTGCGTGACAATGACGTGCCTAATCGGTAGTGGTGAGATCTTGCGCAGCTCCACCAGCGCAGCCTCGACGTGGGCCGCGGTGGAACCCGCGTCGATGGCCACAATACCGTCGTCGGTCAGCACGAAAGCGAAGTCGGCGAAGTCGTAGCCCTGGGCGACGTAGATCCGCGGCGCCATCTCCACCAGTCTGGGCAGGACGAAGCGGAACCCGTCGTTGGCCGTCATCGAGACGTCGGTGACGAATTGCGGCTCCTCGGCGCTCAAGGACGGATAGCCAGAGTGCTCCAATGCGGTGTGCGCTTGGGCGGTCCGCCCGAGCGTCGTGTACGCCTTGGCCAGGGCGCGATAGACGCTGCGCAAGAGTCCATTCGGAAACTGCGCGCGGTTGGCGAGGACCCACTCGAGGTCCGCCACCGCGGCGTCTGCCCGACGCAACAGCCCCGGTGCGTCGGCGAGCACCAGACCGCGAAAGTAGGTCGTGAGGCCGGGCGCCTGGGTGACGGCCCGGTCGAGCTTGGCGATCGCGTCGTTGAGCCACGGCAAGCGTTGGATCAGCGACCGGGAATTAGTCAGCCGCGCTTCGAAGAGGCCTTCCAGGGCCTGGAAGAGTGGCTCGTCTGGCTGGTCGCGGGCGCGTTCGGAGAAATAGGCGAAGCCGTCCCGGTCGCGGTGGGTGGCGAGGAACTGGCCGACGAGGGACAGGACGGTCAAGCGGTCGGCGTTTGGCCAGCGAACGGCCTGCTGGAGGCCCTCGAGGGTGAGCTGGCGAGTGAAAGGTGGCGTCGGAATGGCGTGCATGCCGGTCTCCAGTGCAGTAACTTGCATTTCGCAAGCCACACTCTAGGCTAGTCTCTTGTAGAATGCAAGTTAGTGCCTCGCTCACATTGCCCCGTCGCCTCTACCCTCGACATCGTCGGCGATCGCTGGACCCTGCTGCTCATCCGCGACCTGCTTTTCGGCAAGGCTCGCTACGGCGACTTCCTGGCCTCGGCCGAACACATCCCCACGAACATCCTGGCCGACCGACTCAAACGCCTGGAGCGCGAGGGCCTCATCAGCCGCGTCCCGTACAGTCAGCACCCACTGCGCGTCGAGTACCACCTGACCGACGAAGGCCGGGCGCTGGGACACGCCGTCGATGCGCTAGCGGACTGGGGCATGCAGCACTTCCCAGGCACCCGCCGCGGTTACCCTCCCAGCCAAGACGGACAGCTCCGGCCGGCGGACGACGTCCTCGACGAACGATCGGACCCCGTCGACGGACGCCGCGACCCATGACACTTGCTCCCGCAGGTGAGTGACACCGGCGCCTTGAAACCGCTGGTACGTCCTGCTCGAGCGTGTGGCCAGGTCCACGGCTGCGCGACAACAGCCGTGGCGCTCGCCTCCGGCCGCGGGACACATCGCTCACACAGGCATGTCGCGCAGACTTTTGCTGACCGTCAACCGCGGCTCGGAGGGACTGTGGGGCGGCAAAACCTCAGATGTGTTCAGGCAGTTCGCTCGTAGACGTGGTGTAGTCCGTTCAACACGGGCTGCGATCGAACAGTGCCTGTGGTTGGACGCTCCTTGAGTTGAGGGGTCTGCAGTCTGAGCGTCCGATGCGGACGCTCTTGGTTGTAGTACCGCACGAATTCGGTCAGCACTGACCGCAGATTCTGCTCGTCCAAGACGATGATGTGGTCGAGACATTCTCGGCGCAAGGTGCCGATCACTCGCATAGGCGAGATTCGTCTCGAGCGCACGCGCCAGCGCTGCACCTACTGAGCTCAGGCGAATGATGCAGAGCCCGATGGACACGAGTTCGGTGCCCACGAGGACAGGCTTCAACGGCACGCCCTCGCCGCCCACATCGACCAACGTGCCGGCCCAGGTCGCACAGAACGCCGCGAATACTCCAACGATCGCAAGCACGCGAAGCCAGCTGAGAACATCGTGCAAGATGAGTCCGACGGGCATGACCAGCAGTCCGCCGATCATGCCCGCGGCGAGCGAGGCAACGGCGGTCGAGACCGCCCCCAAGATGCTTCGCATAAGGTTTGTATCGAAGGAGTTACTGCTGGGCGGACTCGGCCACTCGACGATAGAAGCAGCGAGCCTCCTCGAGAACCGAGACGAAGTCGCCGAAATGGGCGGTGCGAGTTGCGGCATTGAAGTGGCCGTTCTTGCCTACGAACTGCTCGAGCGTTTCGAGAAACTCCAGGCACCACTGCGCAGCAGCCTTACGAGCAACTCGCTGCCCGGCCACATCGACGTACACCGGCGACGTGTGGGCAAGTACAGACCGATCGAGCGTGTTGGGATGACCACTGCCGCGCGCGACCGCCGCGATCCAGATAGGTCCGTCGCGCAGCGTTGTTTCGAAGTGGAGCTCGGCCGTTGCGTCGCCTTCGGCCAGAACGCCGTCGGGCCCGACCAGCGTGAGACGCTCGGCGCCCGGCCCGCGCACGTCCGCGCGGATGTCGAGCCGATCGCCGACAGCCAGGTCGAGCACGCCGCCGGGCTCGCACCCATTCACGTCAAGCATGAGCCAAGGCCCGTTGGTGACAAATGTCCGCCCAGCGCGAATGGCGTCTTTGAAGGCCGCGACCGATAGCGTCTGCTCGCCAAGCTGCGCATACACGCGCGCCCACCCCGGCGGGTTGGAGATCACCCCGAAGTGCGAGAACGACAGGAAGGTGTCGGTACCTGCGGTCGCCGCGAGTCGCAAGCCACAGGACAACAGGCGGTGGTAAAGGAAGATCGCGCCTTCATGGCTGAATGGGGAGATGAGCTCAACTGAATCCACCACACCGAGCGCGGCATCGGCGACCAGTTCGCGAGCTTCGACCGAGCGCGGGTTTTGGAAGAACCCGCCGGTCGACCCATCATCGGGGAATGGCTGCATCGCAGGGTGGGCGTAGCCGACCGCAGCACCAAGCCCACGCAGGTCCTCACATGCGACCTTGTTGGGTGGCCAGTCCTCCGAATGATCGGACCGCTCCTGGCCCGCGTAGTAGCGCGTTGGCGGAGCGCTCGGACCGAGCGCGTGCACGTGACCCAGCAGGTCGTTGCGGTACTCCACTCCCATTCGCGCCACCGCCTCGTCGGTCGACCAAGGGAGGTCCGTGTCAGCAAATTGCTCGAGCATCTCACGGTCATAGACAAACGAGGTGGCGCCGTTCGCGGCCAGCACGTTGGCCAGGTGGAGGCCCTCGCCAAGCTGCATGCGCGCCACATCGCGCGGTGTGCACACCAGGTCGCCGCTGTAGTTCATGTGGATGTGCAGGTCGCCGCCGTACCAGCCCTCCGCTGACGGATCGAACAGTTGTCGCGGATCGCACTCCACAACTCGTGTTTCGCCCGCGGACGGGGTAACGTCGATTTCAATTCGCTCGAACTCGAGCCCGCGAGCGCATACGACGTGCAGCGACTCGGCGGGCACGACGAGGGTCACGTCGTCTCCGTGAAAAAACGGCCGGTGCATGACATCCCACTTCGCCAGAACGTCGTCGGGGAACCAGGCGCCGCCGGTTGAATCAGTGACTGACCAGCGCGCGCAACGCGGAGCCGACAGCCGTAGCTGAGTCGCGCACGCTGTCCGGATGGCACCTTCGACATCCAGCGTCTGGCCGTCGAGCGTAATGCTGAATACTCCATCAGTTCCGTCGAACTCGATCGTCTCGACCGCGGCGCCCTTTGGTGCGATGTGTACCTCGCGGCCAGCTACGGTCAGCACAAGCTCGGCATCCGCGGCGGAATCGACGACCACGTCGATCTTGATGCTGCGGCCAGCGATCGCCGGCCGGGCGGGTCCGATCTCGGCGTGCAGGTTTCGATGCTCGTCGACGTGCACCACCGCGATACCCGCCGGGACATCCACACCGATCACCGACCGTATAGCCTTCGCCCAATCGCCGGTGGCCATGAATGCGTCGTTGATCGGTCCATACTGCGAGAAGCGGGCCCAGCGCGCGACGTCGATCTGCTCGTCACCCCAATCCCAGCCGCGGTCCTTCAGGAGTCGGCGATAGCGGGCCAGCGTCTCGATCACGTCGGCTGGCAGATCCAGCGTTTCAGTTGCCTGGCAGCACATGGCACATACCTACTTTCAGTTGTGACCTTCGAACGTCGGGATCACGGATTCTTGCGACCGTAGGGCGCGTCGTTCCACACGAACAGGACACTGTTGTCCGGCTGCAATCGGAACTCGACCGGCGCTTCGTCACACGATCCCTGGTCGCACAGCATGACGAACTGCGTGTCGCTCATTGGCACGAACTCCACGTCCGTCCCAGCAGCAAAGCCAAGCAGTTTTTCATTCTTGCGGTACACTCGGAATTGACCTTGCTCCGACGAGTACTCACCAACGTAGCGTGACCACACGCCGCGGTCCGCTGTGAAGGTCGTGTGGCGCCAATCCGGCGGCGTCGGGCGTTGGGCCGGCTCGCCGCCAAGCAGGATGCTGAGCGTGTCGTGCGCGATCTCGGATTTCTCTGTGCTGCTCATGTTCGCCAGGACACCTACAGCCACGCGCTGGGTGGGTGCCAGGAGAAACTGAGCCCCAGAGCTGCCAGAGGTCTGGCTGGGTACGGCCAGATCTCCACCGTGATAGACGAAGCGCATTCCATTCTCTGTGTGGATACCCCAACCCAGCCCGTACTCGGACTTTTCGGTGGCGGGTTGGGCTGTCCACATCTCGTCGAGCGACCCTGACGAGACAATCGGCAGTCCGTCGACTACGCCGCTGTTCAGCAGCATCAGAAAGTAGCGGCCGACATCGTTGGCGTTAGTGATCAGCATGCCCGCTGGGCCGTAGCCGCGGCTGAACGGGAGTGGTCCGGGCGTCACCACGCCACTGCGCTTTGTGTAGCCCTCTGCCAGCCCCCACTCGGCGGCGATGGTTGGATCAAATGTCGTCCTCTGCATGCCGAGCGGACTCAAGAGATGCTCGCCGAGGTAGTCCTCGTATGGCATGCCCGAGACCTTCTGCACGATGAGACCGGCGACGCTGTAACCGTCGTTCGCATATTCATAGGCGGTGCCAGGCGCGCTGTGGAGCTTGACGCTCGCCAGCGACGCGACCTGCCGCTCGAGCGCCTGCTCGTCCTGAGCACCGTCCGCGGCGAAACTTTGCGGGATCCCCGCCGTGTGCGACAGCAACTGACGGACGGTGATGTCACGCGCCCGCTCGTCGTCCATGTTGAACTCGGGCAGGTAGCGGAGGAGCGGGGCATCGAGGTCCACCAGACCTTGCTCGACCAGCCGCATCACGGCCAGGGCGGTCATGCCCTTGGTGTTCGAGGCGATGCCAACCAGGGTGTCCGCGGTCATCGGCGTGCCGGTCTCCCGATTAGCTGAGCCATAGCCGCGGCTGAGAATGACCTGGTCGCCTTCGACCACCACTAGCGATACGCCGGGTGTGCGGAGGTTGGGCATCCGGCCGCGCATGTAATTATCGACTCTGGCGGCCACATCCGTATTGGAAGCCGCTGGAGCCGCATTCGCATGAAGCGGCACAAGCGCCGCAGTTACTGCCACGAGGCTAAGAAATCGACGCATCAGGGTCTCCTCGTTGTTCGTATTTGTCGGCAGTATTCATTCGCGCGCTGCCATGGACGTGCCACGGCAGGCGGAATCGCTGCCAGTCGGTTGCCAAATGCAGCTATCGCTGCCGGATCGTTCCACTCCCAGAGAGCTGCTTCGTCAGCAACGGATTGCCGACGTATTCCACCGACCCGGAACCGCTGACGTGGGCATCAAGGGTGCGCTCAGCGTGCACCACTGCCCCGCCGGAGGCACTCACGGAGATCGACGCACCCACGGGGGTGCGACTCGGATACCACATGGCCGTCACCACGCATCACTGGCTCTAGACCGCAGCCGGTGGCAGCGATCCCGAGCGCACCGCAGAGGAGCAATACGCCCAGCCTCATACTCGCGTACCGTTCGCATGGTTAGCCATGCTCAGCTCGAGGATCTGCTTCGATACGCGCAGGATCTCCTTGTTTTGCTGATCCGCTGCTTGCACCGTTGCCCATTTCTCGTCCGCCAGAACCTGGCGCTTTTCGTCCGCCCGGTTCTGGCTGATCAACAGGAAGGTGGACAGGAAGATGGCCTCCAGCGACACGATCATCGTCAGCAGGCCGTATGGGTAGTGCTCGACCTGCAGGAGGATCCACAGCGCAAACCAGATCACGTGGATATAGACGAAGCGCATCGAACCCGCGAAACGCGTGATCGCGTCGGCGATGCGGTTCTCGGCGGCTTGCGCTCGCTCGTGCCGGTACTGGAGCAATGCTGGATTTTTCGGCATCGGAAAGATTGAGTGGCTCACTGTAGTCCTCCTATCGGGCTGTCAGGCAGGCACGGTCCCGCGGTCAGCCGCGGTGCTGAGGCGCTGGCCGTGCTGGCGCAGCCGCAGGGCGAGGCCGGAAAGCGTGATGCCGAAGGCAATTGCGTAGAAGCCGATGACTGAGACCACCGCCAGCGCGCCCTGCTGCGGCGACACGATCAAGTAGATGCCGAAGACTACGGAGATCACCCCACTCAGCCCGAGCAGCCATTCGTTCGCAATCTCGCGACGCAGCCTGGCCGCCGATCCGATCTCCAGTAAGCCAGTGACGATTGCCCAGATGGCAATCAGGGACACCAGCAGCGAAGTCGTGATGTTGGGCCACATGAAGGTGATCACGCCAGTGGCGATCCCAACGATGCCTTCGACCGTCAACCATCCTCGCCGACCCGCGGCGGCGCTCCCGCCGGCAAAGGCCCCAACCAGAGCAAAGACGCCATCGAACAGCGCGTAAGCGCCGAACAGCAGCACCAGGACGCTTAGAGTGGCATCCGGCTTGAATAGCGCGATCGCGCCAAAAGCAACTGCGAATAAGCCTCGCAGCGCGACGACCCACCAGTAGCGCGACAGATTCTCCAACATGATTCCTACCTCTCAGTCAGTTGCTCATCACGAGCGTTTGCTTTGGACATTGGCGCAGCCGCGTCGGCGGCGCGATCGAGGTCCTCGACGGCCTGGCTCACCGCATTTCGCAGGGTTGGCTCCTCCGCCGGTGCGGCGTCTCGAAACTCCTGGAGCTTGAAGCGGGCGACCACCAGGTACTCGTCTAATTTGGCGTGCGGCGCAGCGCGAATGCGAGCAGTCCAGTGCTCAAGCTCAGCCTCGACCGCACCAGCGAAAGCAGCGTCACCGACCGCCAGATCGGCGTCGAGCCGCGCGCTCGAAATTGCAATCTGTGCCTCGAGCTCATCCAGATCGCGCCCCAGCTCAGCGGAATGATCGTCCCAGGCGGATTCGTCTGCTTCGCGTACCTCGCGCACTCGGACACGCACCCGCGCCTCATGCGCTCGTAAAGCATCTACGCGCCAGAACGTCCGGCCGTTGACATGGCCGCGCGCATCTCTGGCCCTGGCCACGATCGTGTCGATCCTGTCGCCGGCCTGTCCGAGACGCGTATCGATCGTCCGCTGTGCCGCGCGCCTGGTTGTGGTCATGCTGCTCCTTTCGGACGCAGTGTTCAGCCAGGGGCTGCCAACGAAATGCCACGGCCGCGCGAATCGCTGCCACGGCGCTGCCAGCGAGTGGCAGCTAAACGGGCAGCGGCGGGGAAACCCGACGCGCGACCGCGAGCGCATCGGAAAGAGATAGACCGGACCCGGTACTGATCGCGCGTTCAAGAGGCTCGCGGTTCAACGCCGCGCTGACCGCCGCGTTCGTTTGGGCAACCTGCTCAGCTTCGAACAGGTCGCACAAAACGCGCGCCTTCTTGCGGAGAGTGATGGCCGCGGCCAAGAGCGTGGCGGCTCGCTCAACCTCTCCCGCACGGCTCGCGGCCGCGGCCGCCAGGGCCTCAAAGGCGAGCGCGATCGCCTCCGCATCGCCGTCGCGTTCAGCGCCGTCCAGCCCTACAAGCTGCAAGTGCTCTGCCGCGGCGTCCTCGCCACGCAACCGGACCAGAGTGCCAAGCGCGATTTGCGCGCGCGCCGCGGGACTTCCGCCGAACAAGAGGAAGAAACGCTCCTGGGAGGACCTCGAGCCGCTCGCCGGGCTTTCGGCGATTGCTTGCCGGAAAAGCGCCTCGGCCGAACCCAGCTCGCCGGCTCGCCACAGGGTTGCGGCGAGTCCAACGTGAGCGAAGGCGGCGAACCAGGGCGAAGCACCGTCTTCCAGCAGCGCGGTTGCCTCCGCGTGCAGTGCGCGTGCGCGCCCGAGCTCACCAGCGCGCATGGCCAGCCGACCGAGCAGCGCGACGATGAAACCGATATGGGGGTTCAGACCCGTCAGCCGTACCAGCCGCAGACATCCTGCGTATTCGGCGTCGGCGCTCATGAGCTCCGCTCGGCGTTCCGCTACCCATCCGGCCATCAGGTACGACCAGCCCTCGAACAGGTCGTACTGGATGCGCCGCGCACGGACGCGCAGCTCCTGGGACGCGCGATCGGCTGCGTCGACGTCGGCCGCCCGTACCGCTGCCAGGCCGGTGACGAACTCGCAGTGGGCGACGCCCCAGTCCCCACGCGGCTCGTGGATCAGCGCATAGGCTGCTCGTGCTTCGGCCAGGAGTGCCGACGTACGCGCCGGACGGCCTGACGCATTGAGCGTCAACGCTAGCGTGGCCTTTGAAAACGCAGTCTGCCACGCGTCGCCCGACGCGATGGCCAGCGCGAGCGCCTGCTCGCCAATCTGAATGGCGCGGTCGAAGTCCGCGTATTGCACGAGAATCGCACTGAGATAGTTCTTCGCTCGCGCCACGAAAATGTCGGGAATTGAACTATCCGAGATTGCGAGCGCGCTCTCCAGCCAGTTTCGACCTTCCGCGACCCGATTCGTGCTCGAAAAGAAGAAGCCAAGCGCACCGGCGACGCGCACCGCCATCGTGTGCTCGCCGGCAGCCAGCGCGGTGTGCAGCACTCCGCGCAAGTTACCGAGCTCCTCGTGGAGCGTGCGCAGCCAGGCGAGCCGCTCGGGGCCGCGCATCTCGCGCTCAGCACTCTCGGCCATTGTCGCGAACAGTTCGGCGTGAAGCCGCCGCGCATGCTCATACTGACCAGCATCGACCAGGCGCTCGGTGCCATACACTCGCAGTGTTTCCAGCAGCTGGTAGCGGGGGTGGCCGTCCATACCGACTGTCGCGACCAACATAGACTTATCGACCAGCCTGCCGAGGATGTCGAGCGTCTCGAACGAGCCCAGTCCAAGCTGTGCGCCAACCCGCTCGGCAGCAGTCAGCGAGCAGCCACCCGCAAATACCGACAACTGCTCGAACACTGTCCGCTCGTCATCCTCCAGCAGCTCGTAACTCCAGTCAACGGCCGCCCGGAGCGTCTGCTGACGCTGCGGTGACGTACGGCTGCCCGCGACGAGTAAACGGAAGCGATCGCCGAGTGCGCTGGCGATATGGGAGACCGGCAGCACTTTGACCCGAGCCGCGGCCAGCTCAATTGCCAGCGGCAACCCATCGAGGGCACGGCACATCTCGGCCACCGCCGGCGCTGTCTCCGACGTCAGTGCAAAGTCTGGCCGGACCTTTATGGCACGTTCCTCGAACAACCGCACCGCCTCAGACCCGAGCAGCTCGCGCGGGTCGCGCACGCCCGGTGCGGGCAGGCTCATCGTCGGGACGGGCTGCTGTGCCTCGCCGGCTATGCCGAGCGGTTCGCGGCTGGTTGCCAGTACGCGCAGGTCTGCACAGCCAGCCAACAAAGTCTCGACCAGTCCGCTGACGATCTCCAGGAGATGTTCACAGTTATCGAAAATAAGGAAGCCGCGGCGACTGCGCAGGTAGGCCAGCACCGCGGCGATCAGCGAGGCCTCCGCCGCGCCATCCGGTGCCGCGCCTGGGGTCGGTCGGCGCAAGCTGAGGCTTGTTGCCAGGCTATCGAGCACGGCCTCCGCACCCGAGAGCGGCGCCAGCTCGATGAGCCACACGCCGTCGGGAAAATCGCGCTGCACCGCGCGCCCGACTTCAATGGCCAGGCGGGTCTTGCCAACCCCGGGCGGCCCGGTCAGCGTGATCAGACGACATTCTTCGAGCAGCGCTCGGATAGCCAGCACCTGATCGTGCCGCCCGATAAAGCTCGTAAGCGGCGTTGGCAGATTACTCCGGGGCGGTTGATGTGCTAGCGCGGGCGCGACGGGACGAGTTGGGACCGCAAGATCGGGGTCATGCGCCAGGATGGCCAATTCGAGCCGCACCAGCTCCGGGCCGGGGTCCAGGCCGTTCTCATCGGCCAGCACGCGCCGGACTTCCTGGAATGCCGCGAGCGCGTCGGTCTGCCTGCCGCAGCCGTACAGGGCCAGCATTAATTGGCCCCACAGGCGCTCGCGAAAAGAATGCTCGCGCACCAGGCCCTGCAGCTCATTCACCAGATCGGCGTGCAGACCCATCGCCAGGTCAGCCTGGATGCGATCCTCGAGGGCGGCGAGGTAGAGCTCCTCGAACCGCGCGGCCTCCTGGCGTGCCCAATCGTAATCGAGGAACTCCATCAAGGGAGCGCCGCGCCACAGCGCCAGGGCCCGTCGGAACGTCGCCGCAACCTCATTATTTGTCTGGTGCTGGAACCCGCTACGTCCTTCGCTCACCAGGCGAGCGAATTGCAGCGCGTCGACATCGTCTGGTTCGAGATCGAGCAGATAGCCAGACGCCCGTGTCACCAGTGCCGCGCCGATCGCCTTGCGCAGTCGCGACACATGGTGGCGCAACGCGTTCAGTGCATCGCCACCTGCTCCTTCGCCCCACAACCCTTCGATCAGCCGATCGGCGGATATGACGTTTCCGGCGTTGAGCGCGAGCAGCGCGATCAGGCCGCGCTGTTTGGCACTGGCGATGGAGATGCGCCGATCATCCTCGCCAATCTCGAGTGGGCCGAGCAGGCCAACCCTCATGCAACCTCAACCGTTCGGAGTTGGCGCAGTGTACACCTCGCTCGGATGGACCGGTGCGCAGCCTACTGGTGGCAGTGGGATGGCAACGATTCACACGCCGGTGGCATTGCCCTGGCAGCGGCTCGCCGAACACTCTGCTCATGCTTACGAGCGCCAGGGCAGGAGCGCCGAGATCGACTCCCGCAGTAGATCGACGGCGTCGGCTGGGCACCTGGCTCAGGCGTGGCATTGGCACGGTCGCACTGGTGGCCCTCGTGCTGGCTGCGACCGGGTGGACGTACCAGACGATCGCCACCGAGCGCGACCGGCGCGCCATCCAGCTCCTGGCCAGATGACCGT
>WNFV01004529.1_pt1 | contig 25881 bp, 17 predicted proteins | sample 5400101 | NCBI WGS metagenome assembly WNFV01 (sample SAMN13153361, study PRJNA577476) | soil metagenome | isolation source: 115 cm soil or saprolite under grassland replicate 1 | place: USA:California | collected 2016-06-15
GTTCGCCTGCGGCGAAACCTGCGGCGAAGCCTACGCCGAAACCAGCACCAACGGCGACGCCTAACCTGATCTGGTCGCCGCGCCAGCTGACCGCCACGCTGCGCGGCTCGGGTGCGACCTTCCCGAATGTGCTCTACCAGGCCTGGGTGCAGGTCTACAAGCTGCATGTGCCAAATGTGTCGATCAGCTACCAGGCGGTTGGCAGCGGCCAGGGCATCTCCGACTTCATCAAGTACCTGACCGACTTCGGCGGCACCGACGCGGCGATTGCCGAGGCGCGTGTGAAGACCGAGGCGCCCGACGCATTGCATGTGCCGATGGTGCTGGGCGCGGTGGTGGCGACCTACAACCTGCCCGGTATCACGAACCTGCGCTTCTCACCGGCCACACTTGTAGGCATCTACCAGGGCGCGATCAAGCGCTGGGATCACGCGGCGATCGCGGCCGACAACCCTGGCGTCAAGCTGCCCAATACCGATATCACGCTCGTCTATCGCTCGGATGGCTCGGGCACAACGTCGATCTGGACCGATTATCTGGCGAAGGTCAGCGCCGATTGGAAAGCCAAGGTTGGTTCCGGCACCACGGTGAAGTGGCCGGTTGGTGTGGGCGCGCCCGGCAACGCCGGCGTGGCCAGCACGGTCAAGCAGGTTGAAGGCGCGATCGGCTATGTCGAGCTGATCTACGCGCTGGCGAACAAGCTGCCGGCAGCTCCGGTGAAGAACTCCTCGGGCAGCTATATCGTGCCCTCGCTCACTACGGTTTCCAACGCCGCAGAGGGCATCACCTACCCGGAGAGCCTGGCGGTCTCGATCACTAACTCGCCCGGCGCGAACTCCTATCCAATCGCCGGCTTCACGTATATTCTGCTGCGCGCACAGACCTATACCGATGTGAACAAGGCGCAGGCGTTGACCGACTTCGTCTACTGGGGTTTGACCGAGGGCCAGGGCGCGTCTAATCGCCTGGGCTACGCGCCGCTGCCCACTGCGGCGCGCTACCTGGCGATGAAGCAGCTGTACAAGGTCAAAGTCAAAGGCGAGCAGGCCTTCAATGGGCCGGTGAAGTAATCGGCTTAGAACCAAGAACCGGGTGCCCTCTGGGCGAACCGAGAACCAGACCGAATCTAGCGGTTCTTGGTTCGCCCAGAGGGCACCCGGTTCTTGGTTCTTCTGGAGTGGGATTATGGCGCAGGTAGAAACGGTTAACGTAAGTTTTTGGCAGCGGCTGGGCCGGCGCGCCCGGCATGGCGATACCGTATTCTTTGGCATGACTGTTTTCTTCGCATTGGTAGTGATTGGCCTGGTGTTTGCGATCGGGGTGGTGGTCTACACTGGCTCAGCGCTCGCACGCCAGAAGTTCGGCCTGAGCTTTCTGGGCGGCACCGATTGGAACCCGGTCGACACGGATGCCGGCCCGGCCACCTTTGGCGCATGGCCGGCGGTCTATGGCACGCTGGTGTCGGCAGCGATCGCAGTGCTGCTGGCCGCGCCGATCGGCATTGGCATTGGCATCTTTCTGGCCGAGCTGTGCCCGCGCTGGCTGCGCACGCCACTCTCGTTCACTGTCGAGCTGCTGGCGGCGATCCCGAGCGTGATCTACGGGCTGTGGGGCGTGGTGATCTTCGCGCCGTTCTTTCGCGATGTGGTGGCAAAGCCGGTTTCGCGCACGCTTGGCGAGCTAATTCCACAGCTCTCGGGCCCGGTGGCAGTTGGCCGCGGTATTATGGTCGCCGGCGTGGTGCTGGCGATCATGGTGCTGCCGACGATCGCGGCGATCACCCGCGATGTGCTGGCGGTGGTGCCGCGCACGCAGCGCGAGGTGATGCTGGCGCTGGGTGCCACGCGCTGGGAGGTGATCTGGCAGGCGGTGCTGCCGTACGCACGCGCCGGCATCATTGGCGGGGTGATGCTCGGCCTCGGGCGCGCACTCGGCGAGACGATCGCCGCGACGATGCTGATCGGCAATAGCCAGCGCATGAGCGAATCGCTATTTGCGCCGGGCGTCACGGCTGCGTCGCTGGTGGCCAGCGAGCTGACCAATGCCAACAGCGCACTGCACGAAAGCGCGCTGATCGAGATCGCGCTGGTGCTGTTTGGGATCACGCTGATCTTGAATTTGTTCGCACGGCTGCTGGTTTGGCAGGTTTCGCGTGGGCCGGCGGGGGCACGTATATGAGCCTCAAAGCAAGCGCGACGCCGAACTACTTCCGACGCAAATTCGGTGATTGGATCATGCGCGGCGCGACGGTGATCTGTACATTGATCGCGATTGTGCCGCTGGTACTGATCATCGGCTATGTGCTGGTGGTCGGCGGTCGGTCGCTGAACGCCGATTTCTTCACGCAGGCGTACCAGCCCCCGCTGACGATCGATGTCGGCGCCCCGCCCGATGGCATTGCTACACCTGCCCCCGACGCGCTCGCACCCGCCGCCACGCCGTCAGGCGACGCGGCTGCGCCGAGCAACAGCGCCCCCGCAAACGACGCGACAGGCGCTGCAGCGACGGCTGACCCGTTTGCGAATATCAATGTAGGTGCACTGGCCGGTGCGAGTCCCGATGGCACAAGCGCTGGGGCCACCCCTGCGGCCAGCGCGCCAACTGCCGATCCATTTGCGAATATCGATGTGGGCGCGCTGGCCGGTGCGGATGCTGAGCCGCCGGTGTCCGGCGCCGCTCCTGCGTCGAGCGCTACTCCCGCAAGCGCGGCGGCCCCGCAAGACCAGATCGTGACGACGGAGGTAGTGGCGCGCGGCGGGGTGCTGCATGGCATCATCGGCACGTTGCTGGTCATTGGAGTGGCGCTGCTGTTCGCGGTGCCGATTGGTCTGTTGGCCGGCATCTTTCTGGCCGAATATCCCAAGAACCGGCTGGCCACGATCGTGCGTTTCTGCACCGATGTGCTGAGCGGCGCGCCCTCGATCATCGCCGGCGTGGTCGCCTACATCCTGCTAGTTCAGCGCTTCCAATCGTTTTCCGGCCTGGCTGGCAGCATCGCTCTGACGATCCTGATGGTGCCGACGATCACGCGCACGACCGAGGAGATGCTGAAGCTCGTGCCGGGCAGCCTGCGTGAGGCGGCCCAAGCGCTCGGCGCGCCGACCTGGTATTCGACCGTGACAGTGGCGCTGCCGGCCGCGCTGGCCGGGATCGTGACCGGTATCTTGCTGGCGTTCGCGCGTGGTGCCGGCGAGACCGCGCCGCTGATCCTGACCGTGCTGGGCAATAATGAGCTGACCTATAACATGCTCGGCCCAATCGCCGCGCTGCCACTGCTGACCTACCGCTACACCGAATCGCCCTTTCCAAGCGAAAATGCGCTGGCTTGGGGCACAGCGTTTGTGCTGATGATGACCGTGCTGCTGGTCAATATTTTGGTTCGCCTGGCGACCCGCAGCCGCTTGAAGTGATCGCAGCGCTTACTACGCCACGGATTTTTACTCTCTGTAGGTCGTTTTTTCGCCCGCCGGGCGAAAAAACGACCTACAGAAACTGTAAAGCACCATTGAAGAAGAAAACGATATGACAGCACCATCAATCGGCCACCGTATGACCATCAAGGAGTTGACGCCCTACTACGGTAAGCGCCAGGCGGTCAAGCCGGTAAACATGATGATCGTGCCGAACCAGATCACCGCGATCATTGGCCCATCGGGCTGCGGGAAATCGACCGTGCTACGTTGCTTGAACCGGCTCCACGAGACGATCGAGGGCGCTGCCGCCAGTGGCATTGTGCTGCTGGATGATGAGAATATCTATGCGCCCGATATCGACCCCACGCTGGTGCGGCGTAAGATCGGTATGGTCTTCCAGCAGCCGATTGCATTGCGCACCCGCTCGATCTACGAGAATGTGGCCATCGGGCCGCGGCTAGGCGGACTGAGTCATCGCAAGCGAATCGACGAGCGGGTTGAGCAGAGCCTGCGCGCGGCGGCGCTGTGGGATGAGGTGAAGGATAAACTTCAGGAGTCGGGTCTGGCGTTATCGGGTGGCCAGCAGCAGCGCCTGAGCATCGCGCGCACGCTGGCGGTCGAGCCCGATGTGATTTTGATGGACGAGCCATGCTCTGCGCTCGACCCGATCTCGACTCTCAAGATCGAGGAGCTGTTACACGAGCTGCGCAAGCGCTATACAGTGGTAATCGTCACCCACAACATGCAGCAGGCCGCGCGTATCTCCGACAGCACCGCCGTCTTCGTGGTCGATCGCGGCGATCGGGATGCGGTAGGTATGCTGGTGGAACATGGCCCGACCGGCGAGATCTTCACCCGCCCGAAAGATCCGCGTACCGAGGAGTATATCAGCGGGCGGGTTGGGTGATCTTACTGCTGATCTATGGTATACTCATTACATCGTTTCCCAAGCAGCCAAATCAGTTTGTTTTCTCGTGACCACATGCGTCACCTCTGCGCCTGCTCGCCTGCTGTCGCTCTGTCGTAATGTTAGTAGGGCATGGCACGGAAATGGCTACGAGATTTTACGTGTTTTTGGCATCCATGTGACCAACTGGTTGTAATCAGCGCCGCCAACCAAACAACCCGCGCCAGGATGCGATAACTGTGTGCATCCTGGCGCGGGTTGTCTTATTTCCATGACGCTACTACATTTGATTGAGGATGTATGAGGCTGGTTGCACCTTCCCCACGTCCCTTTGCGTAAGTCCTATTTCTTGAACAGATAGAGGAATTCTATGGATTGGCCTGCTACACTGGAATTAACACTTGATGGTATCGCCCAAGGTGGCGAGGGAGTTGGCCGCTGGCAGGAGCGGGTAGTGTTCGCGCGCGGCGGGCTGCCTGGCGAGCGCGTGCAGGTGCGGCTGCGTGAGCGCCGCGATGCCTACGCGCGCGGCGATGTCGTCGAGCTGCTCGAAGCTTCGCCCGACCGGATCGAGCCGCGCCTGCCGGGCGCCGACCACATGCCCTGGCAGCATATCGCTTACCCCGCGCAGCTGCGCTTCAAGCGCCAGATCCTGGCCGATCAGCTGGCCAAGATCGGTGGGCTGACTGACCCGCCGGTCGCCGAGACTCTGGCGGCAGCGCGGCCGTGGGGCTATCGCAACAGCGCGCGGTTTCATGGTGTCGGCGGGCGGATCGGCTACTACGCGGCCGATTCGCATGATCTTCAAGAGATCGACTTCGACCCGCTGCTGCTGCCGGTGCTGAACGATGCGCTGGCGGCGCTGCGCGGTGTCGTGCGCGCTGGCGCGCCCGTGCCGGCCGAGGTGATCCTGCGCGCCAGCGAGGCGTATGGCTATGTGCTGGCGGCGCTGCTACGTCCTGAGCGTGTCGAAGGGCGTGGCAGCGCTGCTGAGTCGATCGGTGATTTGTCGCAATTGGCCATGCGCTGGCGGATGCGCTGCCCGGCGCTGGCCGGCGTGACGCTACCCAGCCAGCCACCCGCCGCTCTGGGCGCCGATCATCTGATTGAGGAGCTGGGCGGCATCGCGTTTCATTTGCGGCCTGCGACCTTCTTTCAGGTCAACAGCGCCGCCGCCGAGGCTTTGCTCAATCTTGTGCGCGTCGGCCTGGAACTGCGCGGCGGCGAGCGCCTGCTCGACCTGTATTGTGGCGCCGGCGCGTTCGCGCTGCCGCTGGCCAGCACCACCGCCGAGGTGGTGGGGATCGAGGAGTATGCCGGCGCGATTGAGGATGGCCGCACAACGGCGGAGGCGAACGGGATCACCAATGTGCGCCTCGAGAGCGGTCGAGTCGAGCAGGCGCTTGGGCTGCTTGATGGCACATTCGAAGCGGCGGTGCTCGATCCGCCTCGGCGCGGCTGCCATCCGCAGGCACTAGCGCAGCTGCTGCGGCTCGCGCCCACGCGGGTAGTGTATATCTCCTGCCAGCCAGCTACACTGGCGCGCGATCTCAAGCTGCTGGTGGCCGGCGGCTATCGTGTGGTCAGCATCCAGCCGGTCGATCTATTCCCGCAGACGGCGCATATTGAGAGCGCGTGTGTGCTCATTCGAGCGTAAGCGGCCTGAAATCGTGTGCGAGTGGTATAATTGCTTTGTCTCGGAGCCAAGGATTTTGTGCAGGTAGAATGGTGGTGCGGATATGACGATTTTGACTCCCAAGCAGATCACATTAACGCTCTCCGCTTGTGAGAACCTTGTCCTTATCCGCGCTACCCGTCGAATAGCTCTGGCTACCGCCCCAACGTCGGCAGCTTGAACCGTAGCACGCGGTTGTTCCCGCGATCCACTACATACAGCGTGCCATCCTGCCCCGCCGCGACGCCGCTGGGCAGCGTCAGTGAGGCGGTGTCGACGCCTTTGCCGCCCCAGCGTAGCTGGATCTCGCCATTCAGATTGGCCGATATCACCTGGTTGCGACCCGGCACGCTGGCGTAGACCTGCCCATTTGGGCCGGCTGCGATATACGGGTCGTCGTAGGTGTTGGGCTGCCAGCCCGGCACGCGCCAGGTCACCTGCGGCGTAGGGCCGACTTTGCCGTCCTCGCCGCGCGCGAACACCTGCACGCGGCCGTTCCAAGTATCGGCGACATACACGTAGCCCTGTGAGTCGATGGCTATGCCGATCGGCTCGTTGAACGCGCCTGGCTCATTGCCGGCGTGACCCCATTGGTAGAGGAACTTGCCTTCGCCATCGGTGACGACGATGCGCTTGTTGCCAGTGTCGGCGATGTAGACATTGCCGCGCTCGTCTACCGCGATCGCGCGCGGGCCGTAGAAGCCCAGTGGCGCGGCAGCGTTGCCGGCCTCGGTGCCATCGGTCGTCAGCGCGAAACGGCCATTGCCGATGTCGTTGCCGGTGCCCCAGCTCTTCAGGAACTTGCCGCTTGGGTCGAACTTTTGCACCCGCGCGTTCCAGGTATCGGCGACATACAGATTACCCTGGCTATCGACGGCGATGCCGCGCGGTTCCTGGAACTGGCCTTCGCCGCTGCCAGCCGAGCCGATCGTGCGGAGCGATTTGCCATCTGGCCCGAAGACCTGGACACGATTATTGGCCATGTCGGCCACGTATAGGTTGCCCTGTTTATCGATCGTGACGCCGCGTGGCTGGTCGAGCTGGCCTGGCTCGGCGCCCGGGCCGCTGCCGATCACATCCTGCGCCACGAGCTTGACGGCGCCACCATTCGACTCACTGGCCTGGGCGCTACCGCTGCCCACCAGGTCTTTCCGAACCCACACCTGCATCTCGCGGCCGTCGAGCCGCAGTGGGTCGGGCAGCTGGCGGTAGAGCAGATAGTTCTTGATCGTGGCAAAATGCTCGGCCTGGAACGGCCAGAGCAGCGGCGCGAATGGGCTGGCGTAGGGCAATGTGTCGATCGGCAGGCTCTGGCACTGCTTATCCTCCTTGGCCCGCTCGATCGTTGCTGTGCTGTAGTAGAAGCGCTTATAGCCCGGCACACGCGGGTCGCAGCCAGATAGGTCGCCCTCGGGGAACCACCAGTTGAGCTTCGAGTCGTAGCGTTTGGTATAGTTTTCTTCCAGCGCCTGGCGAGTTGATTCGCTGACGTGTGGTGTCGAGACTAGCACCACCGGCGCAAACTGCTTGTCGCCTTCCGGCTGGCTTAGGTCGGTCACTACCTGGAAAGAATCGGCGGTCGCGTTACGGAAAAAGTCGGCGTTGCGGCTTTCGATCCGCTGGAAGTCGCGCAAGTACCACTGGAATGGCCAGGCCAAGCTACCCTCGCCCGATTGCGAATCGCCGCTATCCATAATCACAGGCATAGTCAGCCCGCCCACCGGGTCGGCATTGCTGCGGTTGTTGCGAGTCTGGTTGATTGCGAGCACCTTGATCTCTTTGACAATCAGTGGCAGATCGGGCGTGCTCTGAACATAGATCAGTAGCTCATTCGGCGTGTCGGGGTGATCGTAGACGAGCAGCCAGGTCGAGCGGATGGTGTAGGCTGCTAGGAAGGCGAAGATTGTCAGCCCGCACAGCGCCAAGGTGGCGCGCGCGCCGATCTGCTGGCCGATGGTCAGGATGCCGAACAGTAAGCCACCGGCGATCAGCAGTGGGATGATCGCCTGAAGCACTGCCGCCTGCCCGGCCTGGCCTTCGCCGGCCGAAGCGATCCGCCAGAGCGCAACGCCAAGCGCGATCAGCAGCAGCGCCAGTGCCGCAGGAACCAGCAGCATTTTTGATTTTAGATTCACCCCGCCGGGGTACCCGATTTGTGATTGAGATTCATTCTCCAAAATCGTAAATCCGAAATCCCAAATTCGCCCGATCGCCCAGGCGGCCAGCAGGTTGCCCGGCAGCGCGATATGTACCGTCAGCCAGGGCATCTTCTCGCCGGCCCACGAGAACGCGACCAGTGCACCAATGAACCAAAATGCCAGGAACAGCGGGAACAGCGGGGCGGGTACAACCGGCGGCTGCACCATCGTCGGCACCGGCGTGTTGGTCGCTTCGGCGCCGTTGGCCATCCCATCCGCCGCTACGTCAGGATCTACGATCGGCAGCGCCTCCGGATCGGCGGTCGGCAGCGCATCTGGATCGGCGGGCGCGATCGGCGCGGCCGGCGCGGGCTTACGCCACCAGCCGGCCGCCCTGGCACTGGCCAAGGTTTCGCCGCGCCACCAGCCGCTGATGAACAGGTAGATTGTGCCGCCGAGCAGCCCGACGCCAACCAGCATGCCCACGACGCCAAGCAAATTGCTGATGAATAGGATGATCGCAGCCACGATCGCCGCGATCAGCACCAGCAGGCGCTCGCGCCCCCAGGTATACAGCAGTCCGACTGCGCTAATCGAGCCGAGCAGCGCGATCGGCTCATAGATCGGCAGCTGCATCAGGTAGTAGTACCAGGGTTGTTTGCCGCGCGCGAACTCGTGCTGCGAGCCCAGCCAGTAGGCCAGCCCCTGATACAGCCCATCGAGGATACCGCGCGGGTCGGTGAAGAAATTGCTGTAGAGCAGCACGAATACCGCCGCCAAGATGCCAAGCGCCGTCCACAGCACGTTGCGCTCGTTGCGCCACAATACGATCGCGCGTGCTGAGAGATACGGCGTATTATCCCAAACCCGTACCATCAGCAGCCCGACTCCGACGACGGTTGCCAGCAGCAGCGCCAGGCCGCCGCCACGCAGCTTGATAGTAATCGCGGGATCCCAGACCATGACGATCAGCGCCAGCGCCAGCGTCACGGCCAGGCCGATCATCAGCCTGCGGCGCCCCATTCGCTCACTGAGCACCCGGATCAGCACGAATGCGCCAAATAGGAAGAACAAAATATACCAAAGCTCGTGGGTTGCCATCGCCAACGCCGAAGCGGCGGCCAACAAGTAGAGATAGCGCGGGCGGCCGGTATCGAGGTAGCGGAAGAAGCCGATCACCATCCAGAAGGCCCACAGGACGATCAGCCCATCGTGCCGTGAGAAGCGCGCGAAGTACAGCAGCGAGGGTGAAAAGGCCAGCAGCGCGGCGGCGATCAAGGTGCCGCGGCGGCCGAAATAGGGCCGCAGCATCCATGCCGATGCCGCCAGCAGGATGCCGGCGATCGCCTCAGGCAGCCGCGACTGCCATTCACCATCGCCGAACAGGAAGAATGAGAACAGCGTCAGCATATAGTACGATGGGCCGTGATAGACTGGGTCGTAGCAGTAGCTCGCGGCCACTCGCCCGCCCGCGCAGGTGAAGCCATTCGCGCCGGTGTAGTAGCGCCAGCTCGTCCAGCTGGTCACCGACTCATCGTGGTGCATCGCCTTGACATCGAGCTGCCACAGGTGCGCAAAGATGCTCAGCGCCATCAGCAGGATGAACGCCGCGATCTCCAGGTTGGCCCAGGAGAGGCGCAGCGGCTGATCCAGGATGGAGGGGGTGTTATAGTCGCGGGTATTGCGGGGGATGGCTGCCATGCTACTATCCTTTAGGACTGAGGAATGAGGGGCGAGGACTGAGCGTTCATTTGAGCGCCGTCTCAGTCCTCAGCCCTCATTACTTTTGCTCGGTGCCGGTGCCTAAGCCAATTTCATTCGCCAGCTCGGGCCGGATGGCCAGCACAAAATCGGTCGAGCCGAGCGGTGCGGGGAGCTGGCGAAAGAGCATGTATTGCCAGAACTGCGCGGATGTTCGACCGTCGAGCGGCGTGCGTAGCAGCCGCATCAGCAGCGGCGAGCCGTCGGTCACCGGGGCGCTCGTCCAATCCTGCGGCAGGCGGTAGAGTTCGTACTCGGGGTTCCACCAGCGCAGCGGGTAGCGCTGGATGCGAAAGCCTTGCCAGGCTTGCAGATTCTGGGCGTTGGCGTCGATATTCTCTTGAAGCAGCAGCACGGCCATCACATCGTCGCTAGGCGCCGGCAGCGCAGGTGGCTGCTGCGTGGCCCCCTGGAAGCGGCGCATGTACCACGACCAGACTGTCTCGTTGTCGTACCAGATCTTCATGCTGCCGTTACGCCGGGTGTTGGCCTGCTCGAGCTTGCGGACAACCCGCGACACGTCGGGTGAGGTTTGGACGAAGATCAGCAGCTCGCGCGCATCGTCGCCATAGCGGTAGCTGAGCTGATAAGCGGCGCGGCTGCCATACAGCGATAGGGCCAGCGTCACACCCAGCGCCAGCGCGCCGATCGCCCAGCGCGGGCCGCGCAGCAGGCCGGCAAAGACCGTCAGTAGGCCCACCAGCACAAGCGCCAGCGGGAAGATATACGGTGTGGCATCTTGTTGGCCGCTGGATGATTTGGCAACGATGCTGATCAGCAGAAAGAAAAGCACCGCGACAGTTCCGAAGATGCTTAGATAGATCAGGAGCCCGCCGTCCCAGATCTTCGGCCGGGGCGTGGCGAGTGCGGCCGGCGCGTGACCATTGTCACTGGTCACGTCCGCCAGCGCTCTCGCAGCGTCGGGCGTGGGCGCGACATCGGCCGCTGCGGCGATGCCGGCGGCCCACCAGCCAACGACGCGCGCCAGCGCCCAGGCACCTAGCAGCACGATCGGCAGCGCGACATGGATGGTCAGCCAGGGCATTTTTTCGCCGGCCCAAGAGTACAGCGCGAGCGTCGCCAGCGCCCACCATGCCAGCAGCAGCGGCATGGTGAAGCTCCAGTCGATCGCGGCGCCAGTTCTGTTTGGCCGGCGCAGGCGTTGCCCAAGCAGCACGCCGGTCATAATTAGCCCGATAATGCCCCACAGCAGCGCTAGCGGCTCGTACACCACCAGTTGAATCAGGTAATAGTAGCTCGGTTGTCCGCCGCGCTGGACGCCGTGTTGGGCCAGCCAGTACAGCAGCGAGCCGGTGGTTCCGCTGATGATGCCGGTGGGATGGCCAAAGAACGCGGTGAATAGCAATGTGTAGGGCGTCAGAAAGGCTGCCAGTGCGACCCACAACCGCCAATCGGCGCCCAGGCTGGCGAAGGCGCGCACCATACCGTCGTCGGCCGCGCGAGCGCGTTCCCAGGCAGTATCACCATTGTGGTCGCGTCGCCGCCAGATCAGCACATACAGCGCGACCAGGCCGATCATGCTCAGCCCGAGCGCCAGCAGGATAGCTGGATGGCCGAAGAACTGGGCCAGCTTGATGAAGTAGATGCCGAAATTGTCGTCGTACTGGTTGCGCACGCACAGCGCGTAATCGTTGTCGGCGGTCGCTAGCGGGCTGAGGCCCAGCAGTGGCCCGGGGGTGTAGAGGATGTCATTCGCCGGTGGATAAGGTGTTTGGATCGATGGGCAGACATATGCGCCAGCTGCGCGGGTCACCGTATCGCTGCCGGCCACGGCGATTTGCGGCTTGCCCGGCAACACAAACACCAGTGCTACGATCATCAGCCCAAGCGCGCCGGCCACGATCAGGCCCGGTCGCCAGATGCGCCAGAAGAACACCAGCGCCAGTAGCGAGCCGAAAATCGCCAGATAGAGATAGAATGTCTCCATGGTGGTCGACATCAGGCCAAGCGCCGCCGCGCCGATATACAGCCAGCGCGCCCGGCGGGTGCTGGCATAGCGCACGATACTGATGACTGTCAGCAGCTCGAACACCACCGCGTACATATCATGGCGAATGAAGCGGCCCATATACAGAAACGCCGGCGACAGCAGCAGGTAGGTCGCCGCCAGCAGTGCTGCGCCGCGCCCGAGCTCGCGCCGGATCAGGAATGGCATAACCACCAGCGCGCTGCCAAACAGCGCCACGCTTAATCGCGCGGTGAAATCGTTGTCGCCGAATAGAAAATACATCAGCGCGGTGATGTGATACAGGAATGGGCCGTGCAGCAGCGGGTCGTGCGCGAAGCCCTGGCCGGTATAGAGCCGCCAGGAGTACGCGGCGTGCAGCGTCTCATCGTGGTGGAGCGCGCGGTCGCCCAGGCCCCAAAGATGCGTCAGCAGCGCCAGCGCGAACAGCCCGAGGTAGGCGACATGCTCAAATGTGATCGCGAAACGCGCAGGCTGATCGACAGGCTGGTAAAGCTCGGCCGGCGGCTGGACGACGCGTGAGGGAAATTCGGCAACAGACATGTGATTGCAGCTTTATGATCAGCCCAGCGCTATAGTATGCTGAGCCGGCGATCTTCGAACGGTAGTCGTGCGCTCTTCAGGCGTCGCGCAGCCTCAGTGGCGCATTGTACACCATCCGGCGCGCGCGGTGCAAGTGAAAAAGGATTACAAGTTTGCGAACGGGCGATTACGGCAGTAGCGAGTGACGAGTGACGAGTGACGAGTGACTATGTCTCGTGGCTTCTTGCTCCAAGTCTCCAGTCTCTAGTCTCCGGCCTCTGGCCCGCTATCGCCCTACCAGCTCGCGCAGCCGCGCCAGGTCGGTTAGGAAGATCGCATCTTCCTCGACACGGATCAGTCCGGCCTCGCGGAATTCGCCGATCGCCTTCGTGACCGTCTCGCGGTAGGAGCCGATCATCTCGGCCAGCTGCTGATGGGTGTAGCGCACCACGGCCGGCGGGGTGGCTGGGTCTTCATGGCCATCTTGAGAGTCGGCCAAGCTCAGTAGCACCGTGGCCAGGCGCTGCGGCACGCTCTTGAAGGCGATATCGGCCAGCTTGCGCTCCAGTGCGCGAAGTCGCCGGCTCATGATATTCATAAAGCGCAGCGACACGGCCGGATACGTGTTCAGCGCGCGGCGCAGCTCATCGCGGCCAATCGTGCCAATGCTGGAATCGGTCATTGATTCAGCAAAGGTATCGTGGAACCAGCCATCTGAAAGCGCCATTTCTCCGAACAGCGACGACGGCTCCAAAATAAGCAGCGTCAACGCGCGGCCCTCGGGCGAGAGCTTGTAGATCCGCACCCGCCCGCGCCGCAGGAGGAACAGCCGGTCGCCGCTCTCCTCGGGCGCGAAAAAGATCTGCCCGGATGGATACTCGGCCCAGCTGATCGCACGCTCGATCCGCGCGCGCTGTTCTGGCTTGAGGTCGCTGAAGAGATCCTCGTCGGCGAAGGTATAGTCCGCAAGTGGCGCGGGTTGTGGGTTCGGATTTGTCACAGATCAAGTCCAATCTTAACGCCTGACAAGATGACAAGATGACAAGATGACAAAATGCAATGTCACCTTGTCATCTTGTCACCTCTTCAAGCAAGTGTCGGTGATCGTTATGGGCTATCAGCTGCCACTCCTGCCGGCCGAACGAATCGACGTGCCGCCAGTGGGTGATGGCAGTGTTCTGGCTTTGGAATGCGTTGCGCGTACGCGCCTGCGGGCCGAGTCCCAGCATGTACAGGAACGAGACATCGATCGTGCCGCCGTGCGCGACGACCACGATTGTCTGATTGAGGTGGCGCGTGATGATCCGCTCCAGCGCGGCCGATGTGCGGGCCTGGAAGCTGCCCCAGCTCTCGCCGCCCGGTGCGATCGGCGTGAATGGCTCGCGCAGGAAGGTGCTGAAGCCGGCAAACTTCGCCCGCGCATCCTCGACGCGCATGCCGTCGGATTCGCCCGGCCGTAGCTCATGTAGCTCGTCGTCCCACGCGATCGGCAGCTTGAGCGCCGCAGCCACATGCTCGGCGGTGGCGCGCGTGCGCGGCAGTGTGCTCGCGTACAGCACGTCGGCGGCGATCTCGCCAGTGGACAGCCGGCGCGCCAGCGCCGCGGCCTGCGCGATCCCGCGCTCGGTCAGGCCGAGGTCGCCTCGCATGCCCCCGATCACCGACTCGATGTTGGTATAGGCTTCGCCGTGGCGGATGATATAGAGATTGGTTGGCATCGTTTCCTTGTTTTCTTCCCTTGCCTGCGGCAGCATGGTACGTTCTTATTTTTGTCGTTCGTCGTGGCGTTGTGCCCGGCCGGGCACAACGCCACGACGAACGACGGGATGGATGTGTTCATTGCAGGATGCCATTTACGGCCGCGCCAGCACCACGCCTGCCGACTGCGTTGTAGTCAACTTGCTGTCGATATGCTGTGGTAGCGTGTCATCCCAGAGCCAAAGATCGTGATTACTGCCATCGGTGGCGGTTGCGAAGAACAGCCCTTGCGGCCCCCAGTCGATCAGTGTTGCCGGGTTATCATTGGACCTGTCGCCTAGCAGCTGTCCGGCGCGGCTGTAGATCGCGCTGTCGGTCGCCAGCCGTTGCCCATCGAGCGACCAGCGTAGCTGCTTGGACGGCGTGGTTGCCAGCGGCTTCAGGTCGCCCTCGGCACCGATCGCCCACAGCCGCAGCCCCGACTGTTCGCCGCCGGCGCTGTAGACAAGCGCGTCGCCCTGCGGTGTCCATGCCAGGGCCTCGACCGGCGCTCGCTCGATCTGAATCGGCGGGCCGGCGTCGGGGCTCCAGGTGAACAGGCCCGCCGCGAGCTTGCGTGCGTCGATGTTGGCATGCAGGATCGATTCGGATGTTCCAGCGATCGCAAGCTGCCTGGTCGCGTCGTTCCATGCCAGCGTGCTGTATGGCGCATCGAAAATCACTGCCGACGTGCGCGTGCCGGTGTCCAGGGCGCGCAGCTCGGCGTTGCCCACCACCGAGTCGGCTATCCCCGCCACGATCACGGTTGGGCTGATCCAAAGCAGATCGGGCACGGCCACAGCCGCGCTGCCGGCGGAAAGCCTACGGTCGTCCATGACCAACGCCGGCCGCCCGCCGCCACGCGCCGTCACTTCCAGCGCTACATCGCCCCAGCCCGCGCCGGTACCGAAGCCGCTGGTGGTGCGATACGCGATCAGCGCACCGTCGGGCGACCAGCGCGGCCCTTGCTCAAGTCGCGGTGTGTCAGTCAGCCGCGCGACTGTGCCGTCGAGCGCGGCGGTGTAGAGATCGACCTGAGCCTGGTGGGCTGAGACAAACGCAATCAGCTGACCGTCGGGACTCCAGGCCAGCTCCTGATAAAAGGTCAGCGCCGGCAGCAGGTTGAATGCGTCGTCGCCGCCGGGGGTCAGGTCGACGCTGCGTGGCGGCAGCAGATCCTGGATCTTGCGCAGGTTCGAGCCATCGGCACCGACCAGCCAGAGCGCCAGGGTTGGGTTTTCGTGGAGTTCATCCCACAGCCCGGTGCCGAGAACGACCGCGATAGTTTTGCCATCGGGTGCGGCTGCCCAGGGCAGGAGGGCGTCCGGCTCGGTCGGCCCGGTCAGGCCGATCGGCGGCCGGCCGGCTCCTTCCGTGCGCCATAAGCTGCCGTCCGGGCGTTGGTACACCAGGTAGCCAGCGCTTGCGGGAATGCCGGAATCCGTTTGCGCCGTTGCGTTGCCTGTAGGTGCCTCGGATGTGGCTTGTGTGGGCGGAAGCGCGGTCGGCGGGAGTGCGGTCGGCGCGGGCGGAAGTGCGGTTGGCGGGAGTACGGTTGGCATGGGCGCGGCAACCATTGGAGTAGCCGTTGTTTCTGTTGCGCTTGGCGTAGAGCCACAGCCGGCCAGCAGCGCCAGCGCCAGTACACATAACCATGGATTGGAATATCTTCGGATTGGTGAGTGCCAGCGTAAGCTATTCATAATTCAAAACCCAAAACGCGGCGTGCTGCCCAAACACGCGTTTCCGGCGGATTGAGCGTGGGTGCGGCTACCAGTTTAGCGAGGCGAAAGCCTGTGGCAGCTTTGGGCGAAGGATCAACGAGGAATGACGAAGCGAGCATTCGTCTTCCATCCCCCATCATTCGTCACCACAACCAGCAATGAATTTCAACCGGGCTGCACTAGCTGCGGTTGCGTGCGGCGCGCCATGCGAACACCCCGCGCCAGCCCAGCAGCACGATTAGGTTGGTAATGAAGGTGACCACCACGAAGGCCGGCTGAATCTGCTTCTGGCGGATCAGCGACCATAGCAACAGGCCGATTGGCAGGGCGATCAGCCAGGCCAGCGCCGCGCGTGGCATAATTCGCCGTGGCTGGCCGGCGATATCGGCGCGAAAGGCGCCTGTGAAAGGCGCGATCAGGAACCAGCCGATCGCGAACGGCGCGGCGACGATCGCCACCTGGCCGAGCGCGTCGAGGCCGGTCAACTCGCCGTGGCTGAGCAACCCGATCGTGGTAACAACGTTGAAGGCCACTAGATCGCCGGCGGCCAGTATGGCGACCCGGCGCGCATCCAGTGCGCTGGAGACAGGCTGGGAACGATCTGTGAGTGCCATAGGTTCCTCCTGCATATGTGACGCGAGGAGTATACCATAGAAGATTGCCATGTCGCCGCGCTAGCGATCATTTCCCACATCGCAATGTGAAGATCGTCGCCTCGGGCCGGCAGAGTAGCCGCAGCGGCACGCCGCCCATTCCACGCGAGACATACAACATCATCGGGCCGACCTGATACAGGCCCATCACATAGCGTAGGCCATAGCGCGGGCGCGCGAACGGACCGATCAGCGGCAGCCGCAGATGCCCACCGTGCGTATGGCCGGATAGCTGCACGGCGAATCCGTAATCTGCCGCATTGTCCGCGATATCGGGCGAGTGCGCCAGCAGCACTGTGAACGCATCGCGTGGCACGCCATCGAGCGCCGCGGCAATGTTCGGGCTGCCATCCCAGATCTCGTCGATGCCGGCCAGCCATAGATCCGCGCCGTTCCAGCGCAGGTGCCGGTGCTCGTTCATCAGCAGCGGTATATCGGCTAGCATCAGCGCCGCGTGGACATCGGCCAGGCCCTCCCAATAATCATGGTTGCCCGGCACGGCGTAGACGCCCAGCGGAGCACGCAGCCCGCTCAGCAGCGGCGGTAGCTCGGGGATGCCCTCGCGCGTCCCAGCCAGATCGCCAGTCAGCCCAATCAGGTCGGGCTGCTCGTGTCGCATCTGCTCGACCGCCCAGCGCAGGTTGTCGGCGGCGAAGGGCTGCCCCACAGCTCGAACCGCCGCATATAGGCCAGGCTAGCCGCGCCCAGCCCGCCGAGACCGGCCGCCAGCGGCCAGCCGAATCGCCGCAGCCCCAGCGCGCCAACCACCGCCGCAGCCACGCTGGCCTGGAACCATGCCCGCGTGTAGGTGATCTCCATGGGGTCGAAGGGGTTGCGCTCGGGCCGCCGCACCGGCGGGACGCGCGCGTTGTCGGGGTGGCGGATCTTGCTGGATGCCGCCTGCACCTGATAGTCCGGGCGGGTCGATTTTGCTATCTGAGATGTCGCCATTATCGCTCCTGTAAACCCAAAAAAGCCGAGACGGGCTGCCTCGTCGCTGCTCCCAATCAGTATAATATAGAAAGATGACAAGAAGATGAGCGGATCGAATCACAAAACACAAACAACAGTGAACAAACGTAATGTTCACTGTTGTTTGGGCTTTGCTACAGTATCGAACGAGCCGTGCCACAATCGCTGTGACACGGCTCGTTTTATGTTGCTGAAGCTCAGCGCTTCGGCTAGCCTAGCTGGGCGACCCTAGCGTACCGAGCCACGGCGCACCAGATTGACGATCCCCAGCAGAACCACTGCGCCGATGAACGAGACGATCAGCGCGCTCAGGCTGAAATCGCTATTGTTGATATTCGAGCCGCCGATGCCGAGTAGACTGAACAGGAACCCGCCAAGCATCGCGCCGATAATGCCGACGACGATGTTGAGCAGTGCGCCCTGTTGGGCATCTGTCCGCATCACGATACTCGCCAACCAGCCCACCAACGCGCCGAACAGTAGCCACAGAATAAAGTTGATCATGATTCCTCACTCCTTTTGAAATTGCCTATACGCTGCCAGGTGGCCGATTGCTCCTGGGCGATGGATTACGCTTCGCTCATGACTAAGCAATCGGCGTGCCATTATTTATGTACGCTGTTACTATTGCAAGCAGCGTGCCACAATTGTGGCAGTCAGGCCTCAGGCCTTTGCCAGCTACGTATCAGCCGCCCTGATCAGGTGCATGCTATACTGTTGTGATATGTTCATGAGTCATCCCGAATTTTACAATCGGGACTTTTGGCTTTGTGATGCTGTACGTGTGCTGTCGTGGCGCATGCGGCATGGCATTCCTGCCGTTGTTCAGGGCGGTTCAGGGCCGCTGCGCGGCCCTGAACCGCCCTGAACAACCAGTTTATGGTGTGGCTGCGATGGCGTGGGAATGCGCAGCTGCGCATTCCCACGCCATCGCAGCCACTATGTTAAATTCGGGATGACTCATGATGCTAAAGAGAACGACCATACGCAGCTCGAAGGTCATAGTTTATGAATAGCTACGATCCCCATCTGCCGGCGGACGATGCCTATACCGGCGAAACGATTGTCATGCGCGGGCGTCGGGCCGCGCCGCCCGGTCGCGCGCCACAGCCGCCGATCACGTCCCGCCGTCGGTTGTGGCGGCTGCTACGTCGCGGGCTGTTGATTGCGGCTGGGCTAGCGCTACTGCTGCTGATCTTATTCTATGTGCAGATTCGCTCGATCGCCAGCCGGATCGTCGTGGGCGATGTGCGCCCCAACGCGCCGATCGCGTCGCCGCTGACAGGTGGTATGAATCTGCTGATCATAGGCGTGGATGAGCGTGCCGGCCATCCCGAGGAAGGGGTGCGCAGTGATACCTTGATACTGGTGCATCTCGACGCGCTGGGGCGCTGGGTCAGTATGCTGTCGATCCCGCGCGATACGCGTGTGGATCTGCCGGATATTGGTTCAACCAAGATCAATATTGCCTACGGGCAGGGCTACGCCGCTGCCGAAACGCTCTACCGTCCAGGGGCGACACCTCAGCAGGGCGGCATGGCCCTGGCGGCGCAGACGGTCGAGCGGCTGCTCCAGCTGCCCGAGCGCGGCCAGCATGTCGATGCGATTGCGCAGATCAACTTCGATGGCTTTGCGAAGGTGATCGATGTGCTGGGCGGCGTCGATATCGACGTGCCCGCGCCGATCGTCGATGATGAATACCCCACGCCGGATTTCGGCACTACCCGGATCGAGTTCAAGCCGGGCGTGCAGCACATGGATGGCGCGACGGCGCTAATCTACGCCCGCACGCGCCATGCCGACAGCGATTTTGGTCGCGCCGAGCGCCAGCAGCAGGTGCTGCGCGCGCTTGCGGTTGAGCTGCGCCGGCGCGGGCCGCTGGGGCAGTTCGGGCTGGCGCCTGGCCTGCTCGGCGGGCTCGATGGCGCCGTCACGACGACTCTGCCGATCGCGCGGCCCGATGTACTGCTCGGGCTGGCCTGGCTGGGCAGCGGCCTCAACCCCGACGAGCTTGGCCAGCTGCGGCTCAGCCCCGACACGGCCCCGAATTACCGTGAGGAGGGCTCGGATCTAATCTGGGACCCCAACGATGTTCGCGCGGTGGTGGATAGCTTTCTGACGCGCCCGAGCGAGGCGAGCGAGGCGGCCGTGGTGCAGGTGCTGAATGGCACCGCCGTGAACGGCTTGGCCAGTCGCGTGAGCGGCGAGCTGGAGCGCGCCGGCTTTACGCTGATCGCCCCCGGCAATGCGCTAGTCACCGATGCGCCCAAGACGATTGTCTACGACCTCACGGGCAAGCCTAGCACCAGCCGGCGCCTCGCCAAGCAGCTTGGCGCAGAGCTACGCCAGGGCGCGCCCGAGGGAGTGTCGAGCGCGGCCGATATTGTTGTGATCGTGGGGCAGGATCAGGCGAAGTGATAAGGTGAAAATACAACGAATCTACGATCGCAGTGATATGCGCTGGGATGCTTCACGGAGCATGCCCTGAGGGAGCCAAGGGTTCAGCATGACAACGCGGGTACGACGCTTTCGCTATTCCAGCTCCAGTCGGCTTGCACACTTTCAGCCGCCCAAAGCCTTCAGCTCGCGTTCTAGTTTAGCGACTTCTTTTGTCAGATCTTCGATCTCGATTGATATCGATGGATCGACGCCGATGCCGTATTTGGCGGCCTGGAGTTGGCGCTGATTGAGCCGCCGGCGGTTGGTTCTGATCAGCTCGCGCAGCGCTTCGATATCTGATGCGCGCTCTTCATCGGTGGCCATGGATTACGTTCCCCCTACTTAGCTATGCTGTTACCTGTACCAGGCGCAGTGGCCCGGTGTCGCGTGCCCGAATGGTCAGCGTGGGCACGTACCAGCTAATGCCCTCCTCATCCTCTACGAACAGCGCCTGGCGCGCCTGATTCACTGCGTGCTGAATCGAGACGCCCCGCGCCAGGTTGCGATAGACGACGCCGGCGAAGCGTGTGCCCGCCTCAGCTTGAACCGTCAGCTGCATCGCCACCACCGCCGGGATGCCGGCGGCACTCAATGCCGGAGCGACGGCACTGAGGAGCCCTTGGTCGCTGACCATCCCTGATTTGCAGGCATGCAGCATCACCAGCCGCACATCGCTCAGCAGCGCTGCGAGCTGGTCGGCGCTCACCCATGTCAAGCCTCCGTCGGCTTTGTCGAGCAGCAGGGCGCCCTCGCCATGGCGGTAGCGGCCGTGACCGTAGAAGTGCAAGATATCTACCGGTGGCCCATTTTGGATGCGGTCGATCAGGCCCGAACGGGTGGTGGGACTCAGCTCTTCAATTACGGCATTGCCCGCCTTGACCAGCGCATCCCAGGCTTGTGTGCGGGCCTGACGCTCGGCAGTCCGAATATCCTCGGGTATCTCGGCCTGCGGGGCGACAGTGAGGATACGCAGCGGGCGGCTGTCATCAACGACAATCGCCGGTGGAAGCGCTTGATCAAGATCTAGGTAGCGAACCCAGGATGCCAGTTTGCCGCGGCTGAGCAGCAGCGGGCCGCTCTGATCCCACATGAGCTCCCAAGGCAGCGCGGCGAGATTAACAGCATCAGGCGGGAAGCGGAAGAGATATGCGAGCGGTTTCCCTTCTGCGGTGGCATAGTCGCGTGTCGTTCTGAGCGCGGTGCTGCCCACAGGATCGGCCACCAGCGCATTATAGATCGCGCGCCCTACCTGCTTGTGAATATCTGCCGCCAGCTGGTCGCCGGACCACAGGCCAAGTGTCGCTAGTTGCGCTCGATCATTTTCATTCAACCGCTCGGCGGCGAACTCGCGCCCGTACTGGAGCGCATCCAGCCCCTTGATTACTACAGGTAGTGTCACGCCATCGTAGGGCGAGCGAAATGTGGATTGGCGGCGGCCGATTACGTCTGCTTCCCAGATAATCCCAGCCTGAGCGCCCTGCTCCGTGATCCGCAGGGTGAAAGGGATGGCTTCTGGCGGTGTGGCTATGGGAGATGCGAGCGTGCTCCGCGCCGCGGCGCCGGTATTCGGTTGCGCGCCTCGGCTGCTGGTCGCTTGTGAAGTAGGTTGGGCTGCTGTGGGTGCGGCATTTTCCAGCTGGAGCTTTTGTTCGAGCTTCGGAAGCTCTTTTTCAAGATCTTCTATCTCCATGGTAATCTGCGGGTCTGTCCAGGATCCGCCCCGCGCCGCCTGCAGCCGCAAGGCCTGCAGCCGACGCTTCTTCAGCGTGATCTCTTCACGAAGCGCGGCACTTTCATCAAAGCTCTCTTCGTTCGTTGACGGCATCGATGGCTCCTCCTCCAAGCGCGGCGGGAGCGGCTCCCGAGGCATTGTCACTATATTTGGCCGCTGTTTGCTGGTTCCAATGTTGGTGTTACCAATGCCGCTGATATTTATCGACGAACCTTCACGGAGCTGTTGTCCCGAGCCGATTGTAATATTGATCCCGGTACTCTGTGATGGTAGAGCCGTTTCAGGCGTAGCCATGGCTTGTAGGTCAAACAATCTACCATCCGGCACGCGGGTGTAGACGGCTGGAATGCCCCAATCCGGGTCGCGCAGGCCAGTCGCATTCACCACTGCCTTGCGCCCCTCGGTCACACACGCGTCGATTGGAAAGCCTTCTGCCAGCGTTCGGTAGAATTCGCCCGCGAAGACCCGCGTCGATTCCTGCGGCACTGTAAACTGCATCGCGATCACGGCCGGGATCTGGGCGCGAATGAGCGCCGGCGCCATGCTGCGGAATGGGTCGGTCGCGAGCTTGCCGCCCTGGCAGGCATCCAGCATCACCAGGCGCACGCCGCTGCGATTCAGCAGGATTCCAAGCTGTAGCGCGCTGACCGGCTCGGTGCCGCCGGTGGCGTCCTCGAACAGCAGCTGGCCGGTCGCGCCATCCTTGGCGAAGCCGCCGTGGCCGATAAAGTGCCAGACGTGGAAGCCCTGGCGCAGCAGCAGCTGGAGCTTCTGTGGCGTCAGGTGCGGCTCAACCGTGATCTGGACATGCTGGCCCAGCTCGCTCAGCGCGGCGACGACTTCATGCAGCTCGCGCTCGACATCGGCCTGCGGCGGTGTGTGCGCGCCGGTCACAAGCACCTTGAGTGGCAGCTCGGCCTTCAGCGAGGGGATGCGCGACGATTGTGGCAGGTAGCGCACGATCGGTGCGTCAAGCAGCGCCAGCGGCCCGCGGTCAGGGTCGTACAGAAACTCCCATGGCAGCCCAGCGATTTGGCCAAGCGCCGGGTCGATGTCGAGGCGCAGCAGGAGCCCTTGATTCTCTTTGAGGCTACCCTGGCTACGGGTGTAAATATCCTTGAACATACCCTGAAAGAGCGCGTCGAACAAGATTTGCCCTAGTTCGCTCAGCCCATCCTCATCGGTTTTGAGGCGCTGAAGTTGGTCGCTGAGCTGCTGATATCTGGGGTTGTTGAATGGTGGCACAAACATGCCGCTTGCCTGATCACCGAGTGAGCTTTGCATGTCAACCGTGTAGCTATTGGAACCCGCGCCACGGATACAGATGCTAAACAGAGCGTATTCGCTAGGCATGGGTGCTTCTCCAAAATCAGCTAGCGGCAGCACTCAGCGATCGGGAATGGATCGAGGTCTTAATAATAGGACTTACGCAGTGGACCAAAAGTCATCATTCGCAGCGGTACTTCATCTTCTTTTTGTGTTACGTTTTTGCGCTCGCAGAGCGCAAAAACGTAACACAGATAAAACAGAAAGTACCATGCTGCCGCAGGCGAAAAGGCGTTTGCAAGCGGTACTGCGTAAGTCCTGTTAATAATAGCGTCAAGTTGTCATTTTGTGAAGATCTCGCCCACTAGCTCATCTATATTGGTCTGGAACGGCCATAGCACCACGCCGCCCGCGCCCGCGTCGCGCGCGGTCTGGCGGCCGGTGCGCAGGTCGCGGCGTAGGTCGTCGAGCGTGCGCTTGGCGCCGGGGCCGGTTGGGAAGCCCAGCTCGGTGATCACGATCGGCTTTTTTAGGTTCAGCGCAGTCAGCTCGAAGATCGCCCGGCGCAGGTCGGCCGGGAAGCCCTGGCCGTAGTACCAGTGCGCGGCGTAGCGCCCGCTGTCATACGGGTCGTCGTCATAATAATGGAACGCGAAGAAATCCACCACATCGGCCAGGCGCAGGTCGGCCTTGTCGGGCTTGAAATAGTTCTTGCCGAAGCCCAGGCTCACCGTCGTTAGGCGCGGCGGGTCGAGTTGCTTGACCGTATCGTGGATGGCTTTGACGAAATGCAGCCGCTCGTTCGCCAGCAGGAAGCACAGCGGAAAGTCGGCGTTATCCCAATCCCAGCAGCGCTGGTCAATTGGCCCGCCCAGATCCGGCTCGTTGAACAGATCCCATGCCAGCACGCCCGGCTTGCCGGCCAAGTGTCGCACTATTGGGCGCACATGCAGATCCAGGGCGGTCGCGTAATCCTCAGGGCGAAAGCGATCCTGCGGGTATTTGGCTAGCAGCACCGGCAGTACGTAGATGCCGCGCTTGCCGGCCTCGGCGATCAGCGCGTCGAGGTGCACCAGCGGCTGCTCCATGCTGTAGTTCGGGTCGGCCGCGCGTGCCCCGCCGAACACGTAGTAGTTCAGGAACACGCGCACGGTATTGACGCCCAGCCCGCGCAGCCGATCGAAGTCGGCGGCGATCGGCGCGATATCCCACGGGCAGTTGCCATCGGCCCCGAACTGGAGCGCCGCGCACTTCGACAGATCGGCAGTGCTGGGGTGGATGTAGTTGACACCGCGAACCTCAAAGGCGTCCCCACCCGATCGCAGCCGCGCGTCGGCGATGGTGATTGGGGGGAGCACACCGGATTGGGCTGGTTGAGCCGGCGTGCAGCCGGAGAGCATCAGAAGAAAAAAGATGCACTTGTAGATGAAATGCGATCGCGCATGCCTGTGCGATGCCGAATTGTGTTGGGGATACACCATCGGTTGGCCGGTACCATCCAAAGAAACGTCATTTGAGGCGGGAGGTTTGGAGGGTCCGGGTACCCTCTGGGTGACCTCCAAGAATCTTCTTTTCTGCCTGTAGTGGGCGGCGAGCCGCCCACTACAGGCAGAAGGAGTGTTTGTGGGGCAGATTGCACCTTCCCCACACCCCTTGCGCAAGTCCTATGATTATTCGCGCTTGCGAATTTCCAGATTATCGAAGAACACCTCTGCGGCGCTGTCGCTGGTGAACACCAGCAACCCATAGCGCGCACTGTCGGGCGCCCCCGGCGCATCCGCGCTGGCGAGCGATTGGCCGTTCACAACGATCTCCATGCTGCTGCCGCGTAGCCGCACCACCAGCCGGTTGATTGCGTCCGCGCCGGTCTGGATCGCCTCGCTCTGCCCACCCGCGATCACGTTGGTCGTGCCGGCGGCGTGCTGCTCGACTCGGAAGCTGGTTCGGCTGGGGTTCAGGCTGATGCTGACGTAGTTGTTCGCGTCCTGAAAGCGCACCAGCAGACCGCCCTCGCCGGCTGCAGCCTGCATGTCGATGCCGATGCTGACATCCTTGTCCGGCCCGGTTCGATAGCTCCAGATCGCACCGACACCCTGGTCGGCGCTGATCCGGTAGCGCTGGCTTTGGTAGCCGACCTGCCAACCGGGGCCACGCAAGCTGGCCCAGCCACCCCGCGAGAAGGTATCCGCCAGCAACAATGCACCCGATTCGCTGGCAGATGTTTGCACCGTCGTCGGGGTCACGGTCGGGAAATCGAATGGTGTCGGGCTGGGCACGGCGGTCGGTGGCTCAGTCGGTCCGGCAGTGGGTCGGGGCGAGCTCACCGGGATTGCAGTAGCCGGTGCTTCGGTCGGCGTAGGCGCGACGGATGTTGGCTCGGGCGGCTGCGTCGGCAGGCTGGTGGCGATGATTGCGACAGATGCGCTGGTGGCGCTGGGCTTGCGGCTTGCGGTCGCTCCGCGCATCCCGATCGCCCAGGCCGCCAGCACGGCCAGAACGAGCCCGCCCATGACGCCGCCGGCCACCAGCAGCGGGCGCGGTATACGATGGATCGTTTGCTCTTGGCGGTTGTTGAGTCGCACCTCGGCGGCTGCGAGCAGCTCGGCGCTGTCGCGGTAGAACGGATTGATCTGCTGAAGCTGCCGAAGCACGCCGATGCCCTGGAGCAGCCGATCCTCGGCCAGATGCCGCTGGGCCTGCTCGTACAGCTCGGCCTGGTGGTCGCGCGGCTGAGCCGGCGTGGCTGGGGGGCGCGGTGCGCGGCTGCTAGGTGCCGCCGCGGGCTGGCTGCGGTTGTAGGCGCTGCGATCGGCGAAGTCGCTAAGCACCCGGTACGCCTCGGTCAGGCGCTGGCTGCGCTCACCGGCATAGGCCTGCTCCTCGGGCGTGCCGTTGACAAAGCGATCGGGGTGAAACTTCGATATTTCGCGCCGATACGCGCGCTTGATCTCGTCG
>WNFV01002248.1_pt1 | contig 25864 bp, 31 predicted proteins | sample 5400101 | NCBI WGS metagenome assembly WNFV01 (sample SAMN13153361, study PRJNA577476) | soil metagenome | isolation source: 115 cm soil or saprolite under grassland replicate 1 | place: USA:California | collected 2016-06-15
CTCGTCCGCGGTGTTCCCGTAGTCCTCGGCGGCCGACCACCTCTCCGGCGGCGAGTAGCCCTCGTCCAGGACGTCCTCGACGTTGCGGTCGTCGAGGGTGTCGCCGGGCTGCAGCTGGTTCTCGTCGTCGACGCTGTAGTCGCCGTAGTTCTCCGTCATGCCACCACCCTCGCGTCACCGCCGCTCGCGGGCAACTTCAGGGCCCATGATGGGTGCCGTGGATCCGGTCAGGCTGACACTCGACCAGCTGCGCGAGCTGCGCGCGGACATCGCGCCGCGGGCGGCCCGGCGGTCGAGAGCGTCGGTACGCCGAAGGCTCGGCCGGCTCCGCGAGCGCGGCTTCTTCGTGGCCCAGTGCGCGCTCGCGGCCGGTACCGCCTGGTGGCTGGCGCGAAACGCGCTCGGGCACGCGATGCCGTTCTTCGCGCCGGTGGCGGCGATGGTCTGCCTCGGGTTCAGCTTCGGGCAGCGCCTGCGCCGGGTCGCCGAGGTGATGGTCGGGGTGGCCGTGGGGGTCGCGGTCGGCGACGTGTTCGTGCGGTTCTTCGGCACCGGTGTGTGGCAGATCGTGCTGGTGGTCGGGCTGGCGATGACGCTCGCGGTGCTGCTCGGCGCGGGTGGTCTGCTGGTGACGCAGGCGGGGATCCAGGCCGCGATGGTGACCACCTTGCTGCCCGACCCGAGCGCCGGGCTGAGCCGCTGGCTGGACGCGGCCACCGGTGGCGCGGTCGCGCTGGCGATCGCGACGGTGGCGCCCGCGTCGCCGATCCGTCGGTCCCGGCAGCAGGCGGCCGACGTGCTGCGCGAGCTGGCCACGATCCTGACCGCGACCGCGCACAGCCTGCGAGACCGGGACGGCGACGCGGCCACCGAGGCGCTCCGCCGGGCCAGGGCCAGCGAGGCGATGCTGGACACGCTGCGCAGCGCCTCCGCGGAGGGCGTCGCGGTGGTGCGGATGTCACCGTTCCGCCGCCAGCACCGCGGCCGGGTCCAGCAGATCGCCGACCTCGTCGTGCCGCTGGACCGGGCGATCCGGAACATCCGGGTGCTGGTGCGCCGCGCGGCTGTGTCGGTCTGGCGGGACGAGCCGGTGCCGGCGTCGTACCCGGGACTGCTCGACGATCTCGCCGTCGGGGCCCGGCTGATCGCGGACTCGCTGTTCGAGCCGGCAGCCGCGGAGACCGCCGTACGGGTGCTCGGGGAGCTCGGGGCGCGGACCTCGGCGGTACCGGCGACCTCCTCGCTGGCGTCGATGGTGCTGCTCGGGCAGGTCCGGTCCACGATCGTCGACCTGGTCACGCTGACCGGCGCGACGTACGACGAGGCGCGCGATCTGGTGCCGCTGCGGGCCGACGGCCTGGACGAGACCTGAAACTCTGCGTCATAGAGCGGTCACACGACCGTCTCACCGGCATGACCTACCACCGATTGCTGGCGGCTGCGGCAACCGAGCCGGTCCAGCTCCCGCGTTCCGAGGACGTCCCGCAGACCGAGGAGTCAGCTGTAACGGAAGATCTGTGACGCCGCCACCGCGCACGTCGCGAGCTTGATCTGCTCGGCCTGGTTGCCGGTGGCGGTCAGGCAGACGTTCAGGTTCGCGGACGGGCGGATCGTGCCGTCCGGGCGGATGCTCCACTTCTCCGCGCCGGTGCACGCCGCCAGCCGGACGTCGGTCCCGGGCGCCGTCCTGCCGCCCGCGTATCCCAGGCACAGCGACGGGGAGACCCGCAGGGTGAGGTCGGCGGGCCGCGTCCAGCGCTGCGCGGGGGTCGCGTTGCAGTCCCACATCTGGATCCGGGTGCCCGGCGCGAACACCGAGTGGTCCACGTCGGCGCAGCGCCCGCCGGGGCGGTTGACGGTCACCCGCACCGGCGCGGGTGCCGCGGGCGGGTCGCGGTGAGCTTGACGAACTTGGCCACCGACGGCACGCCGGCGCTGTCGGTGATGAACAGCATGTAGTACCCGGGCGGGGCTTGGTTGACATTCGCCGGCGCCCGCACGGTGAGCGTCGTACCGCTGCGGGTGAAGGTGGCCGGCACGTAGCGCTGGCCCTGGTCGTCGCCGTGCGTCGGCGCGCCCAGCCGGACCAGCCCGACCTTCGCGATCGTGCCCGCCTGCGCCGACGTCACGCTGTACGACGTTCCGTACGACGCGCTCGCCGGGGCCGAGTCGATCACCGGGCGGGTGGCGTGCTCGCCGCTGCCGTCGTTGCGGAACAGGTACGGCGGCTCGAAGTGCTCGACGTTCCGCTCCAGGTAGCCGACCCGCTGGCACTCCGCGCAGATGCCGCCGCCACCGGTCATCACCCGGCCGTCCGGCAGCAGGATCGCAGTCGAGTGGTACTCGCGGACCCGGTTCGCCGCGCCCAGCGTGCGCCAGGTCTCGTCGGTGGTGTCGAACAGCTCGGCGTTGAAGACGGGGTGGTTCAGGTCGACCCCGATGTTCACCGCCGCCGAGCTCTCCCCGCCGGTCGCGAGAACGTTGCCGTCGGCAAGGATCGTGAGGTTGTGCTGGCGGCGCGCGAACGCCATCGGCCTGGTCTGCCTCGACGTCGCCGCGATCCCGGCGGTGGTGGACCCGATGATCATCGCGGTCCTGGTCGGCACCTTGGTCGCGGGACAGCGGACTGCATGGATTCCCCCCAGCAGACGAAACGGGCGTGGGGTCAAGATTGCCGCATCACACGGCATCACCCCGCGTGGGGGGGGTAGCGATTCCGCAGCGTGGCCGGGCGATTACGCAGGCGGCACGACGGTGATCTCGGTGGTCACCGAGTTCGCGATGAAGCACTGCTCGTGCGACAGGTGATGCATCCGCTCGAGCGTCCGCGCGTCCGGGGTCTCGCCGGCGAACACGATCCGCGGTGACAGCGTGACGTGCGTGATCGCGATCCGGCCCTGCTCGTTCTTCGCCATCACCCCGACCGCGTGGTCGTCGTACGAGTCGACCACCAGGCGCTTCTTCGCCGCGATGGCGAGGAACGTGAGCATGTGGCACGACGCCAGCGACGCGACGAACGCCTCCTCCGGGTCGACCGCGGCCTCACTGCCCAGGTAGACCGGGTTCGCGGACGCCTTCACGGTCTCACCGCCGTCGAACGTCCACGTGTGGTCCCGGCTGTAGGACTTGTACGTGAACTCGTGCTCGCCACGGCTCCAGCTCAGGTCGACGACGTGCTCCGACACGGTTGGGACCTCCCTCTCTGCTGCCTGCATCGTACGTGCGGCACGTGCAGACCGAGATTGCGCGGCAGTTGAACGATCCATTTCCGGACGGGAGCGCGCAGAATGTAAATTGTGAATCCGCCGTCACATCCGTCGGACAACGGCCACTCGTACCCACTCCGCCGGGTCCCCACCCAGGACCGCGCCAGTGTCCAGGTCGAGCGCATCCTCGACGCAGCCTGCCTCGAGGTCACCGAACGCGGGTACGACGCCGCGTCCACCAGCACCATCGCCCGCCGCGCCGGCATCGCGGTCGGATCGGTGTACCGGTACTTCCCCGACAAGAGGGCGCTGATGCAGGCCGTCGAGCGCCGCAACCAGCTCCGGTACGGCGAGGCCGTCCGGGGTCGGCTGGCCTCCGTCCAGACGTGGCAGCAGGCCGTCGACATGACGATGGACACGTTCCGCGAGATGCATCGCACCGACCCCGGCTTCCGGGCGGTGGTGATGAGCGGACTCGGCGATCCGCAGCTCGAGTCCCACCCGGGTGAGTTCGACGACGCGCATGCGATCGAGTTCGCGGAGCTGCTCTCCGACCGGTTCGACGCGGCCGACTCCGCCGAGTTCCGCCGGGCGGTACTGCTGGTGATCACCATGGGCGAGGCCGTCGCGCACTTGGCCGACCGCCTCGACGGGGCTGCCCAGGCCGACGTCCTGCGCACCGGCCTCGAGGCCCTCCACTCCGTCCTGGCCCCGTACTTCCCTTCCTGACAAGGTCAGGCGCGGGTCTCCGGGCCGGCGACGGACAGCGGGTCGAAGCCATAGGGGAGCTCGAGGCGGTGCGCCGCCATCAGCTCCGCGTCGCCGAGCAGGTCCCGAGTGTTGCCGTCGGCAACGATCCTGCCGGCGTCCATCAGCAGGCTGCGTTCGCAGAGCTGCAGGGCGTACGGCAGGTCGTGGGTGATCATCAGCAGCGTCACGTCCAGTCCGGTCAGGATGTCGGCGAGCTCGCGCCGGCTGGCAGGGTCCAGGTTGCTCGACGGCTCGTCCAGCACCAGCACGTCCGGGCGCATCGCCAGCACCGTCGCCACCGCGACCCGGCGGCGCTGGCCGAACGACAGGTGGTGCGGCGGCACGTCCGCATGGTCCTGCATGCCGACGGCGACGAGTGCCTCCCGGACGCGCTCGTCCAGCTCGGCGCCGCGCAACCCCAGGTTCGCCGGGCCGAAGGCGACGTCGTCGCGCACCGTCGGCATGAACAGCTGGTCGTCCGGGTCCTGGAAGACCAGCCCGACCTTGCGTCGTACCTCGGCGAGGTGCTCGCGATGCAGGTCGGTGCCACCGATCCGGACCCGGCCGGTGCCGGCGCCGCCGGCGACCGCGCCGAGGATGCCGTTGAGGTGCAGCACCAGGGTGGTCTTGCCGGCGCCGTTCGGCCCGAGCAGCGCCACCCGCTCACCGCGCGCGACGCGGAAATCCACGCCGTACAAGGCCTGCCGGCCGTCCGGGTACGCGAACGCGAGCCGCTCCACCTCGATCGCGGACCTGTTCATCCACCCACCACCCTCGCCGCGACCGCCACCGTCAACGCCAGCGCGGGCAGCGCCAGCCCGCGGACCCACTCGGCGCGGGTCGCGGACCGCCGGGACAACGCCGGCATTGTGCCGTTGTAGCCGCGGGCAACCATCGCCAGGTGCACCCGCTCACCCCGTTCGTAGCTGCGCACGAACAGCGCCCCCGCACCACCCGCGACGGCCCGCAGGTGCCCGAGCCCGCCGCCCGCGTACCCGCGCGACTCGCGTGCCACCCGCATCCGCTGCAGGTCCCCCGACACCACGCTGATGTAGCGGACCATGAACGACAGGATCGCCACCAGCGTGCGCGGCAGCCGCAGCCGCTCCAGCCCGGTCAGCAGGTCCCGCGGCGTGGTGCTCGCGGACAGGACCACGGCGGCCACCACCCCGAGCGTGCCCTTCACGAGAATGTTCCACGCCCCGAGCACACCCGGCTCCGACAGCGACACCCCGAGCACCTCGGTACGCGGACCGGACGCCACGAACGGCAGCGCCAGCGCGAAAACGATGAACGGCGTCTCCACCGCGAGCCGCCGCAACACCGTTGCCCACGGCAACCTCGCCTGTACGACGCACGCCGCCGCCAGCACGCCGTACAGCCCGAAGGCCCAGAACACGTGCGACGGGGTGGAGACGACACACACCACGAAGGCGACCAGCGCGACCAGCTTCACCTCTGCCGGCAGCCGGTGCACGGGCGAGCCGGCCGGGACATACAGCCCGTCGCCGCTCATGTGCCCGGGTCCGCCGCGCGAGACCGGCTGCGCAGGCTGGACAGCTTGGCGATCAGGAGGCCGGCGGCAATCGTGACCAGCACGCCGACGATGCCGGCGACCGCGCCGGACAGGTGCCCGTCACCGATGCCCCGGACGGCATATCCCGCGAGCGGGCCGCTCGACCCTTTCGCCGCGCCGTCGAAGCCGAGGCGGCCGGCGACGTACTGCAACCCGTCCGGGCTGGCGCTGGCGTACAGGCTCACCACGCCGGCGACCAGCAGCGTGACGGCGACCGCCGCACCGGCGCTCCGGCCCGGCGCCACCGCGCCGACCGGCCGGTCGGCGGACACCGTGGTGGCGCGGCCGCGGTGGTCGATCAGCACCAGCTCCGGGCGCAGGTCACGGGCGACGTAGACGAGGTCGGGCCGGGTCGCGACGACGGCGCTGAGCACCGCTGCGGTAATCACGGCCTCGCCGATGCCGATCAGCAGGTGCCAGCCGAGCATCGCCGCGGCGAGGCGGCCGAGTCCGATGTCGACCGTCCCGCCGGCCGCGTACAGCCCGGTGAACGCGAGCGCCGCGACCGGCACCGACAGCAGCGCCCCCGTCGCCACCGCCGGTACGACGCTGCTGGTCCGGCGCGGCAGCACCCGCAGCACCAGCCTGGTCGTGAGGTACCCGGTGAGCACGGTGACCAGGCCCATCAGCGTGATGTTCGTGCCGAGCGCGGTGAGCCCGCCGTCGGCGAACAGCAGGCCCTGCACACCGAGCACCACCGCCATCACCAGCACACCCGTCCAGGGCCCGACCAGCGCGGCGGCGAGCGCCCCGCCCAGCAGGTGACCACTGGTCCCCGCGCCGACCGGGAAGTTCACCATCTGCACCGCGAACACGAACGCCGCGGTCAGGCCCGCCAGTGCCGGACCGCTGTCGCGCAGCTCGCGCTCGGCACGCCGCAGACTGATCCCGAGCGCCCCAGCCGCGATCGCGCCGGTGGCGATCGACGTCGGCGCATCCAGGAATCCGTCGGGTACGTGCATGCCGCCCAGTATTTGTTAAATGCGACTGAGTTGCAAGAAGAGTCCGCTGTGACCAGGCGCACGCGGCCCGTTCATGAGCCAGCCGACCGCCTTTCCTGCCTGACGACGGTCGGCCCGCTCACCAAGCGCGTCAGTGGGTGCGATGCGTGCTACAACCGTTGCTCACGGCAAGGATCGCCGCACGGGCGGTCACAGGCCGAGGATGAAGTGCCAGCCGAGCCACCACCACGCGAGCAGCAGGCCCAGCTGGGTCGAGCGGCGCCGCATCGCCCAGCACAGCACCTCCGACAGCGTCGGTACGACGCCCGGCGCGCGCCGCGCGACCACCTCCAACGCCAGCAGGCCCGCGGCCACGACCGCGAAGCCCGCCTCCGTGACCGCGTGGCTGCTCACCGGCGCACCCGGCCGGCGACGATCCGGCGTACCAGCCACCAGCCGGCGGCCAACCAGAGCGCCGCCGTGACCGCGCGGGACGCCGGCATCGCCAGCCACGGCTCGGCGAACGTGCTCAACGTCGGGTGTTCGTAGCTCGGGGTCTGCGCGTCCGGCTGCTGCGCGAACGCGGCGAGCTCCCACAGGCAGCCCACCACGAACAGCGCGGGCCAGACCCACCAGCCGCGTGGCGGTCCGGGCGACGCCTGTTCGAGCGGCGACACCGCGCGCCGCAGGACCGTCACGGCCGCGAGAAGACCCGGGACGACCAGGACGACCCGCAACGGCCAGCCGGTCCGGCTCATCGGCGCGACCAGCACCGTGTAGGCGACGCACCCCGCGACCACCAGCGCCCACCGGGCCAGCTGAGCCGGCGAGGCCGGACGTCGTGCGGGCCGCAGGCGGTCGGCGACGATCACGACCGCCGTACCGGCGAATAGCGCGATGTCCACCACGTCCCGCCGAATCACGTGCACGACCTCGGCCATGGCGATCACCGGGATCGCCGGTTCGACCAGCAACCGCCAGACCGGCCGGTCGCCGGTCCGCACCACTTGCCGTTCCGTGTCACCGGGCATGCTCCAACGGTACGGCTCAGAGCACCTGCGCCAGCGGCTCTCCGAACAGCTGGTGCGCGTCGATTTCGTTGGCGTCAGGCCGCCGAGCTACCAGGAGTCAGCTGGACAACCAGCCTCGCGTCGAGCGCTCGGGCCAGGCGCTCGAGAACCGGAATCGTGGGAACCGTGCCGCCGGCCTCGAACCGCGCCACGGCCGGCTGAGTCATGCCGGCTTCATTCGCGAGCCGCGCCTGAGTCCAGCCGCGCTCCTCGCGCATCGCACGCACGGCGGCCCCGAGCTCGAACGCCAGCCTGGCCGCGTCGTACGCATCCTGCGCTCCCGGCTCACGCATCCGGCGCCCCCGAACCTGACGCCAGTCCCGATCCTCAGTCATCTCCATCGCTCCCCTCATCAACGATGTGCCGTTCCGCCATGCATCGTCGGAGTGCTCGCCGGGCTCGGTCGATCTCCCTGGTCTCGTGCATGCGACGCTTCCGGAACACCGTCAGAAGTACTATTCGCCTCTCCGTTGCGATCCAATACGTGACGCGCACCGCATCCTCGTCCAGGTAGAACCGGAGTTCTCGGAGCTTGCCGTCCAGTTGCCTCGTGTACGGCTCCCCGAGCAGCGGTCCCCGATCGGCCAGCAGGTCGACGTAGAACCCTGCGCGTGCGAACAGTCCAGTCGGCAAGGCTTCGAGCCAGTCGCGCACTTCCGGCTCGAGCTCCACGGTACCCCAGCTCATACCGATGATGCTATTGAGTGCCGCCGACAGTTTCCGTGCCGGCGGCCCAGGCAGAGCTAGAACACCTGCGCAAGCAGTTCGCCGAACAGTTCGTGCTCGTCGATGTCGAGGCCGCGGGCGTTGAACCAGGCGCATACGTTGTGGCAGTCGCGCATCAGGATGTCGATGCCCTGCGGGTTGCCGACCAGGTCGACCACCTGCGGCAGGTCGATGAGCACGATCCTGTTGCCCTGGGCAAGGATGTTGTACGGCGACAGGTCACCGTGCGCCAGGCCGGCCCGGGCCAGCTCCGCCATCGCGTCGCGGATCTGGTCGAAGTACGACGCCAGCAGCTCGCGGCCGGGTCGCACCTGGGCCAGCCGGGGCGCCGCCCCGTCACTGTCGGGGTCGTCGATGAACTCCATCAGGATCTCGGTGCCGTCGATCTGCACCGGGTACGGCACCGGCACGCCGGCCGACCAGAGGCGGCACATCGCGTCCCACTCGGCGTACGCCCACTGCCCGGCGGCCACCACCCGGCCGTGCGCGGTCTTCTTCGCCAACGCGCGGGTGTCACGGGTGTTGCGGGTCCGGCGCCCCTCGGTGTACGACGCGCTGCGGTGGAACGTGCGGTGCTCCTCGGAGCGGTACCGCTTGGCCGCCATCAGCACGCCGCGCCCGCCGGGGACGGCGCGTTCCAGCAGGAAGACGTCGGCTTCCTTACCGGTTTTGAGGACGCCGAGATCGGTGTCGATCGCGGCCTGTTCCGTCACGACCCAGTCGGGTCGTGGCTGTGTCGGCGAATGGGGGCCGCGAGAACCGCGCTCGACGTCCAGCCAGGTGGTCCAGCGTTGTCCTTCGCCTGGACCGTCGAGTTCTACGAAGTCGAAGGTGAACGGGTCCTGCTCGATGTCATAAGACATTCGGAAGTGCTCCTGAAGTGTGAGTGAGGAGAGCGGACAGCGCACAGCGCCCGCACAACGGCGGTAAACATGTCGACGCCTCCCTCACACTCGGGCAGCACCTCGGACCGGTGACTGCGGCAACGCGAACCAGGATCCGGCCCCGGACCCGCGTGCCGCAACTGGTTTTCTACGCGGCGGCGAACGCCTCGGCCACGACAGGAGCTGCCGCGGCCGGGTCAATGGTGTGGTTCTCCCCTGCGGACATCCGCTGGTGCCGCCCGTTCGGCAGCGCCGCGGCGGTGGCGATCGCCCATTTCTCCGCGTCGCCGATCGTGCTCGCGCCGTTCATCACCACCACCGGCACGGTGACGCGGGCCAGGTCCTGCGGCGTGGGCGCCGCGGGTCCGGTGATCGTCGTGTCGTAAACCAAGGTGTGCGCCGCCGCCTCCAGGGCCGGCCAGAACGGCATCTGCCGGATCCCCGCGATCATCTCCGGCGGCAGCCCGACCGCCTCGCGCTGGAACAGTTCCACCGCGTCGCCCCGGCGGCCGTCGCGGACCAGCGCGGCGATCCGGTCCGGGAAGTCGGCCCCGACCGGGCCCGCCCCCGGCTCCAGCGGCGGCTCGTACAGCGCCAGCCCGGTGATCGCCGAGCCCCGCGCGGCCGCCTTCAGCGCGATCACCGCGCCCGACGAGAACCCGAACACGTACGCCGATCCGCCCGCCGCGGCGATCACCGCGTCCAGGTCCTCGATCTCCCGCTCGACGGCGTAGGGCGCGGTGTCCCCGCTGTCGCCGCGGCCGCGCCGGTCGTACGTGATCACGGTGAACCGGTCCTCGAGCTCCTTCGCCAACGGCGCGAGCGTCGTACGGTCGTTGAACGCCCCGGCCACGAAGACGATCGACTCGCCGCTGCCCGCGCGCTCGTAGGCGATGCTCGTCCCGTCCGCCGATGTGGTGGTGTGCATGATCTCTCCTCCAGTCGAGTGCCTGTCTCAACCCACCGACGAAGAGAGGGGCGCCGGACAGACACCCGTGGCGAGATTTCTTCAGACGACCTCGGCGAGGCGGCGCTCGAGGTGGGTGCGTTCGCTCGCGGTCGGCGCCAGCGCCAAGGCCTCGCGGTACGACGCGGCCGCCTCGGCCCTCCGGCCTAGGCGTTGCAGCAGATCGGCGCGTACGGCGGGCAGCAGGTGGTAGTCCGCGAGCTCGCCCGACTCCAGCAGCGCGTCCACGAGCGCGAGCCCGGACTGCGGGCCGTCGGCCATGCCTACCGCGACGGCCCGGTTCAGCTCGACCACCGGGGACGGAGCCAGCCGCGCCAGCTCGCCGTACAGCGCGGCGATCTGCAGCCAGTCGGTCTCGTCCGGGGATGTGGCCGTCGCGTGGCAGGCGGCGATCGCGGCCTGCACCTGGTACGGCCCGGGCCGGCGCATCCGCAGCGCCCGCTCGAGGATCGCGTCGCCCTCGGCGATCTCGGCTCGGCTCCACCGGGAACGGTCCTGGCGGTCGAGCGTGACGAGCACGCCGTCCGCGTCCACCCGGGTCGCCCGGCGGGCGTCGTGCAGCAGCATCAGCCCGAGCAGCCCGAGCACCTCGGGCTCCTCGGGCATCAGCTCCGCGAGCAGCCGGGCCAACCGGATCGCCTCGTCGCACAGGCTCTCCCGGACCAGCTGTCCGTGGGACGCGGAATAGCCCTCGTTGAACAGCAGGTACACCACCGCGAGCACACCACCCACCCGCTCGGGCAGCAGGTCTTTGGGTGGCACCCGGTAGGGGATGCCTGCGACACGGATCTTGCGTTTCGCCCGGACCAGCCGCTGCGACATGGTCTGCTCGCCGACCAGGAACGCGCGACCGATCTCCGCCGTCGACAGGCCCGCCAGGGTCCGCAGGGTCAGCGCGACCCGGGCCTCCAGCGCCAGCGCCGGGTGGCAGCAGGTGAAGATCAGCCGCAGCCGGTCGTCGTACACGCCGCTGGTCAGCACGTCGGGGTCCGGTGGTTCGTCCTGGAAGACGCCGAGCTCGCGCAACTTGGCAGCGCCCACGGCGGCTCGGCGCAGCCTGTCGGTGGCGCGGTTCCGGGCGGTGGTGGTGAGCCAGGCGCCCGGGTTGCGCGGCACGCCCTCCGTCCGCCAGCGCTGCAGGGCGGTGGCGAACGCGTCCTGTGCGCACTCCTCCGCGAGGTCCCAGTCGCCGGTGACGCGGATCAGCGTGGCGACGACCTGGCCCCACTCGGTGCGGAACGCCTCCGCGACCGCGTCGTCAGGGTGCGACATCCAGGATCTGCCGGACCTCGATCGTGCCGAGCGCGGCCCACGGGTGGCTCGCGGCCACAGCGAGCGCCTCGTCGAGATCGGCGCACTGGACCAGCGCGTACCCGCCGATCTGCTCCTTCGCCTCCGCGAACGGTCCGTCGGTCCGCAGCACCTCGCCGTCCCGCACCCGGACCGAGTTCGCCGTCGCCGGCGGGTGCAGCCCCTGCGCGCCGAGCAGCACACCGCGATCCACCATCTCGGCGGCCCACTCGGCACAGCCGGCCATGATGTCGGCCTTCTCCCCGGCCGTCTCGTCACCGCACAGCATCAGCATGTACCGCATGCCCGCCAGATTAGCCCGCCGCCCGGACCACGACGGTCAGCGCAGGTGGGACCGCGCCGCGGGGCGGAGCCTGAGGTGCTGCGGTGCGGCTGACGAGCGGCGTTCGAGCTCGGGGAGGACCTTCCGCCGCCACACCTCCGAGCGCTCCAGCTCACGCTGGTGGTCGTCGTACGCACCGTCGTCGGGGAGTACGGCGAACCAGGCGAGCACGATCTCGTCGCGCAGCGGCAGCGGCGGGAAGTTGTTCTCGGCAACCAGTGACTCGAGTACGACGACCGGCTCGGCGCCTGTGTCGCGGAGCACCGGCTCGATCTGGGTCGCGAACAGCTCCGGCAGCCCGTCGCCGGCCGCCCTGCGGTGGTAGACCGACCCGATCACGACCGACACCGGGATCTCGGTCGCGCCGACGGGCGGCCGGGGCGCGTCCAGCGTGGGGTAGCCGGCGCGGACGGTCAGCGGGCGGAGCAGCAGGGCGTTGTCGGAGTCGAGCATGGTCTCGTTCGCCGCGCCGCCGTAGGCCCGCCAAACCGGTCCGTAATAGAAGTCGCGCAGCGCCCGCCCGCGCGCGTCCAGGTCCGCGAAGCCGCGCAGCCAGACGAACCGGTCCGGGTCGTCGAGGTCGCGGAAGTGGCCGCTGATGTGCATCCCGCCCGCCTCCTGCCCCTCGACGAGGTGGTCCTCGAACACCCGGATCAGGTCGTCACGCCGGCCGGGGTGCAGCGTGTACTGCCGCAGGTCGACGACGGTCATGTCTGCCATGCCGACGAGGCTACGAGCGATCTGTGACAAGGGGTGTCAGCTATCCAGCTTCGCTGCCGCGGCTTGACTCCGCCGGTCAGCCATCCGAGCCTCGCGCTCGGCGTCCTTGAGGTCGCCCTCGACCCGCTGCCGGTCCTTCTTCGCCTCGGCCAGCTCGGCGCGGGACTGCTCGAGCTCGGCGGTCAGTCGTTCCACCTCGCCCTGTGCTGTCTCGATCCGCTCGGCGATCCCGTCGAGCGCCGTACGCAGGTCGTCGACGCGGGCCTCTGCGGCGTCCAGCGCGGCCTCCGCCTCGGCCGCGGCGCGCTCCGCCTCCTCGCGCCGCCGGGCGGCCTCGCGCTCGGCGGCCTCGTCCCGTTTCGCGGTCTTGGCGGCGCCGCGCCGCACCGAGCGCCGGGGGGCGAGCGCGACCACGTTCGACGGCTCGCCGGACTCGTCCACCACGCCGAACCCGACGTGCCGCAAGGCGCTCGTCAGCCGGCCCGAGCGCACCGCCTGGGCGGCGGCCGGGTCCACCAGTGCGGCGTCGAGCGTCTCCCGGAGCTTCTGCGCCACATCGGTGCTGACCTTGCGCCCGGCCAGCGTTGTCGCGTCCTTGACCAGCCCGTCCACCTGCCGGTGCCGCTGCGGCGTGAGCTCGCGCAGCAGCGCGCCGTCGAGCGCCGCGGTCGCCTCCCGCATCCGCTCGCCGAGCAGCGCCAACTCCTCCAGGTCGTCCGCACGCTCGCGCGCCAGCAGGTTGGCGAGCGCGGCCGCGGCGGTCGGCTTGGCCAGCGACTTGACCTGCTCGCTCAGCTCAGCGTCGCCCTCGGCCTTCGCCTGCTTGGCGACGGCGTTGCGCCGCGCCGTGAAGCCCTCCTGCGGTACGGCGTACAGCTCGTCGGCGATCTCGTCGAAGTCGGCCATGGACCCAGGATCGCAGTCCGGCCCGACTCAGCTCCCGGACGTGCCGGCCAGCACCTTCTGCGCCTTGGTAGCCGCGTCGCCCGTCGCCGCGTCGATGTCCTCATGGTGGCGGCCCGAGCAACCCCCACTATGAATCACGACGCGCGCTTCGGCGAAGTTGTTGCGCCGAAAGGGACCGAGTCGTTCACCGTTGACGGCCGGCCTACCGCTCCGTGAGGGCGAGCTTGGCGCTGAGGGCGACGAAGGAGCCGGCGAACGTACGGCGCAGCCAGGTCATCACCCGGGGCCGCGAGGTCACATGGTCGCGGACCGAGGCCGCGCAGACGCCGTACAGGGCGAAGACCACGAAGGTCAGCAGCATGAACACCGCGCTCAACTCCAGCATCGACAGCGGCCGCGCCGGGTCGGCGAACTGCGGCAGGAACGCCAGGAAGAACACCGTCAGCTTCGGGTTGAGCAGGTTCACCAGCACCGCGGACACGATCACTCGCGCGGCCGAACGCCGGTCGGCGGAGGGCTCGACCAGGATCGCGTTCTTGTCGCGGACCGTCGTCCAGGCCATCACCAGCAGGTAGGCCACGCCCAGATACTTCACCACCTGGAAGGCCATGGCGCTGGCGTTCATCAGCGCGGCCAGGCCGGTGATCGTCGCGACCATGTGCGGCACGATCCCGAGCGTGCAGCCGAACGCCGCGACGACGGCCGCCCGGCGACCACGGGACAGGCCCGCGGACAACGTGTAGACGACACCCGTCCCCGGGGTCGCCACCACGACCAGCGTGGTCAGCAGGAACGCTATGCTCACGAGCCCTCTCCTCACCTCAGCGATCGGCTCCACGATCCTTGTCACAATGGCTCGGTGGCCAGTGCCAAAGAAGGCTCGTACGACAGGTCCATAACGACGGGCTCCGACTTTCTGCAGCTCGACGTCGCCGACGCGCCGCGCGGCGGCCGGGCCGGCTGGCTCGCCGAGCGGCTGCGGGACGCGATCGCCGACGGGCGGCTCCCGGTCGGCACCGCACTGCCGGCGACGCGGGTGCTCGCCGCCGAGCTCCACGTCTCGCGCGGTGTCGTCACCGAGGCCTACCGGCGACTCGCCGAGACCGGCCAGGTCGCGGGCCACGGCCGCAGCGGGACGATCGTCGTCGCCGCCCCCGTCACCGCGCACCACCCGGATCCAGCCCCGGCATCACGTCGTACGGCGGAATCCCTCTTCGGCGCGGCGCCCGACGAGGCGATCTTCGACGCGATCCGGACGACGCCCGCGCAGGTCGACCTGTCACCTGGGCTACCCGACCTGGCCGCGTTCCCGCGGGCGGCGTGGCTGCGCGCCGAGCGCGTCGTACTGGACCGGCTGGAGCCCGCGGACTTCGGGTACGGCGATCCGCGCGGCACCCCCGCACTGCGCAGCGCTGTCGCGGGTTGGCTGGCGCGCAACCGGGGCATCCGCGCGGACCCGGCGGACGTGATCGTGGTCGCCGGGGTCGCGCAGGCGCTGACGCTGCTGGCGCAGGTGCTTCGCGACGACGGTGTCACCGAGGTCGCGGTGGAGGACCCGGGCTCACTCGGCGTACGCCAGGTGCTGCGGAGCTGGCAGCTCGGCACCCCGCCGGTCGCGGTCGACGCGGGCGGGCTGCGGGTCGACGAGCTGGAAGCGACCGGCGCGCCGGCGGTGATGGTCACCCCGGCGCACCAGTTCCCGACCGGCGTCGTCCTCGACGGGGACCGGCGGCGCCGGCTGATGCGCTGGGCCGAGGGCGGCGGGCTGGTGATCGAGGACGACTACGACGCGGAGCACCGGTACGACCGGCCGCCGGTGCCCGCGCTGCGGTCGGTGCTGCCCGAGCAGGTGCTGTACGCCGGCAGCGTGTCCAAGCTGCTCGCACCCGCGCTGCGCATCGGCTGGATGCTGGCACCGGCCCGCTACCGCGACGCGTTCGTCGACGCGAAGCGGCTCGCCGATCTCGGCAACGCCGCGCTGCCGCAGCTGGTCCTGGCCGCGCTGATGGAGTCCGGCGCACTCGAACGCCACCTGCGCCTGCTGCGCCGCCGCCATGTCCGCCGCCGCGACGCGATGATCGCCGCGATCCGCCGCGAGTTGCCGGACGCCGTCGTCCACGGCGCGGCAGCCGGCCTGCACCTGATGATCACCCTCGATACCGACGCCCCGGACACCGAGCTCGCGACCGCCGCGCTGGCCAGCGGCGTCAAGCTGCACCCGCTGTCCTGGCACCGCCAGCGCCCCGGCCCGCCGGGCCTCGTCCTCGGCTACGCCGCCACCCCACCCACCACCCTCGACACCGCCATCACCACCCTCGCCACCGCCCTCAACCCCCTCCTCTGATCCGCCCCAAGACCCCGCCGAGTCGTGGTTCGATGTCGTCGGAAACCGTTTACCCGCCGCCGAAATCCACGACTCGGCGGGGTGGTTCATGACGAGGGCCGGTTGCGGGGGAACTAGCCTGTGCGGGTGGTGGATGCGTGGGTGAGTGGGGTCGAGGGGCTGGAGGTGGTGTTCCGGCTGGCGGATCCGGGGCACGACCTCGCGGGGGTGCGGCTCGACAAGGATCGCGGGTTGGGCGGGGAGGTCGAGTTCGCCGCGGTCGAGCGCGGGTGGGAGCTGCGGATCCCGCGGCCGCCGGTGCACCGGATGGAGTACAAGTTCGAGCTCAGCCATGCGGACGGCACGACCACGTCCATCACGGACCCGCCGAACCCGCTCGTCGTCGGTGGGCCGTTCGGGGAGAAGTCTTGGCTGGCGATGCCGGGATATACCGCGCCCGGCTGGGTCGACATCGAGCCGGTGCCGTCGGCCGTCGTACCGCTCGAGCTGCCGGACACCGCCGTGGGCGCGGTCGACGCCGGGGTGTGGGCGCCGGAAGGCACAGATGGCGAAGAGCTGCCGTTGCTGGTGGCGCATGACGGGCCGGAGTTCGCGACGTGTGCCGGGCTGACGCACTGGGCCGGAGCGATGGTTGCCTGCGGCAAGCTACGGCCGTTCCGGCTGGTTCTGGTGGCTCCTGGGGAGCGCGACCTGCGGTACGGCGCGAACGCGGACTACGCGAAGGCGCTCACCGGGCAGGTGCTGCCGGCGGTCACCGCGGCGTACGCGTGCGCGCCCGGGCCGGTGCTGATCGGGGCCAGCCTCGGGGCGCTGGCGGCGCTGCACGCCGAGTGGTCGTACCCGGGCACGTTCGCCGGGCTCTTCCTGCAGTCCGGGTCGTTCTTCACGCCGGCGACCGACCCGCAGGAGTCGGGTTTCTCCCGCTTCGCCGAGGTCACGTCGTTCGTCGAGACGGTGCTGACCGCGACCGGGTCGCCGACGCGGGCGGCGATCGCGATGACCTGCGGCACCTGCGAGGAGAACGCGCACAACAACCGCGTCCTCGCCGCCCGCCTGCGCACGCTCGGGCTCGAGACCCGGTACGACGAAGGCCGCGACATGCACACCTTCACCGGGTGGCGCGATGTGCTGGATCCTGGTCTGACGGGGCTGCTGCAGCGACTCTGGAGGCCGGCCGATGGACCGTGAGCAGGTCGAGGTCGACGCGCCGGGACTGGACCGTCCCGGCACGCTGATCCGGTACGGCCACTGGGGCCGGCCGGTGCTGGTGTTCCCGAGCGAGCAGGGCCGCGCCTGGGACTTCGAGAACAACGGCATGGTCGACGCGGTCGCGGACCTGATCGACGACGGCCGGGTCAAGCTGTACTGCGTCGACTCGTTCGACCACGTCACCTGGTCCGACACGTCCGTGCCGCTGGAGGAACGCGCCCGGAGGCACGGTTTCTACGAGTCCTGGATCACCGAGCACGTCGTACCGGCGATCAGGTCGGACTCGGCCGGCTCTGGGGACATCCTGACCACGGGGTGCAGTCTCGGCGCCTACCACGCGCTGAACCTCACGCTGAAGCGCGCGGATCTGTTCCCGCAGGCGATCTGCCTGTCCGGCAACTACGACCCGTCCACCTGGCGCGCGTGGGGCGAGCGCGGCGACGCGGCGTACTTCAACAACCCCGCCGACTACCTGCGCCACCTCGACGGCGACGACCTGGACTGGCTGCGGTCGCGCGTCTTCGTCGTGCTTGTGGTGGGCCAAGGCGACTGGGAGACGCACCCGACCGGCTCGTTGCCCTCGGCAAGGCACACGTCCGAGCTACTGGCCGCCAAGGGCATCCCGCACGAGCTCGACCTCTGGGGCCACGACGTCGCCCACGACTGGCCCTGGTGGCAACGCCAGCTAGCCCACCACCTACCCCGCTTCAGCTGACCGGGCTCAGCCGTCCAGCGCAGAACGGTAGGCACGGAGGAGAGCGCGGCGCTGGGCTTGTCCCCAGGCGACACGACCCGCGGCGCGGCTGCGCGGCGGATCGCGGGCGGCATAGGCTCGGGGGACTCGGGGCGAGCCTGGAGGGATCGTGGCGAATCGAGCGAGACACCTGATCGGGTTGCTGCTGGGTGCCGAGGAGGACTGGCCGCGGGCGTTCGAGGAGGTGCTGCGGCGGGTCGGGCCGGTGCGGGGGCCGGACGGGCGGCTGCACGAGCTGGCCAGCGAGCGGCTGACGATCGAGCCGTTCGATCTGAACGACCCGGTGCGCACGGACCTGGTGATCGACCGGCTGGCGCACTGGTACTACCACCCTCGCGAGTGGCTGAAGAAGGCCGCTCTGATGAACGGGACGTACCTGCTGAACTCGCCGTTCACGTTCCAGTCGATGGAGAAGCACAGCGCGTACTGCGCGATGCTGCGGCTGGGGCTGAAGATCCCGCGGACGGTGCTGGTGCCGTACAAGAACCCGGTCGACAACGTCCGCTGGGCCTACACCTCGGCGAAGTACAACATGCCGTTCGACCTGGACGCGATCGCCGACGACCTCGGCTACCCGCTGTACATGAAGCCGTTCGACGGCGGCGGCTGGCGGGGCGTGTCGCGCATCGACTCGAGAGAAGACCTGCACCGCGCGTACGACGATTCCGGCGAGATGCTGATGCATCTGCAGGCCACGATCGAGTACGACGTGTTCGCGCGGGCGCTGTCGATCGGGCCGGAGACGATGGTGATGAACTTCCGGCCGGACGAGCCGATGCACAACCGGTACGCGGTGTCGCACGGGTTCCTGAGCGAGTCGGCCGGCCACCAGTGCGCCGCGATCAGCCGGATCGTGAACGCGTTCTTCGGCTGGGACTTCAACTCCGCCGAGATGCTGGTCAAGGGTGACGAGGTGTACCCGATCGACTACGCGAACGCCTGCCCGGACGTTGCGGTGACGTCGCTGCACTACTACTTCCCGTGGGCGATCACCGCGCTGGTCCGCTGGTCGTCGTACGCCGCGGTGACCGGGCGGCGGACCACGGTCGACCTGCGCACCGACCGGTACTTCGAGATCGCGGACGACGAGACGCTGGACTACGACACCAAGCTCGAGGCCTACCTGGCGCTCGCCGACGAACACTTCGACATCGACCGCTACCGCGACTGGTGCACCGAGAACGTGCCGCACCTGGACGAGCAGGTCCACGACTGGGTCTCCGGCCCGGACTTCGACAAGCTTCTGGTCGAGACCGTCACCGGCATGTACCCGGCGCACGAGCACGAGCGCTTCCTCGCGCACTTCCGCGGCCTGATCGGCCTCTGGGTCAGCGATCACGCCGCGTGAGCGGTGTACTACGGCTCCGTCCGCAGATAGCACAAGAAGGGGCGAACCGGGGATCTGTTACGCGGAATCCCTTCTCTGCAAGGGGGTTGAGCATGCACACTCTGCCCGTGACCTCCATGACAGCCGCCACCCGCGACACGTTGGGGCGCGTCAGGCAGTATTGGCGCGGGGAGGTGTGAATGTCCGAGGAATTCGACGACATACGGAACGGCTTCAGGGCCCAGGACGACAAGATCGCCATCCTGCGCGAGGCACTGGCGTCGGCGGGCATCGAGCTGGGCGAGTACGAGAAGGGCGTCATCGCGCGCTGGGACTGGCCGACGCTGGCCGTCGTCACGAGCCTGGTCACGAAGGTCGCCGCCCGTCGTCAGCACCGTCCTCCGGACCCGTACCGCCCGAACGATCCGTACCGTCCGTACTGACGCGGTCACCTCGCGTCGCACGCGCCGGCCAGGACGGAAATCCGGCCGGGACGTCGCACGCCACCGACGTCGACCCCTCCCCCATTACATCGCTCTAGGTGCCGCCGACGTTACAGTCCGCCGAAGATTCCGTCCCCGGACAGGTCGGCGCCCGTCATACCTCGCGGGGGTACGACGGGCGCCGTGCTCATGTCGTCTAGGTGAAGATGCTGACACCACCGGGGCCGACCAGCAGGCCGACCACGATCAGGGCCGCGCCCATCACGATCTGCCCGCGGACCAGCGAGACGATGCCCGAGATCACCAGGATGGCGGCGAGAATCCACAGCAGGGTTGGCATGATGTCTTTCCTTCCTGAGCGGGCCGGGGCGTGTGCAGCCCGGCTGACCGGCGGCGTCCGGTGATCTACCGGTGCACCTCCGGCTGAGCGCTCAAACGGTCCGCGCCCGGTATCCGGACCGGCTGCTCCGCAGGCCGGACGCCGCGCGGACACGCCGGTGCGTTTGCCCGTACGCCGCTGGCCGGGTTTGGTCGAGATGTGGTTCAGACACGAAGCCACGCCCTACCCGTAAGGCAAGAGGTGGCATTCGTGAGCAAGCGGAACCCCTCCATCGCTGACCGGAGAGACCGGCAGCGACGCGCTGAGGAGACCCACCGGCTCCTCGCTCTCGCGGACAAGACCGAAGATCCCGAGCGCCAGCACCTGCTGGACGACGTGATCCTGCTGAACACCGCACTGGCCGACTCGGTGGCGTCCCGCTACCGGGGCCGCGGTGTCGACCCGGACGACCTGAGCCAGGTCGCGTACCTGGGCCTGGTGAAGGCCGTGCACGGGTTCAGCCCGGAGAAGAGCACCGAGTTCGTCGCGTACGCCGTACCGACGATCCGCGGTGAGGTGAAAAGGCACTTCCGGGATGCCGCGTGGACGGTGCGACCGCCACGCCGTACCCAGGAGCTGCACGCGGCGATCGCGATCGCGGAACCGGAGCTGATGCAGCGGCTGCACCGGCCCCCGACCACCGACGAGCTGGGCGCCGAGCTCGGGGCGGAGCGGGACGAGGTGACGGCGGCGCTGTCAGCGGCCGACGCCGGCTGCTTCGCACCGTTGTCGCTGGACGCGCCGGCGACGCTGGGCTCGCCGGGGGCGGTGAACGACCTGGTCGGCGGGCCCGAGGCCGACTACGACCGGGTGGAGCGCAAGCTCCTGCTGCAGCCGCTGGTCGCGGGGCTGCGGGACCGGGAGCGCCGGATCCTCGAGCTGCGGTTCCAGCACGATTGGAGCCAGGAGCGGATCGGCGCCGAGCTCGGCGTCAGCCAGATGCAGGTGTCGCGGTTGCTGCGGGAGATCCTCGGCAAGCTGCGGACCGCGCTGGCCGAGTCCGGCGACGCGGCCGAACTGCCGACCGCGGCGTAAGTCCAGGACCGCGCCGCGGCCCGGGAGCATCAGGGAGCACCCGGGCCGCGGCGCAGCGGCGCCGTCGCGGGGCCCTGCCGGACCTCGCCGTCCAGTCCGAACCGGGACCCGTGGCACGGGCACTCCCACTCGCGTTCCACGGCGTTGAAGCCGATCAGGCAACCGAGGTGCGTGCAGATCGCCGATACCGTGTGCAGCGTGCCGTCGTCGGCCCGGTGCACCGCCAACTGGTCGCCGCCCACCGTCACCACCCCGGCCTCGCCGGGCGCGATGTCCTCGGCCGACGCCGAGCTGCGCAGCCGGGCGCGGATCCTGGAGCCCGCCCAGTTCGACGTAGTCCGCACGGCCGCCTTGACGACCGGCACCGCCTCGGTCACGAGGTGCAGCCGGCGCGGGTCGTAGATCTCGGCCCCCTCCAGCTTCTCCCCGCCGATCAGCTCGGCGAGCAGCATCCCGGACAGCACGCCGTTGGTCATCCCCCAGCCGCCGAACCCGGTGGCCACCCAGGTACGCCGGGCCAGCGGGTGCATCAGGCCGATGAACGGCAGCCGGTCGCTGCTGTGGTTGTCCTGCGCGGCCCAGACGAAGTCCGGTTCCGCGATTCCGAACCGGTCCCGCATCCACCCGGTCAGCCGGTCGAGGTGTTCGGCGGTGTCGCTGGAGCCGGGTGCGAACTGCTCGCCGGTGACGATCAGCAGCCGCCGGCCCCGGTACGGCGTGCTGCGCACCGAGCGGGTGTCGCCGGCGGTGGTGATGTACATCCCCCGCGGGTCGGCCCCGGCGTCGATCACGCCGGCGACGGCGAACTCGCGGTGCGGGACCAGGCGGGCGAACAGCAGGGCCCGGTCGAAGACCGGGTAGTGCGTGGCGACCACCACGTCGTCCGCGGTCACCCGGTGGCCGGCCGCGGTGGTGACGGTGCACGGCTCGCCCTCGGTCAGCCCGGTCACCCGGGCCCGCTCGTGCACCAGGCCGCCGCGCGCCACCAGGTCGGTCGCCAGCGCCAGCAGGTACTTGCGCGGGTGGAACATCAGCTGGTCCTCGACCCGGACCGCGCCGGCCACCCCGAACGGCAGTCCCGGCTCGGTGGTGAACGCGGCCGGCAGCCCGGCGTTCGCGACCGCCTCCGCCTCCAGCCGCATCGCCTCCTCGTCGGTCTCCGAGTACAGGTACGCCGGCCGGCTCTCCAGGTCGCAGTCCACGCCGAGCTCGGCGACCACCTCCGCGACGTGCCGCATGGCGCGTTGCTGGGTGCCCGCGTACGTCGCCGCGGTCTCGGGCCCGAACCTCCGGGTCAGGAAGCCGTACACATCGCCGTGCAGCGCGGACACCTTCGCCGTGGTGTGACCGGTGACGCCACCAGCGACCCGGTCCGCTTCGAGCAGCGCGACCCGCCGGCCGCGTCGTACCAGTTCCCAGGCCGTGCTGAGACCGGCCACGCCGGCCCCGATGACGACCACGTCGACGCGCACGTCCGCCCCGAGCGGCGGGTACTCGGGCCAGGGGGTGGATTCCATCCAGTACGACGACGGTGCTCTCATCGCGCTTGCTCCTCGGGATCGCGGTGCCCTGCGGTACCCGGCCGTCGTCCCGGCGAAACCGGCGCCCGTGTGACGCCGGGCGTGGTGGGTACGCGACTGACGAGCACGACCAGGGCGAGCGGGAGGACTGACGGGTGCGACTGCGGAGGGCGGACCCGAACCGCCCCGGGATCAGGCGGGTCCGCCACGGTCGCGGGTTCCGCTACCTGGACGTGGCCGGCGCGCCGGTGGACGCCGAGGTCGTTGCCCGGATCAAGGATCTGGTGATCCCGCCGGCCTGGACCGACGTCTGGATCAGCCCGGACCCGAACGGTCACCTGCAGGCCGTCGGCACCGACGACGCCGGCCGCCGGCAGTACCTGTACCACCCCGAGTACCGCCGCAAGCAGGACGCCTCGAAGCATGAGCGCGTGCGCGAACTCGCCCGCCGCCTGCCCGCCGTGCGCGCGGCGGTGGCCGAGGATCTGCGCGGCTCCGGGCTGACCAGGCGGCGCGTGGTCGCGGCCGCGCTGCGGATGCTGGACCACGGCGTCTTCCGCACCGGCGGGGAGGAGTACGCCGCCCAGAACGGCAGCCAGGGCGTCGCCACGCTGAACCGTGACGACGTACGGATCCGCGCCGGTGTGCTGACGTTCCGGTTCACCGCCAAGGGCGGGCAGGATCGCGAGATCACCCTGGCCGACCCGCTGCTCGCGACGGTGGTGGCCGCGTTGCGGCGCAGCCGGCCGCCCGGGATCGAGCGGCTGCTGACGTATCGCGCCGAGGACGGCTGGCACGAGGTTCACGCTGCGGACGTCAACGCGCGGTTCAAGCAACTCGCGGGGGACGACTACACGGTGAAGGACCTGCGCACCTGGCACGCCACCGTGCTCGCCGCCGTGACGCTGGGTCTGCCGGTGCCGGGTACCGCGACAGAGCGGCAGCGCATCGTGCGCAGCGCCTTGGCCGAGGTGGCCGCGGAGCTCGGCAACACCCCCGCCGTCGCCCGCGGCTCGTACGTCGACCCGCGCCTCCTGGAGCTCTTCGAGCAGGGCACGCTGCCGCGCGTGGACGGCATCGACCTCGCCGACGAGGCGGACCGCTCCCGCGCCGAACGCGCGGTGGTCCGCCTGCTCTCGGGCTGACCTTGCTCCGCGACGGTGTGGGCTGGACTGACCGTGGGTACCCGGTGGTTGCCTGGAGCAAAGCGGAGGAGACCTGGATGCGGTCGTTTCTGGTGTGCGTCGCCGCCGCGGCCGTGCTGCTCGGCGGCTGTGCCGGGCCGGACCAGGCGATGACCGAGGCCGGTGCCAGAGCCGCCCGGGACGCCGCCTCCGAGGTGGGCACCGCCAGGGTCGCCGTCCAGGCCGTTGCCGAGGGCAACCTGTGGTCCCGCGCGGCGGACCGGGTGGTGAGCGACGCCGAGACCGCGCTCGGTGCCGTGGCGACCGCGTTCGGCCAGCAGCAGCCGTCGACGGTGCGGTCCCGGCAGACGTACGACGAGATCACCGAAGCGCTGGACGACGCGGAGCAGGCCGTCGTCTCGGCACGGATCGCGGTCCGCAACGACGACCGGGCCGCACTGCCGAAGTGGCTGGCTGAACTCGACCGGACCGCGGAACGCCTGCGATCCCTCGGGGAGCTGGCCCGGTGAAGCGCTGGCTCGCGGTCACACTCGGGATCCTGACGGCGATCGGCGGGTTCGTCGACATCGGCGACCTGGTGACCAACGCGCTGGTCGGCGCCCGGTTCGGGCTGCGGATGGCGTGGGTCGTCGTGGTCGGGGTGATCGGGATCTGCGTGTTCGCCGAGATGTCCGGCCGGGTCGTCGCGATGTCCGGCCGGCCGGTGTTCGACCTGATCCGCGAACGCCTCGGGCCGCGGACCGGCCTGTTCACGCTGGTGGCGTCGTTCCTGGTCACGCTCATGACGCTCACCGCCGAGATCGGCGGCATCGCCCTGGCCCTCGAGCTGGCCTCGGACGTGTTCTACCTGCTCTGGGCTCCGCTCGCGGCGCTGGCCGTCTGGCTGGTGATCTGGCGGGTCCGGTTCTCGCACCTGGAGCAGGTGTTCGGGCTGCTCGGCCTGCTGCTGGTGGTGTTCGCGGTGGCGCTGTGGCGGCTCGGTCCCGACTGGGGCGCGCTGTTCTCCCAGGCGACGAGCCCGCACCCGGTGGGGCACGAGACCTGGGCGACCTACTGCTACTACGGGATCGCGCTGTTCGGCGCCGCGATGACGCCGTACGAGGTGTTCTTCTTCTCCTCCGGCGGGGTGGAGGAGCACTGGGGCCGGCGCGACCTGGTGATCGCCCGGGCGAACGTCTTCATCGGGTTCCCGCTCGGCGGACTGCTGTCGCTCGCCATCGCCGGGACCGCCGCGGTGGTGTTCGAACCGGCCGGGATCCAGGTCGACACCCTCGGGCAGGTGGCGCTGCCGGTGGCCGTCGCCCTCGGCAAGATCGGGTTCGCGGTCGTGCTGGTCGGAATCTTCGCGGCGACGTTCGGCGCGGCGCTGGAGACCGCGCTGTCGTGCGGTTACACGATCGCGCAGTACTTCGGCTGGCAGTGGGGCAAGTTCGTCCGGCCGAAGGAGTCCGGCCGCTTCCACCTGGTGATGATCGTCGCGCTGGTGCTCGGAACCGTGACCCTGTTGACCACGGTCGATCCGGTGAAGGTGACCGAGTTCTCGGTGGTGTTCGCGGCGATGGCGCTACCGCTGACGTACCTGCCGATCCTGATCGTCGCCAACGACCCCGACTACATGGGGAACAAGACGAACGGACGGCTGCTGAACGTGGTCGCGCTGGGCTACCTCGGGCTCTTGCTGATGGCGTCGCTGGCGGCGATCCCGCTGATGATCTGGACGCGGGCGGGACGATGAGATGACGGGCCGGGTGCTGCACGCGCAGCTGCATCTGCTGGACCGCCAGGTGGTCGAGGACCACAGCGGCAGGCTCCTCTGCAAGGTCGACGACGTCGAGCTCGACCTCGATGCCGAGGTGCCGGTGGTGGTCGCCCTGCTCAGCGGTCCGCAGGCTCTCGGGCCCCGGCTGTCCGGCCGGATCGGGCGGCTCGTCCGCGCGGTCCACGCGCGACTCCATCCCAGTCCCGATCCGGAGCCGAACGGCATCCCCGCCGCCCGGATCGTGCAGGTCGACTCGGCCGTCCGGGTCTCCGACCGCTACCACGACCTCGGGTTGGACGGGTTCGCGACCTGGGTCACGGAACAGATCATCGACAGGATCCCCGGAGCCGGCGATGCGCCTGAGTGAGCTGATCGGAAGCCGGCTGGTCGATGCCTCGGGTGCGGAGATCGGCGAGGTCGCCGACGTCCGCCTGGTTCAGGACGGCCCGCTGCTGACGTCGATGCAGGCGGCGTTCCGGGTCGACGGCCTGATCATCGTGAGCGGCCGCACCACCCGGCTGTTCGGGTACGAACGTCAGGTGGGCCCGGCTGCCCTGCGGTGGCTGGTGC
>WNFV01002249.1_pt1 | contig 25863 bp, 19 predicted proteins | sample 5400101 | NCBI WGS metagenome assembly WNFV01 (sample SAMN13153361, study PRJNA577476) | soil metagenome | isolation source: 115 cm soil or saprolite under grassland replicate 1 | place: USA:California | collected 2016-06-15
TCTGCGGCGGCTCCGGGCACGCCGAGGGAATTCTATTTTCACGATCGCGCCGCACCCGTTTTATGTTTTTGGCGGCTCAATCGGATCGCGGCTGTTCGCAGAGATCGATTGTTTTGACGCGATTGAGTTCTGTCATTTTCACTTTGGCCCGTTTAATCCGAATCGTCGGGCACGACGAGTCGCAACCCGGTTTGGCAAACCAATGATCGCCACTTCCGATGCCCATCGGCTGCACGCCTTTGGCCGGCACTACACGAGTATGCCAATGCCGCCTGCGCTCACCCTCGAGAACGTTCTTGCCGGATTGCGCAGCGGCCCGCTGCGCCTAACAAGTCCTGCTTCGAGTCTGAAAGATTTTGTGAGCGCGATCTATTTTGTTTTCCTCGCGCATCCGTTTCGTGTGCGGCGAAAAATGGCTGCTTCATGAGCCATTCGGTCAAGTGCGTATGTGCTTAGCGCGAGCTATTTGGAAGCGAACGCTTAAAGCGTTACAGGTCCGGACGCCAGCGAACCTTCCCGCCTCAGTGCTGAGGAGCAGCCTTGGCGAGGTCGTAAATTGCGCCCCAATCACCGGACGCGACGAGGAATGCCGTCGCTTCCCATGGGCGGCTGCTTGCCTGGTAGTTTGTTTTTTCGTCCTGGCCCCAAAAGATATAGCGCACGTTTAATGCTTTCGCGGCGTCACGCCAGTTTGCCGCGCCGTTCATCAAGGCTGTTAACTGATCATTGGTCTTGCCGTAATCGAACCCTTCGGTCCACAAATGCCCAGGGTAGCCAGCCACAACTTTGCGGCCTTGCAGCAAAACTGGATGATTGAACGTGGGATAAGTGGCAAATCGGGCGTCCATCGGCAACGGCCGAAGTGCTGTGCCGATGTGATCGAGCCTGGCTCGCTCTATCAATCCAAAGCCCGGGTGCCCTGCCGACAGGCCGCCGAGCAGCGTGACAAATCCCGAACCGAAGAGCAGTAGACAAATTAGCGCGCGTTCTGGAAAGACCCATCGCCCAATGATATCGCTCCACAGAAAAGGCAGAATAAGGAAGTAGCCCCACACCATGAGCTTGAGATTGTCCCATTCCCACGGGGCGGTTTGAACGAAATAGCCGAAAGCGAAAATCACGACTGCTGCCACCACGAAAGCGATATCCGCTGGCGGCCTGTCACCCCAACGCCACTTCCCCTTCCAAATACGCCAGACGCATATTCCGACGAGCACCAATGCCAACGGCACCCATAAACCGAAGTTGGGCAGCCAAAATTGGAAAAACGGAGCGATGACGCCGTTCCATGTTTTTTGCAACAGCAGACCGAACGACGTGGAAGATCCAAAATCCTTTGGCCCGAGCCGGAAGAAAGGCGCCGCCAATTCGGTGGAATCCTGAGCCCATCCGGGATGCCACTTCAGCACCGATGCTGCGCGGAACTGATCCGTAGTCAGCCACACAAAAAAAGTGGCCGGGATGAAAGCCGCGATCAGCAGGGCGGCAGCGTGTCTGCGAATCGGCGCGCCGCGGAAAATGTCGGGCCACATCTTCGGATGCGAAATCAAGCGAGCGATGCCAGCCATGCCCTCGTTGCGAACCAGATGAACGATAAATTTGATTTCGGTTGCGCGTTCGAAAAACAATCCGACAACCAGCACGATGGTCAGCGCGATGAAGGTATGCAGGTGAAACAGCGGCAGCGAAGCGTAAATCGAAAGTTCTGCCCACCAGGGCAGGGGACCCTTCCTGTAGCCGCGAGCGTTGACCGCGGCGGGCTCACCCTTAACGGCGTCACCGGACGGGCCGGGGTCACCGGCCCCAGCTACAGGAGATTGGATAAAAAACTTTTCGCGCCAATGCCAGAGCAGCACCAAGCCTGCCGGGATCGCGTAAAGCCAGCCGCGCTGCGTAACGAGCATCGATAGAGCAATGCTTTTCCAGGCGATGGGCTTGTGCGCGATATCTGCTGCCGCGCCCTGATAATCCAAAAACTTGAACGTCTTCAAAAACTGAAACCCGGCTACACCGCCGTTGAACAAAAACCCTGCAACAGCGAACGTGCCGCCCCACCGGTAGAACCCGTAAAAGATTGCGAGTGAAGCGAGCAATCCAACCCAAACCAACCCGATCAGCACATCGATGTGAACCAGCGAAAGCAGTGCGTTGAACAGGTCGATACCTGCCGGGTATCTTAATTTGCTGAAGACGAAGATCGGATTGTCCGGCCAAAGAGCGACGCCGTTGGCAAAATTGTTGATGAGCGTCAGGTGCAGTGAGAGATCGCCCAGATTATTTGGGGACTGAATCTTTAGTTCGCTGCTATCGATGTACAGCAGCCAGCAAAACGATCGCACAGCAAAGACGGCGAAACAGACTGCGACCGCCCAGAACCAGACGCTGCGATAGCGTATCAGAGCCGATGGAATCACATTCTTCGTGTCTTCGCTCCCGGAAGGCTTTCGTGGCTTTTGTTCTGTTGCTGGACCACCAGCGGATTTCTGTCGAACCGCGCTGTCCCGAGTCCCAAGAAAAGAGGCGATTGCAAATGCAGCGCCACACACCAGTGCCACAGCTGCGCTCACCGTGTTTAACCCTCTTCCGGCAAGTCCCAGGAGAACTCCGCAGACCACCGACAAATTGACGAACGTAACCCCAGCTGTGAGCCACTTCATGGAACCTTGGCGGGTGTAGGAGAAGGTGCTGGTTTCGGTGCGTTGCCATCAAAGTCCAGCGCTTTGCCTGGGAACAAGTCTTTAAACACTTTGGCGCTGAAAAAGATCTTGGATGGGTCCTGGTAGTTACGAAGCGTCATCATATCTGTGTAATATGCGCCTTTCAATTTTGACTCGACGTCCTTGATTTTGTCTTGCTGCACGAGGAGAAAATCGCCATCGAGATTGGCCGGCATGTTTCCTCCTTCATAGTAACCGACCCGATCGAAATCGCCCAAGACCCATGGAAGTGGGTAAATACTGGAGCGAATCAGATGTCCCGTGAGATGGTAGTTGGAGGGATCTCGCTTCGCCAGCGTTAGAAGCGGTTTCGTCAATTTGAACATGTCGTTGTACGTCTGGACGTACGCGTACGGCTCGTCTGGAGAAGAACATCTGAAATAATTCAACCAGATGCTTGAAGCCAGGGATATGGACAACAGCACGCCGATCGTGCGTTGCACGAGACGCAAATGTTTTGGACGAACCAATAAGATCGCCCCGGCGAAGACGAACAGCAGTGGCCAGCCGAAACTGATAACGCACCACGGCGTCTTGTACTTAACGTAACTGTAAGCGACGAAGCTGCCCGCGCCGTAGATCGCCAGATATCGCAAATTGAGATTCTTAAACTTCTGGCAAAACAGACATAAAATGAGCCCGACCAGCATTGGGAGTTCGTAACCGAAGAAGTCCGCCCGGCCGGCTTCCAACGACGGGCCCATTATCTTGAACCAGTAATCCCACGCTTTTTCATGGCCGTGACCCGCAGCGCCAGTCTCGGTCCACGCCTTAAACGCCAGATACAGACCTTTGACACCGTCCCAGTTAAAGAATGTTCCCGAATAGAAGAAGACGATCGCAAATCCGCCTACGATCACGATCATGGCGAGATCGATCCAGCTCCAGGTTTGCTTTGCAGGCTTGGCGTCCGGAACGCGGCTTAGCGCGTATGAAATTGCCAGAGTTGGAATCGCAAGCAGGGCGCACGCGACATGAATGGCGTAAGTTTCCTTCGTGAGGATCATGCCGGTTAATCCCACGCCGGCGTACCACAAGTAGGTCAGCGTGCCGCGCCTCCATAAACCGAGCAGCCCCAAAATGAAAAACATCGAGAATAATTGCAGCCACACTTCGTGAATGGCGTAGCGTCCGTAGAAAACGAATCCGGGCGATATTGCCATGGCCAGCGCCGCGATTCGGCTGACGTTTTTTCCCACGAGTGGCTCGAACTTCAACGCAAGCCACACACAAGCGATGCTCACCAGCACGATGGGCAAACGCAGCGCCCACACGTTGCGTCCAAACAAACTCTCAAACAGCAAAAGAACGTAAAAGTGAAGCGGACCGTGATAATTGGTCGGGTCGTAACGGTAAAACCCGTTCTTCATCACCTGATCGACGAACCACCCGTTGATGCCCTCGTCGAAGTGCGGTGGCTTGATACCCAGCAGGAAGAAGCGCAGGAGTGCTGCTAGCGCGAGGATTAACCACGGCACCCAGTCCGTTCCCGCGAAACGAACCTTCCACCGCTGCAGGTAATCGCTCGATCGCGCTGTAGAGGGAGCAGATTCTACTAGCGCGTCGCGCTCGGCACTGCTAGTACGCGCTGCCATGCGCATCCTTGTCACCGGTGGCTGCGGATTCATCGGGAGCAACTTTATTCGGTATATTTTGCAACATTACAAGCCTGCATACGTCACTAATGTCGATGTGCTCACTTATGCCGGTAACATTGCCAATCTTGAAGGCATGGTCGAAGAACATGGCGAGCGTTACGAATTTTTCAAAGCCGATATTGCCAATGCGGATTTGATGGACGCATTGATGACCGAGCACCAGTTCTATGCGGTGATCAATTTCGCGGCAGAATCGCATGTGGACCGCAGCATAAATGATCCGCTCAACTTCATTCACACAAACGTCATTGGCACCAGCGTGCTATTGGAATGTGCGCGCCGCCACGGCGTTCAGCGATTTATCCAAGTCTCGACGGACGAGGTATATGGGTCGCTCGGCGCTGCGGGCAGATTCACCGAGCAATCTCCGCTCGATCCCAGTTCGCCGTATTCAGCAAGCAAAGCCGGCGCCGACCTTCTTGTGCTCGCCTCGTACAAGACGTACGGCCAGGACGTGCTGGTGACCCGATGCTCGAATAATTACGGCCCGTATCAATTTCCGGAAAAATTAATTCCACTCATGATCATTAAGGCACTCCGCGACGAGCCGCTCCCAGTCTATGGCGACGGCATGAACGTGCGCGACTGGATCCAGGTGGACGATCATTGCGCCGGCATTGTCGCCGCGCTTTTCGAAGGCAAACCCGGAACCGTTTATAATTTCGGCGGCAACAGTGAGATGGTGAATCTCGACCTGGTCAGAATGATTCTCGATCGGCTTGGCAAACCACACAGTCTCATTTCATTCGTGCCGGATCGGCTTGGCCATGACCGCCGCTATGCGATCGACTCGGCATTTGCGCAACGCGAATTGGATTGGAAGCCGCTTCACAGGTTCAAAGAAGGCCTCGACGAGACCATCCAGTGGTACACGGATAATCCAGCCTGGTGGCAACCGCTTCTCGAGCGCACCGGTCGGTATTAATCAAGTTTTCATTTACCCAACGACCGGTCGCTTATTAGCGCTCTGAACAGATGAAAATTGTAATTATCGGAGCGGGCGGGCGACTCGGTGCGGCGCTGATGCGGGAATTCCGGCCGAAATATGATCTCGCTGGCTTCAATCACGCTCAGCTTGACCTAGCGAATTTGGATGATGTGCGCGGAAAACTGGGCGCAATGAATTTCGACCTTTTGATTAACGCGGCAGCGTTCACGAACGTCGATGCTTGCGAGACTGAGCGCGATCGCGCGTTTCTGATTAACGCGGAAGTGCCGGGTATTCTTGCCGAAATCTGCAACGAAAAAGACGCAAAGCTGATTCACTTCAGTACCGATTATGTTTTCGACGGGGAGAAACGCGCGCCTTACACAGAAGAGGATCAAGCGAATCCGATCAGCGCTTACGGCGAATCGAAGCTTGCGGGAGAAAAGAACGTGCTTGCAGCTGAGGATGGGCATCTTGTTGTGCGGGTGTCCTGGGTGTTTGGCCCTGACCGGCCGAGTTTCGTCGACGCCATGATCAAGCGCGCGCAACAAGATGAAAAGATAGATGCCATATCCGACAAATTTTCCACGCCGACGTATACGCATGATATTGCCCATATGTTGCCGCAATTTTTCGATCGCGGCGTCGGAGCCGGCATTTTGCATTTCGCAAATGCCGGCAAATGCACATGGCAGGAATACGCGCAATGGGCGCTGGATTGCTGCCGTGATGCTGGTATTTCTCTGAAGGGGAAAACCGTCGGCGCGCTTAAGTTGAGTGAGATGACCCGCCTTCGCCAAGGCTACGGCGGGCAGGCGCCCTGGGTCGCGCGCCGCCCCGTTTATTCCGTGCTATCCACCGCCAAATATACGGAGCTGACGGGTACGGCATCTCGGGCTTGGCGAGAGGCAGTTGCTGATTATATTACGCGCTTCTATTCCAAAAAATGAAAACACCAATCTTCGCTTTCACCCTGTCGATGATCATGTGCCTGGGCGCGCGCGCCGAACTAAAATGGGAGCAGACCACGATCGAGCTGCATCCCGCCGCGAACGACAAACAGGCGATCGGCCATTTCAAGTACGAGAACACCGGCAAGACGCCGGTGCGCTTTAAGTCTGTTCATGCTTCCTGCGGTTGCACCACTGCGCAAACGCAGAAGGAAGAAGTGCCCCCTGGAGATAAAGGCGAAATCACTGCCACATTCAATATCGGCGATCGTACTGGTAGTCAGGTCAAAACCGTAACGGTGGAAACCGACGAGGCCACAAATCAAAAAACAGTGCTCACTCTGAAGGCGGAAATCCCACAGCAACTTGAGATCACCCCAAATTTCGTGTTTTGGAAACAGGGCGAGAAACCGGACACAAAGACAATTAATGTGAAAGTCGGCAAAGATTTTACGGTCAAACACATCAAGGTCACGTCTTCCACTCCGGATTTTCAAGCCAAAGTGGAGGAAGCTGGTAAAGGCGAGTTCAAAATCGACGTCAAACCGCAGGACACGAACAAAGTGGTCGCGTCGATGCTGACAATTCAGCCTGAGGATTCACAGAAAGTCTTTTACGCCACTGCGCGGATCACCAACGCACCGCAGGTTCAATAAGTAAGTGAAATCTTCGCTGGTCCGGCAGGCGGTCATTCTGGCAGCCTTGGCGCTTCTCCCCGCGGCCGGCGAGGCGATTTATTTCCGCGACAAGATTTCGTGGCGCTCAGCCATTGCGCCGTCGGAAATGGTGACGGTCGAGCACGCGCGGGAATTGGGCGATACTGCGATCTGGGTTGATGCACGGCCGGAGGATGAGTTCGCGAACGATCACGTTCCCGGTGCGATTTCGTTAAATGAAGACCGGTGGAACGAATTGCTGCCGCAATTTCTGGCCGTATGGGCGCCCGGCAAAAAAATCATCATCTATTGCAGCAGCGTGAGCTGTAACGCCAGCCGGGAAGTTGCCCATCGCCTCCGCAAGGAAGCGCAGCTCTCCGACGTTTTTGTCCTCGAAGGCGGCTGGGAAGCGTGGCTCAAGAAGAACAGATGAAGCAAACGTCGAACATCGAACCCAGTTCACCCGCCGCGGCGGGAACATCGAACATCGAATTGCCGAGTGATGTTCGTTCGTTAGGTGTTTGGCGTGTTCTCTCGCGAATTGTCGATTTTGTTCTCGCCGGCATTTTCATTTACGCCGGAATCATCAAGGCGTTTGATCCAGTTCAGTTCGCCAGCGACATCGACAATTACAAAATTCTGCCGTGGCCCGTCTGTGTCGCTCTCGCGTTTTATCTACCGTGGCTGGAAATTTTCTGTGCGCTCGGGCTTGTGTTTCGGTTTTTATATCGTGGCGCGCTGTCGATTTTGACTGCGTCAATCGCGGTCTTCACGTTCGCGACGATTGCGGCAAAAGTTCGCGGACTCGACATCACCTGTGGCTGTTTCGGTCACGCCAGCCAAAACTGGAGTTTCCCAAGCCATCTCGCGACGAATCTTGCAATTCTCACTGGGCTGCTTTTGCTTTTCTTCAAAGCTACGTCTGGGAATAGACTCCAAAATGCGGGCTGATTTTCGCTAGGCCACTTCGAGTGCGCCGTGACATCACAAGCTATCAGACTTCAGACCAAGGGCATCACTGACTGGGACAGTTTCCATTCGGTGTGCGCGGAGACTCTTGGATTTCCTGGTTTCTATGGCCGCAACATCGACGCTTGGATTGACTGCATGACTTATCTTGATGACGCAAACGCCGTCGTGACTGCAGCCACGGTTGCTCCGGGTGAGTTGTTCCACTCGGAGGTTGCGGACAGCATGGATTTTCAGAAGCGGTTACCCGAGATTTTCCAGGCTTTCATCGAAAGCGCCGCGTTTGTGAATTGGCGGCGCGTCTCGCAGGGAGAGCGACCCGTATTAGCTCTCGTTTTGTTATGAATGTTTCGATGACGTGGCCTAACCATTCACCTTTACTCTGTGTAGGATCTGCATGGCTGTTACCAACGCGCCGAGCGAATCGTTATGATTAGGAAACTGAAATCCGGCAAGTATCGGCTGTATTCCCGCAAGAAAGATCCGAGAACGGGCAAACGAAAAAATCTCGGCACGTTCAACAGCAAGGCTGCGGCGAAGAAACACGAACGCGCGGTTCAGTATTTCAAACGGCATTAGGGCGGTTTGGGAATGCTGTATCCATCGGCCTGTGGCCGGTTCTTTCATCACGGATATTTCCAAAGCCGAACGCTCTTTTTGCCGGCTTGATTAAACTGGCATCCGTATTCCACACTGTAATGCTGTAGATTGCGATGAGACACGTTCTGCTCTCCCACCGATATGCGTTTTGCGTTGCCGTCTTTGTAACTGCGGGGCATGCGGCGACTGACGTTCTCGGTGAATCTCTATTCGCGCAACAAACGCAACCGCCACCGCCGATTACGAGTACGGCGCAATCACCGACCGCTGCACCCGTGAGTCAGTCGCCTCAAGCGACTTCCGGGCAAACTCCATCGTCCGAATTAGGAAATCTCGAAGCCAAGGTCCGGCCTTCCGTAATTTGGGTAACCACGTTTGATTCAAAAGGGAATTTGTTGCGGACGGAGAGCGGTTTTTTTATTTCGGCGGATGGCAGATTTGTTACCACTGCACATGCAATTGAAGGCGGCGTTAACGCTGTAGCGAAGACGGCGGACGGCGGAATTTACAATGTAGACGGAGTTCTCACCGTTTCGAAGTCGGCGGATTTGGCGTTGCTCAAGGCCGACGTCAAACCCCAAAAGCTTTTGAGGTTTCTTGACCTAACCAAAACCGGCGAGCTCTCGACAGGAGCAAGGGTCGCACTGGTCGGCAGCGCATTGGCTGGAAACGAAGGGAGCGCGCGCGAAACAACCATCACTGCGCATTCGTCCGATCGATTGGAAATTGCGGGGGCAACTGTCGCAAGTTCGATTGGGTCGCCAGTCGTAAATGAGAATGGCGATGTTGTTGGCATCGTCACGTCGGCTGGAGAAAAAACCATTGCTCGTCCGGTCGCTGCGTTGGACTCGGTCTTGTCTCGAGTCACGCCTGATATTCAGGCGCGCTGGCCGCAAACGGCTGAATCAAGTCCGACACCGCGCGCGACACCGAAGCCGCGATTGCTCTATGCGCCTGCGCCGTCATTTCCGCCAGGCCAAGCTCTGCCTGGACAGTCGGGGTCCGGCCGTTTCCGTTTAACTTTTGATGCGCAGGGGAACGTTACAGATATTCGGGTCGTCGCATCCACGGGAAATCCGTACTTCGACCAGGCCGCGATAAAAACGCTTCGGCAATGGAAGTCTGCTCCCAGTCAGGGATGGCAAGCGACGGTCCCAGTGACGTTTCGAACAAGATGATAAAAGCGCAAACCGCCGGTCTTGGGTTTTGAGTGAAATCCGGTTGGGCGGCGGTTGTATTCCTGACAGATACAGCGCATTCCCCGCAGCTCTCCGACGTCAGTCGGCTCGTGTTATTTGCGCTCAGATAACTGCTGGAATTGCCGCAAACGAAGCGGTTGGCCTACAATCTTGGTTGCCAGCATGAAAATTCGCCCGGCCACCGACGCGGATCGCGAAGCAATTTGGAACATTTTTCACGAGGTCGTTGCAGCAGGGGATACGTATGCGTTGGATCCGAACATCTCGCGCGAGGATGCGCTGGCGTACTGGTTTGCGCCCGGAACGCACACGTACGTGGCGGAGGGGGATGCTGTAAGGGGCGGCGTTGCCGTTCCAGGGAAGCCAACGGCTGCCCCTACAGTCATCCGAGCGCGACAAATTCTCGGGACCTACATCCTGCGGCCTAACCAATCGGGTGGCGGGTCGCACGTCGCCAACGCAGGATTCATGGTCTCAGCGAGCGCTCGGGGGCGCGGACTCGGTCGCGCAATGGCCGAGCATTGCTTGAGCGAAGCGCGCAGGCTCGGTTTTCGCGCAATGCAATTCAATTACGTGATTTCCACGAATACCGCGGCGATCCGTCTATGGCAGGACCTCGGGTTCGAAATCGTTGGCACTTTGGAGAGTGCTTTCCATCATCCCGATAAAGGATACGTCGATGTGTACGTGATGTATCGCTCCTTGCTATAGCATTGCGATCGGCGCGCCCGGCGGTCGCGCCCTACCATTTAAACAATCATTGCAAATGGAACCGTTTCCTGCTGAACCTAAGCCTTGGAATGCAGACCATAATTCAGGTAATCGCGACCGGCACCGGATCGTTGCGAAACAAAATCATGAGCGATCCGCAATTGGAGAAAAAATTCGGTTTCATCAAAGTCTGGCATAAACAGCCGGGCCGTCCACATGGCTGGGCCAAAATACATAGTGCTCGCGATGTTCATGGAGCGATCAACCTGGAGTGGCACGCGCGCAGCAAAACATTGATTTGCCGCGTAGTGACAAAGCTTGGCAACAAGCCGAACTCAATCATTGGCGATTTTGTCGATTATCTGCTGGCGCGCCATCAAAGCCGTATTCTTGCCGTTCACATTATGCGCCGATGAATCGGCGCCGTGCGTTTTGCCGCCTCGTTAGGCGTCAATTACTCTACCGTCACGCTTTTTGCGAGATTGCGCGGCTTATCGACGTCTCGCCCAAGTGCGACCGCGAGATGATACGCCAGAAGCTGGAGTGGGATGACGGCGAGAATCGGCATCACGTAATCGGGCGCTTCCGGCAGGACGACGATCTCGTCAGCGATACCTTTGAGATGTTTCATGCAGTTGCCGCTGGTCAGCGTAATGATCGGTCCCTTGCGAGCTTTCACTTGCTCAATGTTGTTCAGGTTTTTTGAAAAAACTGAATCATCAGGTGCAATGAAGACCGAGGGCAAATCCGGTCGGATCAGCGCAATGATACCGTGCTTGAGCTCTGCGCTCGGATGGCCTTCGGCAAAGAGGTATGTGATCTCCTTCATTTTGAGCGCGCCTTCGAGAGCAAGCGGGAAGTTGAACTGACGGCCGAAAAACAGGAAACCGTTCGCATCCGCATATCTGGTAGCGATTTCCTTGACCTGATCGTTCAGCCCTAAAACCGTTTCAATCTGTTCGGGCAACGCCTGTAGCGCTTCGATCACGCGCGTCCCTTCCCCCGTCGCAAGGTTTCGCATGCGTCCGAAGAGCAATCCGAGAAGGGTCAGGATAGTAAGTTGCGACGTAAACGATTTGGTGGCCGCCACGCCGATCTCTGGCCCCGCGTGCATGTAGACGCCACCGTCGCTTTCACGCGCGATCGTGCTTGCGACATTGTTGCAAATTCCAAGGGTGCGAAAGCCTTTGCGCCGGCTCTCGCGCAACGCGCCGAGCGTGTCCGCAGTTTCGCCGCTCTGGCTGATGGCGAAAACCAACGTCTCGGGCGTCATGGGCGTGTTGCGATGTCGAAACTCGCTGGCATAATCCACTTCGGTTGGAATGCTCGCCATTCGCTCAATTAAATATTCGCCGACTCTTGCCGCATGCAGTGCGGTGCCGCATCCGGTGAGAACGATTCGCCCGACATCGCGCAATTGCGGCGGCCCCATGTTCAGTCCACCCAATCTTGCCGTGGATTCTTCAGCGTTAAGACGCCCGCGCATCGCGTCTCGAACCGTGTTCGGTTGCTCAAAGATTTCCTTGAGCATGTAATGGGGATAATCTCCTTTGCCGACATCTTCCGCTGTGAAATCGACTTTGCTGACCGGATGCTCGGTGCTGTCGCCGGCAAGCGAACTAATGTCGAATTTATCGGGGCCGGCCGCGACGACATCGAAGTCATTTAAATAAACTGCGTCGCGCGTGTAAGCGACGATCGCGCTTACGTCACTGGCCAGAAAATTTTCACCGTTTCCTACGCCGAGCACCAGCGGACTTCCACGGCGCGCGCCGATCATGAAATCCGGCACATCTGCGTGAACCAGAGCGATGCCGTACGTGCCGATTACTTGCCGAAGCGCCGCGCGAACAGCATCGAAAAGCCGGGCCTTCTTTCCGGGTGCGTCCATCGTGCTGGCGCACGAATCATCGTACAGTTTTCCGATCAGATGCGCGAGCACTTCCGTGTCAGTGTCGGAGCGAAACTTCGTATCGCCACTACGGACGAGCTCATCCTTAAGCGCCTGATAATTTTCGATGACGCCATTGTGAACCAGCGCCAGCTTCCCGCTCGCGTCAAAATGCGGATGCGCGTTTTCGTCATTCACGCTGCCATGCGTCGCCCAGCGCGTATGGCTGATGCCTAACGAACCCGATACCGGTTGCTTTTTGACCAATTTTGCGAGCACGGCGATGCGTCCGGCGCATTTGCGTGTGTCGAGCTGTCCTGCATCGACGACAGCGAGTCCTGCTGAATCGTAGCCCCGATATTCGAGGCGACGCAATCCGTCCAGCAAAATCGGCGTCGCATGCGCACGCCCGACGTAGCCAACAATCCCACACATGATTGTGGACTGTAGTTGCGGCCGTTCTCACCCGCAACATTGAGCCCCCACGCATTCTGGACCTTCAAAAAATTTCCCGCAAAAGCGTAGATGCTGGGTTATTCATTATTCGCAATGCGAGCTCAGGGGGACCGCAAAACGCTTCTGCAAAGTGCAACCGAGAAGACGCCCGGGGCGCTGCCGCCGGGCACGTTGCAGCGAACGCTTGCCATAATTATGGGCGGCGGCGCCGGCACGCGTTTGTTTCCGTTGACTAAAGACCGTGCCAAACCAGCAGTGCCGCTCGGAGGCAAATATCGCATCGTCGATATTTCGATTAGCAACTGTCTTAACTCAGGGTTGCGCTCGATTTATCTGCTCACGCAGTTCAACAGCATGTCGCTACATCGGCACATTCAGGCGAGCTACAAGTTCGATAATTTTTCGCGCAGCTTCGTAGACATTCTCGCCGCGCAACAAACGCCCGAGGGGTCGCAATGGTACCAGGGAACCGCCGATGCGGTGAGGCAAAACATGCGCTACTTCCTTGAACACCCGTACGATTATTACTTGATCCTAAGCGGCGACCAGCTCTACCGGATGGATTTTCGAGCGCTCCTGCATCAGCACATCCGGCTCGGCGCAGACATTACATTGGCCACGAAACCCGTGGCGCGCCATCAGGTGTTTGAGTTTGGCATCATGCAGAGCGGCGTCGATCGGCGGATCACCGGGTTCATAGAGAAACCGTCGGATCAATCTGGTGTGCAGGAAATGAAGATGAGCCGGGAATTGCTCCGCGCCATCGGTGCGAATGAAAACGATGAATTATTTCAGGCATCAATGGGCATTTACGTTTTCAATCGCAACGTGCTCATCGAATCCTTGGAGAGCGATCTGTTCGATTTCGGTAAACACATTATTCCGACGTCGATCAAAGATCGGCACGTCAGCGCGTTTATCTTCAAAGGTTATTGGGAAGACATCGGAACGATCCGCGCATTCTACGAGGCTAATCTCGATCTAACTGATGTGGTTCCAGAATATAGTTTCTTTGAGCCCGACTCTCCGATCTATACGCATCCGCGTTTTTTGCCGGGCAGCAAAATTAATGGCGCAACGCTGCGCCAGGCGATTATTTCTGACGGCTGTATCATCTCGGACGCGCACTTGGAGCGAAGCGTGATTGGCATACGCAGCGTCATTCAAAGCGGCGCCACTATACGCAACAGCATCCTGATGGGCGCGGACTACTTTGAACTCGGGATACCTGATTCCTCGCAGCCGATCATGGGCATTGGGAAAAATTGCGTGATCGATCGTGCAATCATCGACAAGAACGCACGCATCGGCGATGGCGTGGTGGTTACTCCGGAAGGGAAATCGCAGAACCTGGACGCAGACAATTATTTCATTCGTGACGGCATTGTCGTTGTCCCAAAAAACGCAGTGATCCCCGCAGGTTTTTGGATTTGATGTTACTGTAGCGGGGATGTGAGCGTGGAATCCGTTACAGACGCGTCGTAGGATTTTGTCCTACCACACAATCAGCCAGCGCTCCGATTGTGTGTCTCGATGCGATGAGCAGACTGCTCGTTGCATATGATCGCTCATCTTAACCTCGATGATCGGCTCTCGATCCTACGCGTAGGAGATTCATTCAGAAGTTGGAATTCGCTCGACGACCAGCGAGTCTGCGTTCTTTGTGGGAGAAAATTTAAGGGCCGGCAGGTGGACATTCGCCGTTTGCCCGGAGGAAAATTCAAGCTGTGTTGCCCCACGTTGGGGTGCCTGTCTACGCCGCATCAGTGGCGGTATGCGACGCCGCCGGTTGCTTCTGATCCGGTTAAAAGGCATTGGCGTCACGATTCGCCTAACAAACGGCAACGTCGGTTGCATGAATCAACGCTCCAACTGCAGCCCTGTCGCGTATGATTAGCGCTACTCTGGATCAGCCTTCGGTCGCATCAGTGCCGGATGAAGTGCTGATGAAGCATATTTCCTGGCGGCGTCATGAAGCTCTTGCTGAGTTATATGGCCGGCACAGCAAAAGACTGCGAGCCACCATCGATGGCGTTGTTCATGAAGAAGCCGAAGCCGACGACGTCTTGCAGGAAATCTTCATTCAGGTTTGGGAGGAAGCCGGCCGTTATTCAGCCAAGGCCGGGAAACCACTCGGCTGGATGGTCACCATAGCGCGGCGGCGGGCCATTGACCGGTTACGGCGGCGTCAGGCTTATTCCCGCGCGCGAGAGCGCTACGAACAACGGGTGGTCCAGGAATCACAGACTCCCCGCCGCGACGCCGCCGAAGCACTTGTGTTAAACGATCTCCACAAGTTTTTGAGAAAGAGCATTCGAGCCTTGCCTCGTTTACAACGCGAAGCCGTCGAGCTCGCTTTTTTCAAAGGACTGAGCCACAGGGAAATTGCTGCCGCTACGCGCGCGCCTCTTGGGACCGTGAAGACGCGGTTGGAACTGGGCCTGCAGAAACTGACTCACGCACTCAGGCCATTGCGCCACAAGGTGTGAGTCGAAAAAGGTCTATCCTGCATTTGTTCGCCACACGATTGTTCCGTCTCCGCCGGTCCGCTAGCGAAGCAGAATGACCAACAGGACAATCAGCAGAATAAGACCCAGCCCACTCGGATAATATCCCCAGCCAGTGCTATACGGCCACGTCGGGAGTGCGCCGATCACCAGCAGTAGCAGGATTAAAAGCAGGATAAAACGCATGGCTTGATCTATTTGATTTGGAGTGCGCGTCCCCGAACGCGCGCTCCGTGCACTGGGAGCGTGCGCTCGACGAATCGCGCATATCTCTACGGATTTGGCGAAGTATTGACGTTAATATCAGTCTTCTCTTCTTTCGTCGTGGTGCTAGGTGGATTCACCACTGTCGTATTAGTCTCCTTCTTCTCTGACGGTGGATTTACGATTGTGGTGTTACTTTCTTTCTTGTCGGCAGGCGGATTGACAGTCGTTGTCTTTTGCTCGCACGCGGCGAACAAGCCCAACATAGCCAACAGGTAAATCGATTTTTTCATACCACCTGAATCGTATCTGGCGGCCATTCGGTCGCCTCTTTGCCGGCAGTACTTCGGCCGGCGAGCGCGCCCTTCGCTTCGCGGCGTTTATATGCTGCGACGGATGAGCGCGCCTCAGATCCAACTGCCCGCAACTATCCGTTGCTAGTTTATGGCGTGGGCTCAGGAGTAGTAGACCCAGCGGGTATCGGTGACGGCGCTTCCGTTGAACCTTGCGTTTTCGGCGGATTTCTTTTCGCCGATCTCTTCGAGGCAGGCGTCGGTGACGGGTTACTCATCGCCGCAGTGGTAGTGGTTGTGCCGGTTGTTCCCGATTGTTCGCACGACGCCAGAAACGCCATGCCTATCAGGATCGCGATCAGGGAGAGTAAATGTTTCTTCATAAGGCATACTCTACTTCGCGCGGCGCTTGGTCTCTGGTTGTCTTAAATCAAATGAACTGTTGGGCATCCTTGCGGTACCGTCATTCGTCGCAAGCGCGGATAATCGCATCAAGTGAGCGACTAAAAAGCTTTCCGTATGCAATGGCTTTGCTAATTACGGTTCGGCGCGCCATACCAATGCCGATCGAATGGAGTGCACTAGTCTCTTGTAGCCGAAGTTGAATCGCGTCGATCTTCCCAACTCGATAACATCCTGTAAAAGTTAGTATGAGATTTTGGCCGAAGAAGGACAATCGCGTTTTGGTCGTCGGCATTTTCCAAAGTGCGGGAGCCCGTCGGGCCGTACTGCAGAATCTCCATCGCGCTCGGTTTCGTCGGGCCGCGGCGATCTACGCTTCGGCTAAAGGCCGGCAGCGGGTCGAGGAACATGGGATTTCGGCGATCGGCGGATCGGCCGCCGCTTTAATTCTTAGCGTCGTCCTTGGCATATTTATCTTTTGGGCGCGCGGAATGCTGGGCGATAACCGGCCCGACGAGGTAGCTCTGCCACTCGCTGCGTTCGCGTTCGGAGGTGCGATTACCGGCTGGATACTCGTCCAATTGCTTCGAGAGCATGTCGATTCGGCGAGCTTCGCTAGATTCACGAACACGATTCTGCCGAATGAAACGGTCGTCCTAGCTGAAGTCGAAGCGAGCGAAGCCTCGCGCGTGCTGGCGATTTTACGAGGCGTCGAAGCCGAAGCGCCCGTCACGTTCGGTTTTTATCCGCCGCCACCTTTCTCTATCGAATCGACCGCAGGACCGCTCAGTTATGAACTGCCTTCGAGTCAGCGTCTCGTGGAAAAGGCGGCTAGCCTTGCACACGCAATCGCGGTCAGCCGCGCAGTGAAGCCCCGGGGGCCATCTTTCCTGCACCGGTTACTCGAAATCGAGAACGCGCTGGAATGGGCGAACATGAGCCTCACCATGTCGGCTGAGGCGCAACACGCCTTCACGCTTTCGGCGGAGTGGCTGCTGGATAACGCCTATTTGATTCGCGAACAGTTGGCCGATCTGCGCAAGAGCCTTCCGCAAAAATACTATGGAAAGTTGCCTCTGATCGCGAGCGGCCCGGGTGCGGGATTGCCCCGGGTTTATCACGTTGCGGCAGAAATGGTCGCCGAAACCGACGGAGCCTTGGATCCTGAGATTATCCGGAGATTTTTGGGCGCGTTTCAAGCGATCACGCCACTGGATATCGGAGAACTCTGGGCTCTTCCGCTAATGTTGCGACTGCAGTTGCTCGAATGTCTGCGCACTCTCGCGATCCAGGTCGACCAACAGCAAAGGGAAAGCGAGGAGGCCGATTTTTGGGCAAATCGGCTCATCACTGCCGGCCGGCACAGCTCACCGCGATTGCTCAAAATAATGGAAGAACTCGTGGAACGGTATCCGGAGCCGACGCCGCATTTTGCGAGCGAACTGGTGGCGCATCTCTACGACGACGAGGGAGCGCTCCCGGTCGTAAGCGGCTGGCTGGAGCGCTCGCTCCGTTCGCCGCTGCTCGATGTTATGCAGCAGGAACATCGGCACCAGGCGGTACAGCAGACGGCCCTTACCAATGCGATCAACAGTTGTCGCCGCCTTGTGCAAATCCAGTGGCGGGAACTTTTCCAATCGGTCAGCTGGGCGGAAAGCGAATTGGCCGCGGACCCGGCCGGCGTTTACGCTCGCCAGGATTTTGAGACGCGTGATCGATGCCGCGGTGCGGTGGAGGAAATTGCTCGCTGGTCAAATGGTTCGGAACAAAAGACTATCGATCACGCCCTCGCGCTCGCGAAGGCCGCGCAGGACGAAGTTGCGCGCCACGTCGGCTACTATCTGATTGACGCGGGTCGGCCGGTGCTCGAGCAAGCCACCGGCGCGAGAGTACCACTGTCAGAAAGATCACGCCGATGGCTTCGTGCCCACGCGGCGGGCGCTTACTTCGGAAGCCTCTTGCTGCTCATGGCCGCCTTGGTGGCGGCTCCTCTCCTTTTCGTTGCTGGGTTGGTTCCTTGGGTGACACTGGGGCCCCTGGGACTTCTGCTCCTCTTGCCCGCAAGCGAGCTAGCGGTGCTGATTGTGAACTATTTGGTGACCTCGCTCCTCCCGCCGGAGGTCTTGCCTAAAATGTCCTTCGAAAAAGAAGGCATTCCCGATGATTGCCGCACGCTGGTGGTGGTGCCGATGCTGCTGACCACTCCGAGCGCGATCCAAAGCCAACTCAGCCGGCTTGAAATTCATTACCTCGGAAACACGGATGCGAATCTGCGCTTTTCACTCCTGACAGATTTTTCTGACGCACCGCGGCAAAGCATGCCGGAGGACGCAGAGTATATCGACATCGTGGCTCGCGGCGTCGAGGAATTGAATCGCCGACACGGAGAGGGGCACTTCTTTCTTTTTCATCGAGACCGCATGTGGAGCGAGAGCGAGCAACGCTGGATCGGTTGGGAGCGCAAGCGCGGCAAGCTTGAGCAGCTCAATCAATATCTTATCGGCGAACCCACGCCAGAGCTGGAAGGATTTCTCCATGCGGGCGATCGTGCGCAGCTCAAGGGTATTCGCTTCGTCATCACTCTCGATGCCGATACTCAACTGCTGCGCGACACCGCTCGGAGGATGATTGAAACCCTCGCGCATCCGCTAAATGAGGCGCGGCTTTCGCCAGATAGCCGCCACGTAGTTCGCGGATACACGATCATTCAACCAAGCGTCAGCGCGTCGCTTCCGAGCGCGACGGCGACATGGTTCTCACGCATCTTTGCTGATCCCCGCGGGATCGATCCTTACACGCACGCGGTCTCCGACGTTTACCAGGATTTGTTTGGAGAAGGCAGTTATCACGGCAAAGGCATTTACGAATTGCAGACGTTTCACCGGCTCTTATCGGGCCGATTTCCAACGGCGCACTTGTTGAGTCATGATCTGCTGGAAGGATGTCATGTCCGCGTAGGACTGGCGACGGACATCGAGTTGCTGGATGTCTTCCCGAATAGTTACATCGCGTGGTGGAGTAGGCAGCACCGCTGGATTCGCGGCGACTGGCAAATCATTGACTGGCTCAAGTCTTGCGTGCCCGTGGGCGGCGGCAGGATGGAATCCAATCCGCTTTCCGTTTTCAACCGCTGGAAGATCTTCGACAATCTGCGCCGGAGTCTGGTGCCACCAGCGATCATAGCACTCCTCCTGGTCGGCTGGTTTTGCACACCTGCTCCGATCCTGTGGAGCGCGATCATCGCGGGCCTGATGTTGTGGCCGGTCCTAAATGCTTTCCTCGCCCTATTGTTCCATCCGCCGCCGCCCGGAACGAGATTTTGGCGCGATCCACGCGACCGTCTCCTGCGCGTCATCCTCACGGTTATTTTTCTGGCGGATAATGCGGCAATGGCGCTCGGTGCGATTGTTCGCGTCATCTACCGGCGAATGATGTCGCATCGGCTGCTCCTGGAATGGGAGACGGCGGCAGACGCTCACCGGCGCGCGAGAAGTCGACAACTGCAATTTATTCTCAGCAGGCTTTGGATCCCCGCCGCCTGCTTGCTCCTTTTCGTCGGCGCGGCGTCGTGGGGAACTGCGGCGATGGTAGCCGCCGCCCCCTTCCTGCTTTTGGGTGCTCTCTTCCCGGTGGCGGTAATGGTGATCAATCGGCCGGCGAAGAGTTGGCGTGGCGGAGCGCTAACGTCGGATGATCGCCGATTCCTGCGCGCAGTCGCGCGACGAACGTGGAGATACTTCGATGATTTCGTCGGACCACAGACCTCTTGGTTGCCGCCGGACAATGTCCAGGAAACGCCAACGCGGGAACTTTTCATGCGCACTTCACCAACGAACATTGGCCTGTCCATGCTGGCGACCGTGTCCGCGAATGATTTCGGGTACATCACCATCGACGATCTGGTAGAGCGCAACCTCCGCACGCTTGAAACCCTGAGTCGGCTCGAGCGTTTCGAAGGCCATCTTTTTAATTGGTACGACCTGAGCACGCTGGAGCCTTTGCGTCCGCGCTACGTCTCCGCCGTGGACAGCGGGAATTTGCTTGCCAGCCTCTGGACTTTCGAAACCAGTTGCGATGAGCTTGCTGCGCGTCCGCTTCTGGATGAGTCCGCATTGCGCGGAATAGCCGACACGCTGGGCATTCTCCGGCAAATCGCTCCCAGCATGAAAGAAGCGGAACGCCCTTTGTCGTTTCTTCGCTTGGACGGCCTTACCAGGGACCAGCCGGCGAATTTGGAAGAAATCATTCTGCGAATAAGGGCAGCTCGAGAACTCGCGCAGGATCTTCTGCTCCACTACCGCGGACAGGAAACCGATCCGCGCACTTATTGGACGCAACAAGTTTCGAAGCAGGTCGCGGCGTGGAATGGCGTCATCGACAAATATCTTCGGCCGGTGGAAATTCTGATGTCGCCACCCGCGCAATTGATGTCGTTAGGCGAAGCGACGCATGAATCTCGCAGGGAAGCGCTCGCGGCCACCTTTTCGCTACGCAACATTGCCATCGAGGGCATCTTTGGGTTGGTACCGCTGCTTCCTTTTTATCAGAGACGGGAGGACCCGGAAATATCTCGCGACGTCCGCGAGTGGCTCGATCTTCTCGTGACGGAGGTCGACCGTTCGCGCCGGAATGCCTCGGAGCAGCTCGCGCAATTGGACGAATTAATCGCCCAGAGTCGAGAGCTGGAAGAAGGCATGGGGCTTCGATTTCTCTACGATGAGGAACGACGGATTTTTGCCATTGGCTATCAGGTGGCTGAGCGCCGCTTGGACCCCTCGTTTTATGACCTTCTCGCAAGCGAAGCGCGCTTAACGAGCTTCGTGGCCATCGCGCGCGGAGAAGTACCGGTAGAACATTGGTGGGCTTTGAGCCGGCCCTTTGGGTCCGCATACGGGCGACTGCCGCTTCTGTCCTGGAGCGGGACGATGTTCGAATATTTGATGCCGCTCTTGTTTACTCAGACGCATGAGAATTCACTGCTTGACCGTGCCTGTTACGACGCCGTGCACTGTCAGATTGGCTATGGCCGACAAAACCGTGTGCCGTGGGGTATTTCAGAATCGGCCTTCAGTGCGCTCGACCGACACAACGTTTATCAATACCGAGCCTTTGGCGTCCCGGCGCTGGCATTGAAACGTGGGCAGGAAGACGACCTGGTGGTTGCACCGTATGCCGCTGCGCTCGCACTTGGAGTGGAACCGGCTGCTGCGATGAAGAACTTGCGGCGGCTCGCGAACTTGGGCGATTCGACACTGCTTGGCGATTACGGCTACTACGAAGCAATCGATTATTCGCCCCGCGCGGAACTCGACGGCGCGGCGGGAATCATCATCCACTGTTACATGGTTCATCACCAGGGAATGTCGCTCCTGGCTTATGGCAACGCCCTGCATGACAACGCGATCCGGAAGCGATTTCATTCCGATCCGCGTATTCGCGCCACCGAGCCGCTCTTGCACGAACATATCCCGGAACAAATTTTGCCGACGACCGGTGAAGCGCACGAAGAACGGCCTGTCCGACAGACAATAGCGATGGTCGGCGCTGCCGCCGTGGTGCAAACACCAGAGATCGCTTCGCCGCGCATTCATCTCCTCTCCAACGGAACCTGCTCCGTTACCGTGACCAACTCCGGCGGCGGCTACCTGCGCTGGCTGGACCTGGACGTGACGCGCTGGCGCGCCGATGCGACTTGCGACGTGTCGGGCTCGTTTTGTTACATACGGGATTTGGAAAGTGGAACGACTTGGAGCAGCACCCATCAACCGGTGAGATCTCCGGAGCGCCGTTATACCTGGAGTTTTACGCCGGACAAAGCGGAGTTTCGGCGGCGGAGTGGGCCGTGCGAGACGATCACAGAAATTGTCATCTCCGCCGAAGACGACGCGGAGGTCCGGCGCGTAACTTTGGTGAATACCTCGCGCAAACCCTGTCGACTGGAGCTGACCAGTTACATCGAGCTCGCTCTTGCGCCACATCGAACGGACCGCACGCATCCCGCTTTCAACAAGCTGTTCATCGAAACTGAGTGGCTGCCGAATTGCGACGCTCTTGTCGCCAGGCGCCGTCTCCGCGCTTCCGATGACCGTCCAGTCTGGGCTGCGCACCTCATGGTCCCAGAATCCGCCATAGGGGCGCCGGAATTTGAAACCGACCGGGCCAAGTTTCTTGGCCGGGGTCGCACGCCGGAAAATCCGGAAGCGCTCACTCGCCGTCTAACGAACAGTTTCGGCGCCGTGCTCGATCCAATGTTCAGCCTGCGGCGGCGCGTCACGATTCTGCCTAACCAACGATTTCAGTTCGCGCTCGTTACGGTGGTGGCAGATTCGCGCGAAGCGGTTGTTACACTGGCGGGGCGCTATTCTGAGTTTCACAATTGTGCGCGCGCTTTTGAGACCGCTTGGACCCATTCCCAACTTGAAATGCGCCGGCTGCACATTCGGCGTGCCGATGTGCAAACCTTTCAGCAACTGGCCGGCCTGATTATCCTTCCACAAGCCCAACTTCGACCGCCGCCAGGGCGTCTTGGCCGCCGCGTCGAAGGTCAGCGAGCGCTCTGGCGACAAGGCATTTCGGGTGATCTGCCGATCGTCGTCGTCATGATTGGTCACCTCCGTGACATGGAGGTCGTGCGAGAGATATTGACCGCACATACCTTTTGGCATTTGCGCGGTCTGAAGGTCGATCTCGTCCTGGTGAGCGAGGAAGTGGCGAGTTACGAAGAACCGTTAACGGGGCATCTGCGCCGGCTCACCGAAGCGCAGGCGCACTTAACCGGCGTCGATCAACCCGGCGGCGTCTATCTCCGCTCGGCAACAAAAATTTCAAAAGAGGAGCTGCTCGCACTTCAGGCGGCTGCACGGATGGTGCTAGTCGCAGCTCGAGGCACATTGCGCCAACAACTTGCCGCAAGCGCCCCCGCGGCTGCGAAACCGCGTCAGATGTTGCCCGGGCGCCAGTTCCGCGAAGAGCCCTCTGCGCCTCTGGCTTTCATGGAACTGAAATACTTTAACGGTCTCGGCGGGTTTACTGAGGACGGGAAGGAATTCGTCATTTATCTGGGACCTAGCCGACATACACCGCTTCCTTGGATCAATATCATGGCGAACCCGAAGTTCGGGGCATTGATTTCCGAGTCTGGCGCCGAATTTATCTGGGGCCGCAATAGCCAGAACGATCGTCTCACGCCGTGGTTCAACGATCCGGTCTGCGATCCGCCCGGAACCGCCATCTACATCCGTGATGACGAGATCGGCGCCGTGTGGTCCCCAACAGCCAAACCGATTCGGGAGACGGACGCGTATCGTGCGCGGCATGGTCAGGGTTACACAACGTTTGAACATAACAGCCATGCGATCGAACAACGTTTGCTCACGTTCGTGCCGGTCGATGATGCCGGGGGAAAACCGGTGCGCTTGCAGCGGCTGCGCTTGCGCAACAATTCGTCGCGCCGACGAAAGCTGACTGTCACCGCTTACGCAACTCTCGTTCTCGGATCCGATCCAGAGGAAACCGGTATGCATGTTGTTACGAAATGGGATTTACAGAGCCAGAGCCTGTTCGCCCGCAATTCTTACAACCCTGAGTTTTGCGATTGCATCACTTTTGCCACTTCGGCTCCAACGCCTACTTCGTTCACCGCTGATCGCGCGAGGTTCATCGGCCGTAATCGCTCGCTGCGTGATCCGGCGGCGATGGAGCACGAACGATTGACCGGCGACGTTGGCGCCGGCCTTGACCCTTGTGCCGCCGTGCAGGTGATAGTGGAGATTGAACCGGGGCACACCGCCGAAATGACTTTTCTTGTCGGGCAGGCGGACGACGAAGAAAAAGCGCGTGGACTCATTAGGCATTTTCGCGATCCGGCCAACGTCGAAGCCGCATTTCAAGAAACCCGCCAGTGGTGGGACCGACTCCTAAGCACGATTGAAGTGGAAACTCCCGAGCTTTCTACGAACTTTCTAATCAACCGCTGGCTGCTTTATCAGACTCTCAGTTGCCGAGTCTGGGGCCGCTCTGCTCTTTATCAATCGGGGGGTGCCTACGGATTCCGTGACCAGTTGCAGGATGTCATGGCTCTTGTGCATTCGAGGCCCGAGCTCGCGCGCGACCACATTTTGCGCGCCGCCGCGCGACAATTCGTGCAAGGCGATGTCCAACACTGGTGGCATCCAGAGTCTGGCGCGGGCGTCCGGACGCGGATCAGTGACGATCTTCTCTGGCTTCCCTTCGTCACCGCGCATTACGTTCGCATCACCGGCGACGCCGCGATCCTCGATCAGATGGTTCCATTCCTCGACGGCAAACCGTTGGAGGAACAACAGACGGAGAGTCTTTTCATTCCGGTCGCTTCCTCCACGGAAGGTTCTCTGCTCGAACATTGTCGGCGGGCTATCGCGCGGTCCGCCACAGCCGGGCATCATGGGTTGCCTTTGATCGGAGCTGGTGATTGGAACGACGGCCTTAATCGCGTTGGACTGGGCGGCAAAGGCGAAAGCGTCTGGCTCGCCTGGTTTGAGATTTGCGTGCTGAAAGACTTCGCTGAGCTGCTCACTCTACGCCAGTTGGGTGACGAGGCGCGGGCCTGCCACGCGCGCGCCGCGCAGTTGGCTAAAACAGTTGACGCAGAGGCATGGGACGGAGCGTGGTATCGTCGCGCATACTTCGACGATGGCACGCCTCTCGGCTCGAAGGTAAACACCGAGGCACGCATCGATTCACTCCCACAAACCTGGGCGGCGATTGCCGCTGCTGGCGACTCCGATCGCCTTGAGGTCGCGCTGCAATCGCTTGCGGAAAATCTCGTGCGTGAAGCCGACGATCTAATTTTGCTCTTCACTCCGCCTTTCGACAAAACCGACGCCGACGTTGGTTATATCAAGGGTTATCCACCAGGTGTCCGGGAAAACGGCGGCCAATACACGCATGCCGCGACTTGGGTGGCCCTGGCTTTTGCCCGCCAAGGCGATGGCGATAAAGCCGTCCGACTCTTAAGAATGCTGAATCCTGTGGAGCACGCGCGGGACGAGAAAGCCTGCGAACGCTACAAGGTCGAGCCGTATGTCATGCCGGGCGACGTTTATTCGTTAGCGGGCAATGTTGGGCGCGGTGGTTGGACTTGGTATACGGGGACGGCAGCTTGGACTTATCGCGTCTGGCTTGAAGAAATTCTGGGATTCCAACGCCGCGGTGATACCCTCACGATAAACCCGGTCATACCGAAAGATTGGCCTGGCTTTCGTCTGCGATACCGTTTCCAAAAGACCACTTATCACATCACAGTCGAGAATCCTGACCACTGTTCTCGCGGTGTTATCGTGATGGAATTGGATGGAGTTTCAGGAGCCGACAAAACTGTGAAGTTGTGTGACGATGGCCTGCCTCACGAGGTGCGTGTTGTTCTGGGAAACAAACTGTCGGTGTGAGTTCCGGCGGCGTTCCCTGGCGATTAACGCGCCTTTTTCGCAGATCCTAATTCGTGATTCGAGTTCGCTGGAGCGGACACGTGAGAACGTGGAACTTTGGCGCGCAAGCTTGTGCTCCAGGCCGTGATAAGAGAATCACATTTCCTCAATCTCAGCTCGAAGCTGGTCTTTTGTTCTGCCCAGTCTCTTTTGGAGGCGACCCAGAAGCTCGTCCTCCTTGCCTTCGGCAAACGTCAAATCTTGATCGGTCAGTTGACCATACTTCTGTTTTAGTTTGCCCTTTATTTCGTTCCAACT